>Ga0310121_10000391_pt1 | contig 48432 bp, 68 predicted proteins | sample CB27_Tmax_986_MG_FD_203504 | JGI IMG/M metagenome (GOLD analysis project Ga0310121, IMG submission 203504) | Marine microbial communities from Western Arctic Ocean, Canada - CB27_Tmax_986 | ecosystem: Environmental > Aquatic > Marine > Oceanic | place: Canada: Western Arctic Ocean | collected... | reverse complement strand
GTTGTAAGGTTTTAGGTGTTATGTTATTTTTATTAATTATAATTATAGGTTTACAATTAACTGGATGTTCTTGTCCACCACCACCACCATCTGATTATATGGATGAAATAGAGATGAAAAATTTTGCGTAAAGTTATAAATTGTTTAAAAGAAGATAACCCAGTTATCAATAAAAAATTGAGAAAGGTTTCAGTAGATGAAGGACTCAAAATTGCAGAAGAACTTCTTAACATATTATCCAAGAGAAAAGATGGCATTGGTCTTGCGGCTAATCAAGTTGGTTACGATGCTGCTGTTGCTGTGGTTAATGTTAGGGAGCCACTTATATTAATTAATCCTGTTATTAAAGAACAATGGGATGAGATAGATTATTATGAAGGATGTTTATCTTTTCCGAAAAAAGGTGTACATACAAAAAGGTATAAGAATATAATTATACATACAGAGCAAGAAGAAAGTGATTGGTATCTTAGTGGCGCAGAAAATCCATCAGATGGCAAAGGTAGTTGGGAAAAAGATCAGTATAATAAAGAAGAGCAAGAATTAAGAATACTTGAATCTGTATGTGTTCAACATGAAATAGATCATTTAAATGGGATTACTTGTATAGATAGAGAGTATAAAAAAGAACCACTTAAAGTTGGACCTAAAATAGGTAGAAATGAACCATGCCATTGCGGTAGTGGAAAGAAATATAAAAAATGTCATATGGGAAAATAAAAATGAAAAATAAAATAGAATGTCATAGTTATTATGAGGGTCGTATACGTTATATGGCGTGTATGAATTGTGGTGAATATGAAAAAGTAGGTGATTCGGCTTTAGGATTAAAATGTAGTAGATGTGTGCAAATGATAGTTGGGTTTCCAGAAGAACCAAGGGGTTATAAACCTACAGGTCGTCCAGCAGGATGGCATTTTATGTCTGAGTATGTTGATACAGATGGTAATGTATTTCATAGAGGTAAAGAACAACCTAAACTTAAAGGTACATTAAAACCTACAAAGGTTAAGCCTCGAAAGAAAGCTAAACGTCGTACTAAGGAACAGATGTTAGTTGATAGACACAATAAGAAAAAGGCAGCACTTAAAGAAGCTGTACAGAAACAAAAAGATTTTTTAAACCATAATATAAAAAAAGGAAAATAACAATGAACGAAGGTAAAGTAAAATGGTTTGATACTAAAAAAGGTTACGGATTTGTAGCAGATTTAGTATCAGCTGGTAAAGATTACTTTGTACATTTTTCCGAGATTCAAACAGAAGGCTATAAGACTTTAGAAGAAGGTCAAAAAGTTACATTTGAAATCGGAGAAGGCCAAAAAGGCGAAGTTGCAAAGAATGTTAAAGTAATAAATTAATAAAGGATAGTGAATGACAATATCAGAAATTCTTAAAGAATTAGAATCAATTAGTTATCAACTAGATTCAACATCAAGTGGGTTTGTAGAAAATGATTCTGATTTAAGTGGTGCTAAAAATGATTTGAATTATGTACTTGATACTTTAGAAAAGCAGTTAAATATAAAATTAGAGGATATACAGATAGATGGCTGCTAAAAGAAAAAAGATTCCATTTCATATAGCTCATAATCTAAAAGAATACAGATTGCCTGAGGATTCGATTCACGAAGAAAAACATAGAGGTATCAGGTTTTTTGCAAAAGATGATGCAGATGCATTACTTTACGCCAAGAAAGTTGGTGGTGGATATGCCAAACTAGGTACTGATGGTAAGTACTTTCACGAAAAAGGAGAAGAGTATTAGATGTTTGAGTATCCACTATGGATAGGTGTAGTATTTTGGTCCATACCATTACTCATATATATGTGGATTTTGGGTATGTGGGCAAGTGCAAAAGATAATCAACTTGAAGAGGAGAAAGAAGAAATGACATTTATAAGAGCATTAGGTACAACTTTATTATGTGTACTAGTTGGTGTTATAGGAGTAGGTGGTGGTAGTTGGTATACAACTAATAAATTATTTGATCCACTTATTAAAGAAGTTAAAGGAATTACCTTTACTGCGCAAACTGTATTAAGACAAGTGAAGGGTTTTGCTACAAAGGAAGAATTGAGTATAAGATTAAAGAATACTAGTGATTCAGTACGAGAAGATATTAGTAATAATTTTAGTAAAAAAATTGAAGATGTCAATGAAAGACTTTTATTGTTATCAACCGAATTAATGGATGTTCATGTGCATATTGAACAACAATTATTTGATCTAGAAGATAGTACAAAATCTTTTGTAAACAATAAAGTTATTAAGACTGAAAAAGAGATTAAAAAACAACTTGGTGAAATGTATGATAGAGTTGATGTGTTATACAAAGACTTAGAGAAGTTATCTAGTACTATAGATACAGCAAAGGAAACATTTTTGGGAAAGCTTATTATAAAGTAGATGAGAAGAGCATTAACTTATGATGATGTAAATGTAGTTCCAAAATATTCAGAATTGGAATCTCGTGAGAATGTAAAACTTAATACGCGATTTACAAAGAATACAGAACTCACTATTCCAATAGTTTCATCACCAATGGATACTGTAACTGAATTAGATATGGCAAAGGAAATGATGGATTGGGGTGGTGTTGGTGTCATACATAGATTTCAGAGTATTGAAAAACAAGCTCGTATGATGAAATCATTACATTATGAATGGGATAGTTATTTTACACCATTGAGTGGTAATGATAACGAAGAAGAAAAAACTTTAGATAAAGTATGGGATGAATGGTGGGATAGTATAAAACATTGGACACACCCACCAGAAAAATCTGATTTTGAAGACTTACATGAAAGATTAGGATGGCGAGAACATATATTATCAGATGATGAGGTGTGGAAAAAAAGACCAAGATGTGCAGCTGTAGGAGTTACTGGAGATTATTTAGAAAGAGCACAAGAATTAGTAATGAACGGATGTAATGTTTTACTTATAGATGTAGCACATGGACATCATAAACTTGTAGGAGAAGCAATTGAAAAAATCAAAACCAGATTGGAACAAATCGAAGTTATTGCTGGCTCAGTTGCAACAGGAGAAGCGACTAAATACTTATGTGAAAAAGGAGCAGATGGACTTAGAGTTGGAATCGGAAATGGAAGCTTATGTGAAACGAGAATTAGAACGGGTGTCGGAATCCCTACGGTGTCTGCTATCATTGATTGTGTCGCCGTTGCTGATACTTATAACACTCCCGTTATTGCTGATGGTGGTATTCGCAATATTGGTGATGTGTGTAAAGGACTTGCTTGTGGGGCTGACTCGGTTATGTTGGGCTCCCTTTTATCAGGTACTAAAGAAAGTCCAGGGGAAATTGAAAAGATAGGTGAGTGGCCTAACGAAAAGTTATTTAAAAAATACAGAGGTTCTGCTTCATTAGATTCTAAAAAATCTAGAGGTAATAATAAAAATGTTGAAGGAAATCACAAAGCCATTCCATATAAAGGGAAAGTCAAGAGAATCCTTAAAGATATACAAGAGGGAATTCGTAGTGCTTTTAGTTATGTTGGTGCTAACAACTTATCTGAGTTTCATTCTAAAGTAGAATTAATAGAAGTTACAAGAGCAGGTCAAGTAGAAGCATTACCACATTTAATGGCTTAGTTTTTTTTTAGTTATGATACTTATGAAAAAGATGGAGTTATTAAATGAAGATAGATTTGGATAATATAGTAAGCTTATTAAGAGATGCGATTGAAGAAGAAGATTGGAAAATTGTAGAACAAGTGTTAGAAGTATTAAGAACAGAATTGGATAATCCTTTCAATGAATATGAGAAGGATGTGGATATTGATGAATATTAAATATGGGGCTGATCGGTTTCGACAGATGTTATTTGATAAGTTAGTGCAACGGAGATTGAGTAGATCTCGCTATAAAAAACTCACAAACTCAAATAGCGATAAATCGCTACAAGGGTTGGTAATTGATTGGCATTTAGCCGCATCAGAAATGGTGTCCGACGGATTCGTTGAACCTGTTTCAGATTATCAACCAACTTACGCTTACGCATAAGTTCTTGGGTTGTCTAACACCTGAGCATAAAATAAGTTAGACTGATCATTCGTTCATAGATTAGAATTCAAACAAATCTTTCAGTTAAACCATTCTGAGTAAAATGGGTATGGTGGGTTTGTTGGTGGACTACCGATTTGGAAACCAAACTAAGTTGTGAATGACTAATTATTAAAAGCAGACTGGACGTGGGTTCGATTCCCACCAGCTCCACAAAAAAAGTACTTGACAAAGGTAATTAAAAGTTGTATATTTATAGTTAACAAATGGAGAAATAAAAATGAAATCTGAAACAGCAATAGCATCTATATTTGTAGTAGTTTTAATAAATGCTTTTTATAGCGTTAATATATTTCAAAACAATAAAGAATTTTATGTTGGTGAAATGAATAAATTGTTGGAAAAAAATGAGGTTATACAAACAGAGTTAAATGAATTCCATAAATATGGTATAGAAGTGGATGTAACAATGTATCAACCTATACATCTACAAACGGATAATACTCCAAATATTACAGCAGACGGAACTCATATTAAAATTAGCAGAGCATCTGAATATAAGTTTGTTGCTTTATCTCGTAACCTTTTAAATCGGTGGGGTGGACCATTTAACTATGGAGATTTTATTTTACTTAGAGGAACAGATCATAAGGATGGTGTATATCAAGTTAGAGATACAATGAATCCTAAATGGGTCAACATGGTAGATATTCTTGAATCAACGGATGTTAAACCATATAAATATGTAGATGCACAAATATATAAAATGTCTTGGGTTTCAAACGTAAGTAATTAAACTAGAGGTTATATGTCTTTCGAAGATTTTTTCGATGAATTAAAATTCGATTACGAAAAAGAGAAAAAGAAGTTTATAGACAATCTTAATTTTTTAAAAGGAATGTCCGTACAGGAGATTACTCTTTATAAAAAATGGGAAGAGTTTAATAAAGATTTTTATTCTATGATGAAAAAAGGATCTAAGTTTGATGTATTGGAGAAGGTACTTTGGGTGCCAAAAAACATTTATAATAAAGAACAAACAATTTCTGAAATAGAGTTATTAAATCCAGTTGTAGAATTTGTAGAACAAGGAAATACTAAAGAAGTTGAAAGATGGACTTTATTGAGAAGATTAATTCATACTATGGAATTTAGTGCTAATCCTGGTAGAAATTTAAAGTTTTATGTTAAAGATAAAAATACAAATAAAGTTTTAGGATTAATTTGTTTAGGTTCAGATGTTACTTCATTGGGAGCTAGAGATAAGTTTATTGGTTGGACTAAAGATAATAAATTTAAAGATGGTAAATTAAATTATACTTCTATAGGAACTACTATATGTTGTGTACAACCGTTAGGTTATAATTTTTTGGGTGGTAAGTTGGTTGCTACTATGGTTACTTCTTCAGTAGTTAGAGATTTATGGAAAGAACTTTATGATCAAACATTAGTTGGGATATCAACTACTTCTCTTTATGGAATTCATTCAATGTATAATGGAATTCCACATTGGAAAACTCTTGGTGAATCAAAGGGTAGAATTAGTTTGAAACCAGATGATGCTACTTATGATACTTGGCATGATTGGATTAAAGAAAATAGGGCAGAGAGATATGTGAGAGAAACTACTCAAAAAGAAGGTATATCTGGTCCTGTTACAGGAATAAAACAAAAAATTATAAAGATGATTTATGATGAATTTGGTATTAAACTTAAAAATTATGAGCATGGATTTCAAAGAGGAATTTACTTTGCTAACATTTATGAAAATGGTAAGGAATTTTTACGAAAAGAAATTGGTGAAGAAGATTTGGTTATGAAAAAGAAGTATATAGAAGATGTTGATTATATTAATAAATGGTGGAAACCAAAAGCTATCAGAAGATATACAAAGTTATTAGATCAAAATAGAATAAAGCCTGAGAAGTTATTTTATGCAGATGTTTTAAATGCTTCGTGGGAAGAAACTAAAGAAAAATATCTTGGAGAAGTTGGTAGGTGAAAGTAACCGATTTCCAAATTGAACAAATTAACTACAAAACCGTTAAACCATTTATAGAAAAATGGCACTATTCAAGTAGTGTAAGGGGGTTACATATTGAACATTGTTTTAATTTAACTTCACCTGACGGCTCTTTTGGGTTACCCAGGATGATAGGCGCTATGATATATGGAAAGCCTGCTATGCCAGATGTGAGTAAAAAGTACTGTGAAGATAATCCTGATATTGTTTTAGAATTAAATAGGTTGTGTTGTATTGATGATACACCTAAAAATACGGAAAGTTATTTTATTGGTAAAACACTTAGATGGTTAAAAGAACATACTAAATATAGAGTTATAATTTCATTTGCAGATACTGCTCAAGGACATGAAGGAACAATATATAAAGCTACTAATTTTAATTATAAAGGTATGACGAGTGGAGCAAAAGCGTTGATGGTTGATGGTGAAAGATTTCATCAAAGAATGTTAACTAAAAAGTGTCCTAAAGGTGATGAAATTAGAAGAAGAATTAAAAGTAATGATAAGGATATTTGGACTGAGGAGTTACCACCAAAGCATATTTTTGTTTATTATTTAGATAGAAAATTAAAAAAAAAGTATAATTAAATGAGTAAAAAATCAAAAATGGGAGATAATGGTGGATTAGTAGAATATGTGGATAGGATATACCCAAATTCTTTTAAGTTTTTTGATGTTAGTGTTGGTGATAATCCAACTGAAGGTATACCAGAAGAGTATTTATGTGATGTATATACTGGAAAAAAAGATGAAAAAAAACTTATAGAATGTAATCATTGTAATGAATTGAAAGATTGGTCACACTATAATTGGGTACTTAAAGGCAATAGTAGAACAGGAAAGAAAACTTTGAATTCTAGAACTTGTAAAGAGTGTGGTGCTAAAGAAGCTAAAATTTTAAATGAAATAAAAAAATTAAATCCGCCGCCACCAAAGGGCACTTTTTGTGCTATAGAAGGTTGTGAAAATACTGATTTACATTGTGATCATAATCACAAATCTAAAACATATAGAGGTTATATATGCACACAACACAATACTGGATTGGGAAAATTGGGTGATGATATGATGGGGTTAGTAAGATGTTTTAAATATTTGATAGATACTTCAGATGATGAGAAAATAATAAAAAAAGTAAAAAAAGAATTATCGAAATTAATATAAATGAATATCTACAATTTTACTCAAGAAAAAGATAAAGATAAAGAATATAATTACAAAATTCTTGTATATCCAAATATAACATATATGCGAGACTTGGAAAAGGATTCTTATGTAGTTGTTTTACATAATGTAATTAAAGAATTAAATAAGATAAGAGATGATATTCATTGGACTATTTTATCACCAACTGATATTCAGAGTTTGACATTTGAAAATACAACACAAATTCCTATTAATCTACCATCTTATCCAAATGCTATGAGAGCACACTTTAATTTTGAAGAAATTAAAAAAGTATTGAGGTGGAAAGAAACAGATTATGATATATTGTATTCTCATTTGCCAGAACATACACTACAGTTATCTAATTTGTTTAATAATGAAACTAACATCTCACCAAAAATAGTTGGATATTGTCATTGGTTTGAAGTTCCAGAAAATACTGCTTATAGTAAAACAATGTTAATGCATAATATTGCTGGTATGTTAGAGATGGAAGAGTGTGGAGTAAATAGTAAGTGGTTAAAAAAATTGGTTTTACAAAAATGTAGTGATACTTATAAACAGAGTATAGTTGATAGGTTAGATAAAATAATTCAACCACATTATCTTGGCATAGATAAAGTTGATATGAAATCCATACCAACTGGCAATAATATTATTTTTAATCATAGAGATAATGAGTATACAGGTTTTAAATGGTTTATTAAACAAATGGATAGGTTATGGGATAAAAGACAAGACTTTACAGTTTATACCACTTTAGCAGATATAGATAGACCTTACGCTAAAAGAGTAAAGATAAGTAGTAGAGATGAATATTTAAAGTTTTTAAAATCTATGAAAGTAGGTGTAGGTTGTTTTCAGAAATATTCAGCTTGGTCAATATCAACAACTGATTCTTTAAGTATGGGTGTTCCGTATGTTTTACCGAATAAATTATGTTATCCCGAAATGGTAGGTGAAGATTATTCATTGTTATATAAAGACAGTAATGATTTTTTAAAAAAAATAGAGCAAGTATTAAGTAGTGGTTTTGTTAGAGATGTGGCAGTTATATATTTGAAGAAAGAAATTAGTGATTTTAAGTGGGAAAAAAGAATTCCATCTTGGTTTGATACATGGAACTTTTTAGAACCAAATAAATTTAAAATGATAGGTGATAAGAGCCAATCATATAATAAAATAGTAGATTTTATTCATAAAAAGAAATCAGTAAGTAAGAAAGATATATTAGAATATATGGGTTGGGGAGTTAGAATATCTTTTAGTGCTTACAGAAATAGGTTGCGTACAGAACCTACAATTAAATTAACAAAAAGTAGATATGAGGTTATAAAATGAAACTATTAACACCAGAACAGATCCATGAGAATTGGGTTAAACTTATAAATTTAATCAAAGATACATTTCCAGAAGATTATCCTGATAATAGAAGGGAAAAACTTCTTAATATGTATCATTATTTTGAGGATAGAATGTGTATGGCACCAGCAAGTGGTAAAGAACATTATCACAATGCACACGTAGGTGGTTATGTAGAACACGTTCTTCATGTAATAGATTGCGCAGTGCAATTGAAAAAGGTATGGGTAGATAATGAAGCTACAATTAACTTTACTGATGAAGAGCTAATTTTTGCAGCTATGCACCATGACTTAGGTAAAGTTGGTGATATGGATAAAGATTACTATGTTCCACAAGATTCAGAATGGCATAGAAAAAACCGTGGTGAAATTTTCACACATAATGGGGAACTATCATATATGACAGTTACGGATAGAGCAATATTTTTACTTAACCAGTTTGGTATTAAGATGAGTGAGAATGAATACATTGGTTTAAGATTGACTGATGGTTTATATGAAGAAGCTAATAAATCTTATTATATAAGTTGGAATCCTGATTGGGGATTAAAATCTAATATAGCTTATATCTTACACCAAGCTGATAGCATGGCGACTCACATTGAATATGATGAGTGGAAGCGTGGTGAAAATGTAGAGAAAGTAGAAGTTAAGGAAAGAGTTAAAAATATTAAAAAAGCTGTTGATGTAGAAGATAATAAAGAAGATGATGTTTTAAATAAAAAACATAAAGATTTATTTGATGAATTATTTGGAGAAGGATAATGTTATCAGAAATATTATTAGTAATTTTTATTATAGCAGATGTAGTTGGCTGTTATGTAATTTGGAACTTAATGAAAAAAACAGAAATGTTAGAAGATTGGGTAGAAACTTTTACTCAACGAATAGAAAGAGTTCAATCCGATTTAAAAGAAGTAGATTCTACAGGTCATTTTGAAGCAGATGATGAAATAGGAACTATATTTGAACAAATAAAAAATATAATAAATGAATTAGAAGAGTTAAAAGGAGAAGAAGTAGATGCCAGCTAAAATAGCAAAGAGAAAAAGAAAAAAGAAAAGTAGAAATTATTTTACTAATACTACAGAAAGAGCTATTATTAGATATAATAATTGTTCGGATCCTTTACTTAGGAATACAATCTATAATGATTATATTGCATATCCATTTGATAAGTTAGCAGAAAATATAATTCATACATTTAAATTTTATTACTTTGATGTATCAAGTGTAGATGTAAAACATGAAGTAGTTTCATTTCTTGTTATGAATATGCATAAGTTTGTTCCTGGAAAGGGAAAAGCGTTTTCTTATTTTAGTATTGTAGCAAAGAATTATTTAATTCTACATAATAATAATAACTATAAGAAAATGAAATCACAGGATAATATTGATGTGTTAGAGCATAAAAAACCTAAAAAATCTGTTAATCCTGATCCACTTTTTGAAGAAGAGTTTATAGAACAAATGTTAGAGTATTGGGAAAACAATCTTACAAATATATTTAGAAGGCAAAAGGATATTCACGTAGCTGATGCAGTATTGGAAATTTTTCGTAGAAGGAAGAATATAGAAAATTTTAATAAGAAAGCTTTGTATATTCTTATTCGTGAAATGACAGATTCTAATACTCAACATATTACTAGAATAGTTAATGTGATGAAAAAATATCATGGTAGGATGTATCATGAATTTTATTCTACAGGACAAATAGATACGGCTAATACAGGTTCTATTTTTTAATGTACCAAAATATATTTTGGGATCCATTTGGAAAAAAAGTACATTTATGGGATGATAAGGTAGGTTATAGAAAATTTCCATATAAGAAATATGCTTATGTTAAAGATTCTTATGGCCAATTTGTTTCTTTATATGGAGATAAATTAAAAAAAATATATAGATGGGATGCTGAACATCCTGGTTTGTTTGAAAGTGATGTAAATCCTGAAATTAGAACATTAGTAGACATGTATTCAGATTCGGATGAAGTATCTGAGGGTCATAAAAGATTATATTTTGATATAGAAGTTGAAGTTACAGATGGGTTTCCTTCTATTGAAAAGGCTGAAAATAAAATAACTTCGATAGCATTTTATGATCAAATTATGGATGAGTATTATTGTTTTGTATTAGATGAGAGAAATAGAATTACTAATTCTACAAACGGTAATGAAACTATAGAAGTTTTTAATTCAGAGTACGATTTATTAAATCGTTTTTTTGTAAAGTATATTGAAATAAAACCAACAATATTAAGTGGATGGAATATTGATAATTTTGATATTCCGTACTTGTTTAATAGAACGGTTAATACAATTGGAAAAAATATAGCAGAGTTATTATCACCAATTCAAGTTGTTAGATGGAGTAATTTTAAGAGGGGATATGAAATTGCAGGTGTGTCTGTTTTAGATTATCTTCATTTGTATAAAACCTTTACTTTTAGTCAACGGTCTTCTTATAGATTGGATGATATTGCTGAGTATGAAGTAGGTGAAAAGAAAATTAGTTACGAAGGAACATTGAATGATTTATATGATAATGATATCAATAAATTTGTAGAATATAACTTACAGGATGTTAAGTTAATAGATAGATTAGATAAAAAGTTAGATCATATTGATATTGCTCGAGGTATATGTCATATGGGTCATTGTCCATATGGAGATGTATTCATGCCTTCAAGATATTTAGAAGGTGCTATTCTTACTTATCTGAGAAAACTTGGTATAGTAGCACCTAATAAAAATCCTAAAGGTAGAAAGTTATTTGGTAAGGATGATAAGTTCGCAGGAGCTTATGTTCAAGAACCACAAAAGGGTAGACATAATTGGGTTTATGATTTAGATATTACTTCTATGTATCCATCTGTTATTCGTTCTTTAAATATATCTCCAGAAACTAAGGTTGGAAAGGTTATTGGTTGGAATGCAAAAGAATTTATTAAAGGAAATAAAAAAACTTACACTGTAGAGAGTGAAGGAAAAGAAATTGGTAAGTTTACTGAAACGGAATTAAAAGATTTTTTGAATAAAGCAAATTCTTCTATATCATCTAATGGAGTATTATATAGAACGGATAAAGTAGGTTTGATACCTTCTTTATTGACAAAATGGTTTGATGAGAGGGTAGAATATAGAAAGTTAGCTAAGAAATTTGCTGAAGATGGAGATGATGATAAGTATGGTTATTTTAATCGTAGACAACATCTACAAAAAATTCTATTAAATTCTATGTATGGAGTATTAGGGTTGCCAGTATTTAGATTTTATGATGTAGATAACGCTGAGGCTACTACTTTGACTGGTCAATCATTAATTAAATTTACCAGAACTATAGTAAATAACTTTTACAATAAACAATTAGAAGATGAAAAAGATTATTGTATTTATATTGATACTGATTCGGTTTTTTACTCTGCTATACCAATAGTTAAGAAAAGATTTCCAAATGAAAAATTAAGCGATGTAATGATGACTCAGAGAATTTTAGAAATAGCATCAGAAGTTCAGAATTATTTAAATGGATCTTATAATTATTTTGCTAAAAAGTTTTGTAATATAGGCAATCATTGTTTTGAGATTAAGCAAGAAGTGATTGCTAAATCAGGATTGTTTATTACTAAAAAAAGATATGGTATGAAAATTATTAATGATAATGGTGTTAAAGTTAATAAGATGTTAGTGAAAGGAATAGATACAGTTAGATCTAATTTTCCGATTGCTATGAGGAAGTTTTTAGGAGTGGTATTAGATGATATTTTAATGGAAGTACCAAAAGAAAAAATTGATGAAAAGATTATTGCATTTAAAAATAGAATGAAAGTCGCTGATTATAATCAAATATCAATGCCAACGGGAGTAAAGAATATTAAGAAGTTTATTAAAAAAGGAGACTATACTTCCATCTTAACACAATATAATAAGGGAACTCCTGTTCATGTTAAGGCTGCTATTTTTTATAATGATTTAATTAGGTACTTTAAGAAACAAAAAAAGTATCAATTTATTTCAGCGGGAGATAAAATTAAGTGGGTATATCTAAAACAGAATCCTCTTGGACTAGATGTAGTTGCTTATAGGGGACACGAAGATCCTCCAGAAATTATAGATTTTATAAAACAGCATATAAATTATAATAAAATATTTAACACTGCCTTGAAAAAGAAACTTGATATGTTTTATGGAGCATTGAATTGGGATGATATTGTAGATAAAGAAAAATCTATGGAGAAGTTCTTTTGAGTGTAAAGGATTTTACAGTGGAAGAAGTTCCGAGAAAATCAGTTAAGAACTTTATTGAGAAACATCATTATTCTCATAATGTAAATGGAATCCAACATCTTATTTGTTTTGGATTATTTAAAGAAGGTAGTTTTGGATTACCTAAAATGATAGGTGCTATGATGTACGCAATACCTTCAATGCCAAATACAGCTAAGAAATATTTTCCACCAGATCCATCTAAATGTATAGAGTTAAGAAGGTTGGTTTGTATAGATGATACACCATCAAATACAGAAAGTTATTTTATAGGGCAAACATTTAAATTATTGAAGAAGTTAACAGAATATAAAGTAGTTGTTTCTTTTGCTGATGGAGAATATGGACATACGGGAGTAATTTATAAAGCAACTAACTTTGAATATTGTGGTAAAACAGCCCCTGGAAGGACATTAATTGTTGATGGGGTAGAATATCATGCAAGATCTTTAAATCAACCAATCAAACCATATAGTAGGGAAATTAGGAAAAGGTATGATGCTAAAGATCCAAATATATATTGGAAACATACTAAACAGAAATATATTTATGTTTATTTTTTGAATAGGAAAGCTAAAAAAAGTTTTGATTTTGAGTCAATTAAACAATAGTTATTAATGGTTATAGTTATAGGAGAAAGTTATAATGAATAAAGTTAAGTTAAATCGTTTTGTTGAAAAGTATCACCTTAGCGGAAATGTAAATTCAGTTGCATTAGCAACCAAAGAAAATACTTTGAGTACTAGATTTATGTCTGGGGATAAGTCTCTTCTTGGAGAATTGGTAATGAAAAATTGGAGTTTCAAAGATTCTGAGATAGGAGTTTATGATACAGAACAGTTGGTTAAGTTACTTGGTGTATTAAGTGATGATATTATGTTGGAGTTAGTATCTAGTGGAGATAAAGCAGTAGCTTTAAAAATCAGTGATGCTGATGCGTCAGTAAATTATATGCTGTCTGATTTATCAGTTATCAATAAACCACCACAATTAAAAAATGTTCCTAAATTTGAATTGAAGTTGAAAGTTGATTCAACTTTTATTAAAAAGTTTATTGCGGGAAAAAGTGCATTGGTGGAAACGGATACATTTACAGTTATTACTGATAACGATAGTGTTAAAATTGTTATAGGTTATGCTACAATTAATACTAATCGTGTTACAATTCCTGTGGAAACTGAAACATATGAGAATATGGATAATATATCTTTTAACGCTAACCTTTTTAAAGATGTACTAGTAGCAAATAAGGAATGTGAATCAGCAACATTAGAAGTTAGTTCTCAAGGTTTAGGTAGGATTAATTTTCAGGTGGATGATTATAATGTTACTTATTACTTAGTATCAGATTCAAAAGCAGACTAATGGAAAAAGAAGAGAAGTATGTTGACGCTTCTCGTGTTTGGATAGAAAAAATTCCAAAGCTATTAGCTAGTAGATTAGTAAAGAAATATCATTATAGTGGTAAATTATCTGCTTGTAGATATTCTTTGGGTGTTTTTTATAAAACAGATAGAGAGCACAAATTTTTTGATGACACTGAAGAAGAATTGATAGGTACAATAACTTATGGTTTTCCAAAAGGTAGAAGAGTAGTAGGATCTATTTTTAAAGATGATATCATAGGAAATAAAAATATTTTAGAGTTGACTAGATTGTGTATAAAAGAAGGATATGGAAAAAATATTGAATCGTATGTTATATCTCAATCGTTTAAATGGTTAAAGAAACACGCACCTAAAATAAGAGTATTAGTTTCTTATGCAGATCCAGATCAAAATCATTCTGGATTTGTATATCAAGCTACTAATTGGTTATATCAAGGAAGTGGTGCATTTCAAATGGCGCCAACCTTTTCTTTAAAATTAAATGAAGAAGATGAGTGGATGCACTCTAGAAATGTTTATGGTAGATGGGGAAGTAGTAATGTTGAACATCTTAAAAAGAAGATAGGTCATACTTTTTGGTTAAAGAAAGAAGCAGAAAAACATAGGTATATATATTTTCTTGGAAGTAAGAAAGAAAAGAAACTATTTATGAGTAACATAAAGCATAAATTATTTCCGTATCCAAAGGATACAAATTATAAAGCAGAAATTACAAAGGTTGAAGTTACAAAAGGGATTTTTGATGAATAATAGTTTATGGGTAGAAAAGTATCGGCCTACCACACTTGATACTTATATTGGGAATGATCATCTCAAAAGTAAGGTCAGGGTTTACCTAGAGAGTGGCGACTTACCACATCTTTTACTGTACGGTAAGGCTGGTACAGGTAAGACCACTCTCGCTAAATTACTTATTAATAATATAGAATGTGATCATTTATATATTAACGCATCAGATGAAAATAATGTAGATACAGTTAGAACTAAAGTTAAGAACTTCGCTTCAACTATTGGTTTTAAAGATTTTAAAATAATTATTCTCGATGAATGTGATTATATAACTCCTAATGCACAAGCGGCATTGCGGAATCTAATGGAAACCTTTAGTAGACATTGTAGGTTTATTTTAACTTGTAATTTTGTTGAGAGAATTATTGATCCAATTCAAAGTAGGTGTCAGTTATTCGAAATAATACCACCATCTAAAACAGAGGTAGCTCAAAGATTAAATGAGATTTTGGAAGAGGAAGAAATTAGTTATGAATTACGAGATTTGAAAATATTGATAGATTCTAATTATCCTGATATTCGTAGAACAATTAATTCAGCTCAAAGAAATGTAGTTAATTTACAGTTAAAATTAGATACGATTAGTATCATTCAAAATGATTATAAACTGAAGTTATTGGAAATATTAAAAATAGAAGATAAAAAGAATGCATTTAAAAACATTAGGCAACTTCTAGCTGACAATCAGGTGAGGGATTTTGCAGATTTATTTAGATTACTTTATGATGAAGTTGATACTTATGGTAAAGGTCATATAGCAGAATGTATTTTGATTATTGCAAAATATGAACTTTCAGATGGTCAAGTTATAGATAAAGAAATAAATGCTATGGCAATGATAATAGAATTATTAGGAGTTATAAAATGAATATGAAGGCACGTAAACCGTTACCAAAAGCACAAGGTACGGTTGATTTAAAAGAAGCAGAAACTATTAAATGTAGTAAGTGTAGTAATTATTTATTTATTACATCATTCGTATTAAAAAGATTATCCGCCATACTTTCACCTACAGGACAAGAAGCTATGATTCCAGTTCAGGTATATAGTTGTGGTAATTGTGGTGCTGTTGCAGAGGGATTTTTAGAAGGTAGTGGTATAGAAGAAGAAAAACCAAAAGAAGATTCATTATTTAGATCGGATTTATGAGTGAAAAAAAAGATAAACAAAAGAAAGAAAAACCAGTTTTTCATAAAAGAACTGATGCAGGTAAAGGTGATAAACCACGAGTTGGTATAAGTTATGAGGAGTGGGGCAAGAAGTGGGAAGCAATCTTCCGTAAAAAGAAAGAGCCTGTTCAATCATATAAGTCAGGTTACAGCGGTTCAGAATCCTAATTATTGGGAAGAGATATCAGACGAAGATAAGAAGTCTTGGTCTAATTATATGACACATAGATTTTTATCTATGAAAATGGAATGGATAGAATTAGTAAATGAATTACAAAAATATAATTTACAATCAAAAGATTTATACAAACTTTATATTAATGTTATACCGAAAAGCAAAGTTTGGTTAAAATATATTAAAAGGAGAAAGCAAATGGAGTATCCACGATGGGTTTTAGAAATAGTAAGTAAAGATTACCAAGTAAGTCTTTTAGAAGCAAAATCATATGTTGACACTTATTTGATGTCAGAAGGTGGCAAAATTGAATTAAGAGAAATATTACTGAAGTATGGTGCAGATTCTGTAGAAGTTGAAAAGTTAAACTTAGTATAGGAGAATGTTATGAAAGATTTTGATAATCTATCTTGGAACATAACAAAATGGAAAATAGAAGCAGAGAGTGCACATAATGATGGGTGGACTCAGAATTATTATAGAGAAAAGCTTTTAAAAATAAAAAATAAATCTAAAGAGTATTCTGAAGATATACCGAATTATAAAATTCATGGAAAAAGCAAAAACAATAAGTTATAGTCAATTTTCAATGTGGGCACAATGTCCATTTCGTTGGAAATTAAATTATATAGATGGATATCGTCAATTTACTGATAATATTCATACTTTATTTGGAACTTCTATGCATGAAGTTTTACAAACATATCTTACAACAATGTATACTGATACAATAAAAACAGCTGATGCGTTATCGTTGGATAATATGTTATTAGATATAATGAAAAGTAATTTTTTGAAAATTATTAAAGGAAATGGTGGAGTAGAATTTTGTACAAAAGAAGAGATGAATGAGTTTTATCAACATGGGTTGATTATATTAGAATGGTTTAAGAAAAAAAGAGGGATGTATTTTAGTAAAAATGGTTATGAGTTAGTTGGTATTGAAGTTCCGATTGAATATGAATTGCCAAATAAAATTAAGTTTATTGGATATATTGATGTATTAATAAAAGATTTAGTTAGAGATAGATATAAAATCATAGATATTAAAACTTCTACTATGGGATGGAATAAGTGGCAAAAAGCTGACAAAAATAAAACTAATCAATTACTATTATATAAACAATTTTATGGTAAACAAAATGATATACCATTAGATAAAATTGATGTTGAGTATTTTATTGTTAAAAGAAAGTTATATGAAAAGGTAGACTTTCCACAAAGGAGAGTTCAAACATTTATACCAGCAAATGGTACACCAAGTATTAATAAAGTTACTTCTGAATTGAAAAGTTTTATAGATGAATGTTTTATAGATGGTCAACACAATAAATTATATAATTATAAGAAGATAGCTACTACAAAAAATTGTAAGTGGTGTGAATTTAGAGATAAACCAGATTTGTGTGATAGGAAAAACTAATGAATTTTTTAAGAGTAAATTTAAGAATAAAATTAAATAGTTTTATTGGTACAGAATTGGAAGGTAAAATAATTGATAAGATTAATGACACTTATAAAAAAATAAACTATCCTTTTAAAGTATATCTTTGGTTTGATAATGATGAAATAATAAGTGATGAAAAATTAAAAGAATTTGTAAAAGAAAAGTTGGGTGTATTACCAAATAAAACAATTATAAAACCTCTTGAAAGTGTGCATTTGGGTGAATTTGCTTGGTTTGATATAGTATCGTTTGAGGATATGGATAATGATAAATTAAAATCTAATTATAGATTTAGATATATTTATAATAGAAGTGAACAAATTTTAGAAGGATTAGAATATTTTGAGGAAATTTTGTTTTTTTGTTTAAAACCTAAACCAAAAAGGCAAAAGAGGAATGACTACGAGGATGAATAAAATAGCTATAGTTGGAAGTAGAAAATATGAAAATAAAACTAAAATAAAGAATTTTGTATTTAAATTGAAAGAGAGATTTGGAGATGAAGTTGAAATAATTAGTGGGGGGCAGAAGTATGGAGCCGATGGATATGCTAAAAAGTTTGCTTTGGAGTTTGATATGAAGTATGTAGAATTTCCACCTGAACATTATCCTTATAACCAACACTGTATTTCAGAAAGATTTAATTATGGTAAGAAATATAATGTTTCAAACTATTTTAAAAGAAACAAACAAATAGCAGAATATAGTGATTGTATTATAGCTTTTATACCAGAAGATATTGAATCTAGTGGAACTATAAATACTTTAGTACAAGCTGAGAGATTGAATAAAAAAATTGTTATTATCAACTGAATTGATATATATGTATAGAGAATTATTATGGCTTTAAAATTAACAACAGTAAAATTATTAGAAGAATTGTATAAGGAATTCAAAACTATTAGCTTTGAAAAAGAGTTTACTTTACAAAAACTAGTAAATAGATCAATGGATCTTTATGTTTCTGATAAAAAATTTAAAAAGTTAATTGAGGAACATAGGGATTTAAAACCGAGTGGGAGTAATTTATAGATGAGTGAAATAGGAAGTAAAGTAAGTGAGAGAATACTTGATAAAATTTATGATACTTTGGTTAAAATGGATCAAAGATTAGAGATTATAGAAGATAGCATTAAAAATGAGCAAGTATATAAGGATAATAAGTGGTATAAGGATACCAGTAAACAGTTATTACAAGATTAAATACTAAAGAGGTTATATGGCTAGTGAAATTAAATTACCGAAATTAAAAAAAACTACACCTAAAAGAGAAAAGAAAAAGATATTACTATTATCAGATGATTTACGAATGTCTTCTGGTGTCGGAACTATGTCTAGAGAAATAGTTCTTGGAACTTTAGAAAACTTCGATTGGGTACAGCTTGCGGGCGCAATAACACATCCAGAACATGGAAAAATAGTTGATATGAATGATTCTGTTAGAGAGGAAACTGGAGTAACTGATGCTAGTTTGAAAATTTATCCTACTAATGGTTATGGTAATCAAGAGTTATTACGTGAAATAATGGATATGGAAAACCCTGATGCTATTTTACATTATACAGATCCAAGATTTTGGGTATGGTTATATCAAATGGAACATGAGATTAGAACTAAAATTCCTATCTTCTATTATAATATTTGGGATGACTTACCTTATCCAATGTATAATCAATTTTTTTACGAGTCATCTGATTTGATTATGAATATATCTAAACAAACTGTTAATATTGTAAATAATGTAGCACAGAAGAAACCCAGAACAGAATGGGATAATACATATGTTCCCCATGGTATTAATGAGGAACATTTTTATCCTATAGATGAACTGCATACAGAATACAATGATATGTTAAATTTTAAAAAACACGTTCTTGAGGGTAGTGATTATGATTTTATTTTATTTTATAATAATAGAAACATTCGTAGAAAAATGCCAGGAGATCTTATATTAGCATTTAAAACTTTTTGTGATATGCTTCCGAAAGAAGAAGCAGAAAAATGTGCATTTTTATTGCATACACAACCAGTTGATGAAAATGGAACAGATTTGCCTGCAGTAGTAAGCGCTTTAGCTTCAGAATATAATTACCATTTTTCAGTTGATAAGTTAGATAATCAAAAAATGAATCATTTAAATAATATTGCAGATGTAACAATTAATATTGCATCTAATGAGGGATTTGGTTTAGGTACTTGTGAATCACTTATGGCAGGAACACCAATTATTGTGAACGTTACAGGTGGATTACAAGATCAGTGTGGATTTAAATATAAGGGAAAGCATGTAACTGCTAAAGATTATAGTTGGATACATAGTTTACATGATTATGAAAAATGGGAAGATAATAAAGATTTAACTTATGGTGAGTGGGTAAAACCAGTCTGGCCTAGAACCCGTGCTTTAGTTGGTTCACCACCTACACCTTATATTTTTGATGATAGATGTAGATGGGAAGAAGTTGCTTATAAAATAAAAGAATGGTATGATGTGGGAGATGATGAAAGAAGAAGGTGTGGAGAGTTAGGAACAGATTTTGTAAAAGGTAAAGATGCTATGATGACTGCTAAAATGATGGGTCAAAACTTTACTGATCATATGAATACAATGTTTGATAAGTGGCAACCAAGAAAACAATTTAGTATCTATAAAGTATAGAAGGGTATATATATGAAACCAATAGTATTAGTAACAGCACCAGTAGTAACACGTTCTGGGTATGGTGCGCATGCAAGAGATATAGTTCGTTCATTAATTGCTATGGATAGATTTGATGTTAGAATTTATCCTGTAAGATGGGGGAGTACACCGTGGAATGCGTTGAATGAAAATGATGAAAATGATAAACCCATCTTAGAAAGGTTATTAAAGACTCCAAACCTTGAGAGACAACCCGATGTTCACATTCACATTGTAGTTCCAAATGAGTTTGCAGCTATGGGTAAATATAATATAGGGATAACTGCTGGAATAGAAACAAGTGCATGTCCTCATTCTTGGATCGAGGGATTGAATAGAATGGATTTAAATATAGTACCTTCTACTTTTTCAAAAGAAGTTTTAGAGGAAGTAGTGTATGATCAAATAGATGATAGAACTAAAAAAAGGGTAGGTGAAGTAAAATCAACAAAACCTATAGAAGTATTGTTTGAAGGAGCGGATACTAATATTTTTAAGAAAGTAAAAACTTCAGATATAGATATAAAAGAAGAATTTAAAGAGATTAAAGAAGATTTTTGTTTTCTATTTGTAGGACATTGGTTACAGGGAAATATAGGAGAGGATAGAAAAGATTGTTATATGCTAGTTAAAACATTTTTTGAAACTTTTAAAAATCAAAAAAATAAACCAGCATTGATTATGAAAACAAGTTCTGCAACTCCTTGTATTTTAGATAGAGAAGAACTTTTTAATAAAATTAATCATATGAAAAGTACAGTTAAAGGAGATTTACCAAATGTATATTTATTACATGGAGATTTAACTGATAACCAAATGAATGAATTATATAATCATGGAAAAGTAAAAGCACACATTTCTTTTACACATGGTGAGGGATTTGGAAGACCATTGTTGGAAGCATCAATATCACAGAAACCAGTTATCACAACTTCTTGGAGTGGCCCATTAGATTTTTTGAGTGATAAATTATCTGTTTTGTTGCCAGCAGATCTTACAGATGTTAAATCAGCTGCATTTCCAGAGGATATATATGTTGAGGGATCGCAATGGAGTACAGTTAACTATCAGTACTCTTCTAAAGTTCTAAAAGATGTAAGAAATAATTATAAAGATTATAGATTAAATGCTAAAAAACAAGCTATAGTTAATCGGGGTAAATTTTCATTGGAAGCTATGACTAAAAAGTTTGAAAATATATTAGATAAATATCTTCCAGAATTTAGTGAGGAAGTAAAATTAAATTTGCCAGGATCAAATAAAACACAAGAAAGTGGTATAAAATTACCAAAATTAACTAAGGATTAATATGGAACGAATAATAGATTGTCCTGTATGTTTTGATGATCACCAATGTTTCGAAGATATTCAGGAAAATTTTAAAAGCTATATGTGTTTTCATTGTGGGTTTATGAGTGATTCTAGATATACATTAGATAGAAAAGAATTTGAGGAATATATTTTAAAAGCACCTCAGTTGGTTCAAGATTTACAATATAAAGATGAAGAGAGAAATATAGTGTGGTTTCCTTCGGTTGTAAATATGGGACCTAAAGGTATAATTTATCCTGAAGGTGATGTTAAAAATTGGAAGTGGAGATATGCAGAAGTTATAGATATACCAAAATCTATGAGAAAGAAGTATAACGGTTATGATAAGAGGTTGGATGTAGAAAATGCAAAAGTTTATGGTCAGTATGGATTTTTAAAAGCATGTAAAGATATGGGCATAACAGAAGATATTTCAGAAAAATTTCAATCAGAACAGGTAGTGAAATCTTATATCCCTGCAATTAAGAATTAGTTATGAGTTATTATAGCACCCATAGAAGAAAAATAAAAAAAACTACTGTAGTAAGTGTACTTCAGGTTGAAAATGGTGATATTTTATTTTTTAGATATAAATCTAAAAAGGGGGAAACTAGTTTAAAAATAGCCTTAGCTTTGAATATATGGCCAGTAGGTGGAGGAAAGAAAGGTAGATATTTACATGCTTTAGATTTAGCAGAGATAACTTTTCCTGATTTAAAAAGATTTCTATCATTTTTAAGACAGCCGAGTACTGTAAAAGCTGAAGATATGTTTTTTAGAAGAGTTAGTATTCCACCAAGTCCAAGACTAGCAAGACAATTTTATATGCAAAAAGTACGGAGATTTGGAAAAATGGTTGATGCTTATAGAACTTATAAATTAGAAGGAATTACACAAGTAAGAGCAGCAGAATATGATTTTGGTCCAGAAGTCTTACCAAAAGAAGAAAGTGAAATAATAAAGGAAATTGATGAAGATTAGTTATGGTATCACAGTCCATAATGAGGCTGATGAACTAAATAGGTTATTAGAGATATTAATACATCAAACCGAATCAGAAGATGAGATTGTTATCTGTGATGATTATTCGAACCAGGAAACACAAGACGTTATTACAAGTTGGAATCAACAATACGGTGATTTAAAAGTCATAAAATATTATAAAAGAAAATTTGAGAATGATTTCGCAGCTCAAAAGAATTCAGTTATAAAAGCATCGGAAGGTGATTATATATTTCATTTAGATGCTGATGAGTATCCACATGATACATTATTATCTCAGATAAGACAAGTATTAGAAATGAATGAAGTAGATTTAATCTGGGTCCCACGAGTAAATACAGTTGAAGGACTTACAGATGAACATTGTGTTAAATGGGGTTGGAGAGTTACTGATAAAGGTTGGATAAATTATCCAGATTATCAAGCACGAATTTTTAGAAATAGTCCTGAAATTAGATGGGTTAGACATGTGCATGAGATTATAGAAGGTGCTAAGAAATATTCACATCTTCCTCCAGTTGAGGAGTTGGGTTTATATCATCCAAAAACAATTGAAAAACAAGAAAAACAAAATGCGTTATACACAACAATTTCAAATCAGTAAAGAGGTTATTGAATTATTTAATAACTTACATAAAAAATGTTTAAGTTATGGATTAGGTGTTGAAAATAATAATCTTTTAATTTTAGAAAAACTTAGAAATTATAAAGGAAAAGGTTGTTTTGTTCAATGTGGGGTATTTGAAGGAAAAACACTATTACCTTCATTAGTCTATTCAAAAGAAAATAATTTAAATATTCGGTTTTATGGTTTTGATACTTTTGAGGGGTTTCCCGTCATAGAAAGCAATCTTAAAGATAATCCTATTCATTTTGAACATCAATATAAAAATGGTTTAATCACTACTGAACATTATGAAAGAGCTAGAAATAGAACTAATAATTTTGTTGGAGTTAGACATTTAGAAAAAGGGTATTTTTCTGAGGTTAAAGATATTTTTTCAATAGTATCAGAATTTGAAAATGTAAAATTAGTAAGGGGAATATTTGCTAAATCATTGCCACCTTTCATGAAAGGTATAGAGATTTTACATATTGATTGTGATTTGTATCAGAGTTATTTAGATTGTTTGAATAACCTCTATGAAAATGTTGTAGAAGGTGGATGCATAATTTTTGATGAATACTTTTCATTAAAGTATCCTGGAGCTAGAGATGCAGTAGATGAATTTTTTGTAGATAAAGTTGGTCATTTTGAGAACTATGATTCTTTAGATAGCTTTGAAAGGTGGTGTTTTGTAAAGGATGAATAATAGTAAAGTTTTATTGATGGGTAATGGATCTTCTGTTTTAGATGTTGAATTAGGAGACAAGATAGATAAAGAATTTGATTATGTTTTTAGAATTAATAGATTTAAAACAGAGGGTTATGAGAAATATGTTGGTACAAAAGTAGATGGTTGGTTTTTAGCAGATACTGGGGTACAATGGTTGAGGAAACCAACAGAAGAAGTAGAAGGGTCTGTAACTTTAAATACTTTTGAATATGTTTATATCGTAGCTCCTAAATTTAAATTTATGTCTGGTGAATCAAATGATTGTAAGGATGTTCTAAGCGAAACCATACAGTTAGTTCCAATAGAGCACGAAGATGAATTAAATAAAGTTGAAAAGTTTAGTCCATACTGGCCAACAACGGGTTTGATATCAATAAATTTTTTACTTTTGAATTTTGGTAAGATATTTATTTATGGTTTTGATGGAAAGAGTAGAAGGTATAAATATATTCATTATTATGATAGGGGAGATAAGAGTAGATTAACAGAAAGATGGCATAAGCCTAGAAAAGATCATAATATTGACATAGAAAAAAGAATTATTAGTTATTATAAAGAAGATGGTAAAGTTATTGATTTAGTATGAGTCAAATACATATAATATTACATTGTTTGCCTAGAGAAATAGATGATTTAGAAAGAATAGTAAATCATTTGAAACGCTCTAGTCATTTTATTGAAAATGAAGATAAAGTTATATTGGATTTTACATTAAATTTATCAGAAGTATTAACAGACTGGTCTACAAGTAAATTACCAAAAGATTTTTTCGCAGATAAATATAGAATATTAGAGAAGAAATGTGACTGGACATATAAAAATATATTTGAGATAAATGAGGATAATAGATGCTTGGGAATAAATGATAAACGAAGAAATAGTATTCGAGAAAATGAAACGGATAATTTTATGTACTTAGATACAGATGTATTCTTTTCACAATTTAATTTAGCTTATATGTTTAGAGCTTTAGACCAAATTAAAGAAGAGTATTATATTTTAAATTCTCAAATTCTTAGGTTGTGGGATGAAGGTTGGAATATTATTTCAAATGAAAGATATATTCCGATGGGATATGATTCTAAAATTTGGTTGAAGTATGATCCATTTAAATTAGATTCTGAAGTATATCAATATTTGGATAAGGTTAAAGTTAGAAAATTAGATGATTTTAAATTTGGCGGTGGTTGGTTTAATTTGTTTAGTGCAAATTTGTTAAAGTTAATAGATATTCCAGACTTACTTAGCTCTTATGGTTTAGATGATACCTTTGTTTTTGAAGGTGCGAGAGTGATGAAGAGGAAAGGGTATGATATTAACCAATACATATTAGACAATATGTTGGTATGTGAGAATAGAAGGTATAGAGATTTAAATCCTTATGTAAAATATATTTCAGATTTAACAAATAGTGATGCTTTCAAACAAAAGTATAGAGATAATGCTGCTAAACATTATAATTCTGAATTTCAAAAATTGGTACATAGATTATGAGAGATTTTACAGGATACAAAATCATACCTACTGGTGGAAAAGATGGAACTAAAGTTCTTAGAAGAGATGTTATTAATTATTTAGTAGAAAAATATCAATTGAGGAATTATTTAGAGATAGGAGTTAGAGATCCAGATGCAACTTTTAATAAAGTAAGATGTAGATATAAGAATGGAGTAGATCCAGAACCTTTAGGAAAAGAAGTTACCTTTCCTTGTACTTCAGATGAATTTTTTGATATGATAAAAGATGATAAGGAAGTTAAATTTGATATAATTTTTATTGATGGCTTACATTTAACAGAGCAGGTTGATAAGGATGTAGAAAATTCTTTAGAACATTTGGTTGATTGGGGATTTATAGTTATGCATGATTGTAGTCCACCAAATGAATTTAGACAGAGAGAAAATTATGAAGTTGATGGATCGTTTCCTGCTTGGAATGGTACTGTATGGAAGTCGTGGGTTAAATTAAGATGCGCACGTGAAGATTTAAAAATGTATGTGGTTGATGAAAATGATGGGTGCGGGGTGATACATAGAGGTGAACAAAAAATTTGGGATAAAGACCCAGTAGAAGAGTGTATAGAATATAAATACTTAGAAAAGAATAGAGAAGAATTGTTACATTTAGTTAGTGCAGAAGAATTTACAAAGGTGTTTTAAAATAAAAATATGAAAATATTAGATTGTACATTAAGAGATGGTGGTTATTATACTAATTGGGAATATGATGATAAGTTAGTTAGAGAGATAGTACATGCTTTGGAAGAAGCAAGTATAGATGTTATTGAAATAGGATATAAATCACCACTAAAAGGTGGTAAGTATAGAAAGTGTAATGATCATTTTATTCAAAATGTTTTAGGATTTAAACCAAAAGCTAAACTAGCATTTATGGTCGATGTAAAAGATTTTATTTTTAATGGTAGTTTAAATTATAAAATAATAAAGGATGTAATAAAACCATCAAATGAATCTATCTTTGATATGTGTAGGGTTGCTTGTACAATTAGTACATTAGATGATGCTATTAAAATGGTTAAGTTTTTAAATTCAAATGGTTATATTACTACTATAAATTTAATGAGAGCTAGTTTATTAGATTTAGAAACTCTAAAAGAGTGTGTGAAAAGGATGAATGAGAGTAAAGCTGATGTTTTATACTTAGCTGATTCTTTTGGATCTTTGACAGCAGATAAATTATATAATTATATTAAAGTTTATAAGGATTGTTCAGAAAAGCAGTTTGGATTTCATTCTCATAATAATATGGGTCTGGCATTTCCTAATTCTATTATGGCTATAGATATGGGTTTAGATTACATTGATGGTACTATAACAGGTATGGGTAGAGGAGCTGGTAATGTTAGATTGGAACAATTACTTATGTGTTTTGGAACTAATTATAATAAATTAATTGATCTAATAGATAGAAAATTTGCTAAAATGAAAATTGATTATGGTTGGGGATGGAATCATAATTATATGCTTACGGGTTTGAAGGAAATACATCCAACTTATTGTCAAATTTTAGAATCTAAGAACTTAACTGATTTACAAATACAAGATATATTAAAAGGTATTACTAAAAAGGATTCTTTTGATATGTCAGAGATAAAAGGAAAAGATAAGAAAAAGGTTTCGGTAGTTATTCCTGCTAGGTATAAATCTAGTCGGTTTCCTGGAAAACCTATAGTTGAAATAGATGGTATTCCAATGGTGATTAGAGTTGCAGATATTGCTAAAGGTGCAGTAGGAAAAGAAAACGTTTATATTGCTACTGAAGATGATAGAATAGCAAAGGTTGTGGATGCTTATGATTACAAAGTAATTTTAACTTCTGATTCTTGTTTGACAGGAACAGATAGAGTAGCAGAAGCAGCTATGGAGATAGACAGTGATATTATTATTAATGTTCAAGGAGATGAACCTTTATTGAATCCTAAAGATATTTTGGAAGTAATTGAAAAGAAGAAAATGTATCCAGATTTTATTATAAATTGTATGTCTAGATTGGATTCATTTCAATATATAGAAGATAGAAATATACCAAAAGTAGTATATGGTGATGATAATAATTTAATGTATATGTCTCGAAGCGCAATTCCAGGAACAAAATATGCAAATTCTAATAAAGGATATAGGCAAGTTTGTATTTATGCTTTTAATAAAAAAGAATTAGAAGATTATTTAGAGTATGGTTTTAAAAATGGAAAATCTAAATTAGAGTGGGAAGAGGATATAGAAATATTAAGATTTTTGGAGATGGGTTACTCAGTAAAAATGGTTGAAGTTTATGGTAATATACATGCAGTAGATATTCCAGAAGATGTTAAAACAGTAGAAGGTATCTTGAATGAATGAGAGTACATTATATCCGTTAATATTCTTTCATATTCCTAAAAATGCAGGAGTAAGTATAAGGAGAATTTTAGAGATAGATACTAAGATGCATCCCTTTAATTTTTCTAGAACAACAAATCTTGGAATTGATATAAAAAAATATACTGACCCTGGAATTTTTAAGACTTATTATAAATTTACAGTTGTAAGAAATCCTTGGGATAGAATGGTTTCTTTGTATCATTTTAGAAAAAAAGAAAATGATTTGTTTATGCATAATATGTCTGCTGGGAAGGTTTTTGGACCAGATGGAACTATTTGGGGATTTAAAAAATGGATTCTGAATTCTGAAATTAAAGCTGTTAAAAATAATAAAGTATTGTTTGATTTAGCAGAAGGGAAGAAGCCCACTAAAACTAAGAGAACAGAAGGATTTTTAAGGGAGCATATTGATTTTATTAATCAGTTGGATATTATTACAGATTTGGATGATAACTTTTTGGTTGATAAAATATTAAGATTTGAAACTTTGTCTGAGGACTGGAATAGAATGTTAAAGTATTTAAAAATACATCCGATACCACAATTGCCAAGAAAAAATTATTCTGGTCATATTCACTATTCAGATTATTATGATGATGATTTAAGAGATTTTGTTGGGGCTTTGTTTAGGAAAGATATAGAAGTTTTTGATTACCAATTTGAAACTCCAGCTAGTGGAAGAAAAGTATAATGATTGAAGAAAAAACTATTTCGTTAAAAAAACAAATGTGGGAATTAGAAGAGATATCAGATAGAGTAAATCTTATGAAAGATTGGTATAAGGATGAAACTTGTTATATAGTTACAGCTGGCCCTTCACTTAAAAATTTTGAAAAAGAATGGTTGAGGGAAAGATTAAAAAATAATTTGGTATTTACGATAAAACAATCATATTTTATATTAGAGGAAGTTTGTGATTTTCATATAGTAAATTTTACAAACTTTCAACCATATGATTATGGGGATAATGATAAAACAATTGTAGCGTGGGAAGTTTTTGAAGAGTACCATCCACAGATGATATTAGAAAATAATTTTAAGGTTGATTTAATGTTGCCAGTTGTTAGGAATCACGGAGGTTTTGAAAATACTCAAGCAGCTAAGTTAGATTTTGATGATTTTATATTAGATAAAACATTAAATAGAGCTTGGGGTCCTGGATTGATGTATGAGATGGCATTACCTATAGCTATACACTTAGGAGTAAAAGAAATAGTTACAGTTGGTTGGGACATAGGAGACTTGAGTAAGTTTAGTGGTAAAGAAAATAGAGAAGAACAGTGGCAAGATCATTTTTATGAAGGAAGCGATAAAATTCAGTATGCAAAAACACCAATGTTATATGAGGAAGTGGGAATGGTTATAAACACAGTACCATTTGTTAAAAAGTGGTTAGGAACAAAAGGAATTGATTTGAAGATATGCTCAGATAGAAATCCAGCAGATAAAAGTATAGAGAGAATAGAGTTATGAGTGAAATGACATTTTGTGTTTCAGTTTATAACAATGTTAATTATTTACCATTAGCAGTAAAATCAGTAAGAGAGAATTCTTATTTTAAAGATTCACCTTTTATTGTATACGCAGAAAACTGTACAGATGGGACTAATGAATGGTTAGAATCTAATAAAGAAAAATATAATTTAGAGGTTTATATTGAATCAGATAATATTGTAAGAAGTGGTATTGGTGGTGGTATGAATTTCTGTGCAGATAAAGTTAAAACTAAATATATTAACTTTTTGCAAGCAGATACTTATGTAGCTAGAGATTGGGATATTGAATTACTAAGATGTTATGAAAAGAATAAAAAAAGAGAACCAAATAAAAGATGGCATACTTTTAGTTATAGAATTCAACCAGATATTTTCAATGATGAACCGAGAGTAGGAACTACTTTTGTTTCTTTGGAAGAGTTTGGTGTTTATCATCATGATTTTAAAGAGAAATATTTTCTGGATTGGTGTGATCAATTTAGAGAAATGAATGATTTTGAAGTTAGGAAAGCAGAAGGTGTTAGTGGATTTATAAGAAAAGAGGATTGGGATTATATTGGTGGAAATGATGATAGGTTTGCACCTGCTTATTGGGAAGATAAAGATTTATATATTAGAATGATGAATGAAGGATTTGATTTTTCTTTAACTTCTAAATCTTTGATGTGGCATTTTGCATCAAGAAGCAGTAGATTTCCAGATGATGATTTAACTAAGAGACCACAACATTTAGCTGATGTGGAAAGAAAAAGTGGGGAAGAGTTTGTAAAAAAGTATGGTAGAATACCTGAAAATGATGAGAATGATATGGTAAAATCATTACCTATTATTGATGGATCCTCAAATAGAATATTAAAAAAAAATAAGGATGATGAATTCCTTTTTAGAGTATAGGAGTAGTATATGAAAACAGCATTGATAACGGGAGTAAATGGAATGGACGGAAGTCACTTGGCAGATTTTTTACTTACAAAGAGATATATAGTTTATGGTATGGAAAGGCGTTCATCTTTTAAAAATAGAGTAAATACTTTACATTTAGAGAGTAAGAAAAATTTTCATTTTATAAATGGAGATTTGACAGATCAAAATTCATTGTTAAGATGTTTGAAGGAATCTAATCCAGATGAGGTTTATAATATAGCATCACAATCATTTGTAGGAGAGAGTTGGAATACTCCAGAACAGACAAGTGATGTTACAGGTCTAGGTGTATTAAGAATGTTAGAAGCGATAAGAGAATACGGTAAAGATATTAAATTTTATCAGGCATCTTCCTCAGAAATGTTTGGTAGAATGGTAGAGAGCCCAGCAAAAGAAACTACAGCATTTTATCCACGCTCACCTTATGGTGTTTCAAAGCTATACGGACATTGGATTACAGTAAACTATAGAGAATCTTATGATATGTTTAATGTTAGTGGCATTCTATTTAATCATGAATCAGAGAGAAGGGGACTGGAATTTGTTACAAGGAAAATTACAGATGGTGTCGCTAAAATACATTTAGGATTACAAGATAAAATATTATTAGGAAATTTGGATGCGAAAAGAGATTGGGGATATGCTCCTGACTATGTGGAATCTATGTGGAAGATGTTACAACAAGAGAAAGCAGAAGATTTTGTTATTGCGACAGGGGAATCTCATAGTATTAGAGATTTTTTAGATGTAGCATTTCAATATATTGGAATAGTTAAATGGGATAAGTACGTTAAACAGGATTCTCGATATATGAGGCCTGCTGAGGTAGAAGTTCTTTGTGGAGACTACTCAAAGGCAAGAGAACTTTTGGGATGGAAACCAAAAACAAAATTTCATCAGTTAGTTGGTAGAATGATTGAGAAAGATGTTAGTTTATTAGAGGATAATTAGAATGGATAAGATACAATTTATAGTTTGTGGTTGGTGGTATGATGAGTTTGATAAAAAAACTGGTCAAACTGATTTTATAGAATCTTTACAATACTTAAATAGTGAAAATGATAATATTGATATTTTTTGGACTTGTCATAAAAAGCCACCAAAGATTATTACAGAGAATTTTGAGTACCAAGAATATGAAAATATTGGTTTGGAGTGGGGTGCGTATCATAAAGCTTTTAAAGATCTAAATCTAAAGGATGATACATTTATTTTTTATATTCAAGATGATATGGTGGTGCATGATTGGTCTTTTATTAATGTGTGTATAAATCATTTTAAAAATAATTCCAAGGCTAAAGTTATTGGAAATGGATGGAATTATCCGTGGGAAATAGATCCATTAGAAGAAGCAAGATTATCATATTGGTTAGAAACTAAAGATAGATGGGTTGATTATGCAAGACCAGAGAATCAGAATATCTATGAAGAGAAATTACTATGTTGGTCTATGAGGGGAAGTTTTTTAACTTCAAAGCCAGAGTACATTAAAGAGGTAGGTAGTTTTGATTACGTTAATAAACCACTAATCACAATGCCAGATGGAAATGATTCTAGAGATCCTCATGGAAATACTTCAGAGTATTTAAATGGATATAAGTTTACTAAAGTGTTTGGATATGAGGGAATGAAATACTTATCAAACCAATATAGGTTTTCAAAGTATATGACTGAGTGTGGTGCTGGAAATATAAGATTGAGTTATGAAGAACCACCAGATGAAAATTTACCAAAAGGAGTTGTTATAGGATGAAACCAATAAATGTTTTAAAACCTAAATTTAGAACTAAAGAAGTTTTAGATGAAATAAAAGTTTGTCTTGATAAAGGGTGGACGGGTATGGGATTTAAAACTGTAGAGTTTGAAGAAGCATGGAAGAAATATACTAAACTTCCACATGCTCATTTTTTACAATCAAATACAGTTGGGTTACATTTAGCTTTACATATATTTAAAAAAATGGAAGGTTGGAAAGATGGTGATGAGATAATTACTACGCCATTAACTTTTGTTTCAACTAACCATGCTATTATGTATGAAAATTTAAAACCTGTATTTGCAGATGTAGATGAATATCTATGTTTAGATCCAAAATCTATAGAAGAGAGAATAACTAATAAAACAAAAGCAGTTATGTTTGTTGGGATGGGTGGGAATGCTGGTAGATTAGATGAAATTAAAAGAATTTGTGAAGCGGAAGGAATAAAGTTGATATTAGATGCTGCTCATATGGCGGGAACTATAACTAAAAATGTATTTGATGGTGCAGGATATACAACTAATCACGTTGGTTGGGAAGCCGATGTTTCAGTATTTAGTTTTCAAGCAGTTAAGAATTTACCAACAGCAGATTCAGGTATGATTTGTTTTAAGGAAGAAGAATATGATAAGTTAGTTAGACAACTAAGTTGGTTAGGAATAGATAAAGATACTTATTCTAGAACTGATGATGATGGAACATATAAGTGGAAGTATGATGTACCTAATGTTGGTTTTAAGTACCATGGAAATTCTATAATGGCTGCTATAGGATTAGTTCAATTGAAATATTTAGATGAAGATAATGATAAGAGAAATGAGATAGCTAGAATTTATGATAAGTTATTAAAAGATAAACAATGGTTTCAAAAAATTAAAACATCAACCCATACAGATAAATCTGCTAAACATTTATATCAAGGATTAATAAGAGCACCAAAAAGGTTATTAAAATATCCTTCTGAAAAAAGAGATAAGGTTATTAATGAGTTGTATAGAAATAATATATATCCAGGGGTACATTATATTGATAATACAACTTATCCTATGTATAATAATTGGGAAGGAAAGTGTCCAAGTGCAGATTGGTATAGTAATGAGTTGATTACTTTACCATTACATTTAAATTTAACAGAAGAAGATATTGAAAGAACTGTTAAAGTTATGAGGAAAGCAGTTCATGGATAAGGTTACATTCTGTATACCAAGCAAAAATAATCGTAGATATTTAGAAGCTTGTATACCATCTATTAGAAGAAATAGTTTTAGAGATGACCATGATATAATAGTTTTTGTAGATGCTGACAACGATGGTACTGAAGAGTGGTTAGAATCTGTAAGAGAAAAGTATAATATAAATTATACTGTTAATGATAGTGGTTATTTATATGGGATAGGAAAAGCATATGATCATTGTATAACAAAATCTAAAACAGATATTTTTATGATATTTCATGCAGATATGATGCTAGGAAAAAATGCAGATTTAGAAGCGTTTAAATATCTTGAAAAGGGTAAGGTAGTATGTTCAACACGAATAGAACCACCACTACATCCAGAAGGTCCTGAAAAGATTATTGAAAATTTTGGTATGTGGCCTGAAGAAGATATAGAAGATGGTTGGAAAGAAAAAGAGTTTGATAAATTTGTAGAGGATAGTAAAATAAAATACAAAGATAAAACTACTACCGGTTGTTTCGCTCCTTGGATGATGTACAAAAAAGATTTTTTAAAAATTGGTGGTCACGATACTAGATTTCATTCTTGTAGAGAAGATTCAGATGTTTTTAATAGATGTGTATTAGCAGAGTATGACCTTATACAATCTTGGGAAAGTTTTGTATATCACTTAACTGCTCGGGCTGGACAGTTTCAACATGGAAAGTTAACAAAAGATAACAGCTTGAAATCTAAAGAGTGGAGTGATATGATGGATGCTTCAACTAGAGAGTTTTATAGAAAGTGGGGGAGTATTGTATTACATGATGAATATATGTTGCCTATAATTGCACCTAAATATGATATTGCATTTGTTGTTAAGAATTGTAATTATGCACATTTGCATGAGTTAGAACCTTGGTGCTCAGTTATTTATGTTGATTATAAGGGATTGGTGTATCCGTATGTTACTGCAGAACAGGATAAAACAGTAGATGATTTAAAGGAAAAGGTTAAGCTTATTTCTGAAAATCAAAAGATTGATAATGATGTAATTGTAGAGTTCGATTGTAAGTATTTGAATCAAGATAAAATTGAATTCATAACTAAATTAGGATTCATTTTAAATGAAAGTGCTGAAGTTGGAGATATGGAGTTTGATATTTTTAAATTAAAAATAAAATCATTAGAAACTTATGAAAAAGAGTTGATAGGTGGAGTACACTCAATGAAAAAAGGTAGTAAATGAAAATAATAATCTTTAGTACTGATACTAAACATCATACTTACTTTATAAATAAGATAGCAGAATATTTTGATATTTGTTCTGTAATTTATGAAAGAAAAAAGTTAGTTAAACCTTATCTTACGGGACCTTTTTGGGAAAAAGAAGAGAATGAATTTGAAGAGAAGTTTTTTGAAGAGGTTGATAGGGAATTGAAGGTTAATAAAAAAATGGTAGAAGTACATTCTGTAAATAGTAAGCATTTAATTAAATACATAGAATCTTTAAAACCAGATTTAGGTATATCCTTTGGTACGGGTATAATTAAACCTTATATATATAATATTCCAAAGTATGGAACTGTTAATGTTCACAGAGGAGCAATTAAAGATTATAGAGGATTGGATTCAGATCTATGGGCATTATATGATAAGAAATTTGATAAGTTAAATGTTACTGTACATTATATAGATGAGAATCTAGATACTGGAGATGTATTGGATGAACAAAATTGTCCGTTGGATAAAATTCAAGAGCTATATGAGATAAAGTATTATACAACTTGTTTAGCAACAAAAATGATATTAAAACTTTTAAGTAAATTTCAAAGCGAAGGCAAGTTAAAAGGAATGAAACAAAAGAAGTTGGGAAAATACTACTCTGCTATGCCAACAGATAAAAAATGGGAAGCTCAAAACAATTTTGATATAGTGAAGGGTCGTAGGTACAATGGATAAATCTCATATACTTTTATATCATGGAGTTACTAAGTTTAATTCTGAAGGTATAGAAAACATTTCTGGTAAACATATGGAAGCTATGGAGTTTGATAAACAAATGAAATGGTTAAGTGAAAATAAAAATGTTGTAACTTTAAAGGAAATAAATAATACTCCTGACTCTGTTGCTATAACTTTTGATGATGCTTTTAAAAATGTGTATGACGTGGCATTACCTATTCTTAAAAAGTATGATTTACCTGCTACATTTTTTATTACTACAGGATTTGTAGGAACTGATAAAATATTTTGGGTTGATATGGTAGAACATATGATTAATTATTCTAAAAGTACAATTTTAGAATTAGATTTACAAACAAAAACATTTTTTCCAGTACTAACAAAAGTGGGTAAATTAAATTCTATGAATTCTATTAAAGCATTTTTAAAGAAAGCAAAACCTAAAATTAGAGATAGAATAATAAATGATATGAAACAGCAAACTGGTTGGAATGAAGAAAAGTTAGCTGAAAATTATGAAACATTATCTTGGGGTGATGTTAGGAATTTAGATGATACACCAAAGTATGAAGTTGGTGGTCACTCTGAAAACCATGAAGTATTATCATACTTGAGTAGTGATGAGTTAAATTATGAGGTTAAACATTGTTTAGAAACATTATCTAATCAGTTACAAAGAACGGTTGATTCTTTTTCTTATCCAGAAGGGCAAGAAGAACATTATAATAAAGAAGTAATATCTATATTAAAAAATAATGGGGTTACTATTTGTCCTTCTGCTATTGATGGTGTTGTAGATGGAAGTGATGATAATTTTAATTTAAAAAGAATGATGATTGGATTTTGGGATAGAAAGTTTCCGTTTGAGGAGTATTATAATGGTTAAAATAATTGCAGAAATTGGTTGGAATCATATGGGGGATATGGAGTTAGCTAAAAGAATGGCTTATGAGGCAAAGGATAGTGGAGCAGATATAGTAAAAACACAAACTTTTAATGTAAGTAAATTAAAAGCAGGTCCGTGGGATACAGATGGTAGGAGAGAAATATATGAAAAAGCCCAGTTAAGTTTAGAACAACATATTGAGTTAAGAGATTATTGTAGAGATATAGAAGTACAATTTATGTCTTCGGTATTTTCCATTGATGATGCCAAACTACTTGAGCAAGTAGAAACGGATATAGTTAAGATACCTAGTATGGAATCTAGAAATAAAGTGTTGATTGATTTTTGCAACAATAGTTTTGATAAACTAATAGTATCTACGGGAACATCAACCTGGAATGAAATAAAAGTTAATACTGCAAAGATTAGAGATACTAAACTAGTATTATTACATTGTGTTTCATCTTATCCTTGCGATTTTGATATGATTAATTTACCGAGAATAAGAGATTTACAAAGGTTATCCTTATCAGTTGGTTTTAGTGATCATACTTTAGGTGTTGAAACTTCTATTTTATCTTTAGGATATAATATAGATTATATAGAAAAACATTTTACTGTAGATAATGATTTGCCAGGTAGGGATAATAAGTTTGCTATATTACCTAATCAGTTAAGAAGATTAAAGAAGTATGTTGATATATTTTCAATGGTAAATTTAAATCATGGTCCAGATTATCAGAAGAGTGAAGAAGAAACAAGAGAAGTATATTCAGGGAGATGGAATGGTTAAGTGGGTAGGTAAAAATAATATTTTAGCAGTAATACAAGCAAGAGGTGGTTCTAAGGGAATTCCAGGAAAAAATATTAAAAAAATTAATGGTATACCTTTACTTGTTTATACTGTAATGGAAGCGTTCCGTTCAGATATATTTGATCACGTTGTAGTGAGTTCTGATGATGAAGGAATTTTAAGGATAGCAGAATCTAGTACAGCATATCCTTTAAAGAGACCAAAGAGGTTAGCAAAAGATGAAACCTTATCCTATGAATCTTTACGTTGGGCAACTCTTGAGTGTGAAGAGTTATTTAAACGTAAATACGATTATGTTGTAGAATTACCGTGTGTAAGCCCATTGAGAAAAGATTATCATATTAGAGAAGCAGTTTTTAAACTTATAAAAACAGGAGCTGATAGTGTAATATCGGTTACTCAAATGCAAGATAAGCATCCAGTAAGAATGAAGAGAATTGTAAATGATCAAATAGAAGATTTTTGTAGTGAATATCCAGAAGGTGATGCGGGAAGAAGGCAGGATTTAGAACCTTGTTATATTAGGAATGGTGGAATTTATTCAATGAAAAGAGATTTATTAATTAAAAAACATACAAGACATGGAAAAGATTCTAGACCATATATTATGGATGAATTTTCTTCAGTTAATATAGATAGTGAAATAGATTTTAAATTAGCAGAGGCGTTACTAAATGATGAGAGTTAAATTTGAATGTCCTATAACCTTTATAGAATCTGAAATATCTAGAGTATTTTCTGTGGACAATAAAAATCCAGAATGTATAATTTTAAATCCTGGGGTGGATACTTTCTATGGTAAGGAATATTTTGAACAATTTAAGAATTTAAAAGTTGTTGGAACACCATCTACAGGAGTTAATCATATGGACTGTGAATATTTAAAGAAGAAAGAAATAAAATTTTATAGTTTATTAGATGATAGAAAATCTTTGGATAGTATTACTGCTTCAGCAGAATTTACTTGGTTGCATATAATGAATTTGGTTAGAAAGTTTTCATATTCTTTATCTTATGTACCTTATTGGAGAAGTATTGAAAACGAAGATAATTTAAGAAGTAGAGAGCTATCTGGCAGAAAATTAGGTATTATTGGTTTTGGTAGAATAGGAAAAAAAATAAAAAGATATGCAGAAGCATTTGAAATGCAGGTTAAGTTTTATGATCCATATGTAAATGGAGAAGGTAAGGTAGATTCTTTACAAGATTTGAGCGATAGTGATATTATATCTATTAATTGTTATTTAACAGAAGAAACAGAAAATATGATAACTTATGATGTATTTGAATATTTTAAGGATGGGTTAATGGTAGTTAATACATCACGCGGAGAAGTAGTTGATGAAAATTATATAGCTGATTTAGTAGAAGAAGGTAAAATAAATTATGCTTGTGATGTTTTACAAAATGAACAAAATATAGAAGAGTTAAAGAAATCAAGACTGTATAGGTCTGATAAAGTGGTTATTACACCACATATTGCTGGAGTTACAGTAGATAGTCAAACCAAAGCATTGGAGGCAATACTAAAATTATGTATGAAGTAGTTGTAGCAGTTTGTTGTTATAAACAAAAACATTGGTTACATAGATGTTTAAGAAGTTTATCAACACAAACGTTAGAAAAGAGTAAATATGAAGTTGTAGTTGTGAATGATGATCCAAATGATAGGTTAGAGGATATTATAAATGTGTTTGATCCACATATGAATATTCGTTTAATCAATAATGATGATAATTTGGGATTACCCACATCATTAAATAAAATATTAAAAACATCTATAACAAGATACTTTGTAAGAGTTGATTGTGATGATTATGTATCAAGTCATTTTTTATATATACTATCTAGATTTTTAGAAGCAAGTACAGGTTCAAGGGTTATGAATACTGATTGTAACTATCAAGCAATAGCGTGTGATTATTTTAAAGTGGATGGTACTGCTGGTGTAATGAGTAGACATAATTCGGAAGAAGAGTTTATTGCTTGTGGTATAATGTATACTTATGAATCGTTATCAAATTTAGGATTTTATAATGAGGATTATAAAATGAGAGAAGGGCATGAGTTACATAAAAGATTCTTAGAAAAATATAAAATTTATAATTTTAAGATGCCACTTTATAGATATAGAATGCATGATAACAATAGAACAAAGAATGTAGAAGAAGTTGAAAAATTTGATAAAGCGAACAACGATTTATCTGATTTCCAAATGGGTGAGATTTGATGAAGTATATTGTAACAGGTGGTGCTGGCTTTATTGGTAGTAACTTAGTTGATAAATTAATAGATGAGGGGCATGAAGTTATTATATTTGATGACTTGTCTACTGGAGAGAATAAAAATTTGAATCCAAAAGCTAGATTTATAGAAGTAGATATTAGTAAATCTTATTTCAATAAGTATAAAAAATGGTTCAAAGGAGTAGATACGGTATTTCATTTAGCAGCGTTAGCTAGAGTTCAGGAATCAATAGAAAATCCAATTGAGTATCATAATACTAATGTAAATGGAATGTTGAATGTATTAAATTTATGTACGGAGTGTGGTGTTAAGAGATTTGTATTTAGTTCTTCTTCATCGGTTTATGGAGATTCAAAACATTTACCAATCTTAGAAGAGTCTCCATTGAATCCAATGAGTCCTTATGCATTACATAAATCTATTGGTGAACAATATTGTACTTTATATAGTGAGTTATATGGTTTAGAAACTGTTTCTTTAAGATATTTTAATGTGTATGGTGAAAGACAGCCAACTAAAGGTGCATATTGTTTAGTGATGGGTATATTTGCTAGACAAAGATTGGAAGGTAAACCAATGACTATTAGAGGTGATGGTGAACAAAGAAGAGATTTTACTTATGTTGGTGATGTAGTTGATGCTAATATACAGATGGCTTTTTATGAAGGGAAACTTAGAGGTGCAGTATTAAATGTAGGAAGTGGTACTAATTATTCAGTAAATCAAGTAGCTGATATGATTGGTGGAGATAGAATTAATGTTGAATCTGTTATAGAACCAAGAGAAACATTAGCAGATATTAGGCAAATTATGGAATGTTTTGATTGGCAACCTACAATGAAATTAGAAAATTGGATACCTAAATGGAAAAAGGAGATAGGAATAGAATGAAAATAGGAATTATAGGACATGGATATGTTGGAAAAGCTATGGAACAGTTTTTTAAAGATCATTATGAATTGGTTTTGTATGACCCACCAGCAGGTTATACAACAACTAAAGAAGATATAAATAGTTGTGAAGTTTCTTTTGTTTGTGTACCAACACCTAAAGATGAAGATGGTTCGTGTGATATTTCAATGGTTGAGGATACATTAGAATGGTTAGATACAGAGATTATTGTTATAAAATCAACAGTAGAAGTTGGAACTACTGAAATGTTAAATAGTAAATATAATAAAAGTATTATATTTTCTCCTGAATATATAGGAGAATCTACTTATTGGACTCCATATTCTTTTCATAGGGATATGAAGGAGACTCCTTTTTATATATTTGGTGGAGATAAAAAGGTTTGTAGTAAAGTGGTTGATTTATTTTTGCCAGTAGTAGGGCCGTGTAAAAAATATAGTATAACTGATAGTACTACTGCGGAGATGGCAAAGTATTTAGAAAATTCTTTTTATGCTACTAAGATAGCTTTTTGTAATGAGGCATATGATATTTGTAAAACAACTGATGTGGATTGGAATGAAGTTAGAGAATTATGGTTATTAGACCCAAGAATAAGTGATATGCATACAGCTGTATTTAGAGATGATAGGGGATTTGGGGGTAAATGTTTACCTAAAGATACTTCAGCGTTGGTTAAAATAGCAGAAAAAAATGGTATTGATGCAATTTTATTAAAAGGAGTTTTAGATTCTAATAAAAGAATTAGGGTTAAAAAATAATGACTTACTATTTATTGCTGGATGGTGATACAGAAAAAGATGCTATGTATGATACTAATATTTTAGGAGAAGAAAGTTTTAAAGTTTTCTATCCATCTGTAGGATTTTATATGTTACAAAGGATTATTTATCAAAAGCCAGAGTTGCTTGAATCTATTAGAATACTAGACAATCATAAAAAATCATATACTATTACAAAATTTTTGGATAAATTAGAAGAATGGAAAATAAAGTCTTGACTTGTATGGACGTTTATGTGTATATTTGGAGTACATGATGTCGAAGATTGATTGGGAATATTATGAAGATATTGAAGAATCTTCATCAAAGGAGATTAATAAACCAAAATCTAAGATAAAAAAAGCTTGGAAACAAGTAAATGAACAAAAACAAAAAAAACTTCATAAAAAGAAGTGGAAAAATAAAAGAAAGCCAGGTTATGTTAAACAACACAAAGATACATAGGAGTATTATATTTATATTCGTTACAACTTTTTTATTAAATGGTTGTGAGGATGGTTGGGATCCGCATGTTGGTATCAACAATATAGATGAATTAGAGATATCTATCGATCCAAGATTAATTAAAGATGGTAACGGTTATTATCATTTAACTCTTGATACTGATAAATGGCAAACATTACACAGATTTAGTGGAGAAGTATTAGCTGATAGTGAACCATTAGATGTATTTAAAGTTAATTGGGAATCATCTCATTATTGGTATATAGGTGATACATTAGGTTATATAGTAAAAAGACAATTTTCTTCTTATACTGGAGATTATGTGTATTATGATACGCTTTATGTTCATCATTTTGATGGTATGGAAGTACCAACTATAAATCCTGCAAGTTATAGTAACAGCGATGGTGAAATAAATACTATGTTCGCTCCTGTTAAAAGTATGGTAGGAGATACTGTAAAAGTATGGATTTATTGGTTTGACTCTTTTTATGAAGAGTACAGATTAAGTTTTGAAGTTGTATTAGATTAGGAGAAAAAAATGACTTGGGTATATATATCATACTTTATATTGCTAACCATTATCTATGACCTGTTGAGAGGTATGGGCTGGGGATTAGATATGTTTTGGGAAATATTAAAATTTATTTTAGGTTAGGAGAAGTAATATGAAATACCAACTTATTATGAAAAATACAGGTGAAATAGTAACGATTACAGATAGTAAAATATTTGGGCTTAATGAGGCGAAGACATATTATATTCGAATGAAACAATTGAAAGAAAAAGATTTTGATAAGTTATATGTAGTAGAAGAGTATAAACGACCAAAAGGTATGCCATCTATTGGTAGAGGAATTAGATGGTGGGAAGATGAATCTACAGAATTAGATAATTTTTAATGAAGAATAAAAAAACTAAAGATAAAGAGTACGCTGAATTAAAGAAAAAAATATTTGAAGAGGCTACTAATGTTCGTATAGATTATGAAAAAAATCCACCTTCTTCAGAAGAAAGTGGGAGTGTTGTCGTAGTTCATGAAAATAGTCCGTTTTTGGATAAGAAGTATACATTTACAGATGAATGGGATAAGTTAAGAATAAAAGATTTAAAAATAAAGTATAAAAAACTCGAGGAGAAAAATTGATGGAATTAATACTATGGATTTTAGTTGGTATTTTAGTTGGGGGTACTAGTGGAGTATTGTCTATGGCACTATTATCATTTAATAGAATATCTTCTATGGAAAATGAAATACAAGATTTGCGAGTACAAAGAAAATTGTTGAAAGACGAAGTACTTAAATTGAGTACTAAAAGGAAACCAAATCCAAGAAGAAAAAGAAAGAATGTCAAAGCAAGGCGTTAATCCATTTAAGGGAAGAGTTATACCGAAAGGTAGAATTGAATGGGCACTTTCTCAAACTCTTTCAATTTCTAGTGCTGCTAGATTGTTAAGAGTTTCATATAATACTTTTAAGAAGTATGCAAAGTTATATGGTTTGTTTGAAGAAAATAAAAATCAAGCAGGAGTAGGAGTACCTAGAAAGGGTGATACAGGATTTTCCACTGCAAGATTGCAGGACATTTTTGCTGGAAAGCATCCAAGCTATCCTCATTATAAGTTACAAGATAGATTATTAAAAAATGGTTTTTTAGTTCAAGAATGTAATAATTGCGGGTTTGATGAATACAGACGTTCAGATATGAAATCACCTTTATTATTAGATTTTTTAGATGGCAATCCTAAAAATCATGATTTAGTTAATTTAAGACTTTTATGTTATTGTTGTTTTTTTATTTTAAAAGATGCTGCAAAACAACTTGTTACACCTAAAAATGTAGATAGTTTAAGAAAAAGGATGCAGCAAGTGTGGAAAAAAGACGAGAATGACAGTTAAGTTTATTTTTTTTATTTAAAATACACCGCTTTCCTATAAAACTTTATACTTATATATAAATAAATACATTCTCGGCATTTCTTGCCAACATAGAATGTACCTGAATAGGTCGAACAAATTATTGTTCCTAATAACAATATTAAATCCAATATAAAATATGGAGAAAAGTAATGGATGATCTTTTAAAAGAAGCCATTGCAGATGCAAAAGCAGTTCGAGAAACCGCTTTAGAAAATGCAAAAATAGCCCTTGAGGAAGCTTTCACACCTCGTTTGAAATCTATGCTCTCACAGAAGATTCAGAATGAAATGGAAGGTGAAGAAGAAGCTGGTGAAGAAGAAGAAGAAGAAGAAGAAGCACCTGCTGAAGCTCACGAACCTGAACATGATGAAGAAGAAGAGGCTGAACCAGAAATGGAAGAAGGTGAAGAAGAAGAATATTCTGATGAACCTGCTGACGGTGAAGCAGCTGATATGGAAGAGCAAGAAGAAGAAGAGGAAGAAGATGAACTTGATCTAGAAGCTATTCTTCGTGAACTCGAAGAAGAAGCAGAAGAAGATGAAGAGGATGAAGAAGTGGAAGAAGAGTATGAGATGAGCACAGGAGATGGACACGATGAAAAAGGTAAACCAGCTGATGAAGCTGATTTAGCTGAAGATTTGGAAGATTCTTCTGAAATCGGAGCAGGAGACAACAAAGTTGACGCCGATTCCGCAGATTCATCTGATATAGGTCAGGGCTCAGAAGAACCAGCAGATGCTGATTCACCTCCCGCCGGAAAAGAGAATGATGATGATGAAGTAGTCGATGACTTACAAGAAATCGATCTTAAAGAAGTCATTAAAGCTCTTGAAGAGGAAGAGGATGAAGAAGAGGAAGTTGAGGAAATCTCTAAGTACAAAACTGAGATTGCAGAGCATCGCAATGTAATTAAGTATCTGCGTGGTAAGTTGAATGAAGTAAACTTACTTAACGCTAAACTTTTATTCACAAACAAATTGTTCCGTTCATTTGGCCTTACCAATGAACAAAAAATGAAAGTTGTTGAAACTTTTGATAGAGCAAAGAATCTAAGAGAAGTTAAGTTGGTATTTTCCACCTTGGCAGAATCTTTTGGAGGAAGTGGTAAAGGTAAAATTAAGGAAAGCAAAGGGTCTTCTTCTAAACCTGTAGCTTCAACCGAACCTAAAAGTAAAGAAGTAATCACTGAAGGTTCAGAGTTGAAAACTAGGTTTAAGAAGTTGGCTAATATTATTTAATCGTATAAAATACCATAATTTGGAGAAATAAAATGTCTAAAAAAGGAACATTTGATTCAATATCAAATTTGATGGATGGGTATAATCCTCATAGAGAGATACTCGAACAGACAAGACAGTTGGTACAGAAATGGGAACCGACAGGTCTATTAGAGGGTATTGAAGATGAACATAAAGTACATGCTATGTCAGTTCTTCTTGAAAACCAAGCTCGTCAACTTATTGATGAAGCCTCTTCGATGGGGACAGGAGCCAACACAGAACAATGGTCTGGTGTTGCACTTCCTTTGGTTCGCCGAATTTTTGGCGAATTAGCTGCACAGGATTTCGTATCCGTACAGCCGATGAACCTTCCGTCAGGACTGATTTTTTATCTTGACTTTAAATATGGTACAAATCAAGCACTCGCTGATGTTGGCGACAATATCCACGGTGTAACTTCTGGCTCAAATGTAGATGCGAGCCAGGGTCTTTATGGTGCTGGTCGTTTTGGATATTCCATTAATGATCAGACTACAACAGAAAATACTGGATCTTACACAACACATTCTGTTAACTGGAAAGATGTTGATTTCGAACCTGACCTTTCTAGCTCCTTGTCGGCGCTAAGAAAGATTAAGATTGCGAAAACAGCTATGGACAGTGCAGCAGATTTTGAAGCCGTTCGCGCCTTTGAAATTAGTGGTAGTGCTGGTTCAGAGTTAACTGCTGTTTATCCAGCATATACTGCAATTTCTGGCTCTAATATAGAGTGGATTGTAAAACCAGCTAATCCTACAGGCGCAGCTTCTTTGTATGCACTGTCGGTTGAGTTGGTCACTAAATATCATAAAGCACCAACAGATACAACACGTGGTGATTTTGAAGCTACACCAAGCGGTACAGGCGCAGAATCTAACGCAGGAATTCCTGAAGTTGATATTGCTATGCGGTCGGTCGCAATTGTTGCGAAAACCCGTAAATTAAAGGCAGTATGGACTCCTGAATTAGCGCAGGATTTAAACGCTTATCATAGTGTTGATGCAGAAGCAGAACTTACTTCTATGTTGAGTGAGTATGTATCAATGGAAATCGATCTAGAAATCCTTGATATGTTAATGGCTAATGCAAATGCAAAACAAGAGAGATGGTCTGCAAGAGTTGGATATGAATATAGTTCAGCCGCTAACCTTTTCGTTGAATCTTCTGGTTCTTCAAATGCTTATACAAAAGGCACTTGGTTCCAGACATTAGGAATGAAAATTCAAGCAGTTTCTAATGCAATTCATCAGAAAACACTTCGTGGCGGAGCTAACTTCATAGTTGTTTCACCTGAAACAGCTACGATTCTTGAGAGTATCCCTGGATATGCAACGACATCTGATGGCGATGCTTCTAGTAATAAGTTTGCTATGGGCGTACAGAAGGTTGGTCAATTGAACAACCGCTATACTGTCTATAAGAACCCGTACATGTTAGAAAATGTAATTCTATGTGGATTCCGTGGTTCTTCATTCTTAGAAACTGGAGCAGTGTATGCACCATATGTACCTCTTATCATGACACCTCTTGTCTACGATCCCACAAACTTTACCCCGCGTAAAGGTGTGATGACTCGCTATGCGAAGAAAATCGTAAGACCAGAGTTCTATGGTAAAGTGATTGTTGCTGATGTAAATTATGTCTAGTACATAATTTATTGATTTGTAGCATATATACACTTAAAAAGGGTGGGAGTTTTCTCACCCTTTTTTTGTACCATTATATTTATTAATGAGTTAATGTATTAATTTTGGAGAAAAAGTTATGGCAGAAGCGATTTGGGCTGGAAGTGGTTCAGCAGTAAGTGGAACAACACCTTTTGGATTTTATGATGATGATAGTATATACCAATCAGAAGCTCCTAAGTTTGCTATTTGGGCTGCTAAAAGATTGGGGTATCCTATATCATCGGTTGAATTACAAGATACACAATTTTATACTTGTTTAGAAGAATCAGTAACAGAGTATTCTGCGCAAGTAAATCAATTTAATATTAGAGATAACCTGTTAACACTAACTGGACAATCAACTGGTTCAAATTTAACACAAAAGAGAGTTACACCAAATCTTGGTAGAAGTGTATTCTTATCAGAAGCATATGGAACTGAAGCTGGAGTAGGTGGGTTAGTAGATATTAAGAGTGGATCCATTGATATTTTAAGTGGTTCTCAAGACTATGATGTTAATAAATTGTTTGCAGATGTATCAGAAAGTGGTAATGCTATAGAACTTAGAAAAGTTTTTTATGATGCAACACCCGCTATTCAGAGATATTTTGATCCTTACGCATCAGCAGGTCAAGGTTCATTAAATTTGATGGATCAATTTGGTTGGGGTAATTATTCACCAGCAGTATCATTTTTAATGATGCCAGCTTACGCTGATTTGTTACGAATACAAGCAATAGAATTTAATGATCAAATACGAAAATCTGCTTATACATTTCAATTAAGAAATAATAAGTTAAGAATATTTCCTAGACCAACAAAAGATTTTAAACTTAATTTTAATTATGTTAAAAGATCTGATAGGGATAGTTCAACTATAACAGAACACAGCGGATCTTCTGATGTTATATCGGATTTTTCAAATGTCCCATATAACAATATGGAATATCAGTATATTAATCACGTTGGTAGACAATGGATACGGAAGTATGGATTAGCGTTAAGTAAGGAAATGTTAGGTGTAGTGAGGGGTAAGTATGGTACTATTCCAATACCAAACGCAGAAGTTGCGTTGGATGGTGATACTCTTAGGTCAGAAGCTTCAGCTGAAAAAGAGTTTTTAGTAACACAACTTCGTGAAATGCTGGATCAAACAAGTAGAAAAGCAATGCTTGAAGCAGATAAAGATGAAGCTGAATTTTTACAGGAAAAATTAAAAAAAGTTCCATATCCAATTTACATAGGATAATAAAATGCCAAATAGATTTATAGCTCAAAAGGACATAGATACTTTTGATAAATATAATAAAGAGTTAGTTGGTAATTTAACAACAAATCAAGATGGTCATAGCAACCAAATTGTAGTTGTATATAAAATTGCAGTTAATGATACAGAAGTTAATATGTATGGAGAAGCTGGTAAGGGTAAGGTTTATAAACCAGGAGTAAGATTAGCTTGCCTTATATCAGCTGATGATATGGTATATACTCAAGATGAGTATGGACCTGATTTAAGACAAACTACTTCTTTTTCTTTTATAAAACAAGCATTAAAAGATTTAAGTTATGTTGTAGATATTGGAGATATAGTTGATTGGAATGAAGGTTATTGGGAAATAAGTAGTTTGAATGAAAATCAATTAGTTGCAGGACAACCAAGCAATAGCCATTCTATTGTGTGTAGTGCTTTTTTAGCAAGAGTTAGTAATTTAAATATTGAAGAGGTGAGAAGTATATAATGGCAAGAATTAAACCATTACCAAGATCACATAGGCAATCTTTTGGTAGAGCTGAAATAAATAGAGGTGAACAACTATCTAGAAAAAAGGATACTATTAAAAATGTAGAAGTTGGATTGATGGATGTTGATTCAGCAATTATGTATTATTTTACTGAAGTTATAAAACCAGAGGTAGAAGAAAATGGTGAGATGGTTAAAGTTCCTATTATGTATGCTAACGCAGAAAGATGGACATCAATTCAGAAAAGGGGTATTTTAAGAGATAAGAAAAATCAATTAATTACACCACTAATTGTATTTAAAAGAACCACCATAGCTAGAGATGATACAATAACAGTTGATAAAATTGATGCAAATGATCCAAAAAACTTTTATGTTTTTCAAAAGAAGTATTCTAAGGAAAATAGATACGATCAGTTTACAGCA
>Ga0310121_10000390_pt1 | contig 48492 bp, 57 predicted proteins | sample CB27_Tmax_986_MG_FD_203504 | JGI IMG/M metagenome (GOLD analysis project Ga0310121, IMG submission 203504) | Marine microbial communities from Western Arctic Ocean, Canada - CB27_Tmax_986 | ecosystem: Environmental > Aquatic > Marine > Oceanic | place: Canada: Western Arctic Ocean | collected... | reverse complement strand
CGCGATCACCGCTCTCGGGATTTTCACCGCCTGGATGCGAGGCAGCGCGCCGCCGGTGGTGGTGGGCGCCGCCGGCCCGGGTACGACCGCAGCGCGCTCGCAACCCAGCTCGCCGCCGGTGCCGATCGTGGCGATCGAACGCCGCGCGCCGCAGCGCGGCGCCGCGCCGGGTGGCGGTGGCTAGCAGTCGATCGCCGAGGGTTGCGGCTGGTTCGCTCTCAGGCCGGGCTGCCGGCTCGGCTGATCGCCTGGATCAGGCTGTCGGCACTAAACGGCTTGAGTAGGGGCTTAGGCCGTCGTCGCCCCCGCCGTCGGCGGACGAGCCGTCGCCGGAGACCATCAGAACGTGCGTGGCGGAAGTCCGTTGCGCGATCAGGCGGCGAAGATCGTGTCCCGACCCATCGGACAGAACGGTTTCGATGATGACCCGGTCATAGTGGCCCGCTTCGTCGATCAGCGACTCGGCGCCTGCCGCATGTTCCGCGCCAACGGCGTCGTAGCCGACGCTCGTCAGAACGTGCAGCATGGCCGTCCGTAGCGCAGGACGAGGCTCGACGACAAGAACCGTGCCGCGCCCCGTTGCCTGCGGCCAGGCGGGTGGGCGTGATGCCTGGCGGTCGGCCGGCACCGTAGCCGCCACGTCAATCGATGCTTCCTTCAGATCCGGCTGAACCGGGCTGATGGAATGGAGCAAAAGAAAACCGTCGTCGATCGGCACTTCGGTGCTATCGACCTCAACCGGAACTTGCTCGCCGTCCTCGCGGACCAGCAAGTGGCGTGGGCTGGGATCCGGCGCGGAGGCGTCGCCGGCGCCGAGGGGGAGCAGCGACAGAAGCGAGTCGGTGCTGAGTCGGCTCAGGTCAAGAGCCCCGTAGCCTGCCAGGGCATAGAACGGTTGATTCGCTGCCTGGATCCCCCCGTTCTCATCGCTGAGAAGCGTGGGCTCGCTCAAGACCTCGATGAGATCTGCCAGACGGAGACGTGCTGCGTCCATCGCCGACTCCTACCAGGCAGTGTCCTGTCACGCTCTTCATAACCTCTAGCAGATGATAGTCGAGCGGAATAGGTGAAGGCCCCAATCTTTGGTGGAAACCAGTGCAGCCAGCCCTTAGCGAGGGCGTTTTGCCGCCGTATACTCAGCGTCTTCGGCCGAAAAGAATGCTGAGAATGCCATGCCTGCCCTACTTGAGATTCGTGGACTCGCGGTGCAGTACGGGATCGAGGACGGAGAACCTGTGCACGCCGGCCGCGGCATCGATCTGACGGTGGCTCCCGGGGAGGTGACGGCGCTTGTCGGTGAAAGCGGCGCCGGCAAGAGCACGATTGCGCTGAGCACGATCGGGGTGCTGCCGCCAAACGCACGGCTGACGTCGGGCGAAGTTCTCTTCGAGGGTGCGGACCTGCTGTCGATGAAGGACGAGCCACTGCGCCGTCTCTTGGGAAACACCATCGCCATGATCTGGGAAGATCCCGGCAAGCGTCTGGATCCGATGATGCGGGTGGGACCGCAACTCGAAGAGGCGATGGTGGCTCATCGCGAGATGCCGAGTGCGGAGATCCGACGGCAGGTGATCGCGGAGCTGGCACTGATGCGACTCCCCGACCCGGAGGCGATCTTCGACGCGCATCCGCATGAGTTGGCCGACGGGATGGCCATCGCGTGATGCTGGCCATAGCGACGATTCTGCGGCCCAGCCTGCTGCTCGCCGACGAGCCGCTTCGATGTCGTGCTCCGGGCTCAGTTACTCGACGTGCTGCAGCGGATGAAAGAGAACGCGGACCTGGCCATGTTGCTGATCACGCATGATATGGGGGCGGTGGCGCAGCTCGCGGACCAGGTCGCGGTGATCTACGCGGGCCGCATTGCGGAGGTCGGGTCGGTGCAGGAGATCTTCCAGACGCCGCGGCATCCGTACACGGCGGCTCTGATTGCGTCGATGGATCCGTTCGTCCGCGCGCGGGAGCCACGCCTGCCCCAGATCGCCGGCGCCCCGGCCGATCTCTCGGTGCTCGCGGGCCACTGCCCCTTCCTGGCGCGTTGCGCCGACGCAACCGAAACGTGTGTACGAGAGCCGGAGCCGGATCTAGCCCCGGCGGATGCCGCCACCGACGCCCATCGGGCCGCCTGCTACAACCCGATCCCGGTGCCCGGCTAGTCAGGGGTGCTCCCCAGGGATCCTATGAGAACACGCGCTTGGCGATGTTGGCACTGATCACGACGCGTTGAATCTGGTTGGTGCCCTCAAAGATCTGGAAGATCTTGGCGTCGCGCATCCACTTCTCGACGGGCAGATCACGCATGAAGCCAACGCCACCGCAGACCTGAACCGCGTCCGTCGTCACCTTCATCGCGGTATCGGCGCCGAACGTCTTGGCCTTGCTGGCCTCCTCGGCCTGGAACGGCTCGCCGCGCGAGACCATCCATCCGGCGCGCCAGGAGAGCAGGCGGGCGGCGTCCAGCGTAATGTCCATGTCGGCCAGCATGAAGCCGACGCCCTGATGGGAGATCACCGGCTTGCCGAACTGTTGGCGGTCCCGCGCATACTCCGCGGAGTACTCGAACGCGGCGCGGCCAATTCCGATCGCGAGCGCGCCGATCCAGGGCCGAGTCGCCGCGAGCGTGCCAAGTGCGCCACTACCGCCGCTGCGAAAATCAACGTCGGGGTCGCCAAGCCGGTGGTCGGCCGGGATGCGAACATCATCGAAGGCGAGGTCCGCAGTGTGACTGGCGCGGATGCCCATCTTCTTCCAGACCTTGATCTGCGAAAAACCCTCCGTCTCGCGCGGTACTACGAAGGCAGAGACGCCGCGGAACCCGCTGCCGGGCTCCTCAGTCGCGAAGACGATGTGCAGATCGGAGATGCCGCCGCCGGTGATGAAGCGCTTGGTGCCGTTGATCACGTATTCGTCGCCATCGCGTACGGCGGTCGTCTTCATGGCACCGGCGTCGGACCCGGAATCGGCCTCCGTCAAGCACAGCGCGCCAAGCCGAAGTTCGCCGTCCTGAGGCGTGATCATCGGCATGAAGCGGTCGACCTGCTCCTGCGTCGCGATGTGGCTGACCGCCGTCGCGGCAAGGGCGTTCGTCATCATGCCCACCGCGATGCCGCCACAACCCCAGGAGAGCTCCTCCGCCATGATCAGCGGCGTGATCCCGTCCTCGCCGGCCAGGCCGCCCAGCGCCGAGCCCGACAGGCCAAGGGCAGCGCCCTTCTTGGTCACGTCCCAGGCGAACTCTTCCCGCTCGTCGTGCTCCGCCGCCACGGGACGGATTTCCTTGGCGGCGAAGTCGTGGGCGAGGTTGCGGACCATGCGGTCGGCTTCGGACGGTTCGAAATCGATCATGAGCCCGCCCCTTAGACGAAGCGGTTGATGACGCGGGCGTAGGACGAGGCGTGCAGAAACTCGTCGATGCCGGCGTCCTTAAACTGCTGGTCGAGATTTGCGATCAGGCTGGACTTGAAGTCGTCGATGTCGAGCCCGAGCGTCGCGGCATCGCCGCTGATCCGGCGCAGGCCGAGCGCGACGGTCCCGATCATCAGCAGCTGGCTCTGCCACACGTATGTGCGCCCGAACGAGGGCAGCTCCCCGATTAGATCGGGGAGCACCGTGTGCAGGAAGTTCACATGGCGCACTTCGTCGCGCAGGATGTTTCGGAAAATCTGTTTGGCGAGCGGATCGGTGTCGTCGAGTTCCAAGACTTTTTGCAGGAAGAGGGCGGCGAAGTTTTCACTGAACAACGTGGAGGTGAGCCAGTTCTCGACGCGGAAGAGCCCGAACGAGGCCATATTGCCGAAGCGATCGATCAGCCCGCGTTCGAGGCGGCTCATGCGGCCATGACCGTCCGTGAGCGTGAGGTACTTGTCCAGCACATAAACGTGGCGTGCTTCGTCGTGGGTCTGAGCGGCGAGGTAGAGGTTCAGATTCGGGTCACGCAGCTTGTGCGTGGCCTTGCTCATCATGATCTGGATCGTGTCCAGACCCATCACCTCCAGGCCCAGAAAGACGTTGAGCATGCGCAGCCAGGCTTCGCGCTTGTGCTCGGGGATCTGGGGACCGTCGCTCCAGTCGATATCCTTGTCGGCGTTCCAAACCCTGTCGCTTTGTTGGCGATAGAGGGTCTGGAAGACATCGCTTTGACCATCGGACGAGGGACGCCGAACGGCTGCGGGCGACCGGTGCATCAAACGACTCCTTCGGGCTCTGACCCGAGCGGAGTATATCCGGACCTCGCCGCTTTGGTGGGCTGAATCTCAAGCGAGGTAGAACTGATCCTGCGCTCGCCAAACGCGAATAGTTCGCATTTCAACACGATGTAGGTGCGCCACCAGATGGGCACGAGTGTGGGGTCGGGAATCCCTACTTGCCCGCAGCCATCGACGATGGGAAAGTCCGCGACCTGAACGGAATGGGCGGCGGGGTTCCACAGCCGCTTTGCGCGAGCCGTACTGGGTCTGGAATCGCAATCGGACTCAGAGACGGCGGAGGTATACTGGCGTTATGGCGGATGAAGAGACGACCCCTGACAGCTCCGATCTCGACGATAAGATTCGGGCGATCGCGGAAGCGGACGTCCTGGTGGTGGGCTTTGATTGCCTCGCTGAACGACTCCTGATCGACGCCCGGCGGAACGATTCCGCCGGCCCCTATGTCCGAGTTGTCCAGCCTGTCCGAAACCCCCAAGAACGGCTGAGGCAACTGCGCGATCTCCGGCCGGGATTCAATGATCCTGAGTCGTTTGTCTTCTTTCCAGGCGTCGTACGGGTGCGCCGCTTCATCGACGAGGGACACTTCGACCGCATCCTCGAGCGCTGCGAAGGCGACCCTCGAGCGATCGAGGACTGCCAAAAAGCACTCGACGAACTGCTGGCGCTGGACGTCGAAGATCTGCGTCAGGCACTCGTCGGCGGCGACCGCTACCACACGAAGTACGAGCGCGGCGGCGAGTGAGCCCCTCAGCCAGCTAGAGGCTCTCCTGAAGCTATCCGAAACGCCTGAGGCTTAGTCAGTGCCCGCCCTTGCAAGGCTGGCGTCGTCCCGGCTACACTCCGACCGCTCACTTCCTACGTGTTGAGGAAGATTTTGAGGAAGCCGAAAGGGGCGGGTCGCTTGGCTCAGAGGTCGGCAACCGGCGGCGTCAGTGCACGCACGCGTCGTCGCAACTGTATTCACCATTGGCAGATCGATCGGCCGGAGGCTCAGCACTCGCGTGGTGTGTGCGCGAAGTGCGGGGCGACGAAGAAGTTCCTCAACTACGGCGAGGAGTTGCGGCTGCCCTTCGGGCGTCGGCGGAACTTCTAATAGCACTGGCGACAAGGACGTCACCTGAACTCGAGTGGAATGGAACCGGACGCAGGTCCGGTTCTGTCGTTAATCGTTCGGTCAATTCGGTGGGCGGCCGACGGAGCACCAAATTGGCATGCTGCGGGGCGCGACACTCGCGCGCTTCGGCAGCCCGGTCCACCGTTCTGTCTCTCCGCCTTGCTGGCGTGACAAAGGACGTAACGGCGCGTGCCACGGCACTCTGGCCGCGCGTCATTATCCCGGGTGAGAGGCGCAGGGCCGCCTACTCAGGAGCGCCGACGGCCTCGATCCGAACGGCGATGATCGGCTCGCGGTCTTGGGCGAGCAACGCGTACGCCGCTGGGGTGAGCTGAAGCTCCTCGGGGAACGTGCCGGCCGCGACGATCGTGAGCCGGATCGTCTTGCCGACGAACTGGGCGGCCTCCTCGTCGCTGAGCAGTGGAGCGCCGGGCAGACGTGTCAGCTCCACTACAGTGCCGGCGCCCCAGATGCTTGAGAAAGCCATCGTGGGGTCCGTTGGGTCATAGCTGACGCCGGCGGCAACACTGCCTTCCGGAACGGGCCGGGCGGCTCCCCGCTCGAGCAGGACGGGCGCCCCGTTGAGGTCGGCCGGAGTAATGATGCGCGGTGTCGCGGGAACGACGCTGTCCGCTGCCGCCGCGTCAGCAGCAACGCCTTCGCTCGCGTCCGCGGTGCCCGGGGAATCCGCCGCGCTGCCGTTGATTCCGTTGGCAGCGTCGTCCGCGGTGGTACCGGTGGCACCATCACCGGCTGAGGCCGCAGCGCCATCCGCCACGTCTGTCGCACCGTCGCTGGCGGCACCGGCCACCACCGCGGGGGGCGCCGGAGCATCGTCGTCAAGCAGCGCATCGATACCGAAGAAGACGCCAATACCGAGGCCCGCCAACGCGGCGACCGGAAGCAACAAGCGAAAGATGGCGCCGAGATTGAACTGCGGCGGGCGCCGGGGCTGCCGGTCACGCGGCAGGCGGAGCGGTTTGCCGGGGTTGTAACTGAGGTCGTTCTGACCGCGCACGCGGACGGAGGCGCTGGGCAGCTCCCGAAAGCCGCGGCGTGATTGATGCACGCTGGCGGCTCGCACGCCGCTCGTGGCGGATGTTGATTGGGGCGGGCGTCGTTGCATCGATGGATAGTACTCCGCTGAGCTGCTGGGACGCCTCAGGCTAAGCTGGATGGGTGCAAAAGAAGTCGATCCGCTGCCCCAACTGCACACAGTCGACCGAGGTCGGAGTGCCGCCCGACGAGGGCAGGCCACGGCGTGTGGTCACGACGTGTCCACACTGTTCCTATGACCTCGTGGTATCGCGCGAGACCGACGGGATGCGGATTCGAGCCTGCTTACGCTGGGAGACCACCTGCCCCTATTGCAAGGAGGCGACGGTGGCGCGGGTGCCACCCAAGGGTCAGCTACGCCGCAAGGAACTGACTCCCTGCGAGGCTTGCCGGCGGCCGCTCATCGTGGAACGTCGCGAAGAGGGCAAGCTGGTCCTGCGAGCGCATCGGGGCATCATCGAAGGCATGGTCCTCTAGCGAGTTCCGGCCGACGCCTTCCGGCCCGGCGACGGTAGAGTGAGCCAACCGAGACTGCCGACGGACTGAAGCAGCGCGAGGTTCGATGGATCGCCCGCGGTTGGCCCCGAGCGACAATTTCCCGCGTCTGCTGCGTGGCCGCGAGTCGCAAGTCGGCTGGTGGGTGCTGGCGGCGATCGCGCTGGTCTCGTTCTCGCGCGTGGCATTCTTCAACCCAGTCCTGGGCGTGTTCGTGCAGCCCTTGGAGGATGAGTTCGGCTGGAGCCGCGCGACGATCGCGGGCGCGCTCTCGGTTGGCACGATCGTGGGAGCGCTGCTCTCGCCCCTGATCGGACCGATCGTGGATCGGCACGGTGGACGCGCATTCATGGTTGGCGGGGTCGTGCTGGGCGGCGTTCTGCTGATTCTGTTGGCGGCGATTGACTCTGCCTGGCAGTTCTATCTCCTCTTTGGGGCGGGCCGGGCGATGGTGACGGCCGTTCTGGAGATCGCGATCACCGTGACGATCGCGAATTGGTTCATCCGTGGGCGCGGCCGCGCGACCGGGTTGATGCTGATCGGGACCCGTGGCGGCATGGCATTGATGCCCCTGGTGGTCCTGCTCTTCATCACGCTCTTCAACTGGCGGGCTGCGTTCGCCGCCCTGGGTGTCCTGGTGCTCCTGATCGCCGTGGTGCCGCCTTGGCTCTTGGTCCGACGCAGGCCCGAAGACCTGGGGCTGCGACCGGACGGCGAGTCAGCTCAAACGGCAAAGATGAGCGGCCCGGGCGCGCACGATCCGGTCTGGACGGCGCGACAGGCAATCCGGACCCGGGCGTTTTGGCTACTCCTGTTCGGCACCAGCACGTTGTTCGTCGTAGGTGGGGCGGTCAACTTCTCGCTCGCCTCGCACCTGGAGGACAACGGGCTGTCGCAAGGCACCGCCGTCGCGGTGATCGCGGTCTGGGCGACGGTCGGGCTGGCGGGTGGGATCCTGGGCGGCGAGATTCGCGATCGCTATCCGCTGCGCTACGCCCTGCCGATCTGCTTGCTCTTCACCTCGGTGGGGATCGTTTGGCTGATCTTCGTCGAAAACGAGTGGATGGCCTACGTCTTCGCGATCTGGCATGGGATGGCGTTCGGGGTGCAGTTACCGCTCAATCAGGTCTCGTTCCCGGATTACTTCGGGCGCTGGTCGATTGGGGCGATCCGTGGGATCACTGCGCCCGTGCAATTCGGGCTCAACGCGGGTGGCCCCTTCGTGGCGGGCGTCGTGTTCGACGCGCGAGGCTCGTACGACCTGATCTTCGCCGTCTTCGTAGGACTGTTGCTGGTCGGCACGGTGCTGATCTTCCTGGCGCGGCCACCGCAGCCGCCCGGCACGCGGGCGCCGCCGCGACGAAACTAAGCGCCGATTGTTGCTTCGAGGTCGGCGCGCATGGCGACGACGTCCTGTTTGAGCTTGATCACCGCGGCGCGCCATTCGAAGAAGGCAGGGCCGTTGGGGTCGTCGCGGATGGCGTCCTCGATCAGGAGCGACAAGCGGTCGCTCTGGGCGTCTTGGCACCAGAAGTAGTTGTGGTTGAAGCATGGGCCGGGTCGCACCTGGCCGTCGGTACGGCCGATTTCGACGCAATACCAGGCGACGATGCCATCCCAATGGTCGATGAAGCGGTCGACGGCGAGGTAGCAGATCAGGTCGTCGAACTCGGTCCACTTCTGGAGCACTTCCAGCACCGCCTGATCGACGTTCGTTGCGTCGCTGCCGGCGGCGCGCAGATCACCGGCGAAGCGCCGAAAGAGGGTGACATCGGGTTGGTCCGCCGCCGGGATGGTCTGGTCGAGCGCCAGCAGGTAGGGGTCGGCCTGTTCGTGCTCGGGCCAGATCTCCTTGTAGAGATTGCCCTCGCCGCCGTCCGAGAAGTTGGCGGCGACGAGGCGATCATCGATCTCTTCCACGATCACGAAGAGCCCTTGTGGCTCGCCGTTGACGCTGAGCTCGGCGAAGGCGGTTCGGGGTGCGACGATTCCCGCTTCGCGGAAGAGGCCGTAGCCGAGTGCGTCGTGCAGCTTGTTGGGGTCGCCGTTCATGGAATGGAAGTTGAGCCGCTTGAGCCCGAAGAAGCGGCCGCGACTGTCGTAGTGATTGAACTTGAGCTTGAAGGAGAGCTTGTCGCAGATGCGGTTGCCCTGCTGGTCGTGACAGAAGCGAAGGGCACCGAAATTGCCCTTGTAGCGCAAGCCGACGTCGTCGAAGCTGGCGCCGTCGAAGAGGAGGCTTGCCGGAACGTATTGCTCCAGGAGGGCGTTGTCGTTCAGCCAGCTCCAATCCTGAGCCGCGAGCGTGAGGTCGTAGCTGCGCACGACTGACTGGTCGAAGACGAAATCGAAAGGGTTGGCGGTAGCCGTGTTGACGCCGAAGCGAACGACGTCGGGTCCAAGGTTGCGAGGCGGCGGCGCGTCATCGAAGGCCGACCAGCCGACCAAGAAGATGGCCAGGCTGAGCGCCAGTACGCCGGCCGCCGCTTATTTGCGCTGAAGCATTGAGGGAGCATATCGAACATCGTCGCGCGGCAGGCCGGGGTCGCACCCGCAGAGATGAGGTCCGCAGATGACACTCGCCGAGATCGTGGGCCCCGCCGTGTCGTTGCCGAGCCGAGTAGAGCGCAAGTTCGTGTTGCCCGAGGTGCGGACGAGAGCGGCAGCGGCGTGGCTGCGACACGCCTGCCGTCCGGCGCGGGAGTTCGCGAGCGGCAGCGTGACCAGCTGCTATTTCGACGCGCCGGAGTTGGCGGCCTATTTCGGATCGGCGGACGGTGCGTGGCAGAAGGCGAAGGTGCGGCTGCGGTGGTACGACGACTGGTCGGTTGAGGCCTCCCCGGGGCAGACCTCAACGACCGGCTTCCGCTCGTTCAACCTACCCGTCTTTCTCGAGCTGAAGGGGCGCACGGGGGTAGAGAGCTGGAAGCGCCGGCTGCCGCTGGCGTTGCCACGCGAGGCGCTGAGCGAGGCGCTGGCGTGCACCGCACGTTCTTGCTCGGCGGCCCGGCCATAACAGCGCTATTCATCGCAATCCAGTTCTCCCTTCCGCTGTCATTGGGTTTGCTTGGAGCGCTGTCGTTCGTGCGCTTTCGCACGCCAATCATGGACCCAGCCGAGATCGGCTTCCCGCTGCTGCTGATCGCCTCGTCGATCGGGGCGGCGACGTACAACTACGAGCTGGTGGGCTTGCTGTATGCGCTGGTCTTCGCCGTGCTCGTGCTGCAGCAGTTTGAGCGGCTGCCCTTCGTCGATCGAGGCCAGCGCGATCTAATCGTGACGGTACAGACGGCAAACTACGGGGACGAGGGGGAGCGCGTGCTGGCGTTCCTCGGCGAGCGCCTCAGTGGTCTGCGGCACGAGAGACTTTCCACCTTGGAGGGCTTCCGTCAGTCTCCACGTGCGCTTCCGCTCATCGGCGCTAGGCGACCGCTGGGGGCAATTCAGCCGGGAGTTGAACGCGCGGATCGCGCCAACGACTGCAGAGGTTTATGTCTCCTAGCCCCGAGGGTTACCGGTGGATCGCTCGACTTGGTCCAGACGACGCTCGAGGAAGCGACGCTCGACGGGGTTGGAACAGAACGGGATCGCGCGACGGTAGGCGTCGGCCGCTTCAGGCAGATGGTCGCCACGGCGCAGAAGGTCGGCGCGGGTGGCGTGCAGAAGGTGGTAGCGATCGAGTTCGCCGCCGGCTTCGAGTTCGTCGATGATCCGCAGCCCGCGCGCGGGACCGGCACCGGCTGAAAGGTCGCTCATGGCGACAGCGACGGCGCGATTCAGCTCCACGACCGAGGTGGGTTGTAGTTTGGCCAACTCGGCGTAGAGCAGTCCGATCTGCGGCCAATCGGCGTCGGCGGCATCGGTCGGCTCGGCATGGAGCGCCGCAATCGCCGCCTGGAGCTGCATGGGACCGGGCCGGCGCATGCGCAAGGCCCGCTCGACCATTGCCGAGCCTTCGTCGATCTGGCTCCGGTTCCAGCAGGTGCGGTCCTGGTCCTCGAGCGTGACGAGGTCGCCGTTGGCATCGGTGCGCGCTTCGCGACGAGCGTCGTTCAACAGCATCAGCGCCAGCAGGCCCCACGCTTCCGGCTCATCGGGCATGAGCTCGACGAGCAGGCGGGCGAGGTGGATCGCTTCGGAACAGAGGTCGCTGCGGATGAGGGCATCGCCGCTGCTGGCGGAGTAGCCCTCGTTGAAAACGAGGTAGATCACGCTGAGCACGCCCGTGAGTCGCTCGGGCAGGCGATGATTGGGCGGCACCTCGTAGGAAATGCCAGCGTCGCGGAACTTGCGCCGTGCGCGCACGAGCCGTTTGGTCAGGGTGGACTCGGACACCAAAAAAGCGCGGGCAATCTCCGGCGTGGTGATCCCGGCTACGGTGTGAAGCGTGAGCGCGATCTGTGTCTCGGGTGCCAGAGCCGGGTGACAGCAGGTGAAAATGAGCCGGAGGCGATCGTCCTTGAAGAGGGCTTCTCTGTCCAGCAGAGCTGGCATGTCGGCGGGGTCCTCACTCTCGGTAACGGCTCGCTGAGACTCCAGAAGGGCGTGTAGCTGATCCTGTTTGCGCGTCAAGGCCTGGTCGCGACGGAGCAGGTCGATGGTTTTGCGGCGAGCCGTCGTAACGACCCAGCCGGCCGGCGACGACGGCCGCCATCGATGGGCCAACGCTCCAAGGCGACGAGCAGGGCATCCTGCAACGCATCCTCGGCCAAGGCGAAGTCGCCGCCGCACGAGCGGATCAGCGCAGCGATGACCGAGGCGCGGTCACTCCGCACGAGCTCCGCGACGGCTTGGGAGGCGTCGGGCGCAGCGACGGAGTGGGCCGCGAACTTCGGCGTCGACACGATTTGACGGTCGGCGGATTCGACCGGCCGGCCTAGCCCATGTCCATCACCGGACGTACCTCGATGTGGCCGGTGGTGGCCCAGGGGACGTGCGCGGCGAGGTCGATCGCGACATCGATGTTCTCGCAGTCGAAGGCGTAGTAGCCGCCGACCATCTCCTTGGTGTCGACGAACGGGCCATCTGTCGTGACCGTTTTCCCGTCGCGGATGGAGACGGTAGTGGCCGTGGCGGAGGGCTGTAGGGCGGCCCCGCTCTCCTGAGCGGCCACGCCGGCCGTATACTCACCGAATTCCATCCACGGGGCCATCTGGTCAGCGCTTGGCGGTCCATCCAGTTCGCCATCTTCTTCGTTGTAGAGCAGGAACATGTATTTCACGGGGCCCTCCTTGGGCTAACGATCGGCCGCTGGTGGGCTCTGTGGGACGCTTTCATGTTAATGACGAACGGGTGGGGTCGCAGAGGACAGGTCTGAACGCAGAAACCACTGATCTGACGGCTGTCCCGGGGTTCTCGCGGTCATGCAATCGATTAGTTGCGCATCAGGCGGCGACACCCTAGTCTCACATGCAACTAGGAGGTTGCTCATGGCGGATTCGACAGACCAGATCCGAAAAGAGATCGTCTTGCGCGCGCCGCAATCGCGCGTTTGGCAGGCACTGACGGATTCGACCGAGTTCGGCGAGTGGTTCGGCGCGCGACTGGAGGGGCCATTCCGGGAGGGTTAAGTGATCGAGGGACAGATCACGACGCCGGGGTTCGAACACCTGCGCTTCGAGGCGACGGTCGAGCCGGAGCGGCGGTTTTCGTTCCGCTGGCGTCCACAGATGAAGGACCCGGACACCGACTACACAGCGGTGCCGACGACGCTGGTTGAGTTCGTGCTGACTGAGGCGGGCGATGGAACGCACCTGACCGTGACCGAGTCCGGCTTCGACGCGATGCCGCGCGAAAGCGCCGCCGAGTTGCTGCGGCGCAACAGTGAGGGGTGGGCCGGCCAGGTCAAGAACATCGAGCGTCATGTCGACGGCTAGCCACTCATCCGAGTCCGGAGTGCGCGGCGCGGCGCCGCTCTTCGCCGCGCTCGGCGACCCGACGCGACTGGGAATCTTTGTGCAGGTCGCCTCAGGCGGGCCCCAGTCGATCAAGGGGTTGAGCGAGCGCGGCATGGTGTCGCGACAAGCCGTGACCAAGCATCTCTATGTGCTGTCGGAGGCCGGGCTGCTGCGGAGCTCTCGGCGCGGGCGGCAACACATCTGGGAGATCGAGCCGGAGCGGTTGGCCGACGCGCGCGCATACCTCGGCCGGATCGACGCGGACTGGGATGCGGCGCTGGGGCGTCTGCGGGCGTTGCTCGAGGGGGGCCCCGACGCTACTCGTTCGACATGATTACGGTGCCGGCGGCGGCGAACATGCCACCGGGGCCGTGCGCGATGCTGGTGTGGATGCCGTCGAGCTGGCGCTCGCCGGCCGTGCCGCGCAGCTGGAAGACGGACTCCAGCAAGGCGAACATGCCGTACATCCCAGTGTGGCAGTAGCTGAGGCCGCCGCCGTTGGTGTTCATCGGCAGCTCACCACCGGGACCGGTCTTGTAGATCGTCTTGCCGTCGGCGTCGGTCTTCGTGTCTTCCAACCAGGGGCCAACTTCGCCCTTTTTCACGTAGCCGAGGTCCTCCAGGAACATCATGGGGGTGAACGAGAAGGCGTCGTAGAACATGAGGTGGTCGATGTCCTGCGGCCCCAGGCCTGCCAGGCGGAAGGCCTCGTTGGAGGACATCGTGGTGCTGTCGGAGGTGGTGAAGTCGCGCATCTGCGAGACGTTGCTGTGGGCGGTGCTTTCGCCGGTGCCGAGCACGTAGACCGGGTTGTTGGGGAAGTCCTTGGCGCGATCCTCGGAGACGAGCACCAGTGCGCCGCCGCCGTCGGCAACGAGGCAGCAGTCGAAGAGGTTGAACGGGTAGCAGATCATGCGCGAGTCGAGCACATCTTGCGGCGTGATCGCGCCCGCTTGCTGCATGATTGCCATCGGGTTCAACAACGCCCATTCGCGCGTGGCGGCGGGGATGTGGGCCATCTGGTATTTCGTGGTGCCGTAGTCGTGGAAGTGACGCATGACGGGGATGGAGAAGGTGGAGGGGGCGCCGAAGGTGCCGTAGGGGGCCTCGAACTGAGCGTTGCTCGACTGGCGGCTGCCGCCGAATCCGCTGTCGACGCGGGAGCGACCGCTCTCGCCGTGCGTAATCAGGGCGACGTCGCAGTAGCCGGCGCTGATCGCCGCGACGGCGTGCCGCACGTGAATCATGAAGGAGCAGCCGCCAACGGAGGTGCCATCGATGTAGCGCGGCACGATGCCGAGGTACTCGCTGATCTCGTTGGGCGAGGCGCCCGCCGTGAGGATGCCGTCGACGTCGGAGAGCTGCAGCCCCGCGTCGTCGAGCGCGTTCTTGGCGGCCTGGGCGTGCAGACCCAGGCGGGACATGTCGGGCTGGGTGCCGAGGATGTCGGTCTCGGCGGCGCCGACGATGGCGACTTTGTGGCGGAGGTCGTTAGCCATGATGGGCTCCTAGCTCGGTTCTTATCGCTGGTCGCTCGTGGTCGCTAGCTCGTGCTCCCTAGCTCGCGGTTCCTAGACGAGGCGGAAGTGAGGCAGGGTGACTTCGTCGGTGACGTCGGTGAACACGACTTCGACGTCGGCCATGACCGAGACGTTCTCGGGGGTCGGCTCTTCGTCCATGACGAGGTTGGTCATCATGGACGGGCCCTCTTCGAGTTCCACCACGGCGATGACGTAAGGCGCCTTGTCTTCGAAGCCACGCGGGCCGCGGTGGTTGATCACGTAGGTCGCGATCTTTCCCTTGCCGCTGGCCTCTTTCCACTCGATGTCCCACGAGAAGCACTTGCGGCAGAAGGGACGCGGGTAGAAGTCGTACGCGTCGCAAGCGGCGCAGTAGGGCAGCATCAGCTTGTGCGCTTTGGCGCCCTCCCAGAACGGTTCGGTCTCGTGGGTGGCTTGGGGCAGAGCGCCTTCGTAGTCGGCCATGGTTGGTTCTCCTTCAAGACGCAACGGAGGCTAATGGAGCTGGCAGCGACGGACAATCAGGCGGGCTGGAGGGATTTGCGGTAGCGCACCTCATGCATCGTATACCCGAGGCCGGGCTCATCCTGGGTGGCGCCGTCAGGCTGCCAGCCAAGCGACTCGTAGAAGCGGCGGGCGCGCTCGTTCGTGTCGAGCACCCAGAGCGTCGCCTCGATGTAGGGCTCGTCGTGCAGGAACTGCTCCGCCTTCGCCATCAGCGCCTTGCCAACGCCGCGCTCGACGACGTCGGGCTGGAGGTAAATGGCGAACAACTCGCCCACATCGGGATCCTCGCCGGGTTCGCTGCTGGGTAGGGCCGTCGTGCGCTGCGAGAGCAGATCGGCTTGCAGATCGCCCTGCACAATCGAACAGGTCTGGTCGGCACCGCCGTCGCGGGAGGGGCCCGCCTGCGCGAAGCCAATGATCTCGGGCTTGCGGCCGGCGCCCTCGGGGCCAGTCTCGGCCACCCAGATCCGGACGCTACGCGGTTTGGTTTCCAGCATGGCGCGCCAGGCCTCGGCCCGCTCGTCGACGCTGAGCGCGGCGAGCGACGCGGCGGGGATGGTGCCGGCATAGGTCCAGCGCCACGAGTCGACGTGGACACGCGCGATCGCCCGAGCGTCGGAGGGGGAAGCCTGTCGGATCGTGTGGGGCATGTCTTTGTCTCGCCGGGCAGGGCCCGCGCGGGGCAGGATAGTCGGTCGTGGAAGCTCGAGGACTAGACTGCGGCCTCGTGGAGGGAGTGGTCATGTCCGTGCAATTCGGGATTACGATTCCGCACTTCGGACGCAACGCGCAGCCGGGAATGGTGGAGCAGGTAGCGCGCGAGGCGGAAGCGATGGGGTTCGAGTCGGTCTGGGCCAGCGACCACGTCATCGTGCCGGTGGGCGAGGGCTACATCCCGCACTATTTCTACGACCCATTGGTGGTGATGACGGCGGCGGCGGCGGTGACCGAGTCGATCGAGATCGGGGTCAGCGTGCTCGTGATCCCGTACCGCGATCCGGTCGTGACGGCCAAGATGCTGGCGACGATGGATCAGATGTCCCGCGGACGCATGATCCTGGGCACCGGTGTCGGCTGGTTGGAGCAAGAGTTCGACGCGCTCAACGCCGACTTCCACGCGCGCGGCGCGCAATGCGACGAATACCTCGACGTAATGCAGGCACTGTGGACGAGCGATCCAACGTCGTTCGAGGGGCGCTGGACCAACTTCACGGAGATGCGCCAGAACCCCAAGCCGGTGCGCAGCCCGTTCCCGATCTGGGTGGGCGGCAACGGCCCGCCGGCGATCAAGCGGGCGGCGGAGCGGGGCACGGGCTGGCACCCCATCAATCTCCCACTGGCGGAGTTCGGCGCGGGAGTAGAGGCCTACCATGCCGCCTGTCGCGACAACGGGGTCTTGATGGGGCCGGTCTGTCTGCGTTCCATGCCCGCGGGTCGGGGCGTGCCGGAGGGCATCGAGAGCGTCCCGTTCACCGGCTCGGCGGGGCAGGTGGCGGAGGACATCTACGCCTACGCCGAGGCGGGGATGACGCACATCTTGTTCTCGCCCCCGGTGTCGGATGTCGAGGAACTGCTGGGCGAAATGCGCGTAATTGCAAACGAAGTGCGGCCACTGGCGACCTAGGCGGGGATGGGAGGGGCCTGGCCCCCCTCCCACGAGTTGAATCCGGCAGTCGCGCTTTGCTTGGCGCTAGACGGAACCAGGCGTTCCGTCTGCAGGCGTTCGCGCGGCGGGCTCTTCTGCGGCGTCCTTTTTCTCGGGCGTGATTCGCTTGATTAGCTGATGGGCACCGTCGGCGCCGAGCCAGATGATCAGCACACTGAGGATTTGACCGCTCCTCTCACCGATGAGTTCTGCGTCCTCGGTCCCTACAGGAGCCTGCGAGACGCCGTCCAGGATCAGTGATGCGAGATTGATGTCGAAGACAAAGACGATGAACGCGCCGACCACGAGGTTGACGATGAGAGCGACGAGCTTGGTACCACCTTCTTTTTCGATCTTCTCGTCCTTCGTCCGCACGATCCTGTCGACCCTCGTGATCTCCTTGGCCGCCCTATACGCCCGGGTCTCCCTGGGCGTCTTGAGCACCCGGAGTTCCTTGAGTGCGAGGTAACGCGACTTGATTGTCGCGATGTGGGCGTTCAGGAACTCAAGCATCGCTTCCGCGATCCTCTCGGCGACGGTTGCCAGCATGAGCGTCATCATGATGGCTTCGAACGTTGGCATGGATCCCTCTTTTCGTGGCGCGATCCGGCACCACAGCAAGAGACTATCCGTCCGAAGAAACGATCTGTTCAGAGATTATAGAGCTGGACATAGTGTCTAGTGGAAACTCTTGGCGCCTTAGCCCATGGATGCACGATGCTTGCGGTAGCACCGAATAGGGCCAGGAAGCTAGCGGTCCATCGCGTCGCGACGCGGGTTGGGTCGCTTGGGGAACGACGCCCGATGGATCAGCTCGGTCTCGGGCAGGACGCGGAAGAGCGTCATACCGGTGCACTTGGTGGCCTCGGGTAGCTCGGCCTCGGTCACGATTTGTGTGGCCGCAGCGACCTCGCCTTCCGTCAGCTCCAGCGAGGCCGTGACGTGCGGGACCCAGTGGGCTGGGCGCTGGTGCCACTGCGGGTAGGCGCCGACATCCATCGCCAGCACGATCGCGTCGCGATGGAGCGTCAGTAACTCCTCGGTAGGCACGGGCGCGAAGAAGACCGGGCCCCAGCGGGCGGGGAAGACGCCGACGCTGCGCAAGCGGATCTCGAACGGCGTGCGGGCATCGACGAAGGAGTCGATCTGGCCGGGCGCAATCTTGGGCGCGAGTTCGTCCGAGACCCAAAGGGTGAGGTGAGGGATATCGGTCTCGCGGATGGCGCGACTGAGACCGGCGTCGGCGAGTTGCTGCCAGACGTCGCGAATGGCTTCATCGGTGGTGGCATCGAGATGGAGGGCAAGCGCAAAGGTCACGTGTACTCCGCGATGGGTGGTGCAGGCGTGCTGCTAGTCGAGCTTCACGGTAGGAGCGGAGAGAGTACCGGCAGCTTCCATCTCGGAGAGGGTCTGCGGGCCAACGGGGCGGTCGGCGATGATCCCCTCGCCCGCGAGTTGGTCGAGCTCCGCCTGGTCGAGACCGAGCAGGCCGCCCAGGACCTCTTCGTTATGTTGCCCAAAGTTGGGGGCGACCGAGGCGATGCAGGGACCGGCGTCGGTCGCCTGCCAGGCCCAGCCGTGGACGAGCCATGTCTTGTGCTGCGGGTGATTGACCTCTTCGTAGAAACCGCGTGCCTGGAGTTGTTCGTCATCGAACAGGTCCGCCATCTTGAGCACGGGCCCGCAGGGCACGCCCTCCGCACGACAAGCGTCGAAGACTGCTTCCTTCGTCAGCCCCCCGGTCCAGGCCGACATGTGGGCGTCCAGCGCGTCGTGGTTATCCCAGCGGTAGATCTGGTCGGAGAAGGCTTCCTCGCCGCTCCAAGCCGGGCTGCCCATCGCCCGCACGAGGCCGTCCCACTCCTGATCCGTGCGCACGGTGATGGCGACCCACTCGTCCTCGCCTCGGCACTGATAGGCGTTGTGCGGCGCCATCCAGTCGTGGCCATTGCCCCAATGCGGCTGCAGGCGCTGGTTCATGTTCCAGTCGAGGAAGGCCTCGCCGATCTGGGCGGTCATCACCTCGCGCTGTGAGAGATCGATGTATTGGCCCTTGCCCGTCTTGCGACGCTGGATCAGCGCAGTGAGCGCCGCCGCCGCCGCGCCGAGCCCGGCAATGGGATCCCCGTACGAGATACCCGTCTTCATCGGGATCCCGTCATCGCCGTAGCCGGACAGCGCGGTCAGGCCCGACATCTGCTCGATGATCGGGCCGTAGCCCATCGCGTTCGCATCGGGGCCCGTTTTCCCGAAGCCGGCCATGCCGACGACGATGATCTGCTCGTTCTGGGCGCGCAACCACTCGTCGCTCAGGCCGAGCTTGGCGGGCACGTCGGTGCGGAAGTTCTCGATCACGATGTCGCTCTTGGCGACGATGCGACCGAAGAGTTCCTTGCCTTTGGGGTCAGCGAGGTCAAGCGTGACGGACTTCTTGTTGCGGTTGTACTCGTGAAAGTAGAACGCCGTGTTCCACCATTGCTCGCCCGGCGACACGGGAGGCGCCAGCAATGTGCGGATCTTGTCCCAGGCCTTGGGCGACTCGACCTTGACGACTTCGGCGCCAAGGTCGGCGAGCAGCATCGTTGCGTAGGGGCCGGCCCACATCGCCGTCAAGTCGGCAACGCGTACGCCTTCCAGTGGTCGTTTAGATGGCATCGAGTTCTCGCAGTCGGGGCAGGTCTTCCATCTCGTAGCCAAGTTCGTGATGCAAGATGTCAACGTTGTGCTGCCCCAGTTCGGGAGCGCGCCCGTTGAGCCAGTCGTGCTCGGAACCGCGCCAGAGACGACGCGGGAACTTCAGTTTGCCCGCATGCGGGTGGTCATCCCCCAGAAAGAAATCGCGGCCGTTGAGCTGGTCAGACTCGATCAGGTCTTCGATGGTGGCGACGAAGCCGGCCGGGAATTGGTATTCCAGTCCGAGTTGGTGCACCTCTTCGCGGGTCTTACCTGCGAACCAGCCGTACATGATCGCCTGCAGCTCATCCTCGTTTTCTAGGCGCTGGGCGGGATCGGCGAACTTGGGCTCCTTCAGCTCAGGGATAGCAAGCGCCTCGGCCATGCGGTCGTAGTTGCGCTGCAGACAGCAAAGGCCCGCATATCCGTCGATGCAGGGGTAGATGCCCCAGACCGCGCTGACCCGGTTGCCGCGGCGCGGGAAGTCCAGCCCCATGGACGAATTCCCGGCGGCGTACAGCTCCAGCATCGAGCTGTAGGTCTCGCGCAGGGCGAGATCGATGTGCGTGCCCTCGCCGTGGACCTGCGCTCCGTAGTAGGCGGCGAGCGCGGCGCAGAAGGCGTTGAGCCCGGCTTGGTAGGACGGCTGCGAACCACCGTTCTTGAGCGGCGGCCGGTCGGGCTCGCCGGTCATCGACATCTGGCCGCTGAGCGCGAAGACTGTCAGCTCGGTCCAGGGCAAGTCGGCCCAAGGCCCGCTCTGCCCGAAAGCCGACAGAGAGATCATGACCTGCTCTGGCTTGCCGGCGCGCAAGGCGTCGGCGCCGAGGCCTATCGACTCGAGATAGCCCGGCGCGAACGACTCAACGATGAGGTCGGCGCTGGGCGCGAGCTCGCGCAGGATTTCGCGGCCGTCGGAGGTTTCGAGATTGAGCGTGATCCCGCGCTTGGACGGGTTGAGATAGAGAAACAGGCCACTGGTCTCGTCGTGCGGGTCATCCTCGGGCCAGGGGCCGAAGGCACGGGCAGGCTCGCCCCAGGGTGGTTCGACTTTGATCACGTCGGCGCCGAGCGCGGCCAGCCACTTGCCGGCGTAGGGCCCCGCGATTCCCTGCGCGAGTTCGATCACGCGGACCCCGGCGAGCGGATAGGTCTGGACGTCGGTCTCGCTGAGCACCGGGGCAGGGTTGGGAGGCGTGGTCATGAGCGGCGCGACTCGCAGGGTTCGGTTGGTGGGGACGCGGGCGCGAGTCTACACGCTGTGTTGGCTAGGGACCGGCGCAGCAGGCTCACGACGCATCACGATGGGGCGTCATCGATCAGGGGTGGGGCCCGACAGCCGGGTCCGGCGACGCCACGGCATCGGGTGGAGCCGATTCGCCAGCCTGACTCTCGGGGACGTAGTCGCGGGCGAGGTAGGCGAAGGCCAGCGCGCCGCCGATCATCGCCAGCCCGGAAAGGCGGAAGACGATGTCGAGCGTGAAAGCCTCGGCTAGTAACCCGCCCGCAAGCGATCCCGTCAGCAAGCCCACGGCCATCGCAGTCTCGCGTAGCCCCATCAGACCACCCATGCCGTAGATGCGTCCCTTGTCGACGGTCATGGCGGAGATCGCGGGCCAGGCCACGCCCTCGGATAAGCCGGTGATGACAAAGAGCACGGTCAACGCCCAGACGGTGCCCATATCGGGCACGAAGAAGCTGGCGATGCCTCCCGCGATCAAGCCGAAGCTGGCCAGGCGAACACGGTCGAAGCGGTCCGCGGCGCGCCCGAAGATTGGGGCGAGGAAGCCGTTGACCCAGGTTCGCAAGGCCAAGACGACACCGATCATGACGGCCGTCGCGCCCAGTTCCTCGTCCATGTAGACGGCGAGGAAACCGAAGGCCGTGCCGAAGGCGGCGTTGTCGGCCCAGTTGAAGACCATCACGCCGCGGATGGTGCGGTCGGCCAGGATGCGCCGCACGGGAGCGGAGACGCGAAGCGATTGCTCCGGGGACGCGTCCTCGTCGTCCTCAGGCCGTCGAGGGGGCCCGCGATCAGTGGGGGCTTGTCGGGCAGCAAGAAGAAGACGAGCAAGGCGGTGCCAAGGAGGATGCCGCTCATCGTCCAGAACGCCGCGTCGGCGCCCGCAAGGTCGCGGATCACACCGCCGATCAGCGGTCCCACGCCAAAGCCCACGAAGTTGGCCATGTTGAACGTGCCCATCCAGGTGCCTTCACGGCCCTCGTCGGCCATCTCGCCAATGTAGGCCATGGCGATCGGAAAGACGGCGGCGGTGACGAAGCCGCCGATGAAGCGCGCCGCGATGATTTGCTCGAATCCGGCCGCGGTCGCGTAACCGACCGCCGACGCGCCGTAGACCAAAAACCCAGCCACGATGAGCGGCCGCCGGCCCCAGCGGTCGGAGAGACGGCCGAACAGCAGCGTCGACACGCCCTGCGAGATCGCGAAAGCGGAGAACGAAAGGCCGAGAAAGGCCCCGGTGGCGCCGAGATCCTTGGCCACCAGCGTCAGGATCGGACTGACCATGCCGATCCCAAGCGTAGACGAGAAGGCGCTGAGTGCGAGGACGATGAACGCGCGATTGCGCGTCGTCCGACGTTACGCGGCGGCGGGGCGAGTCGCTGTGTATCGATCGACTTTCGCTGCGCTGGTAGCTTTCGCTGCGCTGGTAGAACGGGCGGGGGGACGGATCGGCCAAGGAGCGCGTTCGTGGCTGAAGTGGCGACCGAAGCGAGGGGGACAACACGCATCCTCGACGGCGTGGGCGTCGTGGAGTTGACGGACTTCGTAGCCGGGCCGTTCGCTGGTCGCATTTTGGCCGACCTCGGCGCCGACGTGGTCAAGCTCGAACTGCCACGCGGCGACTCGGGACGACGTTCGGGGCCGTTCGCGCACGGACGCCCGCATCGCGAAGGCGCCGCCGTCTTTCTGCAATACAACCGCAACAAGCGCGGGCTACGTGTCGATCTTTCGACGCAGGGCGGCCGCCGGATCCTGCACAACCTGCTCGATGAGGCGGACGTCTTCCTGAGCGACCTGACGCCCGCCGAGCAGGAGCACTACGAACTGAGATCCGCGTCCGTTCGCGACGGCCGACCGCAGTTGATCGTGGCTAGCGTGACGCCGTACGGGCAGTCGGGGCCCGCGGCGGATCTGCCGTCGACACCGTTGACGCGGATGCACAGCGCTGGCACCGCACACACCCTGGTGCGCGGGCTGGGGGCCGGACTCGGCCGCCCGATCGCGACCGGTGGATACGTGAACGAAGCCGACGGCGGCACGGCCTGCGCGATCGGGATCATCGCGGCCTTGATTGCCCGTGGCGAGCAGGAGTCGGGCAACGGCCAGATCGTGGAAGTGTCGGTGCAAGAGGCGATGTCGACGCTGGACCGCGTCGACCTGTCGATCTCGCGCAACGACCAGGCGCTCAGCCGTCGCAGCATGGGCAGCGGCTTCGGCGGACGCTGGGAGTGTGCCGACGGGTACCTGGTGGCCGCGATGCCGCAGCCGCATCAGTGGGCGGGTCTGGTCAAGACGATGGGCAATCCGGACTGGGCCTACGACGCGGACGGAGAGCTGCTGGACCGTAGCGAGCACGGGGCTGCCCTGAACGAGAAGATGCAGGAGTGGTCGTCCACCCGAACGCGGGAAGAGATCTACCACGCCGCGCAGGCCAACAGCGCTCCGATCGGTGCGGTTTTCCGGCCCTCAGAGGTAATGACATCGAAGCAGGAAGAGGTGCGGGACTTCTTCGCGACGGGCGATCACGCCTGGGCGGGTGAACTGCCGTACACTCAGATCTCGGCGCTATTTTCTGGGACGGATGGGCCGCCCACCGGCGTTGCGCCCCTGCTCGGAGAGGCAAACTGCGAACTGCTGGCGGAGCGGCTGGGCGGCTGGTCGGCGGCGACGGCACGCCGGGCGGGAGTGGCCTGATGGCGGGACCGCTGAGCGGGCGTCGCATCATCGACTTCACCTGGGCCTGGGCCGGGCCGTACGGCGCGATGCAGCTAGCACTGTTGGGCGCCGAAGTGATCAAGATCGAAAGCACGACCCGAATCGACCACAGCCGCCAGCGGTCATTGGCGGCAGGGTCGTTTGGCGGCGGCCTCAATCAGGCGCCGATGTTCAACGAGCTCAACCTCAACAAGCGCTCCCTAACACTGAATCTGAAGACCGACGAGGCGAAGTCGATCGTGCGCGATCTGGCGCGGATCAGCGACGGCGCGATCGACAACTTCCGGCCCGGCACACTGGACCGTCTCGACTTGGGCTACGAGGTCTTGAATGCGGAGCACCCTAATTTCGTGATGGTCTCGGCCAGCGCGCTGGGCGCCAACGGGCCGGAACGAAACTATGTCGGCTACGCACCTACCTTCGCGGCGCTGGCGGGGCTCTCCTATCTCACCGGTCAGCCCGATGGTCCTCCCGCCCAAATGGGCGGCTCGATCGACCTGCGGGCGGGCACGGCGGCGGCACTGGCCATGCTGGCGGCGCTCTATCACCACGACCGCAGCGGGCAGGGCCAGTTCGTCGACGCTTCGGCGCGCGAGGCGATCGCGATGCACATGGGCGAGCAGTTCCTGGCCGTGGCGATGACCGGAGAGGACCCGGGGCGCATCGGCAACGAACACGCGTCGTACGCGCCGCACGACGTCTATCAGTGCGGCTCCAACGACGATCCAGAGTGGGTCGCCATTGCCTGCCGCAACGATCGCGAGTGGGCGAGCTTTTGTGCAGCTACCGGTCTGACCCAACTGGCGGCAGACGATCGCTTCCGGACCGGGCTGCGGCGCTGGAAACAGCGTGAGGAACTGAACCGGACGGTAGAGTCGTGGACGCGGGAGCGCTCGGCACAGGAAGCTGCGGAGACACTGCTCGGCGCGGGCGTCCCGGCCAGCCCGACGCTGAGTGGGGACGCACTCTACGACGACCCCCACTTCAAGGCGCGGCTCAACAGCGTGCCGATCTCGCCACCGGAAATGGCTGACCGCGAAGTGCTGGCGCCCCCCTGGCGGCTCTCGCTGACCCCGGCCTTCATCGACGGGCCAGCGCCGATGCTGGGCCAGCACACCCGCGAAGTGTTGGAGGGGCTGTTGGGCTACAGCAGCTCAAAGGTGGACGAACTCGAGGCGGCCGGCGTCCTGGAGTAAAGCTGCGAGTGGTTGCGGTCGGGGGTTGCCGCTGGGGGGACGGGTCCCCACAATTAGAGTGATGACGCGTCCAACGACGCGCCGAGGAGAGTGCCATGCGAACCGCTGCCCTGTCTGACCTGAGTCGAGCATTGGTCTTGGCGGTCTTGGCCAGCGCGCTGCTGCTGGGCGTGGTGCTGTTGACAATCCCGAGTGTTTCCGCGGAAGACGTGGCAGCGCCGGTGACCGAAGAGGTCGTCTACATCGACAGTGATGTCGGAGACGGCGGTCTCAACGGCGTTGGTGCGTCGGACTGGGCGATGTTTGCGATGCTGTTGGCGCCGTTCCTCGTGCTGTTCAGCGGGCTGATGTGGCTGACCTTCGGGATCGACAAGTCGCACGGGGACGAGGAATAGCGCGACGCAGACCGTCCAGCTTGTAGAAGCCCGGGCAATGGCCCGGGCTTTGTCGTGGAGGGGAGAGCGCGTCATGGGGGCGTTCATGCCCACGCTAGGCTGGGCCGTCACGTGAGGAGGCAGGCGGTGATGGGCGATCAGACTGGCGTAGAGCTCGCGAAGCAGGTTCTGCAGGCTTGCAAGACTCGTGGGGTGACTCTGGGGACCTGCGAAACGGACACCGGTGGCCTGATCGGCTCGCTGATCACCGATGTGCCGGGTTGCAGCGCGGTCTTCATCGGTGGCATCACGCCGTATCACAACCCACCCAAGCGAGATCTGGCCCGAGTCGATCGGGATTTGCTGAAGGAGCACGGATCCGTCAGCGAGGAGGCGGCGCTCGCTCTGGCGAAGGGCGCGCGGGCGGCGCTAGGCGTGGACATCGCCGTCTCGGAGACCGGCATCACCGGCCCGACGGGAGGAAACGCGGAACGGCCGATCGGGTTGGTCTGGATCGCAGTCGTGGGGCCGGGAGATCGCGAGCGAGCGGAGCGTCGGGTGTGGGAGTCGGACCGGGTGGGAAACAAGGCGCTGACGGCGGAGCGGGCGCTGGCGATGGTGCTTGAGGCGGCGCAGTCGACTGGGTCCTGACAAGCAGACGCGCCGCACCTCTGTTCAATGGGGTGATGGGGGATGACTGCGACTGAGCGGCGGCGTAAAGTTCGGCCATGCCGTACATGCACGCGAACGAGATCGATCTCTACTACGAGGAGTACGGCGACCCTGAGGCGCCGACCCTGATCCTGGCCCATGGGGCGGGTGGCAACCACCTGGTCTGGTGGCAGCAAGTCCCCGTCTTGGCAGAGCGATATCGGGTCGTGACATTCGACCATCGCGCCTTCGGCTTCTCCAAGGACGTTCCCGGCGGACCCGGCCGGCGCGCCTTCTCACTCGACTTACACGCGCTCCTGGCGCATCTCGAAATCGACCAGTTCGCGATGATTGCCCACTCGATGGGAGGACGTACCGCGACGCCGTTCGCCTGGCAGTTTCCCGACCGAATCCGGGCCTTGATCTTGTCGGGCACGCTCGGCGGGGCGGTCAACGACGACGTTCGAGCGATCCAGGCGAAGCACGCGGAGAAGATCGCCGGCCAGAGTCTGCGCGCGCGCGCCATGTCGGAGCAGACGCGCTCGGAGCGCCCCGATCTGCACTGGCTCTACCTGCGCATGAACGCGGTCAACCCGCGCCGACCGAAGACGTTCCTGGCGCCGTCGCCGGGGATGTCGAACTGGCGCGGCTCCTCGATGCCGGTCCTCGAGCGCACTGGAGTGCCGCTGCTCTTCCTCGTCGGCGAGCACGACATGATCGTGCCGGCCGACGCAATGCGAACCGCGCACGAGGCGATGCCAGGCAGTCAGTTTGTCGCGATTCCCAAAGCAGGGCATTCGGCTTACTTCGAACAACCGCAGGCGTATAATTCCGCCGTCCTCGAGTTCCTTGGCGAGGCATACCCCGGTCTCCGTCCTTCGCCCAGCGCCTCGCGAAAGGGAGACCCCAAGTGAGCCCACGTCCACCCGTCGCGAAGGAATTAGAAGCCGTGCTTGGCAAGCGTGCGGTGCTTTGGCGAACCGAGGACCTGCTGGTCTACGAGTACGACGGCACGATCGACCGCGGGGCGCCCCAAGTGATCGCCTTCCCCAAGAACGCCGAAGAGGTGTCGGCGACGATCAAGATCGCCCGCCGCTACGGGCTGCCGGTCACGCCGCGCGGAGCCGGAACGGGACTCAGCGGTGGGGCGCTGGCGATGCGAGGTGGCATCGTCATTGCGATGAACCGCATGCGGCGCATCCTCGAGATCGACGTGGAGAATCGCACGGCGCTTGTCGAGCCGGGCGTCGTCAACCTCGACTTGGGCAGCGCGGCGGCCCCGCACGGCCTCGCCTATGCGCCCGACCCCAGCAGTCAGCGTGCCTGCACGATCGGCGGCAATGTGGCCGAGAATGCGGGCGGACCGCACACCCTCGCCTACGGCACAACCACGAACCATGTTCTGGGGCTGGAGATCGTCACGGCGGACGGCGAGATTCACTGGCTGGGCGGCCCGACGCGCGACGTGCCCGGCTACGACCTGGTCGGTTGCGTCGTCGGGAGCGAGGGCACGATCTGCGTCGTGACGAAGGCGCTGGTCCGTCTCGTGCCAAAGCCGGAGTCGGTCAAGACGATGCTAGCCATCTTCGACTCCGTACGGCAGGCGAGCTCCGCGGTCAGCGCGATCGTCAGCGGCGGCATCGTTCCGGCCGCGCTGGAGATGATCGACCAGCAGACGATCGCCGCAGTGGAACCCGTCCTGCATACGGGCTTCCCGCTGGACGCCGAGGCGGTGCTGATCGTTGAGGTGGACGGCGGCGAGGCGCAGGTCGAAGCGGAAGCAGCGGTGGTGGAGCGGGTCCTGCGGCAGAAGGAGCCGCGCGAGATCCGAACCGCGACCGAGGAGTCGGAGCGAGAGAAGCTGTGGGCGGGCCGCAAGGGTGCAATCGGCGCGCTGGGCCGGATCGAACCCAATTACTACCTGCTGGACGGCGTCGTACCGCGCACCAAGCTTCCCGATGTGCTGGATGAGGTCTACCGCATCGCCGAGCGCTACGGCCTGCCGGTCGCGAACGTCTTCCACGCCGGCGACGGCAACCTGCACCCCTGCCTGCTGTTCGACGAACGCGACCCCGGGGTGACCGAGCGCGTGCTAGACGCAGGCGCCGAGATCATGCGGGTCTGCGTCGACGCCGGCGGCGCCATCTCCGGCGAGCACGGCGTGGGGGCCGAAAAGCGGTCGTTCCTGCCTTGGATCTTCACCGACGACGACATGGCGGCCATGAAGGGGCTGCGCGCCGCCTTCGGGGCCGACGACGACTTCAACCCCTGCAAGATCTTTCCCGGCGGGCACGGCTGCGGCGAGGGCCAGATCGGCTTCCAGCAACGCCAGATCGAGCAGTTCGGGCCGGACGCGCATGTCTGAGCCGGGCGAGCCTGATCAGGTCAGCGACGCTGCCAGCTACGCCGTGGACGGAGTCGTGCCGGCGAATGTCGTGCGACCCACGTCAGTGGAGGCTCTCAGCGCGGCGCTGGGCGACGCCGATGCGGCGGGGCAAGCCGTCGTCGTGCAGGGCGGGCGCACGGCCGTGGGAATCGGCAACGTGCCGTCCCGCTACGGCCTGGCACTCGACCTCTCGGCGCTGGATCAGGTCGTCAGCCTCGAGCCGGACGACTTCACGATCACCGTCGAAGCCGGGATGCGCGTCTCGGCGCTGCAGCTCACTTTGGCGGCGCATGGGCAGTTCGTGCCGTTGGACGTCGCGTGGGCCGAACAGTCGACGGTCGGCGGGCTCGTCGCTCGCGGGCGCGGCGGGATGCGGCGCGGCCGCTTCGGTAGCGTGCGCGACTGGCTGATCGGCACCTCGATGGTGTTGGCCGACGGTACGTCGATCAAAGGCGGCGGGCGGGTCGTCAAGAACGTGAGCGGGTTCGACCTGCCCAAGCTGTTCGCGGGATCGTTCGGGACGCTGGGCGCGATCGTGCAAGCGACCTTCAAGGTCCAGCCCATGCCCGCCGTCGACGTGACGATCGTGCATCCCTGCCCCAATGTGCAGGGGGCGGCCGAGCTGGGCTTGAGCCTGTCGCGCACTCGCGCTCTCGACGCCGCTGTCGCGCTCGACCCCACTTCCGCGAGTGCAACTGGCCTCGGTGACGGTAGCAGTGCGATGCTCGCTCTGCGCGTCGCAGGCGTCCTGGAGGCCGTCGAATCCGAGCTGACGGCGCTGCAGGATGAGATCAGCGGGAGCACCCCAAAAGCGAGCGACCCTCAGGCGTGGCAGGCGATCTCCAACCTGGAAGCCTCGCCAGGCGACAATGCACGGGGCCTGCTGCGGCTGGGTGGACCCGTGTCGATCCAGCACGAGGTCTATCAGGCTGCGCTCGGAGCCGCCGGGGACGACGCAAGAGTCTGGGGCTACGCCGACAGCGGCTTGGTCTTCGTCTCGTTGGCGGCCGACGCGATCGCGTCAGTCAGCACGTCGCTGCGGGAGCGGTTCCGCCCGCAAGGGCTGTCCGTGATCGTCGATGCGGCGCCGCCCGAGCTGAAGGCGAAGCTCGACATTTGGGGTGGGAGCGACGAGGGACTCGAGATCATGCGCGAGATCAAGCGTCGCTTCGATCCGAAAGCGACGCTCAGCCCGGGCCGTTTCGTGGGGGAAATCTGACGTGTCGGAGTACCGCACTGACGTGCTCTCCCGCTTCGTAGGCAACGAGGTGCCCGACAGCGCCGAACTCGGGCTCTGCGTTCACTGCGGCTTCTGCCTCAACGCCTGCCCGACCTATCTCGAACTCGGGGTTGAGCCCGATTCGCCCCGCGGCCGGCTCTACCTGATGCGCGCCCTCGACGAGGGCCGGCTCGACTGGACGCCGAACATCCAGCAACACTTCGACCAATGCCTGCAGTGCCGCGCCTGCGAGACGGCCTGCCCATCGGGTGTGCCCTACGGCCGCCTGATGGAGGCGACCCGCTCGTCGATGTACGAGCAGAAGCGTTGGTCCTGGCGACGCCGGCTGCTGTGGAACGTCGTCATGCGCGGCATCTTTCCGCACCCGACGCGGCTGCGCCTCGCGTTCCAGGGTCTGCGCCTCTACCAGCGCAGCGGCATGCAGTCGCTGGTGCGCCGCAGCGGTGTCTTGGGCAAGGTTTGGCCGGGTCTGGCCGAAGTCGAGGCACTCTCGACCGACGCTTCCGGAAGCTTCTTCCTGCCCGACGATGTCGGTCGCTACGCGCCGCGCGGTGCCGTCCGCGGGCGAGTGGCGATGCTGACAGGTTGCGTGATGCCGCTGACCTACGGATCGACGCACCACGCGACGGCGCGTGTCTTGGCGCGGAACGGCGTCGAACTCGTACCCGCGGCGGCGCAGATCTGCTGCGGGGCGCTGCACGCCCACGGTGGCGACGTGGAGACGGCCCGCCGCCTGGCCCGCCACGACATCGACACTTTCCTGGAGGCGGACGTCGACGCGATCGTCGTCAACTCGGCCGGCTGTGGATCGCACATGAAGGAGTACGCGCACTTGCTGCGCGACGACTCCGAATACGCGGCCAAGGCGGAGCGACTGGCGTCGATGGTGCGGGACGTGCACGAGTACCTGGTAGAGCTGGGCTTCGAGGCACCGGAAGGCGACCTGAGCCGCTCGGTGACCTACCAGGATTCCTGCCATCTGGTGCACGCGCAGCAGGTGACCACGGCGCCGCGCGAGGTGCTGGCGTCGATCCCGGGGCTGGAGCTGCGCGAAATGGCGCACCCGGATCGCTGCTGCGGCAGCGCGGGGATCTACTCGATCATGCAGCGCGAGATCTCCCGTGCATTGCTGGAAGAAAAAATGGGCGAGGTCAACGCGACGGGGGCGGATCAGGTCTGCTCCGCCAACCCCGGCTGCATGGTCCAGCTCGACGCGGGCGTGCGGCTCTTCGGGCAGGGCGACGCACCGTCTGGCCCGTCGCTGCACGTGATTGATCTGTTGGATGAGTCCTACCGGCGAGCGGAGGGCGAGTCATATGCTGATTGATGATGCGCGAACGGTTCAGACAATCGTTTCGTGAGGACGCGCTGAGCGCGAGCTTGGCGGTCGTGCTGTTGTTGTTCGGCGGGTTGCCTTTGTACGGGGCGACAGCCGTCGACGGGCGCGGGTTCGCGTGGATCCTGTTGGCCTTCGGCGCGCTGAACATGGGAGCGGTTCTGGCGGTCTTGCTGGGGTCACGGCGAATCAGAGGCGCGGTCGCCTGGTCGTGGGGTTTGCTCAAAGTCTTCTTGGTCTTCCTCACCTTCGCTGCGGGCATCTTCCTGGCGCCGGCAGCTCTGCTCTGGATGCTGCTCGCCGTCCGATCCGGGTCGCCATCGCAAGTGACGGTTGGGGCGGCGTCAGCTGGTGGTCGGGAGCGTCGGCTGGGGGATCGTGCTGTTCGCGGGCGTGATGTAGCTGGGCGGCAGACCGCAGCGCGCCGGCCCTTCACGACGGGAGCAAACTTCGAAGCCGGGCGAAGTCAACGCAGCGGCAGGTCCAGGACCGTCTGCAAACCGCGCGGCGCGTTGGGGATAACGCGAGCGCAGCGCAGGACCGACGCAGCCGTCGCCTCGTCGCCGAGGACGCCACCCTCAAAGCGCAGATGGAGGGGCGGCACACCATCGACGACGATCTCGTCGTAGGGCGGATCGACGCCGGACTGCGCCTCGAAGTGCAGGCTGATCTGGCGACCGTCCGCCGTCGTTCCGCTCAAGGTCTCCAGCGTGCCGAGGACCAGTCCCTCGGGATCGGGCTGAACGGGCTTCATGTCGTGTTCCCAGGCGTCGATCTGCCAGCCCAATCCGATGGCGATGAGGCGGCCGCTCTCTTCCAGGCCGACGTGGCCGAAGCGTCCACTGTCGAGCCGGCTCTCGTACTCCTGTCGCGTGATGTCCATGCCCACCTTCTCTTGGAAGGGGACCCGTCGTAGTCGCGGGTTCTGGATCCGCTTGACATGGACCGCCGTGATGCTGTGACTGGCGGCGCGCAGCGTGACGGGCAGTTGGTCCATCAGGAAGCCGGGATTGATCCCCGTGCCCACGACCGTGCGCTCTGCCGCCTGCGCTGCCGCCTCGAGCCGGGCGCTGGCCTCCGGCGCCCGCAGGAACGGGTAGGCCAACTCCTCGCAGGTGGAGACAACGTGGAGGCCCAGCGCCAATGCCTCTTCGATCTGCGGCATGGCCGCGTCGAGGTAGGAACTCGTGGCATGCAGGACGACGGCCTCGGCCGCGCCGATGTCGGCACGCGCGAGGCCAAGCGAGGCGCGCACGGTCAGCTGATCGGGCGCGCCCGGCACGACTTCACCAAGCGGCCGACCGACGAGCCGCTTGTCGACATCGACGGCGGCCACAACATCCAGATGGGCGTCGCTCTGGGCCGCCAGTAGAATGCGCTGCCCGATCGGGCCGAGCCCCTGAACGATGCAGGGTATGGGGTCACTCATGGCTGGCTTACTTCAGCGGCGAGAAGTCGAGTGCGTTCATGATCCGGTTGTCGATGTGGTGGACGAGCGGGCCATCCTCCTCCGACTTTTTGCGCGCCGCCTGCCAGTCGGGGTCGGCAGCGAAAGCGGCCCAGGCCTTCTCGCGCTGGCCATGGTCCTCGAAGGCGAGCATGTACCAGAGTTCGTCGCTGCGCCCGCCGACGGTATTGAGCCAGTAGCCGACATTCGTGATGCCGTGCTTCTCGAACAGGTCGCATGTGTGGTCGCGGAAGCGGGCCACGAGGCCGCCCATCTTGCCAGGGTGGGCAGTATAGATGCGGAGTTCGTAGATCATGGCGTGATCCTTTCGCAGGGTGATGGGGCCGAAGTCTAGGGCGTATCGGAGACGGCCACCGCCTAGCGCGCGAAGTTGGCCTCGCGCTTCTCAAGGAAGGCGGCGACGCCTTCGGCGTGGTCGGCGTGAGCCATCTCGCCCGCCTGGCGCTCGGCCTCGAAGTCGAGTAATTGCGGCAGGGTCTGGTTGAGTCCGCCGTAGATCATTTCTTTGATCAGCCCATGGGCGCTGGCGGGGCCGGCAGCGAGGCGAGCGGCGAGATCGAAGGTGGTGGTCTGGAGCTCGTCCGCCTCGACGACGCTGTTGACCATGCCGATGCGCAGGGCTTCGGCCGCGTCGATGATGTCGCCGCTGAGATACAGCTCCAGCGCCTTGCCCAAGCCGACCAGTCGCGGCAGGAACCAAGCCCCACCCATGTCGTCGCCCAGGCCGACGTTGACGAAGGCGAGGCCAAACTTCGCCTTCGCCGACGCGATGCGGATGTCGCAGGCGAGCGCCAGGTTGCAACCCGCACCCACGGCAACGCCGTTGATCATGGCGATGGTGGGCTTGGGCATCGTCTGCAGGTTGATGGCAACCTCGTGCAGGCCGCTGAAACGGTCGTAGCGGCCCTGACGGCCGATGTCCCAACCGCCGCCGGGGACCATCGTGGAGACGTCGCCGCCGGCCGAGAAGGCGCGTCCGGCGCCCGTCACGACGAGGGCCTTGATGCCCGTGTCGACGCCGGCTTGTGCGGTCGCGGCGCGCATCTCGTCCTCAAGTTCACGGCTGTAGGCGTTGAGCTTCTCGGGTCGGTTGAGGGTCAGGGTGGCGATGCCGCGCTCGTCGGTCTCGAGCGTGAGGTTCTCGAAGCTCATGGGCTTCTCCTTATAGTGCGCAGGCAGGCTTGTGCGATGGCTGGCAAGGCCGCGAGGGTACCAGGGCAGCAGATGGCAACGGTAGGCGGCTGTATGCTGCGGGACGATTCCAGTCGCCGAGTCCCTGGGGGTGCCTGATGGAGTTCGACAGCCGCGAGTTCCGCAACGTGCTGGGCAGCTTTGCCACCGGTGTCACCGTGGTGACGACGGGCACGGATCCGTTGTTCCACGGCATGACGGCGCAGTCGTTCTCGTCGCTCTCCCTCGACCCGCCGCTGATCCTCGTCTGTGTCGACAAGGCCGCCAGCATCGTCGAGTTTCTCAACGAGGCGAAGGCGTTCACCGTCAACGTACTGGGCGCGTCGCAAGAGGACGCGATGTGGTACTTCGCTTCCAAGGATCGACCTACACCGCCGGAAGAGTTCAAGGACGTCGACTACACCATCGGCGCGACGGGCTGTCCGCGGCTCACGCAAGCGACGACGGTGATCGATTGCACGCTGCACGAGGTGATCGAGGCCGGCGACCATCTGATCTACGTCGGCGCGGTGGAGGCGTTCGAGGAACTCAGCCAGGAAGACCCCATCCTCTTCTTCCGCGGACGCGGACGAGCCCTGGCCGAGGAGGCGAATCTCTAGCGCTCGGGGCATCTCGTGACCGACGGGCAAGACTTCCAGCTAATCGCGTCCGATCCCGAGCTGCGGGCGGACGACTTCGCCCCACCCCTTTGGGTGCCGCTGAGCCGGGTCGTGCGGGCCCGACGCCGGGTGTTGACGATGCTGGACCGCCTGCCCGAGGACTGGTGGGAGGCGGACAGCGCCTGTTCCGGCTGGCGGCGGCGCGATGCGCTGGCGCACCTGCTGGCCTGGGACACGCAACATCTACGCAGCCTCGACGCCATCCTGGCGGGCGCAGCCCTGGACTCGAGCACCTGGTTGCCAGACGAGTCCAAGGCCACGCTGTCGCAGGCGGACTGGGACGCTCGCTCGATCGACGAACAGCGCGAGGCGAAGCTCGCGACCCTCGTGGGCCGCTTCGAAGGCGGGCTCGTATCGCTGCTGGAACACTGGTCGTCGATCACAGCCGACCAGCTCCTGCGGGGCTACGGCTTCGCGCCGAACGCACTGGCGGCCGTCGATAGCCACGTCACCCACGTCCACGGGCACGCGGACGACATCATCAACGGCCCCGTCTTTCATTAGCGGGCATCAGCGGGCTGGACCGACAAACGCTGCGCCCGTCGTGATGTGGCGTTCGCAACCGATGGTCGACGTGGCTCGATATGGCTTCGGCGCCGTCTGCGCACGCGCGGTTGCCTAGGGGTGGCGGGCATCGGGGATGCCGAGCGCGCGTCGGTAGGCGCGGTCGAGCAGAGCAGTGCCCACGGCTTCCAGCGTCGCCGGGCCGAGGCTGTCGGCCAAAGCGGTGGCGCCGCGCGCCATGATCGTCTGAGCGAAGCTGCGTCGGGGACGCAGCACCGTGGTCTGCGGACCGATCTTGGCCAAGCCCGCGGCGTGCTGGACCGCGTCGTCGAGATCGCCCAACTCGTCGACGAGACCCAGGTCCAGCGCTTGGCTACCGAGGTGGATCTCGCCGCTGCTGAGCTTGGCGACGGTTCCCGCGTCGAGCTGGGGCCGGCCCTCCAGCACGATCGTCTGGAAACGCTGATGCAGCGCGTCGAGTAGTTCTTGCTCGCGCGCCCGCTCCTCATCCGTCGGCGGGCGGAAGAGCGAGCCGCTGTCTTTGTGCTCGCCGGCCGTCGAGATGATCATCTCAACGCCGATCTTGGCGAGCAAGTCCTCGATCATCGGGCGGGCCGAGATGACCCCGATCGACCCGATCACCGCCGTCGGCAGGGCGTACAGCCGTTGCGCCGCCATCGCGACCATGTAGCTGCCCGAGGCGCCGATCCCACGCACCGCTGCCACGAGCGGCTTCTTCTCGGCCAGGCGTTTGGCCGCGAGATAGATGTCTTCCGATGCGTAGGCGGTGCCGCCCGGCGAGTCGATGTCGAGCACGACCGCCCGGTAGCGCGGGTTCTCGCGCACCTCCTTGAGCAAGCGCGCGAACTCGTGGGGGCGAACGCGGGGGCCGATGATGCCGTGCATCTCGATCACGGCGACGCGCGGGGGCAGAAATTCGTTGATGTTCATCGCACGACCTGATTTGGTTGATTGGGCTGAATGACTGACCGGATTTCGCTGTGGTGAGCGTATCCGCTGCGCATCGGACAAGATCGGGGTCGGAGACAACAGGCGTACGCTTAGCGCAGAGGTGCCCGATGACGGATCTGGAACTGCGACGGATCGCGATCATCGGGGCCGGCGCGATGGGGACTTCGCTGGCGGCGATCACCAGCTCGCACGTCGAAACGGTGCTGGTTGTCCGCAACGATGCCCTGCGAAAGCAGATCTCACAACACGGGATTGAGCTGGCGGGCGAACTCCAAGCGGCCGGCAAGCCGATCGTCGTGGCGCAGATCGACGACCTAGGCGAGATCCACCCGATCGACCTCGTCTTCATCGCGACGAAGACCACGTCGATCGCCGAAGTCTGCGCGGCGATGGCCCCCCACCTTTCCGAATTGCCGTTCCTCGTCTCCTATCAAAACGGGATCGAGCCAGGCAACACGATCATCCAGACGCTAGGAACGCGTCGCGTCCTGCGCATGGTCCTGAACTACGGCGCGCGCCTGGTAGGGGATTGCCCCAGCGACGAGCCGCTCCAGGTCGAGGTGCCGGTCCACCGGCCACCTCACCAAGTTGGCGGCGAAGGAGCGGATGTGACCGCCTTCGCCGCAGCCCTTGCGCCGTTGCTGGCAACGATGGGACTGCCCACGGAGTTCGTCTTGGACATCGATGGGGCGGTTTGGCAGAAGGGGCTGCTCAACGCCGCCAGTAACCCCGTCGCCGCTCTGGTCCAGACCCCGCTGAGCGATCTGATGACCTCGCCGGCCGAGCCGCTGATCGAACGCCTGCTCGACGAGGGAATAGACGTCGCCGCGGCGGCGGAGATCGAGCTCGGCGATGGCTACCGGGACAAAGCGCTTTCGATGATGCGCGCCGGGTCGACGCACCTGCCCTCGATGGCCGAAGACGTACAGGCAGGACGCTCGACGGAGATCACCCAACTCAACGTCCAAGTCGCCCAGCGCGGCCGCGCGCTTGGTATTGCGACGCCAACGCATGACGCCGTGATCGACCTGATTAAGACGTTCGACTGGCGTTTGGGGTTGCGCGTCCCCCTGCGCGGCCCGAAGGCGGGCTAGTCGTCGGAGAGGCGGATGGTGCCGTCGACGATCCGGGTGCGGTAGGTGGGGATGCTCTGGGGCTTGAGCTTCGCTTCAAGCGGCGGCGGCAGCGGCGGCAGCGTCTTGTCGAGGAAATTCCAGATGCCTTTGGGAAGCCAGCTCTTGGTCTCGCCCGAGCGCATGTCGAATTCGGAGTCGTGCCAGGGGCAGACGATGTTGGCGCCGTTCAGGTCACCGGCCGAGAGCGGCGCGAAGAGATGCGGGCAGCGGTCGCGCACGGCGTATATCTCGCCGTGCACGTTGGCGACGCAGACGCGCTGGCCTTCGATCTCAGCGGCGGTAACAGAGCCGGGGGGAAGCTCGTCGATGGGACAGACGTCGATTTCGGCCACGCGGATCCTCCGGCGGGGTGCAGGGATTGGTCGCAGATAGGATCGCGCGGGGTCGGCCCTGGGTCAATTTGCTTGGCGGCAGTCATCAATGGTCGGAAGGCGCGGCTAGCTCGCACCCGCGACGATCGCCGTATAGTCGGATCGCGCTTCCCGGCTTATGAGCTCCCTGAAACGGTAGTGCACTTCCGGAGACGGATTTCTCACGGTAATCGGGTCCGGCTCCTTCGGCCCCCGTCGGATTCCCGAAACGATCAATGAGCGGATCTGCAGGTCATCGGGGGGTAGTGAATACCCCAGAAAGGCCAAGTCTTGCGCACCCGAGATGGCTCGATAGGCGTCGTCCCAGATCTCAAGGAGCGCCCCCAGCTTCGCGGCCTTCCCCGGATACATCGTGATCATGAGCGGACTGTGGAAACCCCTAGAGGCGCTACGTCCCCTCTTCAGCAAGCTCGTCACCGATCTCCACCGTACGATCTCATTCGGCGAGCGCAGCGCAAGACGCTTCGCGTTCGGTGCTAGGCGTTCGCGCAATGGCGCGAACTCCCTTTGGCCCGACGTACGTCTTTCCTGAAGCCCCAGTCGATACCGCCGTGCAGCTTCAAAAGCGTAACGTCATCGGTCGAGGCCGCAGGCAATTGGAAGCGCATGCGTATGCCGTGGATCGAAGCATAGAGCTCAAGCAGCACGTCCCAATTCGTCATGATAACGATGTTACCTGGCTTGAGGATTTCATCCAGATCCTCACTGCGCTCGGCGAGTCTGTTCTTGAGTTTCTTCCAGCCGATCCGACTGCCTAAGACGTTCGCGATCGCCCGACGGAGGCGAAGCCCCAAAGCGCGCGCTGGTAGCTCGCTTCCTGCCCGGAGGCGTCCCCCTTCGGAGTAGACGAGATCGATGTGAGCCTGTAGGAGCGAGAAGAAGTCAACTACATTCGGCCGGAACCCCGGCGCTCCGCTGCTTTCAACCGGATAAAAGTATCGATACGCCTCGTCGAGTTCTTCCGCGATCGCCGAAGCACCTGGACCTTCGTGCGCGACCGCATCGAGCAACTCGTGAGTCGCCGGGAGGCCAAAAGCAGCTCCGACTCCAGCACCAACGAAGATGACCCGCTTGTTACGTTGGGGCGCATTCGCCATGAGAAATGTCTGACGTCTAGCGGCCCTGGAAGTTGGGCGGGCGCTTTTCGGTGAAGGCGCGAGGGCCTTCCTTGGCATCCTCGGTCGTGCGGGTGATGACCATGGCGTGCTCGGCCATCTCCAGCGCTTCGTGCATACCAACCTGGGCGCTGCGGTAGGCGAGGCGTTTGATCAGTTGAACCGAAACGGCGGGGCTGTTCGCGATCTCATGAGCGAGGTCGTTGACCTCGCTCATGAGATCGTCTTGGGGCACGACGCGTGAGACGTAGCCCATCTCGAGCGCTTCCTGGGCGGTGAAGATGCGCCCGGTCCACATCAGTTCCAGCGCCTTGGCCATGCCGATGATGCGCGGCAGGAAGTAGGCTCCGCCGTCGCCGGGGATCAGGCCCATCCTGACGTAGGCCATGCCGAACTTGGCGTTTTCGGAGGCGATGCGAAGGTCGGCCATGCTGGCCATGTCCATGCCGGCGCCCACGGCGGCTCCGTTGAGGGCCGCGATGTACGGCTTCTCGAAGTTCAGCAGAGCCCGTGGGACGCGCTGGACGCTATTGCGCAGGTTGTTGCGGTTGTTGGCAGGGGCAGCGGGATCACGACCGAGCACGTCGGAGCCTGCACCCTCGGACGAGACATCGGCGCCGGAGCAGAACCCACGGCCAGTACCGGTGACAATGACGACCCGGACGCCCTCGTCGCTGTGGGCGCTGAGGATCGACTCCTGCCAGAGATCGAGCATCTCTGCGTTGAAGGCGTTCATCTTCTCGGGGCGGTTGAGGGTGATGGTGGCGACGTGGCCCTGGACGTCGTAGAGGAGGGGGGCATCGGTCATGGCGAGGCTCCTGTCCTGCGCCGAAGCGCGGCTGGTGTCGGATGATTATGCCTGTGTTGGGCGGATAGGGCATCCCTGGTGGCGTCACCGCCGGCAGGGGCACGGGCAGGGGGCGGCCGCCCCGGCCTCAGTTCATTTGGATCCCACCGTCGACGTTGAGCGCTTGGCCCGTGATGTTGCGGGCGCGGTCCGAGGCTAGGAAAGCGACGGCCATGCCGATGTCCTCAGGGGTCTGCTCGCGCTGGAGGGGACAGTTGGACTCCAGGAAGCTCTCGAAGAACTTGCGTCGATCGACGACCTCGTCGGCAGGGTCGCCGCCGATCATGGCTTCGAGCTGGCGCCACATGTCGGTCCAGAGCAAACCGGGGCAGACGGCGTTGACGTTGATGTTGAGCGCCCCCAAGTCAGACGCAAGCGACTGGGTGACGCTGATCGCACCCGCCTTGGAGGCGTTGTAGTGGGCCAGCCCGGCTCCCCCGCGTCGTCCGGCGATGGAGGCGATGTTGACGATCTTGCCACCGCCCGCCGTGCGGAACTGATCGACAACGGCACGCGACATGATCCAGATCCCCTTGAGGTTGACCTCGTAGCAGGCATCCCAGTCGGTCAGCTCGATGGAAACGCCGCCGACGTTCTTGCCCACGACGCCGGCATTGTTGACGAGCGCGTCGAGGCGACCGTGCTCGGCGACCACCTTGGCGATGGCGGCCGCTGCCTGGTCTTCATTCGTTACGTCAAGTTCGACGACAGAACAGCTGCGGCCCAGATCGCGCACGTCGCCGGCCGTTTGCTCGGCATTGGCGAGATCAATATCGCCGATCGCGATGTCGGCGCCCTCCTGGGCCAGCTCCAGCACGATGCCGCGGCCGATGCCGCGGCCACCGCCTGTGACGAGAGCAACTTGGTTGTCGAGAGTAGGCATCGGGGCTCCTGACGATCTGTGCGGCTGAGGTTCCGGTTACAAGAACGGTCGCTCAGGCGCAGGTTTGGGGGTACGGTCGGCGGGCGCGCCGTTCGCTCGTGAACGATCGCGCGGGCCAGCGAGGCGAAAGCGTATGGCATCGATAGTCGACCGAGTGCGGCGCAGTGAGGAACTGATCGCCCGCTATCCGCAGGAGCGAGAGCTGCGCGACGGTAGCTCGGTGGATCTGCGCTTGATGAGCGTGCGCGATGAGGTGCAGTTCCTGCATTTCGCGCGCGCTCTGCCGCTGGACGATCTGCTGTTCGAGCAACGCGACATCACCGACGAACAGGTCGTTGAGGAGTGGATCCGGCAGGTGCGCCGGGGCCAAGGGCTGACCGTGCTGGCCTATCGCGACGGCAAGATCGTGGGCGAGGCGTCGCTGGAGCACAGCCAGTCGACTTGGACCGAGCATCGCGGCGAGATCCGAATCGTGATCGCGCCATCGCAGCGAGGGCAGGGACTGGGCGGCATTCTGGCCCAGGAGGTCTTCACGCTGGCCAAAGAGCTGGAGCTGGAACTGCTGACGGCGCAGATGGTGGAGAGCCAGGAAACGGCGCAGGCGGTCTTCCGCGGGTTGGGCTTTGAGCCGGTAGCGGTGTTGCCGGCCTTCGTCGTCGACCAACGCGGCAAGAAGCACGACCTCGTTGTGATGCTGCGCGACCTGTCGTCGGAGGGCTCCGGCGTGCACACGGCGATCGAGGGTGCCAAGACGCTGCTGAGCAAGCTGCGCGGGCACTAACGAGAGACGCTCGACCAAGGCTAGTCAGGGCGCGTTGACCGGGCGGGACGCTCTACGTAGCGTCGCCATGGGGATGGGAGTCCGCGATGCCTGAGCCGCGCCTGGTGGAACGATCGATGGTGGCCTTCCTCGACAACGAGGACAGCGACACGATCAGCAACCCAATCCATTCGACGGCGGTCGCCAAGCGCTTCGGCTTCGACGGACCGCTGGTGGGTGGCGTCACGCTTTGGGGCTGGTCGACGCCTGCCATCCTGGACGCGCTCGGCGAGGACTGGCTGGGGCACGGCTGGGCCGAGTTCCGCTTCCGACGCCCGATCTACCCAGACGACCAGGTGGCAATCCGGCTCGAAGGCTCCGACGACGGATCATTCGCGCACACCATGTCGAATCAGGACGGCGTCGAGTGCGTCGTGGGGCGTGTCGGGCTAGGCGACGGCCCTTGGGTCGACGAGTTCACGACGCCCAGCAACATGACGCCGGGCGGGCCGCCAGAGCCAAAGCCGGACCTAGTGCTGGACCCGGAACTCGTGGGCCAAGAGTGGGTCTCGGAAGTGGTGCCGGCTTCCATCGAAGACTTGATCACCTACTCGTCGCTCAGTCATCGGCTGGACGACCCGCGCTTCGTGGGCGACGGGCCTCGGCTGCACCCGGCCTGGATCGCGGCGCGGGCGGAGCAGATCATGCGCCACAACTTCTCGATGCCGCAGTCGATCCACACGGACAGCCGGGTGCAGTACCTGTCACCGTCCTACGCGGGAGAGCCGGTCACCGTCGGCGCGCGCTGCATCGACGTCTTTGAGCGCAACGGCCGCCACCTCGTTCGCTTCGACTGCCTGCTGCGCGGCGCGGATGGCGTCGACATCGCCCGGCTACGCCACACCACAATCTTCTATTTGTCGATCGCGGGAGCATAGCTGGGGGGCAAGTGGGGCGTGGGGTCCGCGTGTGCGTTGGGTGTAGAGCGACGGCTTGGATCTGGTGTCCCGCGAGCAACGCACCGAAGCGGTCGCGGGAACGCTACTGCCCCGTGAAGCGAACGCTGTCGCCGACCTCGACGCCGCTGGCCGCGAACCAGCCCTGATTCATTTCCAGCGCCCAGCGGTAGGGGCCGGACGGCGAGACGATGGCGGTGCTCAGCGGCTCCATGTCGCGGATCGTGATGATCACGCCGGCCGAGTCGATGTAGGCGATGCTGAGCGGGACAAAGGTGTCCTTCATCCAGAAGCCGCCGCTGCTGTCCGCCGCGAAGAGGAAAATCATGCCCTCCTCGGCGGGCAACGACTGGCGGAACATGAGGCCCCGACTGCGGCGACTGGCGGTGTCGGCGATCTCGACATCGATGGCCTGAGCGTCGTTGACGCGGATCCGGGCGCGCTCGAAGAGCACGCCGCGCGAGGGGATCCAATCGATCGCGAGGCTGGCGCGCACCCAGAGCACATCGCCGGTCGCGAGCGTCGTCAGCGCGGAGAGGGCCGGAATGGACGGGATCCAGCCCGACCACGCCTGGTCGACGGCGTCCCAGCGCCAGATCACCTCGATCGCGCCGGCGGCGGCGCCCAGGGCTTGGTCGACGGGCAGGATCTCGCCGTCGTAGGTGACGTTGGTCCAGCCCAAATGCAGGACCAGCGCTTCCGACTGGGCCTGGAGCGGTGGAGGCACGCTGAGGGAGGCCGCGGCGAAGACCAGCAACAAGGCCGTGGAGACGGTCAGCAGGACGCCGTTGCGCCTTGATGAGATCATGGTTTGAGCGTATTGGATCGTCGCGAATCGAGAGATGGGGCAGTCGATGCCGGACGTCGTGAACCTGGTCGAGCGTTGCGCGGGGCTGGCGGAGCACTGGGCGCCGGAAACGGTCGCCAGCGCGAACGGTCAGGAGTTCAAAGTCGCGCGGGTGCAGAGGGAGTATACCTGGCACCAGCACTCGACGGCCGACGAGACGTTCGTCGTGCTAGAGGAGGAGTTGGTGGTGCAGCTGCGAGACGGGGAGGTGCGATTGGGGGCCGGCGATCTCTACGTCGTGCCGATGGGGATGGAGCACCGACCGGTGTCGGAGCGGGAGACGTTGTTGTTGGTGGTGGAACCGCCGGGCGTGGTCAGTCGGGGGGATTGGGGGTCGTGCGAAATGGCTGCGATCTATCTATTATTAATTATCTGGTGGGCATGAATATCTATTAATCCGAGTGCGCTGACGGCGTCGATCTTTGTGGTGGAGTGCACCGTCCCGTTGCGCGTGGCTGCGCCGAAAAGAGCGCGCGGGGCAGTTCCAAATCCGAGTTCCTGGGGGATCGAGCGCGGCTACTGGATGGCCCGCTATGAGCCTGATGAGATGGGGACGGAACGACCCACGGGATTTTCTCTGGTTGTTCAGTTGACCGCGGCCGACATCGAGGAAGCTGAAGACATTGCTATAGCGACGAGTACACGTTTTCAGCGCGTCGCGGCGTTCTTTCTAGGCTTCCCCGCTCAAGAAATCCAGATCCAGCGTCTCGCAGAGGTAAATACCGCGGGGCACCTGCTTCTGCAACGTGAGTATTACTACGGTGGCGAGGAAGCGCCGGGTGCCCCCTTAGATAGCTCAGAATTCGCCCGCGTTCTCAGGCAGATCGCCAGTCTCGCCATTACCGATCGCCTTCAACGAGCCATACGCTGGTACACGAATGCTGTGGCGAGTGCGGATCCTGTGGAAAAGTATCTCGCAGCATGGATCGGGCTCGAACTCCTCGGCAAAAAACCTGTCTGAGCATTTCCACTCCGGCAGCCAGAAGTGTGACTTCGCGGAGACCGAGGAACTACTGAATCCAGTGGGCCAAGGTCTATTCCACTTGCTCGCGGTCTCGGCCCCGGAGATCGAGTTACCACTCTCCGAGCTGAAGGAACTCCGAAGCAGCATCGCCCACGGTTACGCTTCGATTAATGAGATCCAGGCGAAAATCAAGCGAGTCGCTCCGGACCTTGAAATCGTTCTTTCCGTCGGAATACTGACGCTCCTCGCCGGCGCTCCGGAGACTTCGCTGACATGGTCAGCAACCGTATCGAGGGATTTCTCGTCACATCCAGACGCCGTGATCGAAATTCGAATGCTCCACTCGCTCCCCGATCACAGCCCGTTTCTCGGAGAATGGATAGAAGTAGTCTGGACGTTTCGTGACGAGCAATCCAGCTGTGATCCCGATTCTGGGCTCTATCGATACGGCCACGGCGTTGCGGTTGATGGCGAGATCGCGTCCGCCGAGTTCCCCGTCGCTGCTCAGCGCTACATCGCCTTCCGCCAGGAAGGGAACGACTTCACAAGCCCCCCTTAAACTGGTTACCTCGTGCAAGAACACCGCGAATGGCGCCCAAGGCGGAGCGCGCTACGAGATCGCTTGTTGCAAGATCATGACGAGGGATCGCTGGATTCAAGCCCCGGGGAAGTCGCGAAGTAGCGTTCTCCCACCGTTCCTCCACCCCCACTTCTAGCGATTGATCCTGCCGCTTCGCACTGACACCCCGTAACCTCGCAGCACCATGCCCACCGAAAAACCTGACGCGTGACGCGAGAACTCTCCATCGACCAGGCGCGACGGATCGCGCTGGCGGCGCAGGGCTTCAACGACCCTCGACCGACGGGGCGCGTCGACATGCGGCACTTGCGTCGGGTGCTGGGGCGGGTGGGGCTGTTCCAGATCGACTCGGTCAACGTGCTCGTGCGCGCCCACTACATGCCGCTCTTCTCGCGCTTGGGGCCGTATCCGCGCGAATTGCTGGACGCCGCCGTCTACAAGCGGCGCGAGCTGTTCGAGACCTGGTCGCACGAGGCCTGTTTAGTTCCGTGCGAGCGCTGGCCACTGATCCGCAGCCGGCTAGATGAGGGGCTGTCCTGGCACACGCGCTGGGCCCGGGCCAACGGCGACTACACCGACGCCGTGCTGCAAGAGATTGAGCAGAAGGGTCCGCTGGCGGCCGGCGAACTGGAGGACCCCGGCGAGCGCAGCGGCCCCTGGTGGGGCAACGGCAAGGGCTCGCGCGCGCTCAACTGGCACTTCCAACAAGGCAACGTCGGCATCGCCCAGCGACCCAACTTCACCCGCGTCTACGACCTGATCGAGAACCTGATCCCGCACCATTATCACTCGCAGCCCACGCCCTCCCACGACGACACCTGCGCCGCCCTGCTGCTGCTGGCCGCCGAGTCGCACGGTGTCGGCACGACCAAGGACCTGGCCGACTACTACCGCCTGCCGATCCTGCCCGCGCGACAACACCTCGCCGAGTTGGCCGAAGCCGGCGAGCTGGAGGAGGTGCACGTCGAAGGCTGGAGGGACAAGGCCTACCTGCACCCCAAGGCGATCCTGCCGCGGCGCGTCGATGCGCGGGCGCTGCTCAGCCCCTTCGACCCGGTCGTCTGGGAGCGCGACCGCACCGAGCGCCTGTTCGACTTCCACTACCGAATCGAGATCTACGTCCCCGCGCCCAAACGCAAGTACGGCTACTACGTGCTGCCCTTCCTGCTGGGCAATCGACTGGTGGGGCGCGTCGACCTCAAAGCGGACCGGGAAGCGTCGCGGCTGCTGGTGCAGGGCGCCTACCACGAGGAGGGGGAGGACGCGGAGGAAGTGGCGGCGTCGTTGGCGACGGAACTGACGTCGATGGCGGACTGGCTGGGCCTGGACAGCGTTGTGGTGAAGCGGCGGGGCAATCTAACGTCGGCGTTACGGGCAGCCGCCCAGCGCGTCTAGCCGGGGTTCTAAGTGGTGGGCGAGATGCGATAGACGCAGCGGTCGCCGTCGCTGAGCAGATGCTCGATCCGCTCGACTTCGACTTCGGGGCCGAGCGCACCGCGAAAGACGTCGAGTTCGCCGGCGCAGAGGCCCTGGCATTCGGCGGCTGCGTCGCAGATCGGGCAGTGATGCTCGATCAAGAGGAATCCGCCCGCGGAATCTGAGCCGGCGTCGGTCTGGACTTCGGCCATATAGCCCTCGCGACTGCGTTGGTCGGCAAGGGCCTCGACACGATCCTTGAGTCCGTCCTTCGTGGCGAGCCGCTCGCGGTACGCCTCGATCTGATGCCCCGCACGGGCGGCGATCACGGCGTTGACGCCAGCCTCGCCGACGGATTCGCGCATCGCCTGGATCAGCTCCACGGTCAGGTCCGCGTGGCGGTCGGGGAAGAGTTCCTGGGCCAGGGCGGTCAACGCCCAGCGCACAGCGGGTCGCCCGCGACCGGCAGGCGCGCCACGGCTGGAGTCGGTCAGCCCGTTGGCTTTCAAAGCCTGCAGGTGCTGGCGAATAGCGGGCTGCGTCAGCCCAAGCTCTGCGGCCAGCGTGGGCACGGTGTTGGGACCCGAGTGTTTGAGCTGGTCCAAGACGCGGCGTTTGGCGTCGGTCACCGTGGGACTTGCCACTGGCGGCAGCGCCGCTGAGGTTGTTGCGATCATGCCGCCACTATATTTCGAAAGCTGATAGTGAACAAATCGACACGCGGCCCGCAAGCCGTCGGCTCGGGTCAGCGCACGCCCGCTTCGTCGACGACGACAACGCCCTTGACGATGAACGAGTTCACGTTGTCGTCGGTCCCGCCGACGAAGACCCAGTCGCCGAGCTGGACGCCGTCGACTTGCTCCGGAACCAGCGTCTGAATCACGGTGTCGGGCAAGACCGCGACGTCGACGGATCCGCTGGAATCCTGCACGACGACGTTATTGCCGGCGCGTTCGGCGATCGTGCCGGCGACGTCCGCCCGGCGCGAATCGTCGCTGACGGTCTCGCCGCGAAACACGCGCGGGCGGACCGGGTCGTCCTCGGCGGCGATCTGCCAGCCGAGCACCAGCAGCACCGCGAAGACGATTAGGCCGAAGGCCGCGAAGATGACGGGATCGACGCCGAGCCAGCGAGTCAGGTTGATATTCATCCGCCAGACCCGTCGGTCGACGGCGGCGCAAGCTCGGTCTCGTACCAGCCCGCCTGGCCCGTCATCTCCTCGACGCCTACACGCAGCCGGAACAAGCCCGACGGCGCTTCCGCTGCGAGCTGGCCACAGAGCAGCCCGGCGATGTACTCGGAGAGCCGCTCAGCGGTCGTGTTGTCGATCGGCAGGGCGGCCACGTCGTGCTTGGGCAAGCGGTAGGGCGGTTCCTCCTTGTAGCGGATGTTGAAGTGACTACCGTCGTCGTCGATCGAGAGCACGCGCGAGTCCATCTGCAGCAGGAATTTGTGGTCCAGACTGTCGCAGATTTCGCGCGTGAGGCGCTTGAGCAGCGAGAAGTCGATCACCCAAGACTCGTCGGTCAGGGGCCCTTCGACTTCGACCATGACGGCGTAATTGTGCCCGTGAATCGGCTCAAGCTCATCGGCGAAGGTGGCGAAGTGGCCGGCGGCGAATTTGAGCCGGTTGCGTTCGACGGTGACCTTGTGGGTCATGGCGCTCCCGTTCGCGGCCGCGCATTTCAGTCGGCGCACCTCAGCCTACGCAGTTTCCAAGGCTGTCGCGAGAGCGACGCGGTGGCTTCCAATTGGAGTCAGCGCGCGAGACTACGAAGCGACGCGGGCGTTCTAGTCCTCGCCCATCACCTTGAGGGAATCCTGCTCGACGAGCAGGACGTGCTTGGCGACGGCCCGGTAGGTGCATGCGCCTTCTTCTGTCTCGCTGTTGAACTCTTCGTCGCTGAGGCCCACGAGCGAGCCGATGAAGCGGGCACGCTCCTCGAACCACTCGGCGATCAGGCGGGCCATCGGCGACTGCGTGATGCGGGACTCGTAGCGCCCTTCGAGCACCTGTCCGGAGTGGATGATCTCGTGGTCGATGTCGTTCGTGATCAAGGCCCAGGCGTCCTTGCCCTGAGCGCAGACGTGGGAGGAAGGCATGGGAAGCTCGTCGTCTGTCGCTTCGAGCAGGGCCTCCATCGTGGCGATGTTCTACTGGAGCATTTCGCGGATGGTGTCGTTGACGGTTTCAGGCATGGTCACTCCCTAGGCTGACTTCCGGGCTGGACTGGAATCTAGGTCAGCCGGGGACCAATACGCGCTCGAGAAGGGTTCGCGGGCTACTCCGAGAGACGGAGGACGCGCCCGAGGTCGAGACGGGCAAAGAAGCGCCAGGCTCCGCTGACCCCGATCACGAAAACGACGAAGAGGCCCAGGTATGAGGCGATCACCACTTCCCAATCGGTATCGGTCACGAAGGGCGGGCGCACCGCGCGCCCCAGCTCCGTCACTTCGAGGAACGAGAGCATCAGCCCTGTGATGAACCGGCCCAAGACCGTTCCCACGCCGAGACCGATCGCCACGACGATCAGGTATTCCGCGCTGAGCTGCGCCAGGATCTGGCGACCGGAGGTGCCGAGTGTGCGCCGGATCGCCATCTCGACCATTCGACGCTGGGCAGTGATGTAAACCGTGACGAGAAACGCCAACGCGATCAGCGCCCCAACCGCGACGAAGGAGACCAACAAGATCCCACTTCCGCCGGCGGCGGTGAGCGGGTCGGAGCCCTGCTCGGCCAGCAGCTCTTGCTGGTCGACGAACTGAGTGAGCCGGAAGGGGCGGAAACTGAGCGTGCGGATCAACGCCTCGCGCAGTTCCGGATCGTCGGGGCCGCGGAACCAAGCCTCGTTGGGGGAGATGACAGGCTCGAGGTCCTGGATCGCGGAAAAGTAGTAGAGATGGTCGATGTTGATGACCATGAAGCCGCCGTTGTCGGGCTCAAGCGTGGAAAAGAAGTCTGCCCGGTTGCGTATCACGACCGGAACGAGCAGGTCGCGAATCCGAATCGTCGTTTGAGCGCCGATCTCCAGGCCACGGGCGTCGAGGAAGCTGGAGCTGGCGATGACAGGGATCAGGCACGAGGTGCCGCTCTGGCAAAGAACGTCGTCCTGTTTGAAGAAACCACGCCGCCCGATTGCGGAGCCGAGAGCCCAGGTGAACTTCAGGGTATTGTCGCCCGAGATGGCGTCGTCGGTTTCGAACTGCTCGATGCGATCGAGGCGGTCGGTGCGAATCAGGATCCGTTCCCAACCCAGGCCAGGACCTTCGAAGCCCTCCAATAACTCCGGCTCACCTTCCCCGCTCGTCACAACGAGGTCGTCAAACAGGATGTGGCCGGGGTCGCCGAAGGTCCCCCCGAACGCCTCGGTCAAGAAGACGCTGTGAATGGAGTAGGGGGGTTCGGCATTGGTGGAGCGCAGCTGCTCACCGAGATCGGCGCTGAGTTTCTGCCACTCGGCGCCGAGATCCAGAGAGCCCATGCGGACGCGCGTATAGGTCCCGCGACCGTCGCGCAGACGCAGCCAGACGATCATGTCGGCACGGTCCGGCGTCGGACGCGCCCAG
>Ga0310121_10000389_pt1 | contig 48600 bp, 33 predicted proteins | sample CB27_Tmax_986_MG_FD_203504 | JGI IMG/M metagenome (GOLD analysis project Ga0310121, IMG submission 203504) | Marine microbial communities from Western Arctic Ocean, Canada - CB27_Tmax_986 | ecosystem: Environmental > Aquatic > Marine > Oceanic | place: Canada: Western Arctic Ocean | collected... | reverse complement strand
GCCGTGGAATTCCATCTTCACACTGGGGTCAAACTGGACCCGCAAGGCCTCTTTTTTGCTCTCACCCATCAGATCTCTCAACTTTTGCTGCTCGAACATCAACTTCAGCCTTTATTCATCGGCCATTCAAAAAATTATACCATAACTTTCTATTTCTCAAATGGGAAATATGGGGTAAAAACCATGAGACGGCGTCCGACTTGCCCGACTCCATATTCGTCGCGGGCGCGTCATCGTTTATCCGAATTAAAGGCCACTGGATTATGGACCGCATCTTGATCGAAGGTAATCGGCGTCTGGTCGGGGAGATCCACGTCAGCGGCTCCAAGAACACCGCGCTCCCCCAGATGGTCGCCTGCCTGCTGGCCTCGGGGGTCAGCACGCTGCGGAACGTGCCCAACCTCCAGGACGTGCGGACGATCGGCGACTTGCTGGGCAGTCTGGGGGCCGCCGTCGATTTCGAGGACGGACGCGTCACGATCGACACCGGTGGCTTCGCCAACTACGAGGCCCCGTACGACATGGTCCGCAAAATGCGCGCCTCGGTCTACGTGATGGGACCGATGCTGGGACGGCTGCGCAAGGCGCGCGTGTCGCTGCCGGGGGGGTGCGCTATCGGGGCGCGTCCGATCGACCTGCACCTGCGCGGCTTCGAGAACCTGGGGGCGAAGATCCAAATCGAGGAAGGCTACATCCTGGCCGAGGGCAGCCGGATGAAGGGAGCGGAGATGACCCTGGAGGGGACGCACGGCTCATCGGTTGGGGCGACGCTGAACGTGCTGATGGCCGCCGTCCTGATCCCCGGCCGGACGATCATCCGCGGCGCCGCTTGCGAGCCGGAGGTCGGCGAGGTGGTCCGGATGCTCAACTTGATGGGCGCGCGCATCCTGGGGACCGACAGCCCGACGCTCGAGATCGACGGGGTCGAAGGGCTCAAGCCGATCGTCTACTCGACGATCCCCGACCGCATCGAGGCCGGCACGTTTCTGCTGGCCGGGGCGATCACCGGGGGCGACGTGACCGTGCGCGGTGCCCGGCCCGATCACCTCAACGCCCTGCTCGACAAGATGATCCAGGCCGGGTGCGAACTCGAGATCCTGCCCGATGGCGTCCGCGTCCGGCGCACACGCCCGATCCAAGCCACCTCGATCCACACGCTGCCCTACCCCGGTTTCCCCACCGACATGCAGGCCCAGTTCATGACCCTGCTGTGTCTGGCCGAGGGTGAATCGGTCGTCACCGAGGGCATTTACCCCGAGCGCTTCATCCACGCGGCCGAGCTCCTGCGCATGGGCGCGAACATCGAGATCGGCCGCGGCGAAGCGCGCGTGCGGGGCGTCGAGCAGCTCACGGGTGCACCCGTCATGGCCACGGACCTGCGCGCTTCGGCGGCACTGGTGTTGGCCGGGCTGGCCGCCAAGGGGCAGACCGAAATCTTGCGCGTCTATCACATCGACCGTGGCTATGAGCGGATCGACGTCAAGCTGGCGGGGCTTGGGGCGTTGATCCAGCGGGAGCAGACAAAAGCGGCATAACTAGTTTAAAATCAACGGTTGACAACCGCGAATCCAACCACGCCCTCCGAACAGACTTGATCGTTCACCGTCACCGTGCCGTGCGCCTTGCCGTAGCCTCGGCGCAGGCGGAAATCATAGGCATGGATCCGCAGCATGTCGCCCGGCCCCACCGGACGGCGAAACTTGGCCTCCTCGATGGATGTCAAGATCGCCATTTGATCGGGGCCGATGGCACCCATCAGCGTGAGATAGATCGCCCCGGCTTGGGCGACGGCTTCGATCTGCAGGACTCCCGGCATGACCGGATAATCGGGGAAATGGCCCTGGAAATAGGGTTCGATTTGCGAGACGCACTTGATCGCGGTAATCGAGTCACCGGGCTTGAATTCGACCACCCGGTCGAGCATCAAGAAGGGGTAACGATGGGGAAGGATCGCGCGAATCGCCGCCGCATCCATGGGAAGACTGGGGGACTCGGGGCTCATTCGATCAATTCCCTCTCGAGCTGGCGGATAAAGGCGTGATGCAACGCGTGACCCGATCCGCGGGCGGTCACCAGCGCGGCCACGGGCCGCCCCAGTATGGCAAAGTCGCCGATCAAGTCGAGTAATTTGTGGGCGGCCAGTTCGTTGGGGAGCCGATACTCGGCTTCGTACGGTTTTCCGTCGCGGATCACCAGTGCGCAATCGAGCGAGCCACCGCGAATCAGCCCCGCCGCGCGCAGCGCCTCGACCTCTTCGTAGAAGCAAAACGTCCGCGCGGGCGCAACGTCTCGGCGAAAGGCCTCGGGTGCCAGGTCGATCACCGCCGCCTGGTTCTCCAGTCCGGCGTGGCGCAGGCTGGCGAAAAAGGCGAGCTGCATGCGCTCGGCCGGCAGGGCAACGATTTCGGCGTCCCCTCGCGCCAGGGTGACCGGACCCTTCAGTCGCCAAACCTTGCGTCCGACTTCCAGCACCTCGAGGCCGGCTTGGTCGATCAGTTCGGTGTAGGGCAGGGCGGATCCGTCGAAGATCGGCAGTTCGGGCCCGTCCAGCGTCACCCGCGCGTTATCCAGCCCCAAACCCAGACAGGCTGCCAGCAAGTGCTCGGGGGTGGCCACGGTCGCGCCGCCGGGCCCGACCAATTCGGTGCGTCGCTCCAGGGCTTCGCCATTGACCGAATCGGGCCGGGCCGCCACGCGAGGGCTCCCCGGCAGGTCGCGGCGTTCGAAGACGATGCCTTCGTCCGGGCCCGCGGGCCCCAGGCCGATCCTCACGCGCGCGCCCGCATGCAGGGCGATGCCGGCGGCTTCGACCGGCTGGCGGACGGTTGTCTGTAAAGGGCGATCGCCGCTCATGGTCAATCGGATGAACTGTCCTTGTCGCCGAAAGCAGGGAGCCGGGGGCTGCTGCCCTTGCGGTCGAGTTCCTGGATGACCAGCGGCGTGATGTCGACGCGGTCGGAGTAAAAGAGGACCCCTTCATTCATGAGAATCAGGTCATAGTCGTCGTCGTGCGCGATCCGCTGGATCGTCTGCTCGATGCGTTCGAGTTCAGGCGTGATCACGTCGATCTGGAACCGATCGAACTCCTTATTGATCTCGTACTGAATATCCTCGACCTCCCCCTCGATCCGGCGGATGTGGCGTTGCTCAGCCCGGACATCCTCATCGCTCAAGACCGAGCGGCGGTTTCTCAGGTCGCGCTTCATCCGCTCAACTTCCATGAAACTCTTATCCAGTTGCGCCTTGCGGGGTTCGAGCGACTTCTCGATTTCCTTCATTCTTGCCTGGATGCTCTGCGAGCGGTCGGTGATCTCCTTCATATCGACCACGCCGATCTTCAACGCCGGGGCCTGCGCGCCGCCGACCGCCGCCCATGGGAACAGCGCAACCACCCATAACAGGCGGTTCAGTCCGACCAGCCTCGAAGGCCGGTTTGTCTTTCTTGCATGGATGCACCCGCTCATCGTTCTCATCTCCCATCTCATCCATTGACGGACGGGTCCGCGCAATGGAGACCGGATTGGTGGATTGTCCGGCCGGCAAAGGAGGCACGGACATGGCCGCTTCATTGGCCCGTGGAATGGGAGCAATCTATCAATTCCCGAGGCGGATCACAAGAGGTGAGGCCGCCGCGCGGGGGGAACAGGTTGTGATTCGGAAAAGGAAGCGTGGACGATGACGGTTATCTTGTTCGACCCGGTCATCCGCATATGTTGAGGCATACTTTAGAAAGTGTGGCGCTCATGCACTTCACACCGGCGTGGGATATTGTGTTTTTGGCCAAGTGGTTGGGCCACCGCGATATAAACACAACGTACAAAATCCATGGTCATTGGCTCGCGCCCGAAGCCCCGTCAGGTTACGCGCCAAACGGTATTTTGAATGCTTCGACGGGGGCGATTTGAGCAAAGCACTACAAAAGTAATACAGTCAGCCCGAGATACCAATGTTAGGCAATGTTCATAGGGGTGTTGATGGGATAATGTAACATAGTTTCTGTAAATTGAAAAAAGGCCACGGGTCTGCTCCAAATGTTGGTGAAACAAATCCGCGGAAGGGAGCGAATGATCCCATGGCTCGTAAGAACACTCAAACGCAATTGGCCCTGGAAGGTCAAAATCTGTTTGTCGACAAGGAGGCCTTGGCGCGCATGGTCCAGACGTGCGTGGGGATGGTTTTGGGAGAGGAGTTGACACGGTATTTGGGTACCGAGCCCTACGAGCGTGGCGCGGGCCGGCGCGGTCAGCGCAACGGCAGCAAGCCGCGCACGATGAACACGGCCGTCGGCCGACTTCGACCTCTCGGCGGCGGCGGTCAGCCGCGCCATGGGGGAGCTGGACGAACAGATCGAGCGTTGGCGCAACCGCCCGTTGGGCGCGCGCGCTTATCCCTATCTGATCATCGACGCCCGCCACGATATAGCCGCGCATTAAATTCAGGAAATACAGATCTCGTAAACGTTAATGATAATAGCGATAAAGTCTGCATGAATTTCCCATTACTTATGCGCGGCTATAGAAAAAGTCCGCCAAGGGGGCCGCGCGCGCAGCCAGGCGGTGTTGATCGTGGCGGGGATCAACGAAGCGAGGCACCGCGAGATGTTGGGTTATTGGCTGGGCGACAGCGAGAGCGAAGCGACGTGGAGCGAAGCGTTCGTTGAGCTGAAACGACGCGGCCTGCAGGGGGTGGAGTTGATCGTCTCGGACGCGCACAAAGGCATCCGCAAAGCGCTGGGGCGTCATTTTCAGGGGACGGCGTGGCAGCGCTGTCGCGCGCACCTGATGCGCGAGATGCTCAATAAGGTCAGCTGGCGAGACTGCAAACAACTGGCGGCCGATCTCAAAGCGATCTTCGTGAGCGATTCGCGCGAGCCGCGGATGACGGCGGCGTTGGCGGCCGGGGTCGAGGACAGCCTGACGGTCCAGGCGATGCCGCGCGCGCTGCGCCGGCGGCTGCATTCGACCAACATGCTGGAACGTCAGATGCGCGAGCTGAAACGACGCACGCGGGTGGTCTCGATCTTCCCGGGCGCGGCGGCTTGCGAGCGACTCTACGGCGCGCTGCTGATCGAGACCGACGAGGCGTGGCTGTCCGTGGTCCGATTCCTCCGACGGGATATTCGTCCACACACCACCGGCTGTTCCCGAGGTCTCGATCACGCCCGTCGGACCGCGTACGCTCGATAGGATCACGGCCCAGGCCGAGGCCGGTGACGCCGACGGACACGCCGTGGTGGAATATCGTTTCGAATGGGAACGCGACGGTCAAAAGCAGGCGGAAGGGCCTGAACTTTCTCCCGACCTGACGGCGAAGAATCAGCAATGGCGGGCGAGGGCCTGGGCGCGTGACGAACACGGCCTGTGGGGGGCGGCCGGCAGCCATCCTTTCGTCATCCTTAACTCGCCGCCCACCCAACCGTTCGTCGAGATCAAGCCCCAACCGGCCAGTCCCGACCAGGACCTGATCGTGGACGTGCAGATCTACAGCACCGATCCCGACGGCGACCCGGTCGAGTACGACTTCGATTGGTTCAAATCGACCGACGGTGGCCAGAGATGGATCCACAAGATCGAACTGAACGGCTCGCCGCAGGTCAGCAATCTGTTTATCAGCGCGGGCGAACTCTGGCAGGTGCAATTCACACACTTTGAAGCGAACGCGTCACTATCCACGGTCCCCGGCGTGTCGACCGTCGCCAAGACTAACCGAATCAAGGGCCTGTACGGTTTCGACTGGGTCTACATCGGCGAAAACGCGCCGCCGACGTTCCAATTTGATGCGATCGAGTCGGCGCGGGCCCCCACGGGTGTAACGCTCAATGTCTACTGGACCGCCGCCGACGGCAATGATCACGACTACAGAGTCAGCCTCTACTGGACCGACCGGATGTTTTCAGGCTTGGTCCCGCTAAGTGAGGACATGACACCCGACCAAACCTCGTTCAGCGGTCTCGCCGCGATTCCCACCGACCGTCCCGTTTACTTACACGCGCTGGTCGAGGACGCCAAGGGAGCGCTCATCCAGGTCGGCAGCGGCGCGCTGCAACCGACCAACCGGGCGGGCGCATCATGGCCGCTCTATGACTGATCTTGGTTGGATCGGGCGATGCTATTCAGAACCGGGCCGTTCCTCGGTTGGCGGATCGGCGCCGTTGTCCTGTTGCGATTGAATGTGCGTCACCAGATCGGCGATGTTGACTCGCTCGTCGGCGTTCATATCCAGTCCAGCGGGATCGTCGTCCAAGCCCAGCAGGTAACGCAGCAAGCGCGCGGTGGTTCGGGCGGCGGGATCGTCGGTGGGTACGTAGATTTCGATGAAAGAGGCGACTCCGTTGGCGTCGAGCGGTTGAGACCGGGGGTTGGGAGAGGGCGTTTCGTGGCCGGGCAGTTCGTCCCAGGTCAGGCTGATCGCGCCGCTCGGGATCTCATTGATCGTCCGGTTCCCGATCCCCTGGTGGGTGCCACCGGCTCCGTCGGTGAACGACCAGGCGGCCTCTTCGGGCGTGACTCCGATGACGACCGTTCCCATCCTCTGGACCGTATAGGTTTCACCGGCGCTGAAGCCGCCGTTGCCCACGCCGGGCCCGCCGAGGGGGTTTCCGAATGAGTCGCGAATCGAATCGTCGTCGACCACTTCCAGGCCCAACGAACCGTTCTCGCGACCCGTGTCGGTGATCACGGTGTACTGATCCGGGGATTGGTCCGCCGGTCGAACGTCGATGATCCCCGCGAGCTGCACGCCTTGGGTCAACGGACTGAAATCACCACGATCAACCCCCGTGACCTCGCGGTCGAAAGTGACCCGGAAATCAACCATCCGCGCACCCGTCGGGTTTTCGCCCGCGCGCTCGATCGCGACCACCATCGGCGAGGTGTCGTCATCCAGGATGTCTAACGTATAGACCGCCGAGGACGTCAGTTGCGCGTTTGTGGGGCTGTCCAGGGTGATCTGTATATCTTCGGTGGATTCGTCGAGTGGATCGTCGACCAATGTTATCGTGAGTAGGCGCTGCGCATCGCCGGGGGCAAACATGAGTTGACCCGCGTCAAGCGAGTAATCCATCCCCATTTGGGCCGAGCCGCCCGTCACGTGGTAATCAACCGTGACCGTTTCACCGGGCGGAAGCGAGAGCGTAACGGGCGCTTGCACCAGGCCCGCATCTTCATTCGCCACCGCCGCCTCGACGTCGAAACCCACCTCCGGCAACACGACGTCAAACCGGTTGCTGATTCCCTGGTGGAGCAATGCGTCGCGGGCAATCAGTTCGGCGTTGTCGGCCGTTTGCTCGACACGGACCGAGCCGGTCCAAACCCCCTCGCTGAAGGGGGACGTAACCTGGGGCGAGACCGGGACCGGGAAGCGCAACTGAGGCGCCACATCCCAGTCGACAACCGCCGACAGATCGACCGGCCCTTCAAAGTTTGTCACCGTCTCTCCCGCTTGATTCACGGCCGTGATCGTAACCTCGATCGATCCATTGCGCGCCTGGGGCGATTCGATCGGATCGAAGCGGAACTCGGCCAATGGCCCGCTCGGGCGCGCCCGCCGCTCATTGGCGTTGCCGTCTTCATTGCCCGACGGATCCAGCGCGCGAACAACGTAGAAATACTCCACGCCGGTCTCGACCTCGAGATCGACGTAAGCCACGTCGCTTGTCTCGGCCAGTGGATGGACGAAATCCTGAGCACCGGCCGACTCGGCGCGATAAACGCGGTAGGTGACCGGCGCGTTGTCATCGGTCGCGACGGTCCAACCGAGCGTGACTTGCCAGTCTCCCCCCGCCGCGCTCCGCAGTCCGGCAAAAGCCGGCGCGTTGCAATCGAATGGCACATCGTCCACGCGCGGGATGGGCAAACCGGAGGGGTTGTTCGAGTCCAGGTACTCCACCTCCAGCGTATCGAGCGGCGGCGTGACCTGGAGTCGTCCGTCTTGCGAAGTGCCCGCGGCGGACCCAAAGTCAATGGCCCCTTCAAACGACCCGAGTCGGCCTGGGATCTCGACCAGGTCGAGCGTTTCCACGTCGTTCTCACCCGTCGTCAAGGTCACCGCGTGGCTGCCCGCGCCGGCCAGGTCGGCATCGAACAACTCAACCGTCACCTGCCCATCGGAGCAGTTGTAACCCCGGCGTCCGAACCTGACGGCCCCCGCTTCCGACGGAACCGGCAGGGGATCCTCCACCAAGGCAAAAAATCCGAACTCGTCGGTGAGGGTGCTGATTCGGTTGCGCTCCGTGTCAACGTTGGGATCGGTGAGCAACGTCCACGGTCCGGCGGCCGCCGGGGCGCGGTAGAGCTTGAGGACCGATTCGGCAAGGCCCGCCGTCTCGGCATCCGTGTATTTGAACGTCACGCGTGCTTGGTTCCAGGATTGACGGTCGCTCGCGATCTGCCAGTGAACATGGGCGACCTTTTGCGGATCGATGAGGCCCGACAGATCGGCGCGCGATCGTAACAGTCGGACCGTCTCGCGGCTGGCCCCTCCGCCGGGCGCCTGGCCGCCGTCGAAATCGATCCAGCACCTCGAGAACGGCGTGGAGTGCGACCCGTTGCGCAGTAGCCCCGCGCCGCGCCGGGGGCGATCGCCGGGCGGTGTGTTCACGTGATAGGTTCCATCGGCCGCGAACGGGACGCCATTGAACAGATAGGCCTCACCGGCCGGCCCCGCGCCGGGGTCCCCGTTATCCGTGGCACCTTGGCCAAGGTCGTGGGAGAGAATAAAATCGCTGGCGCCGTCGCCGTTGACGTCGCCCGCCGCGGACTGACCGTGTCCCAGCGGCGTGTCGTCGATCCGCGCGCCGTTGACCCCGTCGAGGTTGGCCAGACTAAACAGTGTGTGCCCCTCCACCCCGCCGGCCGCGCCGTAGATCAAGAAAGTCTGGGCCCGCGCGGGGCTCATCGCGAGCAAGTCGCTGTAACCATCCCCATCGACATCGCCCGCCCCGGTTGCCCGGAACCCAAACCGATCGTCGTTCCCAAGACCCTGGATCGTGATTCCCAGGCCGCCGTGGATCGCGCAAGCCTCGACAACCCCGCCAATTGGCAGGCCGCCGCTGGAACCGAAAACCAAATTGACGGTCCCGTGATTGAGGCTGTCGCCCGGCGCGCCGATGAGGAAATCGTCCAGCCCGTCACCATTGACGTCGCCCGCCCCCTCGACCGACGCGCCAAACGAGGCGATCCCACTCCCGTCGAAGCGCGCCACTCCCGGTGTCGTGAACCCGACGAGAAGCTGGCCGCCCACCCCGACCCCGAGAGGCGAGCCGAGAATCAGAAACGCCTGTTCGCCGGCGTCGGCGCCGACCGCGATGTCGTCATATCCGTCTCCGTTGACGTCTCCCGCCCCCGAGACGCTGGAGCCGAAGCCTTCGGCCAATCCGACGATCACGGTTCCGCCCGGGCCCGAGAGGCTATCCAGGTCCAGCTCGCCGCCGACTCCAACGCCCTGAGCGTCGCCATGGACGAGGTATACCCTCCGGTCCGACGCCGCCCCGATCAGAAAATCACGGGTGCCGTCGCCGTTGACGTCTCCCGCCCCCGACATGCTTCCCGATAACCCCGCCGGATGATCGGACGCAAACAGACGCGCACGCCGGCCGGCCGCAATGGCATCAATGCCGATGGTGCCTTCGGGGCCGAGTGGTTGGTCCCCGCCGTAAACCAGCCAGGCCTCGCCCGGACCGGCCGCGTAGAGCAACAGATCATCGAAGCCGTCGCCGTTCACGTCGCCCGCGCCGGAGACCTCGGAACCCAAATGGCCGAATGGCACGACGCTCCCCTGGATCAGGAACCCGTTGCTCCCATCCAATCGCGACAGCACGAATGTGCCCGCGTTCAGGTCGGGATCAAGCAACGCCGCCGCCGGGTCCTCCAACCGGCCGGGGCCGCCGAAGACAAGCGCCGCGGCTCCGGTCTGAGCGACTTCGCCCACGGCATGGTTGGCCACGCCGATGATAAAGTCCTCGAACCCATCCCCATTAAAGTCGCCCGCCCCCGAAACGCCGGACCCGGCCCGGCCGTCCGCGACGGTGCCGTACAGCCGCGTTCCGAGACCATCGGCGCCCGCCGCCTGGCTCGTCGACATCGGATGCGGGAACGGTTTGGGAATCGGCGGAATCGGCGCCGGCGGGGGCTCGCCGGGCGAAGGTTGGCCTCCGGTGAACTGGCCCGTGATCGAGACGTTATCCAACGCAATCCCGTCTAGAGGCGTGATTTCGTTTCCGTATTGGTTGAAGCGGATATGGAAATCGTTCGTATAACTCAGACCCAGAGCGGCGACGATCGGGTCCAGGCTCACCGTGACGGGTCGGTAGTCGCAAGTGAGCGACCCGCGCAGCCCCGCGACCTCATGCCAGGTCGAGCCATCCAAGCTGACCGCCACGCCGTCGAAGTCCGCGCCCGCATCGAACGGGCTGGTGGGGGGAGCATGGCGCTCGTCATTGAACCCTTTGGCCTGGAACGAGACCTCCACGCCCGTGTGGCCCGCCAGGTCGGCGCGGATCGTCAACTCATTGCGCGCGAAGGCCCCGTCGGTCAGCGTGTCCATCACGGCATGCCCATTGCCGGCGAAAGGCGCGTGCAGGTCGGTGACCTCCGCCCGCGAGGGTCCCACGCCGGTAACGGTCCATTGCGGCCCAAGACCCGCCGTACCCTCAAAATCATCGAAGAAGGGAACCTTGACGACGCCTTCGACCTGGACGTTGATGGCGCGCTCGATCGTGTTTCCACTCGCGGTGTTCGTGAAACGCGCAACGCCGTTGTGCTCGCCCTCGCCCAGGGTTCGGGCCGCGTCGTTGAAGCAAACGTCAAAAGTGACCGATTCACCGCCGTCCAGCGTGCCGGCGTCGGGCGTCGCGGCGAGCCACGCGACCGAAGGCCCGGCCGTCCAGTCGACCGCGTCCACGCCGGTGTTGGTCAGCGTGTATTCATGGCAATCTGGCTCGAACGGACCGCCGACGAACCCGGTCGATGCTCCGGTGATTTGCGGGATGACGGTCAGCGATTCGAGCGTCTGGCCGCTGCTGATAAGCGAGTACCATTGGAAGTCGTTCCGTAGCGAACCTTTATGGCTCACCGTCACCGTGTAGGTTCCCGCAAGCGGCGGCTGCTCGATCAAGACCTGCTCAACGTTATCCAGGATGTTGTCCCCGGTGGCGGCGGGCAGCGTGGGGTTGTCGGGAGCCAGCACGAAGGGTAAGTACTGCGTCCCATCGGGCCCGGTCACCCGCAGATCCAAATCGTTCACCAATACGGGGGTGCGATTATCTAGGCCGTTTTGAATGGTACCGGCGGGATCAGTCCAACATATCGTGACCCGAATGGGACTGGTTCCGTTCCACTCGAACGAGTACGCATCAGAGGGATTGACGCTAGAGAGGCTCTCGTCGACCTTGATGACGTGTCTGTCCGGGGAATCGGCGTGTTGGGCGATCAACTCGGCCGCGGTCCGAGTATTCATCAAGCCCCAACCGAATTGATAATCAGGTCCGGGCCGGCCCATGTCGTCCGCCGCATGGAGAATCAGCGCCTTGAGCGTGCTCGACCGCAGTTGATCGCCCGGAAAGACCTGGTTATAGTAGTCCAATAACAAGACCGCCGACCCGCAGGCATTGGGGCTGGACATGCTGGTTCCCAAGAATTGGCTATAGGCGCTGTCGTTCTCGGCGGTCGGCGAGGTGAGGAAAAACCCGTTGGCCACGATGTCGGGCTTGATGCGCCCGTCATCGGTCGGGCCCCAGCAACTAAAGGTTGTCATGGACGAAGCATTCACGTTGCGCTGGCCGCCCGAGATCGCGTCGGTCACGGCCCCGACCGTCATGATGTTCTTGGCGCCGCTATAGGTCGGGGTCGTATCATAGCCCCCCTGGTCGAAACCGTCCGAGAACGGGCCGGTGGCCGGATCGTAAATCTCGGACCGCCAGCCGTTACCCTGAAAGACGAAGAAAGTGGCGCCCTCGCTGGGCGCGTTGTCGTCGCGGTCGTTGCCGATGGCCTTGAACGGAAGATAGTACGGCGCGCTATGGCAAATCGCGTCCCAGATGGCGGCTTGATCATTGTATCGGCCTAATTCCGGGTCTTCGCGCTGGGGCCACGGCCCGAACCAGTGAGGGCCGGACATGCCGGAGAAATCCCCGCCCTGCCAGCCGACGATGTTCCCGTAGGAGTGATTCGAAACAAAGATCTTGCCCGGTTCGCTGCGCCCGGCGGCGGCTCGGCTGGTCATCTCGGAGTTGTGCTGCTCGAAATCGTACGAATCAATCGTGACCCCCGGCGCCATCCCCTCGGCGTTGGCCTGAATCCCGGCCGCGCCGATGGTCCCCGCCACGTGGGTTGCGTGACTGTTCAGCTCAACGACCTCGACCCGGTTGACGCGCCCCTCGAATTCACGATGGGTGGCGCGCACCGAGCCACCGTCCCAAACACCCACCGTATAACCCTCGCCGGAGACCAGAAACGGAAACGTATCGCGCACCCGGTCCGCCGCGGTCGTGATGGCGGCATTCATGTTGTTGGTGATCGTGTAGACGGGGCGGCCGTCTTCGACCGCCTCGATCTGATAGTATTCCCCGGCGTCGGTCCGACCGCTGATGCGCCATCCGCGCTCCGTGGCGAGTTGATGGGCTTTGCGTTTGCGCGCTTCGGCCTGGACGCGAAACGTCGCCGCCGCTTTATCGCGCGCGATCGCCAACCGGTACCCGAACGTCGCCGGTTCCCGTGCGAAGGCGATGCCCAGAATCCCCATGCAACCGGCCATGGAAACAGCAACAACTAACAGGTGTTTAAAAATCAATTGAAGGTCCTCGTCTTCGCTGTCCGCCCCCCGGCTGTCTAGCGGATCCCCCTCACCCAATATATAACGGAAAAGACGCGCTCGGCTTACTTTTTATTGCTTCGTCATGTCATAAACGTAACCTGGAGGCAGGTTTGTGAATTATGAGGATGAACGGTTTGGCGTTGACCGCTTTGAGAGCATCGCTTGGAAAGCGACGACGCGGACGCGGCCCTTGGTGATCTCATCGTTCGCTGTTACGGCGGTCGTTGGACCCGAAGTTGGATAGGGCTTGCTCATGAGCGTCGATTCCAGCTTAAATGAGAGGATTGGCGCGAGAGTTGGGCCGAAGCCCGGTTTGTCGGGTGACGCCGCCGCCCTTATCCGAGGGGACCGAAGATGAACTTCTCGAACCTAACCACGACGGACTATCAAGCCATCTGTGTGGGGATTTTTTTCTGGGCATGGTTTTTCGTTTGGGCCGCCGGTCGTTCGTTCAAGGCCGGCTTGCTTTACGAAGAACCCCCCGTCTATTTCCGGCATAGAAATTATAAGTTCGCTCGCATCCTGTTCCTGCCCATCATGGTCTACGGTTTTTTCGGGGTGGGCTACGGCGACCTCATCGAAGGCGAGAATCTGGTGGACCTGTTCGGCGACGTGGTCCAGGGGGTTTACATGGGGCCGGTCGCCGGCGTGTTGGTGGCCGCCGCGCTGCTGTGGGGTATTCCGATCTTGATGATGCGGCGTCGCATGCGGCACGAGGAAAACCCGGGCGAGTGGGGCACGGCGGCTTTCGTCTTCTTCCGCTGGTGTTGGCTGGGTCTGATCCTGCTGCTTTCAATCGGATACTTCCAAGTCATTGAATTCTTTGATGGCTTGCTTCCGTTTCCGATCGACCCGGGCACGGGGGCCGCCGTGGCCGGTGGCGGTGGCGTGCTTTACCTGTTGCTGTGGGGACTGCCCAGCTCGCTGGTGGCCCGCAACGCCGCTCAGGCGGAGCCAGCCGCCGTCGACATGCTACCGACCGTGCGCTGGATCGGACTGCCCGCTTACGTGGTCTACTTGACCCGCCGCCGGACCCGAACATCGGTAACCAAGCGAGATGGCCCGCAAAAGCTCTGTCCGTCCTGCATGCGCCCGACCAACGACCTGGGCCGCTACGAGTCGCTCCAATTCGAGAACTGCCCCCATTGCGGAGAAGTCATTCCCCCGGTCTTCACGATCAATGATTACGTCCTTCATTACTCGGAGCTGGTTGAGGAGAGTCTCGACGGCGCGCATGGCAAGGGCAAACATGGTAAGAAGAGCGGCAAACAAAAAACCGACATGGTTCAGCGCGTCCTGCGCGCCATATTGACCATGGCTATCCGCGAGCGCGGCACCGACGTCCACGTGCTCAAGGAACACAACCGCTGCCATATCCGCTGCCGCACCGACGGGGTTTTGTTCACGATGCTCGAATTGCCGGAGGAGTTGCTGCGGCTGATCGTTTCGACGATCAAGGTCCAGAGCGATATGGACATCAGCGAGCGGCGCAAACCCCAGGACGGCAGTTTCAAGACCGTCGTGGATGACCGCAAGTTGGACGTGCGCGTCAATACCAGTCCCGCCTCCGACGGCGAGGCCGCTTCCCTGCGCCTGCTCTATCGCAGCCGGGTGTTGGGAACTCTCGACCGTTTGGGCATGGGCCGGCGCTCCAATCAGATGATGACCGAGTGCATCACGCGCCCGCACGGCTTGATCCTGGTGACCGGCCCGACCGGTTCCGGCAAGTCAACCACGCTCTATAACGCACTGGGGACGATCGCCGACGGCAAACGTAACATCATTACGCTCGAGGATCCCATCGAGTTCCAGATCGATGGGCTGACGCAGATGCAGATCAACTCGCGCAAGGGATTCGATTTCACCACCGGCCTACGCTCGATCCTGCGCCAAGACCCCGACGTGATCATGGTGGGCGAGATCCGTGACTCGGAGACGGCCAAAATGACCATCGACGCCGCGATGACCGGTCACCTGGTCTTCTCGACGCTGCACACGATCGACACCACGACGACGGTCGGCCGACTGCTGGACCTTGGGGTTGACGCCCACCGTCACGCCGAGGCCTTGCTGATGATTATCGCCCAGCGGCTCGTGCGCCGCGTCTGCCAGTCCTGCGCCGAGGATATCGAGATGACCAGCGAGCAGTTGGCCGAGATGGGCTTTCCGGGTGCCCCCGAGACGCTCAAGTTCAAGCTTGGCAAGGGCTGTGAGCGGTGTCACGATTCCGGTTTCTTCGAGCGCGAGGGGATCTACGAGGTCTTCAAATCGGAACCGACGCTGCGCAAGATGATCGGCGACCGCGCCGCCCCATACGAAATCCGCCGCCAAGCCCGCAAGCAGGGGATGCGGACCCTACTGGAGGACGGCTTCACCAAAGCCATCCTCGGCCGGACGACGACCGAAGAGGTGCTTAGGGTCACGAGCTGACTGTCGGGAATCGGGGCTCGAGTATCGGGTTTTCTGATTACGCATTTTCCTAATCTTCCGAAATTCAAAACTCACTTCTCCCGCCCCACCTCTTCCACCACGTCGTTCATCACGTACTCCCAATTGATGGGAGCTTCTTCACCGAGCTCCTCGACGGGAGCTTTGACGATGACCGCTTCGATCGGCTGCTTCTGCTTGGCCGGCACGGAGGGCTTCTTCGCCTTGGCGGGGCCCGTGCCGGGGGCGGGGCGCAGTGAGTATGTCTTCTCCGGATCGATAGGGCGCCGGGCTTTGGGCGGCGGCCTCGTCGGCGGGGCCTTCCGAGCCTTTGTCTCGATCGAGATCGTGTCGGACGCCGAGCCCGCGAACCCCGGTGGGGGCGGTGGGGGCGGTGGGGGCGGTGGGGGCGGTGGGGGCGGGGCTTCCTCATCCCCTTTGGGCGCGGCGGCCGAGGCCTTCGTGGCCAACCGGCGCTTCAGTTCCTGTTCCCATTTGGGGAAATAGCGGTCCAGCATCTCCCGCGGATGTTTGGCCTCGGAGTCCTTCTCCAATGCCTTAAACCAGGATTCCCGCGCGTTCTGGCGCTGGCGGTTTTTGAGGTAACAGTATCCCATCGCCGCCAGATGCGTGGCGGTCGCCCAGCCGTTTTCCTCGATCTCTTCAAAGGCGTCCAGCGCGCCCAGGAAATCCTGATTACGCTCGCACCGCTGGGTTTCCTCTTCGAGGGCCTTAAGGGCTTTGGGATCGGGCTTGCCGGGCATCAGTCTCTCGCGGATGATCGAGTCGGCTCGGATGCGTCATGAACGCCGCCGCCGATAGCCTATCGACCACGATTGGAAGCATCCACTTCCTTCATGATCGTCATTTCTCAAGCCACGCCCCTGGTTTGGCGTCCTTGTATTTCTTGCCCAGTTCGCCCTTCTTGAACGTTTCAAAGTCCTTCTTGTCGCGCGGCGCCTGGAACAGGTGGCCTTTCTTCAGTTTTTTATCTCGGATGCTCTTGGCGAAAATCTTTTCGACCGCCGGCAACACGTCGCGCAGTTCCCCACCCTGACGCTGGGCGATCTCGACGTGGATCGTCTTGCGGTCCTTGTTCTCCTCTTTCGCCAGCTCGATCAGTTTCCGGCTCAACTCCTTGTCCTCGTGGTCCTTGGGCAGCCGAACTTCCACGTATCCCCGGTCGTTCTCGCCCAGGTGATGGGCCTGCAATTCGGCCTCGATCCGCTTGCCGCGCTCTTTGCGCCGCTCTTTGGCCTGGTTGGCGTCGTCGGCCGTGACCTCCCCCACCTCGACCTCCAGCTCCGGCGCGTTCGCGCGGGCACCCGGCGAGAATGACAGCCACGCCCACCACGGGTAGTCGGTCGGTGTCGCGGAGGCGGGCGGATTCCAGTTCCAGGAGGTCGGCTGCTCCCCGGCCGTCAGCGAGGTTGGATCGTCATCGCCGCGCACGTAACCCTCGACCTCCGAGGCCTCCTGCTGGATTTGCCGGATATCGAGGACGATATGGGCGTCGATCCTGTGGACCGTCTCGACCTTATGCTCGGTCCGCCACGTACAGGCCGCCAACAACAAGGCCCCCGCCATCAACGTCGCCAGCGTATTGCGTTTGAACGAAACCCTACTCACGTTTGCCATCTCCCGAACGGACTTGCCTTGGTTTCCCCCGAGGTCCAGATCCCTAGAGACCTCGGCATCTTACCTGGCCGATGACGCCTTGGCCACGATAATGCACAAGGCGTCTGATAAGGATTGACGCCGTCCAGGGGGTGGATGTTCCGAGGGAAAGGGGTCGTCGGGTCTCTGTCGGGTCTCGGGTTTCAGGTATTGGTATGCTGGCGGGGACTTGTGTACGGTGGCGCGGCGAAGAGGCTGGAAGTCCTCTTCCTTCCGAAACCCGAAACCCGAGCCCCGAAACCCGATATCCCCCCCTCCACCATTTTTCGTTCTCAAGCCATCTCGGTTTCCATAGAGTTGGAACTCGAAGAACACGTGGAGCCACGCCACCCGTGATGACAAGTCCCCCAGAGGAAGCGGCGTCTCCGCTTTCCGACACAAACCGCCCCTCGCGGGGTGGGCTGAGGAATCTCTACCTGCTCGGTCTTGTCGGCTGGTCGATCGTTTTCGGCTGGCTATGGGTGGATGTACCCCCGATCGAAAAGCTCCTTGGGGGTGCTTGGTTCGCGGTGGGCCTGTTCGGGCCGGTCCCGTTCTTGTTTTCCCTGGCCCTGGCGCTGCCCTGGTTCGGGAACAATCCGGGGGGTCCGCACCACCTTTACCTGCTCGATATGGCGCTGATGGGCCTGGTCATCGGCGACTTGGCGGGCCGCCTGCGTGGGGTCATTCAGCCCCGTCGCCGGGCGCTCGATCCGTGGATCGTCCTGTTCGTAATCTTTTCGTGGTTCTGCCTGTTCCCGACCCACCAATGGATTTGGTGCGAGCTCGTCTTCGAGCATATCCACTTCATGCAGCGGGTCTTCGCCATCCACGACCAGACCAGTTTCATCTACGGGATCACCGGGGTGCTGAGGCTCACGCTGGCCGCCGGGCTCTACTTCGCGTTGCGCGACCGCCCCTGGCCGGCGGCGCGGCTGATGACGCTGTGGTGGGTCTTGCTGGCATGCCTGGCGTTCTCGGCGGTCCTCGGGCTTCTGGATTATCTCGAAGTGATCTCGCTCAAGTGGTGGCGCGGGGTCAATCCGGACATTGATTTCAGGTTCGGCCATCGCCGGCTCCAGTCGCTTTACCGGCATTCGGGCTGGTATGCGCAGGTTCTGGCCGCGCTGGCCCCGGGGGCGTTGGCCTTGGCACTGGCCGGGCGGGGGCGGGGCGTGCGTTGGACCGGCTGGGGCCTCACGGCGCTTTTCGGCCTGGCGCAGTTACTGACGCTCCAGAGGGGCGGCTGGATTGCCCTGGCCGCCGGATTGGCGGTGGTCGCGGCCGCGGCGGTCCTGCCGCGCGTAGCCGGAAACCGGCGGTCCTTAGCCCCGCTGGCTGGGCGAATCGTCCTGCTGGTCGCGGCGGCGGCGGCGCTGGTGACCGTGTTGGCCTTGGTCAATGAACCCCTGCGCCAACGCCTCGGCGAGATGTTCCGCGCTCAACATCGCACCGATATCTGGCGCGCGGCGGGGGGGATGATCTCGATTTTCCCGCTCACCGGAGCCGGGCTGGGTCACTACTACCGCACATTCGAGACGCTGTTTCCGCCCGGTCACCCCTTCTCGAACCTCTACTTCAGTTTCAGAGGGACCGCCCACAGCCTGTATTTCCACATCTGGGCCGAGCGGGGGCTGATTGGCCTCCTGTTGTTCCTGCCGATCCTTGGTGGCGCGCTGATCGCTTCGTTTCGGGCCGTCCGGCGCGCGGGGGATGATTCGCCGGAGCGTCCCCTGGCGCTTGCGACATGCGGCGGACTGACGGTCCTGGCCGTCTACGGGTTGTTTCAATACATCCATCACATCCGGACGATCGACCTCGTGTTCTGGTGTCTGGTCGCGTGGTCGGCCTCGCTGGGCGGCACCGAGCGTCCCCCGCTGGACCGCCGCTGGATCACCCGTGGCGGTGGCGTGGCACTGATGGCGATGGCCGCCGTGGTCGTCCTCTGGGAACACCGAAACCAATTCGAACAGTGGAGCACCTATCTCGACGGCGAGAACTACCTGTTCGGTCCGGCCGAGGCGCGGCTCAAGATCCCCGAGGGGGCCGACCGGGTGCGCTTGCGCTTGACCTCCTGGGACCCTAACCAGCGGAAGTATCCCGTCATCTACACGATCAGCCTGGGCGGCGCCGAGTTGGCCAAGGAGACGTTCGACGATTTTGAAAGGCGGGCCGTCGTCCTGGATCTGCCCCCGGGCCGACCGCCGGGCCTGCCGCTTATCGTGCGCGCCTCGCACACCTGGTCGCCCTGGGCCCATAATCTCAAACAGTACCCCCTCCTCGAGAACGGCGTCCTCTATCTGCCGCTGGAAAAAGTCGGTCCGGATGAATAGGCTTGCATAAGACGATTTCCGCGAGGGAGTAAACCGTGGAGGAGCCCGAAAGCACCGACCTGTCCAAGCTCTTCGCCGGGCTTTCGCGCGAGCAGGTCCGACTCATTCAACAGAGCCAGTCCTACTGGATGCGTCATAAGGGCGATACCATCTTTCGCCAGTGGGACCGCGCCGATTCACTGTTCGTCGTCCTGAGCGGCAAGGTGGAAGTCTATCGCCGAACCATGTTCGAGCACGTGCCGGTGGTCGAGCTGGGGCCGGGCAGCGTGTTCGGCGAGCTGGGCATCCTGATCGAATCTTGCCAGCGCACGGCCTTCGCGCGGGCCTTGGAGACCACGCTGCTGCTGGAAATCCCCGATCCGATCGAGCTCTCGCGTCGCATCGGCGATCCCCAGGCCACGCTGCAGGTGCTGAAAAAGCTGGTCTGCCTGCTCGCCAAACGGCTCAGCCACCGCGACCTGATCGGGCCGGACTCGAAATTCATCGAGGCGCGACCCCTGAGGGGGTTCGGTCAGAAGCCGACCGAGGCGCTCGAAACGGTTGCCCAGTCCCTGCCGCGCGACGCGGCGGGCGTCTTGAAGAAGCAGGCGACATTGCAGCCGGGCGAATATCTCGTCCGCAAGGGCGAGCCGTCGGATTGCTTCTACTTCACCCACGCCGGCCGGCTCGAGGTGATCAAGGAGCCGGGGGAGGAACGCGGGGCGATGCTCCGGACCGTCAGCGCCCCGGCCACCGCCGGCGAGGTCGGTTTCTTCTCGGGTCGCCCCCGCTCGGCCAGCCTACGCGCGATCGACGAGGTGACCTACACCGAGTTCTCTGGCGCGGAATATGACGCGCTGCTCAAGACCAAACCGCGCCAAGCCATCGAAGTCCTCTTCGCCGCCGCGCGGCTGACGGTTTACCTGATTTTGAATCGGTGAACCTTCATTCGCGCAATGATTATTCCGTCCGCACCGCCCACCGGCTTAGCGACATCAGCAAGCGCCATTTGAGCGCCATCCAGAACGCGCCAAAAGTTAACATATAGAAGCTGAGCATGAAATAAAGAAACATCGAGTCATCATAGAGGTCTTCCGAGTCGTCTAGTAACACGAGATGGTAAACGCCCCATTCAGCTAGGGGAACGAGCAGCATTGCAACCAGGAAGGCGGGTCCCAATCCTTTACGCAATCGCAACGCAAGCGCCACCCCTACACCCGCGCTCCAAGCGGATGATGTGACGAAATAGGATAGCGTAATCAGTGGGTGCCAGCGGGCGTAGCTGGCCGTAAAACCGTACGGTTCAAACAATTCACCATCGAGGGGCATATCCGCAAAAACCTCCTTTAAGCTCTTTTCAAAGTGTATCAAGACGTAAGGAAATACGAACAGCCCGGCGAAACTAAGGGTCCAAATCACTCGGCTCACGTTTCTTGATCGTATCCATGGCAAGAGAAAGAGGCTGATGATCAAGATGTCGGCGACAACCTCGGCCCAATGAAACTCCGGCTCATCGAGTGGCCAGCCCGCGTAAAGCCACGGAGACGGTATCCATAGAGGGAAGTAAAGGATGAGGATTACAACCAGACCGAGCAGGAAAACCCGGAGCCATAGATGCCATAAAATGTGGACAGGCGGAATGGGCGTGACGAGATATTTCTCCAGCCGGTCTTGCGAGGCAAACGATCGGGTGAGCACAATCGCGAACAGGGGCAAGAGGATTTGCAGATAGATATGAAACCCCGTGAAATAGTAATAGAGAATTTTGTCGTGGTCTTGTTTTACGCTCCTTCCGAGAAAGATTTCAATCTTCCAGCAAAAGACCAACTGAACGGTTCCAAGGGTCGCCAGCCCCCAGACCCACCAACGTCGATGCCACGTCCGTCTCAGACGCCGCGCGTCGCGCCGGACCAGCAGGTTCTTCGTCAGCGTATCAAGCATCGGTTTGGAAATGGATGATCTCCAGAGACGCGTTCGCCCTTCACGTCGACGACGGACAACGGACCGCTCGTTCTTATTGAGGCATGCCGGCGACCATTGTTCCCGAATGCGATGACCGAAACCCCCCGTGGTCGCAATCGCCTCAATAGGCGACCGGAACGCCGCGCCGGAGTTGGTGATAGAGGGCCTCGTATTGCGGAATGATGCGGTCGGCGGCGAAGTGGTCGATGGCGCGGCGGCGGCCGGCTTGGCCCATCGCGAGCCGTTGCTCGTCGTCGCCCAGAATCTCCAGCGTCGCCTCGGCCAGGGCGTCCACGTCGTCAGTCTCGCACAGGCGACCGCAGACCCCGTCCTCGACCACTTCGGGCAGGCCGCCCGCGCAGCAGCCGACCACCGGCGTCTCGCAGGCCAAGGCCTCCAGGGCCGCCAGGCCGAACGATTCGCCCGCCGAGGGGAACAGGAACAGGTCGGCCAGGGGCAGGAAATGCTCGACGCCCGGCTGCTTGCCCAGCATCGTCACGCGGTCGGCCACGCCCAACGCCTCGGCCCGCCGCTCCGCCTTTTCGCGGTCGGGACCGTCGCCGATCATGACCAGGCGAGCCGGGAGCCGGCGGGCGACGCGCGCGAAGACGCTGACGACCTCCTCCACGCGCTTGACCGGCCGAAAGTTCGAGATGTGCATGATGATTTTCTCGTCGGGCACCGCCAGGTGAGAGCGCTGGCAGGAACCCTCCCCCGGTTTGAAGACCTGCGGGTCGATGAAGTTGTAGATCACTTGGATGCGGTCGCAGATCGAGAAAATCTCGCAGGTCTTGTTCGATAGCCAACGCGAGACGGTCGTCAGCGCATCGCTCTTGTCCAGCCCCAGTTGCACGGCCGGGTGGAACGAGGGTTTGGAGCCGACCAGCGTGATATCGGTGCCGTGCAGCGTGGTCAAGGTGGGGATGGCCCCACGTTCGCCGAGCATCTCGATGGCGATCCAGGCGCTGATCGCGTGGGGCAGGGCATAATGCAGATGCAGCAGGTCGAGGCCCTCATTGTTCACGATCTCGTAGATCTTGACCGCCGCCGAGAGCGTATAGAGCTGGCCCTGGAAGAGCGGATAGGTCTCGCCCCCGATCTCGTGATAGACGATGTTCTCGTGGAAATCGCCGGCCAGCCGGAACGGCCGCGCGTAGCTGATGAAGTGGATCGTGTGACCCCGGCGCGCCAGGATGCGGCCCAGGTCGGTGGCCACGGCCCCGCTGCCACCGTATGTCGGATAACAGACGATGCCGATGCGTAAGGGGTCGACGTGGTCGGTCACTTGATTTACCTCTAAGGCGGATTGTCCCCGAGCGGTTCCGTAGTTTAATCAATCACGTCGGCGATGACCAGCGGGATCAGAAAAACCGCTCGACCACGGAGTCGGCCAGCAGGATGCCCCGGCGCGTGAGGCGGATCGACGCGTCATCCCAATCGATGAGACCCTGGTCGCCCAAGCGGTCAAGCTCGGGCTGATAGAAGCCCCGCGCGTCGGTGCCCATCCAGGCATCGATCTCGGGCCAGCCGACCCCGCACACCCGGCGCAAGGCCAGCATCATGATCTCGCCGCGCCGGGAGCGGTCGCCGTTGGAGGCCAGCTCCGCCTCGGGCGGCGCTTCCGGCGCGCGCGCGAGGTAGCCCTTCAGGTCGCGGGGATTGTGGCCGCGTCGCCCCTCGACCACGCCGTGGGCCGACGCGCCCAGACTAAATACGTCGCAATCACGCCAGTACTTACTATTGTGCCGACTCTGAAAACCCGGACGGGCCCAATTGGAGATTTCATAATGCTCGTAGCCCGCCGTGGCCAGGCGATCCATCAAAAGCTCGAACATGGCGGTCTGGGTTTCCTCGCCGGGCAAATCGAGCTTCCCCTCGCGTCGGCGGCGGTGGTAGGGCGTGCCTGCGTGGATCGTCAGGTTGTAGGCCGAGAAGTGCTCGGGACCAAACTCGAGGGCGGCCTCCAGGTCGGCTTCGAAGTCGGCGATGGTCTGCGTCGGCGCGCCGAAGATGAGGTCCAGCGAGATGTTCATCGCGCCGATCTCGCGGATGTGCGCCAGGGCGCGCCGGGTCGTCGCGGCGTCGTGAAGCCGGCCCAGCTCCCTCAGGAGTCGGTCGTTGAACGACTGGCACCCCACGCTGAGCCGGTTGACCCCCAACGCCAGGATATCGCCCAGCGCGGCGGCTTCGGCCGTGGTGGGGTTGACCTCCAGCGTGACCTCCGCGCCCCCTTCGAGCCGAAACGCCTGCTCCAGCGCCGCCAGCAACCGGTCCAGCACTGCCGGTCCCATCAGGCTGGGCGTGCCGCCGCCGAAATAAACCGTATCGGCCCGCGGAGGCTCCTCCAGCCCAAACCGCGTCTGAACCGCCCCGATCTCCGCGATTAACGAGGCCAGGTAGGGCTCAGCGTATTGGTTGTACGGATGCTCGCGGCCGAACGTATAAAAGTCGCAATAGGGGCACTTACGCTCACAAAACGGCCAGTGAACATAAACCCCCGCCCATGCGCTGGTGGTTTCCGGACAGCTCGCCGACATTCCGCCAATGATTCTAGGTAACCTCTAAAAATCCGGTTTGCAGTCGTCCCCAAGGGACTCCAATTCATGATCGGTTTGATTTCCCGCCACTTGCGTGGCGGGCTGAAAGCAATCGTCCCTGACGGGACTGAATTTTTAGAGGCACTCTCTAGACCTTCCGTTTAGGCTTTCCGACATGGATCAAACGCCTTGGCCAGCCGTTTCATCGCGGTCGCCAATTCGCCGCCGTCCGAGCTCAGGCCGACGAACGTGAAGCCGTCGGCGACCGTCGGCTTGACCTTGTCGGGATCGAGCAGCAGGATTCCGGCCGCCTTGCCGTGGCGGCGGCAGGCGGCGAGCACCGTGGCCAGCGCCTCGCGGAAGCGCGGGTGGTCGAATTGCTTGGCGATCCCCATGTTGATGCTCAAATCCATCGGCCCCACGAACAGGACGTCCACGCCGTCGACCGCCGCGATCTCGTCGACGTTTTCCACCGCCTGGGGCGTCTCGATCTGGGCGATCGTCAGCAGCTTGTCGTTCGCCTGCTCGAAGTATTCCTGATAATCCTGGCCGAAGTTGCCGGGGCGGCTCAGCGGGGTCACGCCGCGCACGCCCTGGGGCGGGTAACGCATCGCGCGCACGGCCTGGCGCGCCTCCTCGGCGCTGTTGACCCAGGGCACCATCACGCCGGCGGGCCCCAGATCGAGGACCCGCTTGAACAGGTGCGTCTGGTTCCAGGCGATCCGGACAAGGGGGACGGCCGGCGTGCCCTCCAGCGCCTGCAACTGATACAACAGGCTTTCCAGGTCGCCCATGCCGTGTTCGAGATCAAGGATGACCCAATCGAATCCCGCCCGCCCACAAATCTCGGTTGTCAGGCTCGATCCGAGCACAACCCAGCAACCCGAAAGCAGCTCGCCCTCAAGCGCGCGCTGTCGTAACCATTTCCTCTCCATCAAATGACGCTCCCTCTTTTTGGCATTGGAAGGTCCACTCTATGGCGAATGGGGCGGGACCGGCAAGCTCGATCCGTCCGTGATCGATCTAGGCAGGGAACAAAAGGGGCGGCGCGTTGTCTGGATGCCTGGTGCTTTGTGCTTGTAACAGGAGCGCGGCGTACATTACGACCTTGAGAAGATTGGCCCCAGGAGGCAAGAGGTGATCAATGCATGGATGAAGCAATCACTGGTCCTGATCGGGATATTCGTCCTGGTTGTGTGCATGGGGGGATGTGGGTCGCCCGGCGATCGTCCGGAGGAGGATGAGGACTCTGCGGCTGAGACGCAGACGGAACCCGCCGCCACCACTCCAGTGCCGGCCGTTTCGGCAGAGGATCCCTTTCAGACAGACGATACGAATCCCGTGGAAACGACGGAGCCGGTTCTGATGGAGCAAACCGACGCGCCCAGCCAGGAGACCGAGACGGAGCAACCGTAATCGTGGCGAGCGCGCGGCGATACAAAAGGGCGACGCCATTGACGCCGCCCTTTAGGTTACCGTGCATTTCCGGCGCATGCCGTCGATCGATCAATCGATCAAGTATCCGCTCACCTCGACCGGCACGGCGATGCTCGCCGCCAGGGCGTCGATGAGGCCGTAGCCTTGATCGTTATCGGGCAAACCCGACATGGACGCCGTCGTGGTCAGGTAACTCTTGATCGTGGCCGGCGAGGCCCCGGGGTCCGCCTCCTTGAGTAGTGCCGCGACGCCCGCCGCGTGCGGACAGGCCATGCTGGTGCCCTGCAGGACGTAGTAGTTGGCGGGCCCGCTGCTGTCAAGCGTCAAGCCGTCATCGTCGATGATCCGCAAGGTCGTCGGATGGAATGGCGTGTCGCGGGTCGAGATCGTGGCGCTGCCGGGGGCGGAGAAGTCGGGTTTCTGCGTGACCGAAAAGACCGTCACGTCATCGATGCGCGGACCTTTGCTGCTGAACGTCGCGCGGGTCCCCAGTGACTGGCCGAACCCCACTCCCGTGGTTCCATCATAAGCTGTCCATGTCGACCGATGGACATACGCTGCGACGGCGCACGCGCCGTCGGCCAGGGCCGGGGTGCTCACGGTATATGACTCATCGGCGCTGTCGAACGTTCCGATTCCAACGGTGCTGTAGAGGTGGACCCGCGGGGTGATCCCGCCGACGGCGGTATTCTCCACGGTGAAGTCGTAAGTCTTCGACATGCCGGCGGGGACGCTGGGGGTCAATACGTAGCGCTTGCCCTCGGTCGCGCGGGGGCTGAAACTGGAAAACATCGGGACCAGGGTTTCTCCACCCCCGAGGGCCGTCGCCGTCGATAGGGTCATGTTGGCGTCCAAGGGCGATCCATCGCGCCAGATGACGCGGATGTGTTCCTCGTCGGTGTATGTCGATCCTCCCAACGTGTTGTCGATCGTATAGTTGAGGAGCGGCGTTGCCGAGGTGACCGTTGGTGCCACGGTAGTCGAATCATGCTCGTCATCATTGGCCTCGTTGCCCGCCGAGATGAAGACGCACATCCCTCCGGAAACGGCGGAATCAATCGCCGCCTCCATCGCCGACGAGCCGTCCATGTAGGTGCTGGTGCCGCCATAACTCATCGTGAAGACATCGGCGCCCCACACAGCCGCCTGGACAATCGCCTCGACCTCGTCGTTGCTCGTGGCGGAGCCGGTCGAGTCATTGCCAATCTTGTAGAACGCGATCTCCGCGCCCTTGGCCATGCCCGCGTAGGTGCCGCCGGAGTTGCCGCCGCGGCCCACCGCCGTGCCGGCCACGTGGGTGCCGTGTCCCGTAAGCGTGTTGGTGACGGTTGTCCCCCAATCCACCGTGCTGGTGCCGTCGGACATGTCCCACATCTCGGTCACGGCCGCGCCGGGGAAGTCCGCCGTGTTCGCGGTATCGAAGCCCGAATCGGCGATGGCGACCTTGACGCCCGTGCCGTCGGCGGCGGTCACTCCCGTGCCGGCGTGCACGTCATCAACGTTGGTCAGCACGGCGCCGACGTCGTTCATCGGTTCGTGCATGAACTCGGTGGATTGCAAGTAAGCGAAGCGGTCGTCGTTGCGGATCTTGTTCAGGGCGTTGTATTCGACCGTCGCCAGATAGAAACCGTAGGGATGCTTGCCCGGAACATCCGCCACATAGGTCGGGTGGACGAAAATCCCGTCCTCCTTGAGCGCCAGTTTCTCTTGTTCGGTCAGTTTGCCCTTGACATATAAGGCGCAGTCCTCGCGGTCCAGGTTGTCGGGGTTGAGGCCGAACTTGACGAGGTCCGACCGGTGCTTCGCCGCCGTTTTGTGGGCGGGTTGGAGCTTATCTTTGCGGTGGGCGACAATCTCGCCGTCGACTTTGTCGGCGGGCGGATAGGCAAACTCTTCCTGGCCCCAAGCGGGACCCGCAAGCAAGGCCAGCATGATGACGGCCGCAGTCGCAATCCCCAAGAACCCCGTCATGCGGGCCACGTCGGGAAGTTCGCTCCCGGCGGCCGCTTGTCTAGCAGTTCCGTGATACATGAGCTCGTTGTCTCCCTTTTTTACAATTATAATTTCCCACTTCCGCCGCCACCGGCGTTCGGGCGGTAAGAAAACCACATGGTTCGTGGATTGCTAAGCCTTCCGATCACCCCCTCCCCAGCCACGCAACTGTATCGTCGTTGGATACTCTTCAAATCTTCTCTATATGTCGGAATCCGCGTTGCAACCACTCCAAGTCCGCCGGATGACGCCCATTGATCTGAAGGGTCGCCGGGATGCATCCCATTCCCGAACGACCCAACATCCAGCGAGGCCGAAATCGCTGTCGTTTCGTAAGTTTAGTCTCACACGCTCCAGTCCAAAATGCAATCGAAAGATCGCCCGCGCCCTCCCCCGCGGGCCGGCACGACGCGGGGGAGGGCGCAAGGATATAAATCGCTGTCTCTGCTTGGTTTACGTGCGCCTTCGCCGTGGCGCAAGCCGCTTCAGGCCCAGCGCGGATCCCGCCACGTCGAGCCGCTTGATTGCTATCCGCGTTATATGTTAGGGCTTCTTATACGTCCCCGCGCGGAATCCAATGTCGAAGATGTACGCGAACCCCCAATGGCTAAAATGGGTCCTGGTCCTGGGGCTAGTCCCATGCGTTTGCGCGTGCGGTCGTTTCGCGGGCCCGGCGCGCTGGGGCGAGGGGGATGGCGAGCCGGCGCGGGTGCGGATCCGCTGGCAAACCGAAACCGAGCTGAACACATTCGGATATTACGTCTATCGCGCCGAGGCCGAGGATGGGGAGTTCGTCTGTCTGAATCCCGACCATCCGCTCGATGCGGCGGGCACGACCACGACGCCCTACCTCTATACCTACTATGACCTGGATGTCGAGGCGGGCCGCGCCTATTTCTATCGAGTGATCTGCAAGGACCTGGACGGCTCCGAGGAGCATGTGTTTCGCGAGCAGACCCTGCGCGGCGCCGCCAAGCCTCTGACCCCGGAGGATACGGAGCTGATCGAGGGGCGGGGGACCATGTTTCGCGACGAGAACCACTGAGCGGCGCCCAGACCCGGCCCCTCGAATAGCATAGCGCCTGACACCTCCTCAACGTTTCGCGTCGGCTTGCGTGAGCTCGCCCCCCGCCACTTCCCTGTGATAGCGCGCGCCGACGCGGATCGCCGGATCGCCGATCAGGGCCATCCCGGCATGGAAGTTGCTGGTGAACTGGGACTTGGCCCCGAGAAAAGCGTCGCCCAGGCGCGTGGTCGACGGGTCGCCCAGCGCATCCAACACCTCGCGGCAAAACAAGTGCCCGGCGGCCGCCGTGATCTTCCCGACGTGACCGATGCAGGCGATCGCCCCCTTGCGCGGCGCCTCGACCATGTAGATGCCGATGCCCGAAGCCGAAGGGTTGTCCCGGCGCGCCTTGTGATAGTTGATCGGCGCGTCGTAGAGATTGGAGAAGCAGGTCGAGGTCAGCACGATGGGATACATGGGTCGGTTGGTCAGCCGGGCGACGTGGCCGCTGTTGAACATGTCGCTCTGTAACTTGGAATCGAACGGCCCGGTGCGCCACATGAAGTAAGCGCCGTGGCCGACGAAATAGACGACGCCGGCCCCCTTGTCGATGGTCTTAAGGATCCGGTTTTGCAACTCGATATTCGACGCCACGTCTCCCTCGCGCGCATAAACCTCCTCTACGTCCCATCCCGCGAGGCTCTCACGCGCCAAGCCCTCGCAAAAATGGGCGAACCCCTCGGCCCCGATCAGCAGCGCCCGGTCGCGCCAGTTCGGCGCCTTCGGCGCGGGCTCTGAATTCGGCTGCTCCGTCTCGTATTCAACCAACTTGTCGATGTAATGGTTCAATGACTCGACGCCGCTGATTGGCAGGCGCCCGATCGCAACCCGGGGCGTCTTGCCGACCGGGTTGCCCAGGACGAAATAGTCATCATGGGCGTACGTGGGGGTGTAGTCATACGCCCTGCCCCCGCTGACCACATGGTGGGTCGGGACATAGTTCATTGACTCGGGGACGATGCCTTTGCTGTCGAACGTCGCGTCGCCGATGAGGAAAACGTAGCGCAGCCCCGATGCCCCGTCCGCCGACTTCTCGATCAGGTCGTCGAAGAAGTGTTTCAACGCGTCGGCCGAAATGATCCCGTGGTTGTACTCGTCGTAGACGTCCTCGACGTCGACCAGCAGCGTTGAGAGCCCCTGACCCCGGCGGTGCTCGATCAGCCGCCCGGCCGCCCCCATGAACTTGCGGTGCGTCACGATGACGTATTGCGGCGAGCGCGCGAGGTCCCGCAGGCGCGTGGGATATCCGATGACCGCTTTCTCCGGACGCATCAGGCCAGCGGGTCCCACCGCCGCGAGCTTGACGGGCTGGGCCGACCCCGGATACGGAAACTCCATGTATCCACGCCCTTTGAGAGGCCGCGGGGGCGAAGGAATCTCCAGTTCGGTCTGCCGTGTCAGGTCGAATAGGCGGACAGCCCCGCCCGAGAAGTCATCGATCAGTCGAATCATGCGCGGACCAACCGCGGCGGGCAGATCGAAGGCGACAAAATCCGCTTCGGGTTTGAATCGCGCGTCGTATTCGATTTCGATCCAGTCCAGCGCAATCTGATCGATCGTGCGGTCCTCGTGCTCGTTGACAAGGCTGATGAGGTTGCGCCGGTCCGAGTGGAGGCGCCGCGGGTCGATCTCGGCCTCGAACACATAGTGGTCGCGTCCGTCCCAGGTCGCCCCGCCGATCGGCGCGTCGTTGATCCGGACCGTCCACTCGTGATCGGGATCCTTATCAAGATAGGTGAACCCCCAAAAAAGCATGCGCGCCACGGCCGGGGAACCATCCGCAACCAGGTCGCCGAGGGGATCGAGATGAATTTCTCGCCCGCTGCGCGGCGGGGACTTGAAATAGGTCCACATGACCCGGTCCGTGGGTCGTCCGGCGTACGACCGGTAATACGCCAGCTCACGGTCCCGTTCCAGGTGCAGGAGTCTGCGGTGGCTCTCGACGAGCGGGGGAGCTTCATCGGTCAAAGAAAGGCCCTCGGCTCGAGAAAACCGATGCGGCGGGTCATCGCTCGCAAACACCAGGACGTAAACATTATCCTCCGCCATCGGGTTGTCGCGCTTTAGTTCATCGTTCAGAGACTCTCCCCAGAAGATGATCTCCGTCTCGACGCCGAAACGGCCATCGACGTCGGTCTTCTCGACGATGATGGGGACCGTCTCGCCCTGGCAATACAGGTTCACCCGATCCGCCTTGATGTCGCTCAAGTTCATCCGGTCGCCCAAGCGTCCGATCTTTTCCAGCGCGTCCGGATCTTCTCTCAATTCCAATTTCTTCATCGAGATGTCATCGATATACCAGGTCTGTTCCGCTTGCCTCAAATTGAGGAATCTGAGGTGCGCTTCATGGTCGCCGACGTCCGGCATCGTGAGCGTGCCCGTCAGGCGCGTCCATTGGCCGGGCGTGTTGTCGAAGATAGTCCTGTTAAGCTCGGTGTTCATGGCCTTGACGCTATACGATAGATCGCTCATCGCGGCGATTTGGACTCGCGTTTCTTGCTCGGCGCTATAGAAATTGCACGAAATGCGATAGCGTCCCCCGCCCTCGAGATGAAACACCTTCTTGGTTTTCAGCGTTACCGGCCACTTGTGCCCGTCACCGGAAATCTTTATGCAATAGGGCGACGCCGTCGGTCCGTCCGACGCTTCGCGGCTCGGGACGGCTTCAATCTTCGACTTCTTGGTGGGCTCATACCCTTCGGCGCGGGATGAATCATGGTGCTCGCCATGGGCCGCGCTGGGCCAATCGAACAATTCGTCGCCCGCGATCTCGCGGAGGAGAAGGCGGTCGTCGAATTCCCGTGCCCGCAAGATGTCCCGACCGGTAATCCGAACCATGTGGTCCCGACGCACGTAAACTTTGACGCAATCGGGGGGCGGGGAATTCCGGCCGAAGCCAAGTGAAACGAGATGAATAAAGGCAAGCGCGATTGAGAGAGGAGATAAACGGGTCCTGGAAACCATCGGCGTCGTCACGAACTTTCAAAGATCATCTTACCCCATCGCGGCTCATGGTTCATAGATGAAATACTGGACGCCGCGATAGACTCGTCTGAGGTCCCTCACGGGATACCGTTTATGGCGGATCACATGGGTCACCCCGTACTGTCGCTTCAGGTCCCGAAAATCATCGATCGTCAACCCATGATACCCCTTGTTGAGTATATTTTGCGTGGTATCTTGCACCCGCGCGAATTCGGTTGGGTGTTCGACACCCGTCAGGTCGCTGACACGGCGGAACCACTCTACGTAGTCTCTAGACTGGAAGGGAAACCGCTTGTAATCGGCCACAACGGCCCGCCCCACGCGCACCGGAAAACCCTTGAAGCGCTTAAACGGCACCGCGAAGACCGCATCATCGGGCGTGTTGGCCATCACCCAATGCTCCAGTTTCGAGGTTGGATTCTCGACGATCTGCGTCTGCTTGAAGAACAACGGCGCGGCCAACAGCGCAAAGAGCAAGAATAGGGCGGTCCAGATACGCGACGCTCGCTTGCAATGGGCCTCAATGTGTATGCCCAGTCCATCGACGAAAACCCACCTGATGACGCGAACGATGAGATACGCGACATAAACCAGGCCGATCGTCTTGATGATGACCGTCATTCGGAAAAACTGGCTCTTGGCGATCAGGTCCACCGGAACGATTTCGACGAAAACCCAACCCAATAGGCAAGCGGCCAGGCCCGTGACGGTCACAACCACATGGGCGTGGTCGAAGGCGTTTCGCTTGGGTTTAACGCCAAGGCCGATCGCCGCCAACACGATGAGCGTCGCGAACTCGATGGCGTGACGCGCCGGCCACGTGGACGGCAACAAATGATGGGAGTGGCGGACTTGGCCCGAAACCTGGATAAAGCTCAACGCCTCCTCCGATGCCGGCACGGCCGCCGCCTTGAGCTGGTCCATCACCCCCAGGACGATTTGCGGGCCGCCGACCACAAACACCGCGACCAACGCGATGAGCGCCTTCCTGGCCGGAACCAACGGGCTGAAGACCGCGAGCGCCACGATAAGAATTATCAGGTGCTGCCCCGTGTTGATGTGCAGGTCCAATCCCAGCCCCACCAGTATCCCGGCCATCAACGCGCGGCCACGCAGCAGCCCGCACAGACCCAACAGACCCAGCACCAAGGCGACGGTCTGGGGATTGAGAAAAGGGTAGAGCAAATCGTTGTCCCCCAGCGCGAACATCCCATAGCGGTCGCCACGATAGCTCAGGACCGCCCCCACGTAGGCCAGCCAGCCGCAAAGATCGGCAAGGCCGCGCGGCGATAGAACCGACCGGGCCAGCAGCATGAACACCCACCCCGTCCCAACCAGACCCGCCAGCCAAACGAAAAAAAACGCCGCGGGCAGGAGCCCCGGGGGAATGAGCGCCATGGCGCGCGCGAAAAAGTAGTACGCGTTGTACGACCCGCTCACGTTGGTATACCAGTCGTGGGCCAGGAAGCTTGGGTCCCGATAGTGACGGATCAACGAATGATACACCACGTAACTGTTGGAACCGTACGAGTATTCCATCAGCCACAGGCCGATGACGATAAAACCGAGCGAAACCGTCACAAACCGGAGCCGATGTGGGAAGCGTGGGAGCAACAAGCCAATGACCATCACCGCGAGCACGCCGGCATAGACCCACAACGCTGTCCAACGGTCGACCCTGAGCGAATAACCGAACGCCTTGTCGCCATGGGGACTGAGGACGACACACCCGATGCTCACCGCCGCCGCCAGAAGCGCCACAATCACGGCGATAACAACATGGTTCCGTCGCTCAGCCGCTAGAGAATTCTTGATCATGGATAGTGGGAGTCCGCGCGATGTTCGCCTCATTCTATTTCCAGCGCGGCCCCACTTTCAAAAGAATCCGCGTCGCGACCTTCACTCTACTCGACCCAAGCCCCGAATGACAGTTGCGCTGAACGACCCCAGGTGGCACAATGGGGGCATCATGGAGCCAAAACGCTCCGCGTAAGGCCGGGCCGATGTGGGATGTGTGTTCGAATGCGCCGTCGATCTTTTTTCATGCCGTTGATAGGGCTTCTGTGTGCGTGGTTGGCGGACCCAAACGATCTCTTCGCCCAATCCTGGGCACCCGGGTATGAGGATTTTGAGCTGATCGAGCTTGCGGGCCCGGAATTCTTTTCCGGCGCCGAGCTTTACGCCACCGACTTCGCGTTCGACCATCGAGGCAACCTTCTGGTCACCACGCAGGGTGGGTTTGTCTTCTACATGTTGCGCGACGGCTCGTTCGCCTCGGATCCGGATACGGGGGAAGCGGTCCCGTTCCTCGACCTGACCGACGAAGTGACGTTCGAGGGGCAGGGGGGGTTGCTTTCGATCGCGCTCCATCCCGACTATCCGAACCAACCCTACGTCTATCTCTATTACACGGTGGATCCCACCGACAACGATCTGGAGGACGGGTTGCACCGTTTCACCCGCCTGACCCGCTACCGTGCCGATCCGGCCTCCGATCACCGGACGGCCGATCTCGCCAGCCGCGCGATCCTGCTGGGCGAAACGTGGGGGAGCGGCGCCGTCGCCCACTCGTGGTTCCACCCCAACGCGGCCCTGGCCTTCGGCGCCGATGGCTCGCTGCTGGTCTCAACCGGCGATTCCGACAATTTCGGCGCAACATTCGATGCCTGCTACGACAACATCGAGGACGATCGCATTCCCGCCGAGCAAAACATCGGCCAGCTCCGAGCCCAGTTCTTACGCTCTTACAACGGCAAGGTGATTCGCATTGATCCGCTGACCGGTCAGGGGTATTCGACCAATCCCTTTTTCACCGGGGACCCCGATGACATCGAATCCAAGGTGTGGGCCTTGGGGCTGCGCAATCCGTTCCGCATGACGATCCGCCCGGGGACGGGCGACCCCGACCCGGCCCAGGCTCGGCCCGGAGCACTTTACATCGGGAACGTCGGGCCCGCCAGTTGGGAGAGCGTCTACGTTTCTCGCGAGGGCGGGGAGAACTTCGGTTGGCCGTATTGGGTCGCTCACGTCGAATTCGACCCCGACGCCGACCCGCTCGTCAAACTCGATCCCGACCGGACGTTCGGGGATGTGCCGCGGCCCGATCCCGAGCAAGTGACCCTCCCGGTCTTCGCCATGCATCGAAGTTCCTCGCTCGATGAACCCGTCTTTCCGCCCGGCGTGACCGAACCCAGCACGCTGCCTTATAGGAACCGTTGCATGATCGGCGGGGCGTTTTATGAGGGGACCACCTATCCGAGCGATCTGGCCGGCCATTACTTTTTCGGCGATTGCATCTTCAATAACCTGTTTGCGGCGCAGTTTGATGACGCAGACAATGTCCTGAAAATCAAAGCCATCGGCGGCAGCCTGCGCAGCTTCTCGCAGGGTTTCAACCTGGTCACGATCAAGGCCGATCCGTTCGGCGGCGACCTGTTCTTCTCATTCAAGCGCGGCATCTATCGACTGGGCTCGACCCTCTTCCCGAACCAGATTCAAGCCTCGCGTTGGTTCATATACGATTGACCCGCTTGCCCAGAGCCGGGGGAGAGCCGCGCTCGAACTGGTCATGGATCACGGCTTTAATCTCGACAAGCGAAATCGCGCCGGAAACATTTCGGCGATCGGTGTGTCATGGACTTGTAGGCGGATTTGATGTCATCCTGAATGCGCCTAGAGCAGTCGAAGGAGGGGAATCCGATGAGAAGGCAACGAACATCCGGGAGCTTGGCCGGGGCTGGGTCCCAACACCCAACGATCGTGATGCTGGTGGTTGGGCTGCTGGGGCTGGCGGTCGCCAGGCCCGGGGGCGCTCAGGATGAGGCCCTCCGGCTGCGAATCGGCCAGGACTCGCGCGAGAGCGTGATGGTCACGGTTTACAATAACAACTACGGCCTGGTCCGCGAGGTGCGTCGGGCCGACCTGCCGGTGGGGACGCTCGAACTTGAAGTGAGCGACGTGGCCGAGCAGATCGACCCGACCTCGGTGGCCTTCAAATCGCTCACCGCGCCGGGCGCCGTCGGCATTCTTGAACAGAACTACCGCTACGACCTGCTCAGCCCCGATACGCTGCTCGAGCGCTTTATCGGCCGCCCCATTCGTATCACAACGACCCGCCGAAGCACTGAGGGCGACGACGTGGAGATCGAGCGCGCGGGAACCCTGCTGTCGCTCAACGGCGGCAGAATCGTCCAGTTCAGCGACGGCGAGGTGGCGATCAACCCGCCCGGCTCGATCTCGGTGGCCGAGGTGCCCGACAACCTCCTGGCCCGGCCCACGCTGGTATGGCTGCTTGGCAACCGGCAAGGCGGCGAGCAGCGGCTCGAAGTCTCCTACCTGACCAACGGCATGAATTGGAAGGCCGACTACGTGGCCGTGATCAACGCCCAGGACACGGCCCTCGACCTGACCGGCTGGGTCACGCTCGAGAACCATAGCGGGACCGCTTACGCCGACGCCCAGCTCAAGCTCATCGCCGGCGACGTCCGCCGCGTCGAGAAGCGGCCCAAGCGAAGGCTCCATCTTGCGGCCATGGCGATGGAGGAGGGCGCCGCGCGCCAGTTCGAGGAGAAGAGCTTCTTCGAGTATCACCTCTACACCTTGGCCCGCCGCACGACGCTGGCCAACAACGAAACCAAGCAGATGACCCTCCTTGAGGGTTTGGACGTGCCGGCCACGAAAATCTACGCCGTCGAAAGCCCACCCTGGACCGTCCAGGCCGACGTGCGTGGGGCCGAAAAGCGCGACGTGCAGGTCATGATCGAGTTCGAGAACCGCGAGGAAAACAATCTGGGCATGGCCCTACCCGCCGGCCGCGTGCGGGTTTACAAGGCCGATACCGACCAGTCGCTGCAGCTCGTGGGCGAGGACCAGCTCGACCACACCCCCAAGAACGAGAAGATCGGCCTCATCCTCGGCAACGCGTTCGACATCGTGGCCGAGCGCAGCCGTAGCGATTACCGCAAGATCGCCGACCACGTGGTGGAGATGGGCTACAAGATCACGATTCGCAACCACAAGGACGAACCGGTGACGGTCAACGTCATCGAGCACGTCCATGGCGACTGGGAGATCATTAAAGAGAGTATCCCGCACCAAAAACGCGACTCACGGACCATCGCCTTCGAGGTTCCGGTCCAGAGCGACGGCGAGACGATCCTGAGCTATCGCGTGCGCGTGCGTTGGTAGACTTCGCCGGCCCAGACCTCTCACCCATTGCCAACCTTTCAAGAGCCGCCGCCCCCTCCGCACGCGTCGGCCGAAGCGGGGCTTGCCTGCCGGCGGGGTGATCGGTGATAATCCTCCCCGGCGGGAAAGGGAGTCCGATCAGGCCGGGTCCCCCAGGCCTCCGCGCAAGCCCTCGATTAGGTCGCGGGCGAGGAGGCCCATGCCTTGACCTAAACGGAATGAAATCAACGCTTTAGAGAGAGGTCACGGGTGGGCCGGCTCGAAAGTAATGTCCTCTGACTCAAGAATGAGTTATTCTTATTACTGAGCCATGTCAGTATGGAACGGGGACGGATCAACGGATGGCCATGAGCGAACTGCCGGAGAATGCCATTGCGGTCGGGATCGACCTTGGGACCACCTATTCCGTGGTGGCAATGGTGGACGAGTTCGGCCAACCCCAAATCATCCCCAACAGCGACAACCAACGGACGACGCCCTCGGTGATCTACATCGAAGGCGATTCGGTTCTGGTCGGCGGCATCGCCAAAGAACAAACCGAGATCAGCCCGTCCAACACGATCCAGTTCATCAAGCCCTTCATCGGCCGCCGGCGCAAACTTTTCCTGCTGGGGGATGAGGAATGGTCGCCCGAGGAACTGTCGGCGATGATTCTGCGCAAGGTGGTGACCGATGCCGAAACCGCCCTGGGCTCCATCAAGCAGATCACGCACGCGGTCATCACCGTCCCCGCCTTCTTCACCGAGCAACAGCGCAAGTCGACCGAAGATGCCGGCCGGATCGCCGGATTGGAGGTGATGAGCATCATCAACGAGCCCACCGCGGCGGCCCTCGCTTACGGATTCGATACGCTCGGGATCGATAAGACGGTGCTCGTCTACGACCTGGGCGGCGGCACGTTCGACGTGACGGTGATGCGGATCAGCGGCGACACGGTCACGATGCTGGCCACCGACGGCGACGTCCAACTGGGGGGCAAGGACTGGGACGAGCGCCTGATCGATTTCGTCGCGGATCGATTCGTTGAAAAGCATGACATCGACCCGCGCGAGGACGCCGAGGTGATGCAGTCGCTCTTTACGCAGGCCGAACAGGCTAAATTGCGCCTGTCGAAACTGTCCGCCACGCGGATGAGCGTGACGCTGGACGGCCGGGTCGAATCCGTCGACATCACGCGCGATCAGTTCGAGAGGATGACCGAGGACCTGCTGTCCCAGACCGAAACCACGTTGATGTTGGCCGTCGAAGAGGCCGGGCTGGATATCCAGGAGATCGACGAGTGCTTGCTGGTGGGTGGATCGACTCGCATGGGATCGGTGCGCCAAATGCTCAAGGAGGTTTTGGGCCACGAGGCCAAACAATTGCTCAACCCCGATGAGTGCGTGGCCCTGGGGGCCGCCATCCATGCGGTCATTACGCAACTGAGGCTCTCGGAGGAAGGCGCGCTGGTTCCCCTGCCCAATGTGCGCGAGGAGCAGTTGGACCGTTTCCGCCAAATGGAAGAGCGTTTGATCAACGCCCATACCATGGGTCTGATCGCGCTCAATCCAAAGGGCAAGAAAGTCGTGGCGGCCATCATCCCCCGGCGCGCCACCATCCCGCTCCGCGAGGTCAAGACCTTCCGCACGTCGGTCGATTCCCAAAACCAGATCCGCATCGTCGTGATGGAAGGGGAGAGCGAAACGCCCGATGCGTGCGCGGAATTGGGGACGTGTTTCATCCGGGGCCTGCCCGAGGGGCTGCCCAAGGGGACGCCGATCGAGGTCTGCTTTCAATACAACCATGACGGCCGGCTCGACGTCACGGCCCGCCTGCCCACGATCGACCAGACCGTTCAAACCCACATCAACCGGACCATGGGGATGACGGAAGAGGCGATCCTTGCCTCCCGCGAACGCCTGAGCGCCTTGACGATCGAATAATGGCCAAGTCCTCGCTTACCATCCCGATCAGTCAGCCGCTGCTCGAAGCGATGAAGCTCGAGGCGAACGACACCTTCGATTACTTCACGCTGCTCGGGGTCAGTCGCGAGGTCCAGGAGCGGGCCGACGTCGACCGCGTGGTCATGGAGCGCTCCAAGGTCCTGCGCAAATGGCAGACGTCCTCCAAGTATGGCGAGGAGGTCGTGCGTCTGCTCTCACAGTTGCACCGGGCCGCCCAGATTCTAAAGGACCCCAAACGCCGCCAGGCTTACCGCGAGGAGCTGGAACGGCTCGAGCGCGGTGAGACGCGCAGCCCGACCGAGGTCTTCACCGAACTGGTGCGCGCCGCGCTGGCCGATAACCAACTCGACAGCCAGTCACGCCTGCATCTGTCGGCGTTCGCCGGCGAACACGACATCTCGGCCGACGATGCCCAGGGTATCGTGGCCAAGGTCAAGGAGGAGATCAAGGTCGCCCGCGCCGCCGAACAGCTCGCCGACCAAAAGGACGACTGGGAGTTCCGCCTGGCGGTCGAGGGCGAAGAGGGTTTCTCGCTGATGCTGGCGGGGATGGAGAATAGCGGGCAACTGACGCCCAGTGTCGTCAAAGGCCTGATCAAAGACGCGGGCCGCTACAAGCTCGACGCCCAACAGGCCGGCAAAATGATCAACGAGTTCCTCAACGAGAGCTTCAAGAGGATGGTCAAGCGCGTGGCGGGCGGGGGCTTTATCAGCGACGATCAGGCCACATTCCTGGTCCTGAAGGCCTCGGCCTATGGCCTGGAATACGACAAGGCTTATGCCGTCGTCGCCGATTTTACACTGTCGGCCTATCCCACCGATCAAGAACTGACGTCGATTGGAATCAGCGACACGTTTAGCGGCGACGACATCGAGGAGATCGTCAGCCAAAAGGCCGACACCCGCTCTCGGCACTCGCTGCTGGCCCGGCTGACCGGCGTGGTGCCGACCAAAGTGCGTAACGGCGTGCTGATTGCGCTGGGCTTGGGCGCGTTAGCATTCCCGGCGGTTTATCTCAAGGACGTGGTTTACGGCGGCAAGGCCACCACGCGATATTTGGGCCCCGGCGAGAGGACCACGCAGGCCCCGATCGTGCCGGCACCGACCGTCGATCCCGACCAAGCGACCCAGGCGGTCACTCCTCAACACCAGGGCTCCCCTCTCGCGGCGACGCCCGCACCAACCACAACGCCGGGGTCAAGCCCGCCGCGATTCGCTCCCCAACCCGATCCCCCATCCGGGATGCTCGCCTTCCATCCCGTCGAACCCGATGATCCGCCCGCCTTTGAAATGGCCATCAATGAAGTGACCAACCATGACTATCGGTTCTTCGTTCTGGCGGCCTTCGAGCAGCCCCCCGATTACTGGGACGGAGCACAATACTCATCCGAAATGGCCCAGACGCCGGTAACCAACGTGACGTGGCACCAGGCCAAGACGTTCTGCCCGTGGCTGGCCAACGTCAAGGGTTGGAGGGCGGGTTCGGTGCGCCTGCCGACCCGAGCCGAATACCTGCGCGCCATGCGCGGCGTCACCCGTCGCGGCAATCCGTTGGAGCCGAATTACTGGAGCCGCGCGCGTTTTCACCTGACCAACAAGGTGAAGACCATTAAGACGGTTCTATGGGACAAAATCCACATCCCCGGCTCGGCGCAGATGTATGACCTGGTCGGCAATGTGGCGGAGTGGGGCGAGGACGAACTGAACGGACAACGCATCGTCCCGGGCGGGGATCATACGCGCGGAGACCCCAATTTTAACCATCTTGAAGGCCGGTTCATGAATCCCAACCTGCGCATGCCGAACGTCGGATTCCGTTACGTTCGCGTTCTTGAGGAATGATCCCGTCGCCGTTACGCTTGCGGACCCTTGATACCCCCCACGCCCAGTCTTTCGAGTCGCCGCTCAAGCCGCGCCAGCCGATGGCGTAATGCCTCGCTTTGGCGCTCGATGACCCGCGCCTGTCGCGACTCCATCTCCCCCGCCGCCGGGAGCGGCCCGTGCCACGTCATTTCGGTGTGTTGTTCGATGATGTCCAACGCACGGCGGGTCCAACGGCGCGACGCGTGAAAGTCGCGCAGCGTGTGTTCGGCGTGGATGGCCAGGGCCACGAGCGCCTCGATCCGTGGGACGTTGGATTGCGCGACGCGAGCCTTCCAGATGGCGACGGCTTCCTCCAGTCGACCCCGCCGCTTGTACGCGCGGGCCAAGTGCATGGCCAGGCGGTAGGCAAAATCCTCGTCGCGCGCGGCGAGCACGGCCCGCTCCATCGCCGCAATGGCCTCCTCGGGGCGCCCCAATCGTTCATACAACCTGGCCAGGCCCCACTGGTCCCCAGCGTGGGCGAACCGCTGGTCGCCGGGCTCGCGCAGGCCGCGGATCAGCGCCGAGGCAAGCACCCCCAGCGTGAAGATGTCCTGTGCGTGATGATCGAAGACCGCCACCATCCGTTCGGGCCGCTCCCCGCGCAAGAAATCGAAGTAGATGCCCGGGATCAGTGCCCCGTCGACGTCGTTCATCCGATCGACACCCAGAATGCGCGACTCCACCGTTGAGAGGGTGCAATCAGGCAGGCGCAAGCGCCAAAGCCGCCGAGCATGGTGCAACAGGTCCAGATGTAGAGCGGGAAATCGTGGCCTTCGACGCTGCATGTACCACCGCGTTTCGAGCAGGGGCAGGTCGAACGAGCGGCCGTTGTATGTAACGAGCGCCTCGGCCTGGGCCAGTGCCGCGTCAAGATGATCGATCAACGCCGGCTCGTCGCCGTAGTCCTCCATGTAGAACTGTTCCACCGTGAATCGCCCGCTCTCGAACCGCCCCAACCCGACCAAAAACGTATAAGTCCCGGCCCCGGTGGCCAGGCCCGTTGTCTCGGTGTCGAGGTAAAGCACGCGGCCGGGGTCCACGTCGGCCCAGCACTGATCGCCGGTCAGGGATGCCAAATCCCACGACGCCGGAGGTCCCGCCCAGTCATCGGCCGGACAACAGTAGCCCTGAGCCGACCGGGTCCCATCAAGCCCGACCCGGCTGAACACCCTCCGACAACGCCCGCCGTCCCGGCCGGCCAGCGTCTCGGCATCGGGAAATAGGTCGTCGAACGGAGAGTCCTGCGCGGACCTGGAAGAGCCGGCGGTTTTCGCGGGGAGTTCAGCCGTCCCCGAGTCCAACAAATCCGACCCCAACATCACCCCCCGCCCGCGCATCCGCCGGAGAATTTCCATCTGACGATCAAGATTCCGGTCCTGGACCCTTTTCAAAGCGCGCGGACTCCCTGAGGAACTGCCAACGATCTCGCCCTAAATGAATACCCTGTTGACCAATGTTTGGAAATCAGTTTGAACCGGCAGGAAGGCGAGCACCGTTTCCGTTCGGGCCCTCACGCCTCGGCTGGTCTTTTCGACCAAACCCATTTCAACCAGTTTATTCACGTCCCGGGCCAGCGTCTTATTCGTTTTCCCCAAATACTCCTCGCTAACCTGAGGGCTCATCTTGGGCAGCTCTGAGATCGGGATCGGAGCCGTCTGAGTCGACAATTCCAGCACCAGGCGCCGCTGGCGTAGAGATGATCGGCCGTGGGACTCTTTGAATCGCTCATGAACGTAACTCCGCCAGATGACATCCCATTGCTGGTGCCAGATCACGGCCAAGTGTGATCGTAATCCGTCCAGGAACCCCTGAACGGCGTACTGGATAAACGGGATTACGTCGCCACCCGATTTGCCGGCCTCATCCAACCGGCGATAGTATTCGCTGCGCGTCAGATTGTAATGATTGCTCTGCAGATGAGCGGCCGGCGCGGGCACCCCGGCATTGAATAGGATGATGTTCTCGATCAGCCTGGCCGTGCGACCATTGCCGTCTCCGAACGGATGAATCCACGAGAAATAGAGGTGGGCCACGATGGATTTGATGATCGCGTGGATGGTCTTGAGTTCTTCATCGCCCGCCGGGCCGAAAGCTTCACTCTCCAGCCATTGGCAAAGGTGCTCGAGGAGATACGGGCAATCTTCAGCGGGTGCCCCTTTATATCGCGCGACGCCGACCTCGTGCTGCCTTATCTCGCCGGGACGAACTCCCTCCTCTACGTGAAGGCCTTCCAGTACGTCCCGGTTCAGTTGCTTGATGCGCTCGACGGTCAAGACGACCCGGTCACCGCGGTTTATGACCTCAGTGATTCCATCGAACGCGTGCAGAATGTTGTCGATTTCCCGAGCAAGATATTCCCGTGAGGGGGGCAATTGGAGTTTGCCTTCGATGTGTGCTCGGACTTCCTCCTCGGTCAGCGTATTTCCCTCGATCGCGGTCGTGCCCAGCACCCCTTTGGCCAGATAGGTCGTGTGAAGCAGGTCGGCGACAGCGGGCTGGAGGGGAACATGGGCGATGTGTTCACATTTCGATTTACATTCGCCCAGGTTGATCCATATCCGTGGCGGCACCTCTCGGAGGTCCAGCTCAAATTTAAGCCACGGATGTGTCTTTTCAAATGTCCTTAATTGTGTCCACTGTAAATCATTGATATTATTTTACTTATCTAAAATATGTCCACAAAAATGTCCAGAACTCTAGCCTGTATAGCCGGTATTATGGCCTATTTCAACCTTCTTGTTCGTCCCAGGATCAACTTACATCCGTCCAAAGTCTCGGCCCGCCGTAGGTCGAGCGGATTCTTCGCGTTAGACGGTATCGAGCGGCGTTTGCCGATGGGAGAGCCCGAATTCCGACACGGAAGGTCTTTTGTTGGCGTCGGACGCCGCCGATGTGTATATTCTGACATTGATTTTTTCCGGGGCTGCCGGGCATCCCGGAGGGGAATTTTAGATTGATGGAGGCGGGTGATGGTCTGTACCGAAAAACTGATTGAGAACATCCAGGAATACTACGGCACCGTCCTGCGCAGCAACCGGGACTTGCAGACCAACGCGTGCTGTTGCTCGGCCGAGTCGATGCCGGAGCAATACAAGGCCATCCTGCGCGAGATCCATGACGAGATCATCGAGAAGTTCTATGGTTGCGGCTCGCCGATCCCGCCCGCGCTGGAGGGGTGCAGGGTCCTGGACCTCGGTTGCGGTACCGGGCGTGACGTCTATTTGGCCTCCCGGCTCGTGGGCTCCAAGGGCCACGTGATCGGCGTGGACATGACCGACGGCCAGCTCGAGGTCGCCCGGCGACACCTCGACGATCAGATGCGCCGGTTCGGTTTCGAGGACCCGAACGTCTCCTTCAAGAAGGGATACATCGAGGACCTCGCCGTGCTCGGTATCGACGACGACTCCATCGACGTGGTGATATCCAACTGCGTGCTCAATCTCTCTCCCGATAAATCGCGGGCCTTCTCGGAGATTCTGCGCGTGCTGAGACCGGGGGGAGAGCTCTATTTCTCCGACGTTTTCGCCATGCGGCGCGTGCCCGAAGCACTGCGACGCGACCCGGTCCTGCGCGGCGAATGCCTGGCCGGGGCACTTTACGTCGAGGATTTCCGCCGCCTGATGGCCTCTCTGGGCTGCCCAGACTACCGCGTGACGGCCTCCTGCCCGATCTCGATCGACAATCCGGAGATCGAGCGCAAGATCGGCATGATCGACTTCTACTCGCTCACCGTGCGAGCGTTCAAACTGGACAGCCTCGAAGACCGCTGCGAGGACTACGGCCAGGTCGCTTACTACGACGGCACGATCCCCGCTCACCCCCACCGGTTCGAGCTGGATGACCATCACGTCTTCGAGAAAGATCGTCCCGTGTCGGTCTGCGGCAATACCGCCGCCATGCTCGAGGAGACGCGCCTGGGGAGCTACTTCCGTGTCAGCGGCGACCGCTCGGTCCACTTCGGTCTGTTCGATTGCGAACCGGGGTCCGGCGGCGACGGAGAGGATTCCGCGGGGAGTTGTTGTTAAGCCAGCCTTTCCTTGGGCCGGTTCTGGCCCTGCTCGAATGGTTCTCTCCGGACTTCATCGGACGGACCTCCGTCGGCGCGCGGCCCGAGAAACCGCCTCCCGAACACCCATAGACAGAAGACGAGCGGCGCGAAGAGCCACGCGTGGCCGAATCGCGCGAACAGCGTTGTCGGCTGGTCGGGCCGGAGCTTAATCGAGCCTTCGACGAATCCCCGCTTGTCTAGGCCGAGCGTGTGACGGACCTCGCCCGCCGGGTCGATGATCGAACTGATCCCGGTGTTGGCGCAACGCAGCACCCAACGCCGCGTCTCGACCGCCCGCAAACGCGAGAGGTGATGATGGTGCGCCGGGCCCGCGCTCAGGCCGTACCACGCGTCGTTGGTGATGACGACCAGGAAGTCGGCCCCCTTGCGCGAGTAGGCGCGGGTCATCGCACTGAACATGGACTCAAAACAGATCAACGCTCCGAAGCGCCACGTGCGCGCTTCCCCGCCCAGCGGCTTGCTCGCCTCGAACAGCGTGGGTTCGCGGCCCTCGTTGAACGAGCCGATGCCCACGACGTATTCCTGGAGGCCCGGGATGAGGCCGAAGTAGGGTAGGTATTCGCCGAAGGGGACCAAGCGGGTTTTGTCGTAGGCCCGCTCATCGTAGGCGCCGTTCTCGCGCACCAGGTACGCGCTGTTGTAGACCTCGGCGTTGGGCGGGGGGACATCGCGATTGGCGCCGAAGAACATATCGGCCCCAGCCCCTTGGGCCATGCGTCCGACGCGTTCGCGCAGGGCCGTGTTGGCGGCGAAATCCTGCTGCGTGAACGCCGACTCGGGCAGGATGATCAGGTCCCAATCCGGTCTGGCGCGCAGGGCGAGCATACTCTCCTGGAGCCCGGTGATCTGTTCGGACAGGTCGTCGCGTTGTTCGGGGTTCGGCGAGGCGTAACTGAGGAACTTCGTGATTTGATCGACGTTGGGCTGGAGCAGGGCTACGCGCAGCTCGCTCGTCGGAGCATCTCCCGCTTTAGCTCCTCTCGCCCGGTCCCGCCAGGCGATGGCGCTTCCCAGGCAATGGGAATAAAGGACGAGGACAACGATGGAGGAGGCGACAAGGGCGTTGCGGGGACGGGCAGTTGGTTCGCCAGCCCCGGGTTTCTCGGTTCCTCGACGTCTCCGCTCGGTCCAGATCCATCCGAGGCTCAAGACCCAGCCGGCCGCCGCCAGCACCAACAAACTGACGCCCATTTCCCCCAGGATCGATGCGATCTGAATCGCCCAGGACCAAGTTGCCCAGGCATGGCCGAGCTGGCCCAGCGGGACGGCCAGCCGCCCAAGGGTCCGAAAGTATTCGAGCAAGAGCCACAACGCCGCGAAGAGCAGATAGCGCCGAACGGGTGAAGCGCCCCGGAACCAGCGACGCAGCGCGTACCCGATCAACGCGGGATAGAGCGCCACATAGCCGGCGAGCAATACGATGCCGAGCGGGGCGAAATAGTTGAACGTGTAGAGGGTGCAGAGCCAGTGGAGGGCGCCGAAATAGAAGAGTTCGCCGAACACCAAAGCCCGCAGCAGCGCGCCGTGCGGAGTGGGTGCCAGGCTGATCGCCACGAAGCAGCCCACCGGTGCCAAGGCGATCAAGGGTCGCGCGGCGACGGGATCGAACGCCGCGGCACCGGCCAAACCCCCGACCACGGCGGCCCACCAACTCAGGGCCCCCGGAGAGCCAAAGAGCCTTTGGCCAATGGACGCCCGCGCCGCCGGCACTTGGGGCGGCCCAGTCGGTGTGGCGGCGCCTCGGCGCCCCTTACGTCGTGTACTCGGCATTGATGCGAATGTAATCGTGGGTCATGTCGCAGGTCCAGACGCAGGCCCGCCCCTTACCGTTGCCGATGCCGACCTGGATCAGCACCTCGTCGCGGTTGAGCGCCCGAACCAGTGCCGGGCGGCTGAACCGGGCGGGTAGCCCCCCGCTTAAGACGGTCTTGCCCTGGATTCTGACCGAGAACTCCTCGGGCTTGAACCGCACGCCCCCGTTGCCGGCGGCCATGCAGATTCGGCCCCAGTTCGGATCATGGCCGAACACGGCGGTCTTGACCAGGTTGGAGTTGGCGATCGACTTGGCGACGGCGCGGGCCTCGTCCGCGTTGCGCGCCCCGCTGACCTCGACCGTGATCAGGTGTTTCGCCCCCTCGCCGTCGCGGGCGATGGCCCGGGACAGCTCCCGGCAAACTTCGGTCAGGGCGGTTTCGAAGGCCGCATCGAGGGTTGGGTCGGCATCGCGGCGGTTCAGCGCCGCCCCGTTGGCCATCAGCACAAACGTGTCGCTGGTGCTGGTGTCGCCGTCGACCGTCACGCAATTGAACGAGCCGTCCGCCACGCGCCGGACCAATCGCCGGGCCTGGGCGGGCGCGAGCGGGTAATCCGTGGCGACGAACGCGAGCATCGTGGCCATCTTGGGCTCGAGCATCCCAACGCCCTTGGCGACCCCCAGGATGGTGGCTCGTTGGCTTCGCCCGGAGCCGGGACTCACCCTGAGCGCACGGCGGGCCAATTTCGGCACGGTGTCGGTCGTCATGATGGCCTTCGCGAATAGGCCCCAACCGGTGGGCGAGAGGGATTCGATCAGCCGCGGGGTCTGCCGCTGGATGAGCTTGATCGGGAGATACTGACCGATGATGCCGGTCGAGGCGACCAGGAATTCTCCCTGGTTCGCGGCGGCGGCCTGTTCGGCGGCGTGCGTCATCGCTTCGGCATCGCCCATGCCGCGCTCGCCCGTGCAGGCGTTGGAGACGCCCGAGTTGACGATGACGCCCCGCATCCGCGACGCTCCCGCCAGTCGCGCCCGGCAAAGCTGGACGGGCGGCGAGGCGAAGACGTTGCGGGTGGTCACGGCGACCGTCACGGCCGGCCGATCGCAAAGGATCGCCCCCAGGTCCAAATTCCCCGACGGTTTGATCCCGACGCAAAGTCCCCCCGCCGTGAACCCGACGGGCCCCTTGACGCGAGAATCGGGGTCGACGGCGGCTCTTCTCTTACTCACTAGATATCCGGTATGCCCATGATCTGACTCGCGGTTCCATTCGCGATCTTTCGCCCTCGCTGGTCAGGGCAGCCACAGATAGTGAAACTCGGGGCCGGTGCTCTGGCGGGTCAGCTCGCCGAAGTCCAGCTTAAAAAGATTGATGTCGCCCACCCCTTGGCGGCCCCCAAGCCGCGGATCGACTCGCGGACTCTCGGCGTAAACGTGACCCCGATAGGTGTTAAGGTATTCATAGCTGACGAGGCCGGCGTCTTCAAGGCCGGCCAGCTCCTTGGCGCGCGTCATGACCTCGTCGGAGTACATGATTCCGTCGATCAGACCGGCTTTGCGCGCCTCTTCGGACCCGAACACCCGTCCGTCGGCGATCGACGTGAGCTGCTCCTCGCTCATCCCCTTGTCCTTGCGCGAGGCCATGATCACCTGGCGGAAGCGCAGATAGAAGCCGTCGACCAGTCGCTGAAAATTGGTCCGTTCCGCCTCGCTGAGCGGGCGCCAGGGCGAGCCGGCATCCTTCTCGGCGCCGGACTTGACGACCTCCATATCGACGCCGATCTTCTTACCCATTTCGTGCAACTGCGGCATCATGACCAGCACGCCGATGCTGCCGGTGACCGTGGTGGGCAGGGCGTAAACCTCGTCGGCCGCCATCGCCAGGTATATCCCGCCCGAGGCCGCCGTATCGGTCAGATGGGCGATGATCGGCATCCCGGTGCGTTCCTTGAAGGCCAGCAACTCGCGGTGGATCAAGTCCGACGCGGTGACCGAACCGCCCGGGCTATCGATGCGCAGGATGACCGCCTTGATCCGGTTGTTCCGCTCCGCCGCCAGCAGCCGGTCCTTGAGCGCGATCAACATGCCCGGCTTGCTGACCAGGGTTGCCCCCCCGCCCGAACGGACAATTCCCGACAGCGGGATCATCAGAACCTGGTCGCGCGTATAGAACCGATCAGGCTCCTCGATCATCTCCAAGGCGACCTGGCCCCGGTTGCGTCCCATCCCCACCGTCGAGATCGAAATGCAGCCCTGAAGGACGAGACAACAAATAATGATGATGAACGAAGCGACGGTTTGCCTCATGGGACTCGATATCTCACTTTCCCAAACGTATCACGTCTGATCGCTTTTCAACGGCCGACTCAAGGTTAGCCTACTATATCCCGGCGGGCCGGTCAAAGTCGGACATGGCAACCGATACGGTATGGGTGCACAAGTCGAATCTATCCCTTTGCCCGACCCCGCAGGGGTCGAATGTGATTAGCCGTGGGTGACAACCCACGGTTCGCGGTTCCCATACCACGACAACCCTGGAAGGGTTGAATCGCAGCGCGACACGGCCTGTTCGATCCCTTGTACGTTGATTGCGGGG
>Ga0310121_10000388_pt1 | contig 48635 bp, 47 predicted proteins | sample CB27_Tmax_986_MG_FD_203504 | JGI IMG/M metagenome (GOLD analysis project Ga0310121, IMG submission 203504) | Marine microbial communities from Western Arctic Ocean, Canada - CB27_Tmax_986 | ecosystem: Environmental > Aquatic > Marine > Oceanic | place: Canada: Western Arctic Ocean | collected... | reverse complement strand
TATCCTAAAAATAAAGTTAGTGAAATTCAAGAAAAACAACTTACAACTATAGGTAATAATATAACTGCTCTTGAAATTGATGGTGATTTTGATGATTGTCAAAATATGGTTAAAAATGCCTTCGTTGATTCTCAAATTAATAATGAAATAGATATTACTTCAGCAAATTCTATAAATATAGGTAGATGGCTCCCTCAAATGTTTTATTATTTTTTCGGATATAAAGAAATAATTGAAAAAAACCTAAATGTTAAAAAACGAATTGTTTTTTCTGTTCCAAGCGGAAACTTTGGAAACATTTGCGCGGGCTTACTATCAAAAAAAATTGGACTTCCTATTAATCATTTTATTTCGTCAACTAATATCAATAATGTTGTTCCAAATTTCTTAAATACTGGTCAGTACAAACCAAATAAAACTATAAAAACAATTTCAAATGCTATGGATGTTGGTACCCCAAGTAACTTTGTAAGAATTCAAAAATTATTCGACAATGATTTCTCTAAATTAAAAAAATCTATGAGTGGATATTTCTTCTCTGATTCAATTACAAGTGATACAATTCTTAATGTTTATAATAAACACAATTATATTTTAGATCCTCATGGAGCTATAGGATACCTTGGATTAAAAAAATTTTTAAAAGAAAATAAAAATTATTATGGTATATTTTTAGAAACTGCACATCCTGTAAAATTTATAGAAATTGTTGAAAATAAAATAAAAGATAAAATTCCTATCCCAACAAGAATAAAAAAACTTATTAATAAAGAAAAAAATAAAATTTCAATTTCAAATTATACCCAGCTTAAATCATTTTTATTAAAAGACTAATCATCTAAATTTGGAAGAATAAATTGATCTAATGGACTTTTAATTTTCATTATTTCCTCAACTTCTTCCCACTTTCTTGGAGCAAATTCAGATAAATTCTCATTACCATCTTTAGTAATTAAAATATCATCTTCTAATCTGATACCAATTGACCACCATTTTGAATCACAAGGACTACCCTCAGGGATATAAATACCAGGCTCAACAGTAACTATCATATTATAAACTAAAAATTCGTAATTCCCTGGATCATGAACATCCAAACCAATATGATGAATAACTCCATGAGGGAAATACCTCAAAAGACCTTTTTCACTATTTAATATTCCAAGATTTATTAAACCATCGAGAACAACCTTTTTTGTAGCTTCATACACCTTCAAAAAACTATTTCCTGCAACTGCAACTTCTATTCCAGCTTCTTGTGCCTTGTATACAATTTCATATATCTTTCTTTGTTCTTCTGTAAACTTTCCATTCACTGGTATTGTTCGAGTCACATCAGCAGTATACCCATTATATTCAGCACCTAAATCCATGAGAACTAATTGGTCTTCAATCTTTTTTTTATCATTAGTAATATAATGTAAAATACAACTATTATTTCCTGCTCCAACAATTGATGGATAACCTTCATGTGCTGCTCCATATCTTTTATAAATGTATTGATGAATACCCTGAATCTCTCTCTCGCTTATATTAGAATTTACAGCTTTCATAACCTCTACCTGACCAATTGCTGAAATTTTAATAGCTTTTCTTAATAAATAAATTTCTTCTTTTGTTTTAATCTCACGTTGATTAGTTAAAAACTTTGAAAGATTGATAAAATCAAAATTATATTTTGGTATAATGATTGAAGAATTGTCATTTAATTCTAATAAAAAATCAGATTTCTCTAAATTAATAAAGCTCTGAATTATCTGATCTTCTGCTACTTTATTATCTTTTAAGGAAAGGTTTTTTAATTCTTTCCTTAAAGATTCAATAGTTTCACCATACCTATTAGAATTTGAAGAAGTAATAGAAGTTATTTTTTTATACCAATTAATAAGTTTTAAATTAATATTGTCTGAAAAATTAATTTTTTCTTTCAACTGTTTTTGAAGATCAAATAAATCACTTTTATCAGACTCAAAATTTTTAACTCCTGTATGAAAGGGCATTAATAAAACATCATCAAATTCATCAAAATTAAAATCAGTTGTTGAAAAATATTTTTTGTCATAAACTCTATCTATACCCAAAGATTTAGCTCCATTAACACCCATTCTTTTTCCATTCCATTGTTCATCAAACGGATCCCGATCACGAATAAAAAGAATTTCTTTATAATTCCCCAATCTATCTCTTTGATTATTTTTATAAATAATTAAAACAGCATGAGGCTCTCTCCAGCCAGTTAAATAATAAAAATTCGGATTCTGATGATAATGATAATTCATAGTATTAGATCGGTTTCTAATAGGATAAGAAAATAAAACAGCAACAGTATTTTCTTTCATTTGAGATCTTAAATCGCACCTTTTTCTTTTATGAAATTCTTTTGAAATTCCATAAGGATCTTGACTATAAATAAAATTCGGATATATAAATATTAAAATAACTAAAACTTTATAAAAAATGTTAGCAATCATTTATAATAATATGATCTTTTAAAATTGTTATGAATTAAAAGTAATATTTTTAAAAATAAAAATGAAAAAAACACAATTAAATACTATACATCATTCTCTAGGAGCTAAAATGGGACCTTTTGCAGGTTATGAAATGCCAATTAGTTATTCTGGAGTAAACAATGAACATAATTTTGTAAGAAATTATGGTGGAGTATTTGATGTGTCTCATATGGGGGAATTTATTTTAGAAGGAGAAACCGCTTTGCCCCTGCTTCAAAAAATCTGTAGTAATGATATTGAACAAATTGCCATAGGAAAAGCCCAGTACAATTGTTTTCCAAATCACACCGGTGGAGTTATTGATGATTTAATTGTTTATAGAATTGATGAAAAAATATATTTTTTAGTTGTAAATGCTTCTAACATAGAAAAAGATTGGAAATGGATAAATGAGTTTAATAAAAAATATAAAACTAAACTTACAAACATTTCAAATGAAACTTCTCTTATTGCTATTCAAGGACCAAAAGCAATTAAAATTGCGCAAGGATTTACAAGTGTAGGTCTTCATTCACTAAAAAATTACAGTCATCTAACCACAAAATTCTGTGGAGTAGATAATGTACTAATAGCAACAACAGGTTATACTGGAGCTGGAGGTATTGAAATATATTGTAACAACAATGATGTTGTTCAAATATGGAGAACTATTTTCAATTCAGAAAAAAATAAATTAATTCCCATTGGTCTAGCTGCAAGGGATACATTAAGAATTGAAATGGGTTATTGTCTTTATGGAAATGAAATTAATGATTCAACTTCACCAATAATGGCTGGTTTAGGTTGGATTACAAAACCATATACTAGATGTATTAATGCAAAACAATTTAAAAAAGAATTAAAAGAAGGAACAAAAAAAACTCTTATAGGTATTAAAGTTTTAGGCAAAGGAATTCCTCGCACTGGGTATTTATTAACTAATAAATATGACGAAAAAATTGGTTATATAACTTCTGGAACCCACTCTCCTACCTTAGGAAAAGGAATTGGAATTGCTTATATAGATTCTGAATACTCTAATTATAAAAATGATATTTTCATAAAGATTAGGGAAAAAATCATTAAAGTTGACATAGTTAAATTACCATTTATCAAGAAATAATTATTCTGTGAAAAACATTCTAATTCTTGGAGGCAGCGGCTTCATTGGGAACAAACTTTATAAAGAACTTAATAAATTCTATAATACTTTTTCTACATATAATACATCGAAGAAAAAAATTAAAAATCAACAATATTTATATTTTAAAATGGAAGATTTAAATTTAAATCTTCTTTTGAAAAAAATTAAACCTGAACTTATAATCTCATGTTTAAGAGGAGATTTTGAAATGCAAATAATAACTCATAAAGAAATTACTAATTATTTAACAGAAAATAATTGTAAAATAATTTTCTTGTCATCTTCTAATGTATTTGATGTTTTCAGACACTATCCTTCTTACGAATTTGATAAAACTTTTTCAGAAAGCCCTTATGGAAAATTTAAAATAAAAATTGAAAACCTATTATTTAAACTACCAGTTGAAAAATTTATTATAGCTAGGTTACCTATGATTTGGGGAATTAACTCTCCTAGAATTAAAGAAATAGATGAAAATATTTATAAAATGTTACCTATTGAAGTATATCCAAACACAATCATTAATGTAAATAGTATAAATCGACTTTGTCAACAAATACTTTATTTAATTAATAATAATAAAAAAGGTGTTTTTCATTTAGGAAGCTATGACCTTATATATCACTATGATTTTATCAAAATAATAGTGGAAAAAAGATATGATAAAAAAGGGATATTTAAATTTGTATACTCATCTAATGAAGCAAGATATATAGCTACACTTCCAAAAGAAAACAGACTTCCAAACCATTTAGAAACTTCATATATTGATGTAATAGAAGATTTAACATTCTGATCTATAGAAAAATACTTTTTTTTAATTATTATTTTTAAAATAAAAAATTATGGGAAGAGCTTTTGAATTCAGAAAAGCTAGAAAACTAAAAAGATGGTCTAATATGTCAAAAGTCTTTACTAGGATAAGTAAAGATATAATTATGAGTGTTAAAGAAAATGGAAGCGATCCAAATAACAACTCTAAATTAAGAGCTCTAATTCAAAATGCTAAAGCTGCAAATATGCCTAAAAATACTATTGAAAGGGCAATAAAAAGAGCAATAGATAAAAATACTGACGACTACAAAAAGATTATTCTTGAAGGTTATGCTCCCCATGGAATTGCACTTTTAATTGAAACTGTAACTGACAATAATAATCGTACCGTGGCTAACATTAGGAGTTATTTTAATAAACTAAATGGAAATTTAGGAACATCTGGTTCTGTGGAATTTATGTTTGATCATATTTGCAACATTAAAATTAAGTCAGAAAATATAGATTTAGAAGAAATTGAACTTGAACTTATTGATTTAGGAGTCGCAGAAGTTGAAATTGAAAATGACCAAATTTTGCTATTTGCTCCATTTAATAATTTTGGTTCAATTCAAAAAGCACTCGAATTAAAAAAAATTAAAATTATATCATCTAATTTTGACAGAATTCCTAAAAATACGTTGTCAATTTCTAAAAATAATAAAGAAAAAGTACAAAAACTAATAGAAAAAATTGAAGAAGATGAAGATGTACAAAACGTCTACTCAAATTTAGATTATAGCAAAGACTAGGACTTTTCAGGATTATAACCTAAAACTCCATTAAAAATTTTTTTTAATTTATTAAAATCCCCATCTATATCACCACTAGGGTAAAAAAGTGGGTAAATAATTACTTTTTTGTTTGTATAATCTAACGCTACAGGCATTATAGGAATTTTTGCTTTTAAAGCTATATAATAGAAGCCTGTTTTCCACTTATCAACTTTATTTCTAGTTCCTTCAGGAGCTATAGCTAATTTAAATTTTTCTCTTTTATTAAAAATTTCTACAATTAAATCAACAGAATTTTTATTTGAATCTCTATCAACTGGAACTCCTCCCATCATTTTAAAAAACCATCCTGTAAAAGGTCTAAAAAGTTCTTTTTTACCAACAAAATTTATTTTTTCATTAATTATAGTTCTAACAAGAATTCCAACAAAAAAATCATAAAAACTTGTGTGAGGGACAACTGCAATAATATATTTTGGAAGTTTAGAAAACCTTCCTAATATTTTCCATTTAAAAATTTTTAATAAAAAAATTTCAGAAACCTTACCTAAAATCATAACTTTTTATTAATTAATATATTAGCTTTTTTTAAATCTTTAACTGTGTCAATTCCAATAGTCAATTTGTTTGTTTCAACCATTTTTATTTTATTTCCCATCTCCAAAAAACGTATTGCTTCAATTTTTTCAACAGATTCTAATGGAGTTTTACCTTGTTGACTGAATTCTTGTAAAGCCCTTTTTCTAAAAGCATACACTCCAATATGCTTAAAATATTGATAAAACTCTTTCTTTTCTTGGTTATATGGCACAAGGTATCTTGAAAAATAAATAGCAAAATTATTTTTATCAATTATGACTTTAACTACATTTTGATCATTTATCTCTTTAGAATCTAATATTGGAGTCATTAACGACGCTAAATCTATCTTCGATTTTATATCTTCTTTAAAAATATTTATTAATTTTTTCAAACCGTCTTTATCGATGAATGGCTCATCACCTTGTATATTAAAAAAAATATCTGAATCAAATTTATGAGACATTTCAGCAATTCTATCAGTACCACATTCATGATAAGTATCACTAAATAAAACATTAAAATTAAACTGTTTAAGATGCTTGTAAATTATTTCACTATCAGTTATAACGCAAACGTCATTAAACAATTTGGAATTTAAAACTGATGTATATGTATGCCATATAACACTTTTCTTCCCTAATTTTTTTGTCAATTTACCTGGAAAACGTTTAGAATCATATCTTGCAGGTATCAATGCTGAAATTCTCATCAATTAAATATTTAGTTTAAACAATTATTTATAAAGTATGGATAAATATAAATTTTTTTAAAAACTTTTTGTGATAAAAAAAAATTGTAGATTTGTTTTTGTCAAAATTTTAATTTAGAAATGAAAATAGGTATTCAAGTTTTTCTCTGGGTTTTATGTATATTTTTTAGTTATAAAATTTATGATTCTATTAATAAACCAATAAATTTTAATGAAATTAGAAACAAAAGATATTACGATGTAATAAATAGGTTAAAAGAAATTAGAACAGCTCAAATCGCTTATAAAGATGTAAATGGCGTTTATTCAGATAATTTTGACAGCTTAGTCAAATTTATTGATGAAGGAATTTTTACCCTAATTGAAAAAAGAGATTCTTCATATCTAGAATATGATAGAATATACAGAATTGACATGCTTAAAGAAATCGTTCTAATTGATACTTTAGGGTATGTTCCAGTTAAAGATTCCTTATTTAAAAATAACATTACCTATAAAAACATAAAAAAAGTACCTATTAAAGGAATTGATGCTGTTTTTAACATTAATGCAAAAGTAATAAACATCAATGGTTATAGAGCTCCTGTATTTGAGGTGAAAATCTCAAAAAACATAGTCCTTTTTGATCAAGACGAAGAGTTATTAAAGCAAGAAAATGAAACTATTTCTGTAGATGGAGTTAATGGTTCTAATATTGTTCTAGGATCATTAACTAATGTCAGTACTAATGGGAATTGGCCAACAATTTTTGATGCAAGAAGAAAATAGAGTATTTGGACTAAATGAAATATCTATTCATAAATTCAAGAATGGTTTTTCTTTTAATGACAATCTTAGATCTATTTTTTTTCAAACCTCCAGCTTTGTAACAAAAGAAATAGACGAACTTTTAAAATCTTTAGATTTTTTTAAAAATAAAGAAAAAGGGGAAATAAGTTTTGTTTCATTCAATCCTCAATCAATCTTAATCCCTTTTCAACTCTATAACGAAAATTTTAAAGACTTATATTTTAATAATAGTTTATCTGATAAAAATTTATACAAAGCTAATTTTGATATATTAAATTCAAATGAAATAGTAAATCTATATCAGTCGGAGGATGAAATATTCAAAAATTCTTTATTAATAAAAAATTTATCACACATAACTCATTATAAGACCTTGATTTTAAATAGTTTGTTTGAAATAGATAAAAAAGATCTTGAAGAAAAAGTTGTATATATTCATTTACAAAAATCTTCTTTTGATATTTTTTATTTCATAGAAAACAAATTTCATTTAAATAATAGTTTTATAATTAACAACTCTGATGAATTTCTATATTATTTTTTTTATTTCTCCGAACAATTTAATTTAAAACCTGAAAATTTTTCAATTGTTTTTTTAGGTAAATATGATTTTTTTAAAGATTATTATAATGGAATAAGAGATTTTCATATTAAATTATCTTTTTTAACAAATCCAACTAATAATCAGGATTATTTAAACAGTCACCCTGCACCATTTCTTGCTAATGTTTTTTATTAATGAGGATAATTTCAGGAATTCATAAGGGAAGAAAAATAATGACTCCAAAAAATCTTCCCGTAAGACCTACAACAAACAGGGCCAAAGAGGGTCTATTTAATATTCTTAATAATATAATAGATTTTAATTCAATTGATGTACTAGATTTATTTTCAGGAACAGGAAGTATTAGCTTTGAATTTTCTTCAAGAGGAGTAAAAAATGTTATTTCTATTGATAAAAGTTTTAATTGTATTAAACACATAAAAAAAGTATCTAATGAGTTAAATTTGGCTATTACACCAATAAAATCTGAAGTATTATCTTACCTAAAAAAACCCAAAAAAAAATTTAATATAATTTTTGCAGATCCTCCATATGAATGGAATAATGAAAATTATGTCAAAATGATAAAATTAATATTTGAAAATTATTGGCTTGTTCCAGGAGGAAAACTAATAATTGAACATGATAAAAAAACTATTATAAGTTCAAAAATAAAATCACCTTTTTCAAAACAATATGGAGATAATGTTTTTTCTTTTTATAAAAAAAAGCAGGTCGATAAGCCGGATTCTGTCTAAGTCTTATCATTTATCTAGATGTATTATTACTAACACATTCAATCCGCCTACCCTTCTACAACGAACGAGCAATTCTTTAACGTAGATATACTTGGCGTTTCACCACATAGAGTTTACCTGATTTCACTACAGCCAAACTGTACTTTCTTTCTGTTGCACTAGTCCTGTTTTAATAAATTAAAACGACGGGTGTTACCCGCTATGTTGCTCTTTGGTGTCCGGACTTTCCTCTTAATTAAAAATCAAGCGATAAGATGACCTGCATTACAAATTTAATTAATTGTTAACAATTAAAATAGATTATTAAAAATGAATATAATTGATAAAAGAGCTATTCATATATTTGTAATATAATGAATGATTTTCTTATTTCAGCTTTAAAATATAGACCAAATGATTTTAATGAAGTAATCGGTCAATCTTCAATCACGCAAACGCTAAAAAATGCGATTAATTCAAATAAATTACCTCAAGCACTCTTATTTTGCGGTCCTAGAGGAGTAGGAAAGACTTCCTGTGCTAGAATACTTGCAAGAAAAATAAATAAACAAGAAAAAGAAGATGATTTAAAATTTAATATTTTTGAATTAGATGCCGCTTCTAATAATTCAGTAGAAGATATTAGAAATTTAAATGAACAAGTTAGAATTCCTCCTCAGGTTGGCAAATATAAAATTTACATTATTGATGAAGTACATATGTTGTCTACTTCTGCTTTTAATGCATTTTTAAAAACACTAGAAGAACCTCCCAAACATGCTATTTTCATTTTAGCAACTACAGAAAAAAATAAAATTATTCCTACAATTTTATCTAGATGCCAGATTTATGATTTTAAGAATATAACTAAAAAAGACATTTCTCTACACTTAAAGAATATTTCTTTAAAACAAAATGTAAAATTTGAAGATGAAGCATTACATCTTATTTCAGAAAGAGCTGATGGAGCAATGCGTGATGCTTTATCAATGTATGACAGATTAATAAACTTAACAAATGGGAACATAACTACTTCTTTGGTCTCAGAAAATCTAAACATTTTAGATTTAAGTATTTATATTGAATTAACAAACAAAATTTTAAATATAGATATTCCTAGTATTTTAATCGCTTTAGATAAAATTTTTAAAAAAAGATTTTCTCACTTAGAGTTTTTAAAAGGACTAGGGAATCATTTTAGAAACCTTTTGTTATGTCGAGATTCTAATACATTAAAATTTATTAATTCAAGCGAAATAATTAAAAAAAATCTTGTAGACCAGAGTAATAAAATTAGTATCAAAAAATTGATTAAATCTATTGGAATTATTAATGATTCTGAAATTAATTACAAAAAAAGCAAAAATAAAAGATTACATATTGAGTTTTGTATTCTTCACCTATCTTCAATGAATTCTATCTCTAAAAAAAAAAAGAAAATAAAAACAACTCAAACTATTATTAATAATATAGATGAAAAACTAAATAAAAAAAAGGAACCAGAAGTTAAAGAAGATAAAAATTCTGAAAATAAAGAAAACGACAAAAAAACTCAAAATTTAAAAATAAATTCCCTAAATAAATCACAAAATAATATATCTAGTTTTTCATTATCAAGTATAGACTTTAAAAAAGAAAATAAAATTCAATCAAAAAATAATTATAACGCCTATATTGAAAAGGTTCAAGAAGATTTTTCTCAAACTAAACTTAGTTCTGTTTGGAATAGTTACTTAAGCCAAAAATTAAAAAAAGGAGAAAATAATATAGCGTCAATTCTTCAGTTAAATTTACCAGAAATTAAAGAAAAAAATGTTATTAGATTTTCAGTACTAAATGATTCAAATAAACTAGAACTTATGGAAGAAAAAAAACATTTGATTCCTTTCTTAAAAAAATATTTAAAAAATGATAATATTCTTTTTGAAATTATAGTTAAAAAAAATAATATTATTGAAACTAAATACTCAGAAAAAGAAAAATATGAAATGTTACTTAAAAAGAATCCTGAATTAGGTTTATTAAGATCAACTTTTAATTTAGAATTTTAATTATTTACAATTTATTCATTAACAATTTCCCTAATCATTCCATCACTTAAACCTGCTTGAGGGACGTAAATAACTTTTGAACCACTCCATTCTAAAGATTTAAGATAAATTTTCATTGCAGGTATAATAACGTCAGAACGATCAAGGTTTAATCCGAAATTAACTATCCTTTCTTCATATGTCATAACACTTAATTTTTGATAAAGAGACTTCAAAATTAAATATGTAATTGGTTTCCCTTCTTTAGTATTAGTTAATTTATGAAGTTTATTTATATTACCTCCAGTTCCCAAAAGATATATTTTTAAATATTTTTTTAAATTTTTTTCTATCCATTCTTTCATTAATTTCCATTCTTTAATTTTTTCATTACCACTGATAATTCTTACTGTACCTAATTTAAAAGACTTTGACATAACTTTTTTCGAATTTGCTATTATTGTTAACTCTGTACTCCCACCTCCTACATCAACATATAATAAAGTTTTATAAAAACCTACTAAATCAAAAAAATTAGTTTTTGATATTACTTCAGCCTCTTTAATACCATCAATAATTTGAATTCTAATTTTAGTTTTTTTATAGATTCTATCAACTACTTCAATTTTATTTTTAGCCTCTCTCAATGCAGATGTGCCATAAACTCTAAATTCTTTGACATTATGAATATTCATCAATAGTTGAAATGCTTTAAAAGCATTAATCAAATTAGTAATATTTAACTCTGAAATAAAACCTTTTGTAAAAGAATCGTGGCCGAGTCTAACAGGAAGTCTTACCAAAGAATTCTTTTGAATGAAAGTTTTATTATTAAATGTAATTACATTGGCAATCAACATTCTTATTGCATTTGAACCAACATCAATTGCAGCATACTTTACAACTTTCATTTATTATCAGGTAGATTTATAATAATCATATATGGACCACTGAGATCGAATTTGTTTCTTTGATGATCGATTTTTAATATTTTTTTTTAGATTATTGACACATCTTGATTTAACATTATCACTCCAAGTAATATTGAAAACATCATTAATTTCATTTATTAAAAATTTATCATAAATCGGAGTTGCAACTTCAACTCTATTCTCAATATTTCTAGTCATAAAATCAGCTGACGAAATATAAATTTTATTATCTCCTGCATTTTCAAAAATATAAACACGAGAATGTTCTAAAAATTTATCAATAACACTTTTTACTTCAATGTTTTCACTTAAATTCTTAATACCAGGAATTAAACAACAAATCCCTCTAACAATCATTTTAATTTTAACTCCTGCTTTACTTGCTTTATATAACTTGTCTATAATATCAAAATTTGTAATAGCATTAAGCTTTAATTTAATTCCGGATGATTTATTGTTTTTTTTATTTTCAATTTCATTATCAATAAGCTTTATCAATTTATTTTTTGTATAATGTGGAGAAACGATTAAATGTTTATATTTTTTTAATTTATAGTGAACTTGTAGAAAATTGAAAACTCTATTAACTTCTTTTAAAATTTCTTGATTAGATGTAAAAAGTGTATAATCAGTATATAAATTAGCAGTATCTTCATTAAAATTGCCTGTACTTACAAAACCGTATCTTTTTTTTGCCTTATTAATAACTTTTTCAATAACACAAATTTTTGAATGCACTTTTAATCCAGGAACACCAAAAATAATCTCTACACCTGCATCTTTTAATTGCTCAGCATAAATAATATTATTAGTTTCATCAAATCTTGCTTGAAGTTCAATTTGAACTAAAACTTTTTTGCCATTTCTTGCGGCATTTATTAAAGAACTTACAACATTTGAAAATTTTGAAAGTCTGTAAATTGTAATTTTAATTGATTTAACATCTGGATCAAGTGCAGATTCTCTAAGAAACTTAATGACATAAGAAAAAGTATGATAAGGAGTGTTTATTAAATAATCTTTTAAATCAACTGCTTTAAATATGCTCGATTTTAAAGATAATCCTTTTATATTTAAAGGGGTTATTTCTTTATAATGAAGATCTGGTCTGTTAAGTTTAGGAAAATTCATATAATCTCTTCTATAATGGTATCTTCCTCCTGGAATTAAACTATCAGTAGAATCAACTACTAATTTTTTTATTATTATCTTCAGTGTATTCTTCGACATTTCTTTATCATAAACTAGTCTTACTGGTTCTGCTAAGGTTCGTTCTTTTACACTTTCTATAATTTTATTAATATAACTTTTAGAAATATCCCCTTCCATATCAAGTTCAGCATCTCTAGTAACTTTAATCATATGTGATTCTATTCTAGTATATTCAAAAAAGTTAAAAATCATCTTAAAATGATAACGAATTAAATCGTCTAAAATCATTATATATTGCCTGCCATTTTTTTTTGGCAGAACAACAAAACGATCTAACTCTTTAGGGATTTCTATTAAAGCATATTCATCACTAATTTTATCATTTTCATTAAATTCTAATCTAACAACCAAAAAAGCAATATTATTTGAAAAATCTTGATCAAATTCTTTAGATAAAATAATTGTAACTAGTGATGGACTTACATTTCTAACAAAATATTCATTCAAAAATTTTTTTTGATCAGGTAAAACCTCATTTTCATTAACGAAAAATATATTTTCCTTTTCAAGCTCCTTCTGAATTCGATCTAAAATTTGAACACTTTTATTTTGTTGTATAATAACTTTTTTTGTTATCTTTTTTAAAAGTTTATTTGCACTACTTCCTCCAAAAACTTTTTTACCAGACATTTCTGATTGAGCTATTCTTTGAACAGTAGAATATCTTACTTGAAAAAATTCATCTAAATTGTTAGAAAAAATACCAATAAATCTTAATCTTTCTAATAATGGAACATTCTTATCTAAAGCTTCTTCAAGAACTCTTAAATTAAAATCAAGCCAACTTAACTCTCTATTTATGTATTTAGATAAAGTATGCATCTTAAGACAATAATTTTTTTGGAAATCCTAAAGTTGTTAATCCACTTTTAACTTGAGACCATTCAGATTGATCAAAAGTAATTTTAACCCAAGATGAAGTAGGTAAATTAAATATTTTTTTATTCCCTAAGAAATTTACAACTTGAGTAAACGCTGGATTATGACCTACACAAATAATTCGATTAAATCTATCCTCAACAGATTTTATAAAATTTAATATATTTTCAAAACTAAATGAATAAAGGTTCTCTTTTATCTGAATATTTGAAAAAGATATATTCAAAACATTCATCATAATAATAGCAGTGCTTAAAGCACGAATTGCAGGGCTTGAATAAATTATGTCAGAATCTTTAAAAATATTTTTTGAAACCTTTGATATGTTAATAATTCTATTAATACCTTTCTCACTTAATGGTCTGTTTCTATCGTCTAAGTTATTATTCCAAGCTGATTTTGCATGTCTTAATAAAATTAACTCTTTCATTTTTACGGTGATAATATTTTTGAGCTCCATTTAGAATTTTCCAAATAAAAAAGAAACCTTTGGTGCAATCTGTTTGGTCTTCCCTGCCAAAATTCAAATTGTCCAGGCTCAACTCTATATCCACCCCAATTTACAGGTCTTTTTGGAGATATATTTTGATATTTTTTTTCCAATAAAGACATTTTTGCAACTAATTCATTATAACTACTAAGATGATGACTTTGCTTTGATAAAATTGCAGCAATTTGACTTTTTTTAGGTCTACTTGAAAAATATTTGTCAGAAGCTTTTGAGGAAGTTTTTTCCGCATTACCTTTTATGATTATCTGTCTTTCTTGTGATGGCCAAAAAAAGGATAAACTTACTTTAGTATTTTTTTTAATGCTTATACCCTTTTCACTATCATAATTAGAATAAAAAATAAAACCATCTAAACCATATTCTTTTAGAAGGACAACTCTTCCTTTTGGAAAATCATCTATTCCAATTGTTGAAAGAGTCATTGCATTAACTTCATCAATCAATTTATCTTCTTTTGCTTCATTAAACCAACTTTTAAACAAATTAAAGGGATTCTTTAATGTTGAAAAGAACACTTCTCCTCTTTTATATGTTTTCCTTAAGTAACTAATATCTTCTTTCATAATATATTCTGCAAGTTACAAAGCATTTTAATTAAAGTAAAAATCTTTTTAAATCTTCTGACAAATAAGATTTTTTAAAAACACTTCTTGCTTCATTAAGAAACTCAATTTTACTTTTATATCTTAAAGAATAATGTCCTAAAATTAATTTTTTTACATTAGCTTTTTTAGCAATTTTAGCTGCTTGGAAAGCTGTGCTATGCTTTGTTTTTAAAGCTAATCCTTTATCTATATCTAAAAATGTAGAATCATGGTAAAGTAAATCACAAGATTTAATTAAATCTATTATCTTTTCATTATACTGAGTATCACTACAAAAAGCATATGATTTATTTTCAAATTTTTTTATTTTGAAAATAAAACCATTTGTATATATTCTATGATCTAACGGAATTGTGATAACACTTACTATTTCATCTTCATAAATATTTTGACTTCTTAAAGATGAAAGTTCATAAAAAATTAAAGGATAATTCGTCCAAGAATTAGAAGCCTTTAATTGAGAAACTATCAATTCCTTTATCCCTAAAGGACCATAAATATTAAGAGCTTTCTTTCTTCCAAGAAGTCTAAAAGAACTTATTAAGCCAATAAGACCATAAAAATGGTCTCCATGTAAATGAGATATAAAAATATGACTGATTCGAGAGAAATTAACCTTAACCTTTCTTAATTGTGTTTGCGTTCCTTCTCCACAATCTATCAAGAATAAATGCTTTTTTATTGATAACAGTTGAGAAGTAGTATGGTAATTATCTCTTGGAGTAGCTGAATGACAACCTAAAATGATTAATTCCATAAACTCATAAATATAAATCTCTTTGCATTTTTTCAAACAAAATATAATAGATTTCTTCTTTAATTGATTGAATAACATTAAGATCTTTATCTATATTTTTTTTTAAGTTAAAAACAACTATATTATTTTCTAATTCTTCTGTCATTCTATATTTATTTTAAGCTTTTGAGATAATAAATATATCACTGCCATTCTTATTGCAACTCCATTTTCAACCTGATCTAAAATTATTGCTTGCTCAGAATCGGCTACTTCACTTGAAATTTCAACACCCCTGTTTATAGGTCCTGGATGTAAAATAATAATTTCTTTTTTTAATTTATTCATTATATCTGTATCCAAACCATATTGTTGGGTATATTCCCTATTTGAAGGAAAAAATTTAACATTCATCCTTTCATTCTGAACTCTAAGTATATTAACAGCATCACACCAATTTAAAGTATCAATTAAATCATATGAAATTTCAACTCCTAGAGAATTTATATGTCTAGGAATTAAAGTTTTAGGACCACAAACTCTAACATTTGCCTCCATTTTCTTTAACGCATAAATATTTGATAAAGCAACTCTTGAATGTAAAATATCTCCAACAATCGCAATATTTTTTCTTTTTAACTTTCCGAGTTTTTCAATTAAAGAAAACGAATCTAACAAAGCTTGAGTAGGATGTTCATGAGATCCATCTCCAGCATTAATAATTGATGAATTTATATATTTTGACAAAAAAAAAGCTGCTCCTGAATTAGGATGTCTAAGAACAATCATATCAACCTTCATTGCCAAAATATTATTAACTGTATCAATTAAAGACTCTCCCTTTTTTAGAGAAGAATATTCAGCAGAAAAATTTATAACATCTGAGCTTAATCGTTTTTCGGCTAATTCAAAAGACAATTTTGTACGAGTACTATTTTCAAAAAACAAATTAGCAATTGTTAGATCTCTTAACGTTGGAACTTTTTTAATAGGTCTATTTATAATTTCTTTAAAATAATTTGCTGTTTGAAAAATTAAATCTAAATCCTCCATTTTTAGATCATTAATTCCTAATAAATGTGATACACTTAGATATTTATTCATATTTTTTTTCTAGATAAACAATATCATTAATATCTGATTCTTTCCAAAGCACTTTGACTCTATCTCCATCAAGAGCATCTACCTGAACCCCAAGGTAGTCCGGTTGTATTGGTAAATGTCTACTAAACCTTCTGTCAATTAAAACTAATAATTCTATTGACTTTGGTCTTCCATAGCAATCTATAGCAGTTAATGCAGCCCTTATGCTCCTTCCAGTATATAACACATCGTCAATTAAAACAATCGATTTTCCTTCAATGGAGAAATCAATCTCAGTTGAACTAGCAGAGAGAGATTTGTTAGATCTTCTAAAATCATCTCTAAAAAAAGTTGTATCTAATTTTCCACTTTTTATTCTTTTAATTTGATAATTACTTTCAAGTAAACTAACTATTTTATTTAACAAAAATATTCCTCTAGGTTGCAATCCAATCAAAATTGTGTTAGAAAAATCAGAATGATTTTCAATAAGCTGACAACAAAATCTATTTAGAATTATGTTAATTTTTTTTTCAGAGAGAAGAATTCTTTTACTCATTAACTTACTCTTGTTCAAATAATAATATTTTTCCAAATTATAAAAAAACCCTCTATCAAAGAGGGTTTAAACACTATTTTAATTAACAATAAATAATAAATCAATCATCATTGTCTATTTTTCCTTTTAAATTGGCAAGTTCTTCAATATCACCCAGCTTTGTTTTTTCAAATTTAGATGCTTTAATCTTCTTTCTAACATTTTTTAAATTCTTAACATCATTCTCCCTAAAAATTTGAGAATGGGAAGCAATAACTCTTTTAAAATCTTTATTAAATTCAATAATCATAAATTCAACTTCCTCTCCTTCTTTTATCCTAGAACCATCTTCTTTTATCATGTGCCTAGATGGAACAAATGCAACTATATCATCATTAAAAACTATTGTTCCTCCCTTTTCTACAATTTTATTTAATTTAGCCTTATGAATAGTATTAACAGCAAATTCCTTTTCATACTTTTCCCATGGATTTTCTTTAGTTTGTTTATGTCCAAGACTTAATTTTCTTCCATCAATATCTAATTCTAGGACAATTACATCAATTTTATCATTTATAGATAAAATTTCTGATGGATGTTTTACTTTCGTAGTCCAAGAAAGATCAGAAATATAAACCAATCCGTCAATACCCTCTTCCAATTCAATAAATACTCCAAAATTTGTAAAATTTCTAACCATTCCTTTATGCTTTGAACCAACTGGATATTTTGCTGTAATATCAGTCCAAGGATCTATAGTTAATTGTTTAACCCCCAATGACATCTTTCTGGATTCACGGTCTAATGTTAATACAGTTGCTTCAACCTCATCACCAAGATTAACAAAATCTTGAGCAGATCTCAAATGAGTTGACCAAGACATTTCTGAAACATGAACTAATCCCTCAATACCATCTTCAATTTCAATAAAGGCTCCATAATCAGCTATAACAACTACTTTACCTTTAACTTTACTCCCTTCTTCAATTTTCTCATCAAAATTATCCCAAGGATGATCACTTAGCTGCTTTAACCCTAATTGAATTCGAGACTTATCATCATCAAAATCAAGAATAACCACATTTAACTTTTGATCTAATTCTAATATTTCATTCGGATGATTAATTCTATTCCAAGAAAGGTCAGTTATATGAATCAATCCATCAACACCACCTAAATCAATAAAAACTCCATAAGACGTAATATTTTTTACTATTCCTTCAAGAATTTGACCTTTTTCCAACTGGCTCATAATTTCTTTTTTCTGAATTTCAAGATCAGCTTCAATTAATGCTTTATGGGAAACCACAACATTTTTAAAATCATGGTTAATTTTTACAACTTTAAATTCCATTGTTTTATTAACATATTGATCATAATCTCTTATTGGCTTAACATCAATTTGAGACCCTGGCAGGAAAGCTTCTATTCCAAAAATATCAACAATCATACCTCCTTTTGTTCTACACTTAACAAATCCTTTTACAATTTCCCCATTATTATGGGCACTATTTACATTTTCCCATGCTTTTATAACTCTTGCTTTTTTATGAGACAAAACCAATTGTCCTGATTTGTTTTCACGAATATCAACTATAACCTCAACCTTGTCTCCCAATTTTAAATTAGGATTATATCTAAACTCATTCAGAGATATAACTCCTTCTGATTTAGCATTAATATCTATAATAGCCTCCCTGTCTGTCATGTAAACGATCTCTCCAATTACAACATCATCGCCAGATGTCTCTACAAAATTTTCATTTACTAATTTTTCAAAAGCATCCAATTGTTTACTCTCAATTAAATCAATCCCTTCTTTATAATTATGCCAATTAAAATTTTCTAAAAAATCAGAATTTTTGTTCTTATTTTCTTTTTTTAAATAACTAAATTCTTTTAAAGCTTCTTGAATTAAACTCTTTTCATCCTTATTTACAGATTTTTTAACTTTAGATTTTATTAAAGAAGGTTTCCCTTCACTTTTCAAAGCTTTTTTTACACCAATTTTAGTATCTTTTTTTGTAGCCTTTTTTGCAACTAATTTTGATTCTTTTTTTACAACTTTCTTTACATCCATTTTGACATCTTTCTTAGAAGTTGTTTTAGAGGAAGATTTTTTAGCCATTCTTGGTCTATTTGTATCCTGACTTTGGAAGAGTTTAAATTTCAAAGCACAGAAGATGTTAATAAATTAAAAAACTTTAAAACACTCTTCTTAAATTTTTAAAGCCCGCAAATTTAATTACAATCATTAAATAAACAAATTTTTATCTCTTTTTTTTATTTCTACTATTCACCCATTTTCATATCAATAATTGTTTTTAAATCATCAAATATTTGATTTACAGACTTGTTTGAAACATCAATCTCAATTGAATCATTAGCCTTTTTAAGTGGAGAATAAATTCTTTTAGAATCATTACTATCTCTTTCAGAAACTTCTAAGAGAACATCTTCATAACTTGAAAAAGACCCTGACTCTATAATTTCTCTATATCTCCTGTCAGCTGATATCTTAACATCTGATTTAAAAAAAAATTTACATTCTGCATTAGGAAATACAACATTACCAATATCCCTTCCATCCATAATTATTTTTTTTTTAATGCCAAACAAACGTTGTTTGTTGATTAAAAAATCTCTTATTTGTTTAATCTCAGAAAATAAACTTACTTTATTTGAAACCTCATATGAACGAATTAATTTTTCAACATTTTCTCCATTTAAAAAAGTTGTATTTTCTCCATTTACTATATCAAATTTTATTTCTATATCCGATAACATTAAATTAATTTTCCTGTTTTGATCAGGAAAAACATTATTTCGAATTGCGAATAACGTTACAGCCCTATACATTGCTCCAGAATCTATATATTTATAATTTAAATATGAAGCTAACTTTTTTGCTTGAGTACTCTTTCCAGTTGCTGCATAACCATCAATAGCTACTATAATATCTTTCATAAAATATATGAATTAAAAACCTTAAGGGCTAATTTTTTTAAAATTTATCACCTTCTTTGAAGTTAAAGCTATCTCTATTACATTAATCATTTTTTCAACATAATGAAACCTTAAGCCTTTTAAATATTTTGAATTAATTTCTTCAATATCCTTTTTATTGTCTTTAGATAAAATAATTTCTTTAATATTTGATCTTTTTGCTGCAAGTATTTTTTCCTTAATGCCGCCAACAGGTAAAACTTTACCTCTTAAAGTAATTTCTCCAGTCATAGCAATATTCTTTTTAATTCTTTTTTGGGTAAATAATGAAACTAAAGATAAAAGCATTGTAATCCCAGCACTTGGACCATCTTTAGGAGTTGAACCCTCTGGAACATGCAAGTGAATATTATATTTCTCAAAATCAAACTTAGGGAATCCTATCAACTCTGAATTTGCTTTAATAAATTCTAATGCAATAGTAGCTGATTCCTTCATGACTTTACCCAAATTTCCTGTAATAGATAAATTCCCTTTACCCCTTGAAATAACAGACTCAATAAACAAGATCTCTCCTCCAACTGTAGTCCAAGCAAGTCCAGTTGCAACTCCTGCAATAAAATTATTTTCATATAAATCACGATAAACTTTAACAGGGCCTAAAATTTCAATTAAATCTTCAGAATTAGGAGTTTTGATATAATTTTCTTCCATAACAATTGATTTTGCAACATATCTAACAGATTTTGCAACTTGCTTTTCTAATCCTCTTACACCCGACTCTCTAGTATAACCATCAACAATTTTTTCAATCACCTTGTTAGTAAATTTTAAATCTTTCTTAATTAAGCCATGCTCTTTTAGTTGTTTTGGTAATAAAAATTTTTGAGCTATTGAAATTTTTTCTTGAATTATATATCCACTAACATTAATTATTTCCATTCTATCTCTTAAAGCTGGATAAATTGGTGCGAGATTATTAGCTGTTGCTATAAACAAAACTTTTGATAAGTCGTACCCAATTTCTAAAAAATTATCATAAAATTCCACATTTTGTTCTGGATCCAAAACCTCTAAAAGTGCAGATGCAGGATCACCCTGAACTCCCGAAAATATTTTATCAATTTCATCTAAAACAAAAACTGGATTTGATGTGCCAGATTTTTTAATACTTTGAATAATTCTTCCTGGTAAAGCTCCAATATAAGTTTTTCTATGACCTCTAATTTCAGCTTCATCTCTCATTCCGCCAAGAGAAATTCTAACATATGATCTTCCAAGAGCATCAGCAATAGATCTTCCGAGAGAAGTCTTGCCAACTCCAGGGGGACCGTATAAACATAAAATAGGAGATTTCATGTCCTTTCTCAATTTCAAAACAGCCAAATATTCAAGTACTCTTTTTTTAACTTCTTCCAAACCATAATGATCACGATTTAAAATTCTTTGAGATCTTTTTAAATCAAAATTATCTTCTGAATATTCATTCCAAGGAAGGTCTAAAAATAAATCTAAATAATTTCTCTGCACAGAATAATCGGCTACCTGAGAATTCATTCTTTGAAGTTTAAGAAGTTCTTTTTCAAAATGTTTAGATACAGATTGATTCCACTTTTTATCTGAAGCCCTTTTTTTCATTTCCTCAACTTCCTGCTCATAAGAGACTCCTCCTAATTCTTCTTGAATTGTTTTCATTTGCTGATGAAGATAATATTCCCTCTGTTGAACATCCATTTCACTTCTAACTCTAGATTGAATATCATTTTTTAATGCTAACTTTTCATATTCTGTATTCAAGTATTTCAAACACAAAAGAGATCTTTCTTTAAGACTTTGAATTGATAAAATTTCCTGCTTTTCCTTAACAAGTAAATTCATATTGGATGAAACAAAATTTACTAAAAATGTAGAACTTTGAATGTTTTTAATAGCAAAGGAAGCTTCTGATGGAATATTAGGATTTTCTTTAATAATATTTATAGCCATATCCTTTATTGAATCAATTGTAGCAACAAATTCCTTATCGTTATTATCAATTTTTACATCAATAAAATCTTTAATTTTTGCTCTCAAATACGGTTTATCTTGAACAATACTATCTATTTCAAATCTTTTTTTTCCTTGAATAATAATAGTTGTACTACCATCCGGCATCTTAAGAACCCTTAATATTTGTGCAACAGTACCCAAAGAATAAATATCTTTTGAACTTGGATTTTCAACTTTTCTATCTTTCTGTGCAACTACTCCTATAACCTTATCTGTACTATTTGCATCTTTTATAAGTTGAATTGATTTATCTCTTCCCGCTGTAATAGGTATAACAACACCAGGAAATAGTACAGTATTTTTTAATGGAAGAATTGGAACAATTTGTGGAAGAGCTTCCTTATTTAATGCTTCTTCATCCTCAGAAGTCATTAAGGGAATAAATTCAGCTTCAGCTTCTTGATCCTGAAGTGACAAATTGTCAAATGTGTTAAAATTCAATTTATCCATAATTTAAATTTAAGTCATTCTGTCATACTCAAAAGGTAAAGCATCAATGTTTTATTAAATTTAACAATGTCTATAAAACAAAAATCTTAAACTTAATTGATATTGTTCAATAGTTGTGCCATACAAAAATAATATTTTAAGACAATTTTTCTCTAGGAACTCGATTGAGCATTAAAGCTCCCAAAACAAATAACATAAAGAAAAATAAAATTGAAAATCTCATATTTCCAGTATATTGATCAAGGACACCAAAAACAATCATCCCTATTACTATTCCAATTTTTTCAGTAACATCATAAAAACTAAAAAATGAAGTTGTATCTTCAGTTTTAGGAATTAATTTAGAATAAGTAGAGCGAGATAATGATTGAACACCTCCCATAACTAATCCGACAAAAGCAGCAATAATATAAAATTCAATTGGTTGTTTAATGTAATATGCTATAATACAAAGTATTGCCCATAAAATATTTACAACTATTAATGTTGGAATATTTCCAAATTTTTCAGATGCCTTTGCTGTGATAAAAGCTCCTCCAATTCCAATAATCTGAATTAATAAAATACTAACTATTAATCCAATTGTTTTTTCACTTGAATCTGACCATAATATTTCTTCTTCACCAAAATAAGTTGCTACAAGAAGTACTGTTTGTAAAGAAGTACTGTATAAAAAAAATGCTGGCAAAAATCTTTTTAATCCAATTTGTCTATTTAATAATTTCCAAACGTTTTTAAGCTCTCTGTAACCATTCCAAATAATATGTCTAGAAATTTTCTTTTTACTGCTTGCACTAGGCAAATAATAAAAAGAATATTGACTAAATAAAATCCACCAAAGACCAACTAATATAAATGAATATCTCATCGCAGTAATTGATGCATCATTTCCTTGAATACCAAATAATTGAGGCTTCATTACCATCACCAAATTAAATAATAATAACAAAATACTGCCTAAATAACCCATTGAAAAGCCCTTTGCGCTTAAACTGTCTTGTTGCTTAGGATAGGCTATTTCAGGAAGATAAGAATTATAAAAAACCAAACTTCCCCAAAATCCTATTAATGCTAAAAAATAGAATAATAATCCATAATAAATATTTTCTAATTCAAACCAATATAAAGCAATACATGAAAAAGAGCCCATATATACGTAAAACTTCATAAATTTCATTTTATTTCCAAGATAATCTGCTATTCCAGATAAAATTGGCGAACTCAATGCTACAATAATAAAAGCAGCAGCTATAACAAAACTTATTACAGCTGTATTTTTTATTTGACTATTAAAAAAAGTAATAGTGTTAACTTCATTAAACAAAGAGGTATAGTAGATAGGAAAAATAGTTGAGGATATAACTAAAGGATAAACTGAGTTAGACCAATCATAAAAAGCCCAAGCATTTATTAATTTTTTACTTCCTTTTTTCAGTTGAATAGGACTTTTTATCATTTTAAAGTTTTAGATTTCAAATTTAAAAATAATGACTAATAATAAAAATATAACTTTATAATATAATCTTTTAATATTTTAGCTATAAAAAAAATGAGTAAAATTCTATTTTCAATAATTTTATTTGGAATAATTGGATGCAAAATTAATGGTCAAAATAAAAAAAAACTTGACTATAAATATCCAATTGAGAAGACAGATGATGAATGGAAAAAAGAATTACCAGAGTTATCATATTATATTTTAAGGAAATCATATACAGAACCTGCATTTACTGGTAAGTTTAATAAGTTTTACGAAAAAGGTTATTATGTTTGCGGAGGTTGTAATTCTGAACTATATAATTCAAAAAATAAATATGACTCTAAATCAGGTTGGCCTTCATTTGATAAGGGTAATAATCAAAACCTAGAATATACTGTCGACTATAAATTAGGTTTTACAAGAATTGAGTTAAAATGTAATAAATGCGGGGGTCATCTTGGTCATATGTTTAAAGACGGGCCTAAAAAAACTACAGGAAATAGACACTGTATTAATTCTGCAGCACTAAAATTTATTAAAAATAATACTAATTAATATGACTTTAGATTTTTCAGATAATGAATGGAAAGAAAAATTAAACTCTGAAGAATATAGGATTTTAAGACAAAAAGGAACAGAAATCCCTTTTTCCGGAAAATATAATAATCACTTTGAACTTGGATTCTATTTATGCAAAGGATGTGGTCAAAAATTGTTTCATTCAAAAAATAAATTTAAAAGTAATTGTGGTTGGTCAAGCTATAATGATTCAATAAAAAATTCTTTAAAACACATTGAAGATAAATCACATGGAATCTATAGAATTGAAATAATTTGTTCAAAATGTGGTGGGCATCATGGTCATTTATTTAATGATGGCCCTACAGAAACAGGTAAAAGATATTGTGTAAACTCAATAGGAATTTATTTTAAAGTAATAAAATGAAAAGCCATAATTCTCATATTTTGTAAATTTGAATTTAAACTTATATTAATCAATGAAAAAATATGATTTTATAATACTTGGAAGTGGACCAGGTGGTTATGTAACAGCCATTAGAGCTTCTCAGTTAGGCTTTAAAACTGCAATTATAGAAAAAGAAAATCTTGGAGGAATTTGTTTGAATTGGGGTTGCATTCCTACTAAAGCTTTACTAAAATCTGCTCAAGTATTTAATTATTTAAAAAAGGCATCAGATTATGGGTTAAAAATTAATGATTATGAAAAAGATTTTAAATCTATTATTGATAGAAGTAGAAATATATCTAAATCAATGAGTGATGGAGTTCAATTTTTAATGAAAAAAAATAAAATTGATGTAATTAAAGGACATGGTAAAATATTAAGTGGTAAAAAAGTTAAGGTTTCTCATAATAATAAGAGTTCAGAATATGAAGCTAAACATGTAATTATTGCTACTGGAGCAAGTTCTAGGGAGTTAAAAAATATTCCTCAAGACCAAGAAAAAGTTATTGGTTATAGAAAAGCCATGAATTTAGAAAAACAACCAAAAAAAATAATTATTGTTGGATCTGGAGCAATTGGTGTAGAATTCGCATTTTTTTACAATTCAATAGGTTCAGATGTAACCATTTTAGAATTTCAGAAAAATATAGTGCCTATTGAAGATGAAGATGTTTCTAAACAATTAGAAATCAGTTTTAAAAAAAATGGCATAAAAGTTTTTACTAGTGCAGAAGTTATATCTATAAAGAAAAATTCAAAAACTGTTTCAACTACATTTAAAACTCAAAATGGAGAAAAAGTTTTATCTGCAGATATTATAATTTCTGCAGTAGGCATAAAATCAAATATTGAAAATATTGGATTAGAAGAAGTAGGAATAGCAGTAGATAATGACAAAATTCTTGTAAATGATTTCTATGAAACTAACATTCCTGGTTATTATGCTATTGGAGATATAACTAAAGGACCTGATTTAGCTCATGTTGCATCAGCAGAAGGTCTTCTTTGTGTTGAAAAAATTGCCGGACATAATGTTCACCCAATAGATTATAATAATATCCCTGGATGCACATATTGTAATCCTGAAATTGCTTCTGTAGGAATGACTGAAAAACAAGCCCTTGAAAGAGGTTATGATATATTAATTGGTAAATTTCCATTTTCAGCATCTGGGAAAGCAAAAGCTAGTGGGAATTCTGAAGGCTTTATTAAAGTAATTTTTGATAAAAAATATGGAGAATGGTTGGGTTGTCACATGATAGGGGATGGAGTCACAGAAATGATAGCTGAAGCTGTTTTAGGAAGAAAATTAGAAACCACTGGATATGAAGTTTTAAAAACAATCCATCCCCATCCCACTATGAGTGAAGCTGTTATGGAAGCAGTCGCAGATGCTTACGAAGAGGTTATTCATTTGTAATTCAAAATAAAACTTTCTACACCTAACCTGTAACTATCTAAACCAAAACCAACAATAAGACCTTTAGCAACAGGAGTAATATATGACTTATGTCTATAATTTTCTCTAGAAAAAGTATTCGAAATATGAATTTCTATAACTGGAGTGTTTATTGACTTAATAGCATCCCCTATACCTATAGAAGTATGAGTAAAAGCTGCGGCATTAAGAAGAATACCATCATAATCAAACCCTACTCTTTGAATTTGATCAATTAATTCACCTTCTATATTTGATTGAAAATAATTAAAATCAACTTCAGAATATTTATTTATTAAAAAATTTAAATAATCATCAAAAGACTGATTTCCATAAATATTTGGCTCTCTATTTCCTAACAAATTTAAGTTTGGTCCATTAATTATACTTATTTTCATTAAATTATATTTATTCAAAAATACTATTTATTCAAAAATACTATTTTAAAGGTTTAGAATAAAAAAATTTTTATGGATTGGATGAATGCTATTTCAGACTATAAAATGTTTCTAAAAATAGAAAGAGGTCTTTCAAAAAACTCAATAGATAGTTATTGTGCAGATTTAAAATCACTATATAATTTTATAATAAAAAATAAATATCCTAAGGATCCTACAAGATGTAGTGCTGAATTAATAAAAAAATATATTTATGAACAATCAAAAACAAATAATACAAAAACTCAAGCAAGAAGAATCTCTGGAATAAGAAGTTTTTTCGATTATTTAACTTTCGAATCTTATATAAAAACAAACCCAACTGAGCTTATTGAAACACCAAAAATTGGGAGAAAACTGCCCGATAGCCTGAGTATAAAGGATATAATTAAATTAATTGATAATATTGACCTAAGCCACCCACAAGGAGTTAGAAATAGAGCGATAATTGAAACATTATACGCTAGTGGTCTAAGAGTATCAGAATTAACTAATCTAAAATTATCAGATCTTTACTTTAAAGAAAACTTAATTAAAGTATTTGGTAAAGGAAATAAACAAAGATTAGTTCCAATAGGAAAATATTCAAAAAAATATTTAAAAATTTATATTAACAATCAAAGATCAAAAAAAAATATTTTAAAAATTAATTCCGACACTGTGTTCCTTAATAGAAATGGGGGGCAAATTTCAAGAATAATGATTTTTACTATAGTAAAGAATTTGGCAATTAAATCTAATATTAAAAAAAGTATTAGTCCACATACATTTAGACATTCTTTTGCAACACATCTCCTTGAAAACGGTGCAGATTTAATAACAATTCAGAAACTTTTAGGTCATGAAAACATAATTACAACTGAAATTTATACTCATTTAGACACAATACATTTAAAAAAGATCATGAATAAATTTCATCCAAGAAATTTATAGCTCATTTGACTAAAAGACGAAAACCTTCTCCGTGAATATTTATAATCTCAACTTTTGGATCTAAAGAAAGATGCTTTCTGAGTTTTGCTATATATACATCCATACTTCTTGAAGTGAAATAATTGTCATCTCTCCAAATTTTATTTAAGGCTAAATCCCTAGTTAATAAATCGTTTAAATTTAATAATAACAATTTAAGTAGTTTATTTTCCTTAGGAGACAATTTTATTGAATTGTTATTTCTGAATTTGAGTTGCCGTATTTTTGAATTAAATAAAAATTCACTAAACTCAAATTCAAATTGATCAGTATTATTTTGAAATAAATTTGAAATATTCTTTCTGCTTAAAATATATTTAATTTTAGCCAACAAAACTTCTGAATCAAAAGGCTTTATTAAATAATCATCTGCACCAATTTTAAACCCTCTCAAAACATCTTCTTTTAATGCACGAGCAGTAAGAAAAAAAACAGGAATACTTTCATTTTTTTCTCTAATTTCTCTTGCTAAAGTGAATCCATCCTTATAAGGCATCATTACATCTAAAATGCATAAATCAAATTCAGTTTTAGTAAATTTTTCAAAACCTTCAATACCATTTTTTGCAAGAGTAACATTATAATTATTTAAACTTAAATAATCTTTTAATATTGAGCCAAAATTAGGATCATCTTCAACAATTAAAATTTTATTATTTGATTTCATAAAATAATTTAATTAGCTATTAACTAATGGAATAGATATTATAAAATTCGAACCTTTTCCTTTCTTGCTTTCTATTTTTATTAATCCTCGATGAATATCTACTATTTTTTTAACATAGAACAAACCTAAACCATGCCCCTTAACATTATGAATATTTCCAGATTGCTCTCTATAAAACTTATCAAATATTTTTTTTTGAGTAAAAACATCCATTCCAATTCCTCTATCTCTAATACTTACAAAAATATTTGAATCATCATTTTTTGTTTCAATATTTATTTCAGGGGCCTCATTTGAATACTTAATTGCGTTATCTAATATATTTATCAAAATGTTTGTGAAATGATCTTTATTTCCAAAAAACAAATCATCAACAGCTTTTAAACTTTTTACAATTTCACCCCTTTTATCAGAGATAATTAGTTTAGTATGGTTTACTGCATCATTAATTATAGGATGCATATTTATAGAGTTTTTTACAAATGAACTTTTACTTTTTTCTAATTGAGAAATAGTTAAAAAATTCTCAACCTGATTTAACATTCTAGAATTTTCCTCACGAATCATCCTTACGTAATTATTTATAATTTTTTTATCTGAAATTAATTTTGGATTAGATATAAAATCAAGAGCTAAATCAATTGTTGCAATAGGAGTTTTAAACTCATGTGACATGTTATTTATAAAATCTGTTTTAATTTCAGAAATTTTTTTCTGATGAATCATTTGATAAAGAGCAGTTGATGAAACAATTACAATAAAAGTTGTAAGAATAAATGTTAAAGCTCCTATTCCAAAAATAGAAGACAAAACATATTCATTTTTTTCAGGAAAAAAAACTACTAATTCATATTGAGCAATACCATTCTCATCATAAAATATAGGTGTGTAATATTTAGGTCCTATTTGTTCTTCAATATAATGGTTAGATTTAATTTTTGTGCCTAAACCATTATTTAATATAACAAAGTCATAAGAAGTATTTATCTTTTTATTTTCAAGTTCTCTTTGAATTAAAAAATTCAACTCGCTTGAATTTAATCTTTTATGTATTGGAATGTTTTTAGAATATTGAATAAAAGCCTCTCTTTTAGCCTGATCATATAAGTTAATTCTATTTACAGTTTTTATTTTTTCAATTGAACTTGTCAGATTATTTCCCCTATCAAAAATATCGTTTTTATGAATTATAGTTGTGTTTTTTACACTTTTAAAATCAGTAACTTTAACCATACTTGTATCGTTATCTACTAAATTTGGCAAGATATTGTAATCTTCTTCTAAAATCCCATATGCATAATAAGACATTAAATTATTTGATTTATCCTCATCTAAAAAAAGGTAGATCTCAGCAAAATTTGCACTATCAGGAGATTCTAAAGAATCTATATATTTTTCATAAGCAGCAATATAATCAGATAATTCCCTTTCTTGCACCTCTTTAGCAACATTTTGAATAGATTGTTGAACAGAAAGTGAAAATTCTTCTTCCTTATTTTTCCAGGAAGAATATATCCAATATCCCTGAAATAAAATTATTCCAACAATAGAGGCTATCATAAAAGTAACCAATGAAAAAAAGATATTTTTTTTCAATTCAATAAATTTAAACACAAATTACAATGATTTTTTTTAAATAAAATAATAAAACAATGTTAATAAGACCTATTTCAATTTTTTAATAGTTTAAATAAACAGTCAAATTCTAACAAGGTCCTTTCCCAAATATTATTATTTATTATAAAATCAGACAAATCTGTTTTTTTCTGATCAGACCATTGAAGATTAATTCTTTTGACAATCTCCAATCTTGATAGATTATCACGTTTTATTAATCGATCAATTCTACCCTCATAAGTAGCACAAACAAGAATAATAAAATCACAATTCTTATAATAACCTGATTCAAATAACAAAGCTGTCTCATATACAACAAAATCATAATTCTTATTTATTTTAATGAAATTTTTAAATTCTTTTCGAACTTCAGGATGAACTATTGAATTTAATAAACTCAACTTTTTTTTATCATTAAAAACTATATGAGAAATTCTCTTTCGATTCAATTTACCTTCTTGATATAAATCAAGTCCAAATAACTTTTCAATATCTTTTCTCAACTTTTCCTTATTCATAAGACTTCTTGCAACAAGATCTGAATTAAAACATGGTATCTTTTTCTTTTGAAAAAGATTTAAAATAGAAGTTTTTCCTGAACCTATCCCTCCTGTTAAACCAATAATTTTCATTTTCTTATCAAATAATTAACCATCTTTGGTTGCCAATTAATGTTTTTTACTCTATTTGGATATTTAATTAAAAATAATGATAAAGAGCTATATTTTTGATTTAAAAATTTATAATCAGCAATAATTTCAAAATTATCTTCACTTACTTTATTAAAATTTTTAAGAGAAATTATTGCTTTTAATTTAACATAATTGGGAAACAACTTTAACCTTACGGAATCTGGAAGATTTATAATCTTTATAGGCACAGTGAATTCTTTTTCAGAATATTTTGAAACCAATCCATTAAGTTGAACTTCATTTGAGCTATATTTTATGTCTTTATTTAACAAAAGTTTGATCTTGTCATCAATTGACTTATAAACGTCACTCCTTTCATAAAATTCTGTGTGAACATTTTTTAAAGTGTCTATAATTTCAAAAGGACCTGATATCAATATGCTATCAGGATTCAATGACCACTCGTAATCATTTAAAAATCCAGGTCTAAATTTAATTCTTTCATTTAATAATACCAGGACTTTTTTTCTTGATAAAATTGAAAAATAAAAAGTTATATTTTTTGATATAATTTCATCAATTCTATTTTTTTCATATAACTGTCTCTCAATTTCAAAAATTTTATTTTCTAAATCCAAGTTTCCAATACCATTTTTATATAACACATCAGTATCTATAGAGATTTTTATGTTTTTTTTAAAAAATTTATAAAGTATTATTTCAAATCCTGTAGCTGAAAATAAAAGAGATAATTTATCTGATTTATTTTTAACAGAAATTGTGTCAGGAATATTTATCCATAGAATATCAAAATCATTTTTAAACTTATAGGTGTTTGAAAACTTTGTGACTAACCAAAAAAAAGATGAAATCAATACAAAAAAAAAGAAAAATTTAAATTTTATTTTTTTTTTGAAATCTAAAATTTTATTATCAAAAATTGAATTTAACAAGAATATCTATTTTTTATAATTTCAATTTAGTCTCCTAATAAATCAATCATATCCTGACTTATTCCTACATTAGAAAATCCACCATCATGAAATAGATTTTGAAGAGAAACCTTTTTAGTATAATCAGAAAAAAGAGAAACAACATAATTAGCACAATCCTCAGCTGTAGCATTACCTAATGGGGACATTTTTTCTGAATAATTTAAAAAAGTTCCAAGTCCTTTAACACCCTTTCCGGCTGTAGTTAATGTAGGGGATTGAGATATAGTGTTAACCCTCACTTTTTTTTCTTTACCAAAAAAATAACCAAAACTTCGAGCTATAGATTCTAAATAAGCTTTATTATCAGCCATATCATTATAATTTGGAAAAACCCTTTGAGAGGCTATATATGTTAAAGCAATAATACTGCCCCAAATATTCATAGCATCTTTTTGATATAAAACCTTTAACAACTTGTGAAATGAAACTGCAGAAACGTCCCAGCCTTTAGTTAACCAATCGTAATTCAAATCAGTATATTTTTTTCCTTTTCTCACATTAACTGACATCCCTATAGAATGTAAAACAAAATCCAATTTACCTCCAAGTATTTCTTGAGATTGATCAATGAGATATGACAAATCTTCTAATTTAGTTGCATCAGCAGATATTATTTTTGAGTTAGTTTCTTGCGCCAATTGATTAATTGAACCCATTCTTATAGCAACAGGTGCATTCGTCAATATAAATTTTCCACCAGATTTATAAACAGCTTCAGCTGTTTTCCATGCTATAGAAGAACTATCTAACGCACCAAAAATTATACCATTTTTTCCCTCTAATATTTTATGTAACATGTTAATTTTAATTGAACAAATATAATGCTAATTCAACAATTGTTTTGCATGCGCTTTAGCTGTATTAGAAATTTGATCACCAGACAACATTAAAGCAATTTCTTCAATTCTTTCTACTTTATTTAATTCTTTTATATATGTGCTCGTTTTAGTTTTATCAGAAATCTTATAAACTTTAAAATGTTTAAGTCCTTTTGAAGCAACTTGAGGTAAATGAGTAATAGTGAAAACCTGAACAAAATTTGATAATTCAAACATTATTCTAGCTATACTATCTGATATTTTTCCAGAGACTCCCGAATCAATTTCATCAAAAATTATTGTTGGAAGTCTTTTATATCTAGATATTATATTTTTAATTGACAACATAATTCTAGAAAGTTCTCCTCCAGAAGCAATTTTTTTCAATAATCTGTATTCACTTCCCTTATTAGATTTATAATACAACAGCAAAGAGTCTTTTCCATTAGATAAAAAAACTTCTGACGAGATTAATTCTATTTTAAAACTTGCTCCTATCATACCCATTTTATGAGTCAATTTCTCAAGTTCAGATTTAATTTTTGGAATAGCTATTTTTCTTAAAGCTGATATTTTTTTTGATAATATATCTAATTTTTTTTCTAGTTTATTTTTTCTAGTTTTAACTAATGATATGGATTCATGAATATTTTTATTAAATTCAACTTCTTTTCTTAAATCCTCTCTTAATAAAATTAATTCACTTGAAGATTTTAACTTATGCTTATTCAAAAGACCATTAATTTCATTCATCCTATCTTCTAAAATCAACAACTCTTGTGGATTTGTTTCTAAATTTTCAAACTGTTTTTTTAGTTCTTCTAGGACATCATCTATTTCATAAAAAACTACTTCAACCCTTTCTTTAATAGATAAATATTTATTTGATTTTTCATTTAAAATCTTAATTAAATTTCTAAATTCAATTAATTGATTTATTAATCCAATTTGATCATTTTCTATAAGAGATACAGCTTTTTTTAAATTGGATTTTATAGATTCAACATTCGATAATTCATTAAATTTTATCTCTAAATCCTCTTCCATACCTTCTGATATATTTGCATCAACTAATTCATCAAACATAAATTTTTTAAATTCATAAGATTCAGTTAATTCTATCTGATTATTTTTTAATAATTCCAATTCAGAACAAGTTTCTTTGTATTTAGTTAATAAAGTTTTATAATTAGATAAGTTAATTTCATTTTTAGCAAAAGAATCAATAATTAAAAATTGATATGATTCTTGGTTAATCAATTGTGTTTCTTGTTGAGAATGAATATCTATAAGTTTAGAACTTAATTCATCTAAAAAATTTAATTTAACTGGGGTGTCATTAACAAATGCTCTAGATTTACCGCTTGGAATAATTTCTCTCCTCAAAATTGTTTCATCATAATAATCTATATTATTTTCTAAAAAGAAAGTTTTTAAATCATATTTATCGATTTTAAAAACTGCCTCAACAACACATTTTTTATTTGGATCGCTTAAAGAATCTATATCAGCTCTTTTTCCAAGAACTAATGAAAGACCCCCAAGTAAGATTGATTTTCCTGCACCAGTTTCTCCTGTTATGCAAGTCATTCCTTTAGAAAAAGAAACTTCTAATTCATCTATTAAAGCAAAATTTCTAATTCTTAATTCTTTTAACAATCTTGTCTTTTTTTAAATGAATATTAAATCAACTTTTAATTTGATTCCATTTAGAATTAAAAAATGGTGCAATTTTTTTCAAAACATTTAAAGTAAAATCAACATCAACATCAGGTCCGTCTGAAAAAATACTAACAATCTCATCAGCTTTGGAATCAAAAAATATTTGAAGTAAATAGGAGTCAGGGCGAACATTATAAACATTCTCTAAATTATTTAGAGATGCAAGAACTGCTTTTTTTGCTATAAAATTATCTGTTGTCATAAAATCTAATCCTTGCCTATGATAAAGGTAAGATGATTTTCTAAAATCACTATAAGTATTAGATAACATCATTTCAATTAACCAAAATCTATTTCTATCACTCTCATTAGGTTGCCAGCCTTTAAAATTCGATTGTTGAGCTAAATTTACTATTCTTTGAGCATTTTCAAGATAAACAGATCCTCCATTTAATTTAAAAGTATCTGCATCCATACCAATAATTAACAATGCATAATAACTAACAATAGAAACTAAATTAGATTCAAAAGATGATTTATTATAAAATAACGGCTGAAATTCTTGATATTTAAAAACTATGTCTTTATCTAAAAAATTTAAAATTGGACTATCATAATTAGATTCAAAAATTGGTCGTTGAGATTGAACTTGCAGAGTTCCCTCAAATTTATCATTTTTGTAACTTGTAAGTGTAAAAACAAAACTACAAGTTATCTTTTCATAATTTAAAAACTCTTTATTAGTCCAAACTTGGTTATTAATAAATTCATTAAGAGATTTCTCAAGAGTTTCAAAAATCTGTTGATTAGTTTGATTTACCAAATTCGAATTAATAACAACCTGAGCGTTCAATTCTTGTGAGAAGATCCGATCAGCAGAAATAAAAAAAATTATTAAACCGAAAAAATTATTTAATTTCATTCATTATCTCTTTAAAAATATCTTTTGCAACATCAATCTTTGATTTCAATTTAAAATCTTTTATGGACTTATTTTTTTTAATAAATGTTATTTTATTTTTATCACTACTAAATCCAGCATCTATATCCTTCAATGAATTTAAAACAATTGCATCTAAATTTTTACTTTTTAATTTAAATTTTGCATTCTTAATTTCATTTTCAGACTCTAAAGCAAAACCAATTAATAATTGTTTGTTTTTATTTTTCCCCATGAAATCTAAAATATCCACTGTTTGTTCTAAATTTACAATACTAAATTCCTCTTCCTTTTTTATTTTTCTATTAAATGTTTTTACTGGCTTGAAATCAGAGACTGCTGCTGAAGCAAAAACTATATCAACTTTATTATAAAATAATTTTACTGAAGACAACATTTCTTGCGCTGATGAAATGTCAATACGTTTTAGATTTGGATGAGAAATTTTTTGTGAGGTTGGTCCTGTAATTAAAACTACTTCTGCTCCTAAATCTAAAGCAACTTTAGCAAGAGCAAAACCCATTTTTCCAGATGAATAATTTCCAATGAAACGAACTAGATCAATTTTTTCATAAGTTGGACCGGCAGTTATTAAAACTTTTTTACCAGACATTAAAAGGTTTGATTTAAAAAAATTTTCAATAAATATTAAAATTACCTTAGGCTCAACCATACGTCCTTTTCCTTTCAAACCGCTTGCTAAAAAACCTTCTCCAACTGGCAAAATAATATCTCCACGAGATTTTATTTTTTTTATATTTTCTTTATTTGAAGGATGATTATACATGTCTAAATCCATAGAAGGAGTAATCATCACAGGGCACTTAGATGAAAAATAAGTTGCTAAAAGTAAGTTATTGCAAATACCATTTGCCATAGAAGAAATTGTATTTAAAGTTGCTGGAGCTATCAAAAATAAATCTGCCCAATTAGCTAAATCGACATGATTATTCCATAATGGATTATCCATGTCCTCAGATACAAAAGATGATAAAACAGGATTATTAGAAACTGTTGAGAGAGTAAGTGGAGTGACAAAATCCATTGATGAGGGCGTCATTACAATCTTAACCTCTGAACCATTTTTAACTAGTTGTCTAACAATTTCTGGAGACTTATATGCAGCTATTCCTCCTGAAATTCCAACCAAAATTTTTTTTCCAATGAGAAAACTCATTTTTACAAATTAGTTTCTTCATCTGCATTTCTGTGATAAATTCTATCATTTAGCCATTCCTCTATCGCTATTGCATGAGCTTTTGGTAGACGTTCATAAAATTTTGAAACTTCTATTTGCTCTTTATTTTCGAAAATCTCTTCCAAACTATCATTGTGGGTAGCAAACTCATCAAGCTTTTCATGAAGTTCATTTTTTATATCTGAATTAATCTGTTTTGACCTTTTAGCAATAATTGATAAAGCTTCATAAATATTTTCAGTTATTAATTCGATTTCATCTTTATTATATGTTTTAGTTGTAATCGATGCTTTTGATTCTCTATATTTATTCATAATAAGTTATTTAGTTAGTGATTCATTTTCTTTAAATAATTTAAGTTCTTTCTCTATTAATTTTATTTTTTTTTTAAGATCATTAATAAATATAGTCTCGGGATAATATCCTAATATTAATTTATAATGATTTTTTAATTCTAATAATCGATCTCTTTTTTTTAACTGAATACTATTAATTGCAATTTCAAACATAGAATTAAATTTAACAAACATTGATTCTTCACGAAATTTAGTACCCGGATATGTCGAAATAAAATTGTCATTCGCTTTCATAGAAGCCTTAAAGTCTCTAATTATATAATATTGTTTTGCGATTTCAAAATCTTTTTTTTCAAGCTTCACTTGTAATTCATTAATTAACTTATTTGCTCCCATAGAAAATTCTGAATTAGGATAATTATTAATAAATACCTGAAGCTTTTCAATTGCAGAAAAGGTATCTTCTTGATCTAAACTATAATTTGGTGATTGATAATAAAAACTTTTAGCCTCTTTAAAATAGGCTTCGATTATACGATCACTTTTTGGATAAGATTTAATAAAATTTTCAAATTGATTTGCAGCTAAATAATATCTTTTGTTTAAAAAATATGAATCTGCTAAAAAATATATAAGTCTTTGAGATTGAGGTTTACCTCTATATTTTGGAATTATCTGTTCAAATAATCTAGAGGCTTTTCTGTATTCTCCAGTATTATAAAATGATTCTGCAACCTTATACTTTTCTGATGTATTATCACTATTTAATAATTTTTGATAATCGCTGCAATTAACAAAAACACAAACCAAGAATAATACATATATAAATTTCACTAAATGCATTTTGCAAAATTAATAAATCTATATGAAATTATACTTCATTAATGCAATTATGAAAAATAAATAATTTAATTTATCTCGCTCAATTTCTGAGCAATTTTATTTGAAAGTTCTTTAGAGGCACTAACTAATGGCAATCTTACATGATTTGAACAAAATGACAATTGACTCATTAATTCTTTTATACCTGTTGGATTACCTTCTAAAAATAAATATTTAATTAAATCTAGTAACTCAAAATGAATTTTATAAGCCTTCTTTAAATCTCCAGAGTTAGCAAATGAAATCATTCTAGAAATCTTTTTAGGAAAAGCATTTCCTATAACTGAAATAGAACCTGAGGCTCCAGATAAAATCATCGGTAAAGAATAGTGATCATCACCACATATAATCTTAACATTCTTGGGGACTGAATTTATTAGATCTTGACTAAAAGAAAAATTTCCACTTGCCTCTTTAATTGCAATAATATTATCAGTATAATTTATCAATCTAATAAAAGTATCTTTCTCAATCATTGAACCTGTTCTATTTGGAACATTATAAACTATTAAAGGAACAGGACTTTCTTTAGACAATTTTATATAATGTTTTAATATTCCCTCTTGACTTGGTTTAACATAATATGGTGAAACCGATAAAATAGCACTAAAATTATTCAAGTCTGTGTTTTTTATATCTTTAATTACCAAATCTGTATTATTTCCTCCGATTCCAATTACCATTGGCAACCTATTATCATTTACCTCTATTATAAATTTTATTAAAGCATTTTTTTCAACTTTTGACAGAAGAAATGTCTCTGCCGTAGTACCTAAAACGACAATGTAATCAGCTGATCCAGAAACAATATTGTCAACAATTAAAGGAATTTTTTCATAATCAATCTTCCCTGATCTATTAAAAGGAGTAATCATTGCTACACCTAGCCCGTTTAAAATCATTATTTATTTTTAAAAATTATATTAATATATTTTACGCTTTCTTCAATAAACAATTTTGAATTAGTTGGACTTAAATTTATAATTAAATCATTAAGTCTATTGTCAGTATCAATTAATCCTAATCTGAAATTTGCTTTACTCAAAATAGATAAAAGAGATAATAACGAATTTTTGTTATACAAATTAAATAATATATCAAATCTTCTGTTTAAAAACTTATTTAGATATTGAGGAAATTTACCAAACAAACTTACGTCTTCTATATAAATAGAATTAGCTTTAAATTTTAAAAAATTATTTTTTCCAAAAATGATTATGTCAAATCTGTCTTTTGATAATTCTAAACTCATTGCAAGATCTTCAATAAAAGAATCCTTTAAATCAAATTTTGGGTCTAACAAAATTCCAATTAATAATCTTTTTTTTTGAACTACTTTAATCTTATTTATTTTATTATTTAGTTCCTTTTTTAATCTTAAACCCAAAAAAAAAAATTTAATCCTTTTAATCATTATAACTTTATAAAATTATCTCAGTATTTATCAATAACATAAAAATTAAAGCAACAATATTTTTTAACATAAATCTGTTATAAATATAACATTTAAGATCCTAAACATTAATCATGTCAATAAATTCTCTTTCACTAATAATTGAAACAAATATTTTTTTTGCTTTATCGATTTTTGATTGACCTGGATTTCTTCCAGCAAGTAAATAACTAGTTTTTTTTGATATTGATGTTGATAAAGTCCCTTCCATTTCCTCAATTTTATCTTTTAATTCATTTCTACTAAATCTATCAAAAACACCTGAAATAACAAAGGTATAACCACTTAAAACGCTAACACCTTTTTTATTAGAATAATCGTTTTGAAATTTAATCCCATGAGACCTAAGAATCTCAATCATTTTATTATTTTCCACATTTTTAAAAAAAAAGTTTATACTTCTAGCAATTTTAATTCCAACATCATCAATTTTCAATATATCATCTTCTGATAATAAAGATAAATTTAAAAGAGAGCCTGTTGAAGCAGTAATTTTTTTTGCAACTGTTTCGCCAACATGTCGAATTCCAAGACCAAATAAAACCTTTGCAAAGGGTTTGTTTTTTGAATTTTCTATACTCTTTAAAAGATTGACTATAGACTTTTCGGCCATTCCTTCAAGATCTAAAATATTTTTTTTATCAAGTGAATATAAATCTGCAATATTTCTTATAATCCCATTTTTAAATAATAAACTGACAGTCTCCGAGCCTAAACCTTCGATATCCATAGCTTTTCTAGAAACATAATGTAAGATTCTGCCTACTATTTGAGGTTCACAATTAATTGAATTAATACAATAGTAATTAACTTCTCCTTCAACTCTAGATAAAATAGTCCCACATTCAGGACATCTTTTTATAAATTCTATTTTATTATCAATTGAACCTCTCCTTAATTCATCTATTCCTAGAATTTTCGGTATAATTTCTCCTCCTTTTTCAACATAAACCCAATCTCCTATTCTAAGACCCAAATTTTCAATTTGGTCTGAATTATGTAAAGAAGCTCTTTTTACTATTGTACCAGAAATTTGAATTGGCTCAAGAATTGCAACTGGTGTTAAAGCTCCTGTTCTTCCAACTTGATATTTAACATCTATAAGACGAGTAGATACATTTTCAGCTTGAAATTTAAAAGCAATTGCCCATCTTGGAGTCTTTGAAGTAAAACCTAATTTTGATTGTTGATTTAAATTATTAACCTTAATCACTATACCATCAATTTCATATGGCAATTGATCTCTTTTATTTTCCCAAATAGTAATAAAATTTAATACGTTTCCAATTGAATCACATAAACTTGAAGTTGTTGGAACTTTAAAACCCCAAGATCTAGCTTTTTTCAAAGAATCCTCATGAAAATTAATTGGCAGATCCTCACCTGAAAGACCATATAAAAAACAATCTAAAGGTCTCTCAGCCACAACTTTACTGTCCTTTAATTTTATACTTCCAGCGGCAGTGTTTCTAGGATTACTATACAAAGGTTCTCCTCTAGATTTTCTTATATCATTCATTTTATTAAAACCATCTATTGGAAGAATTATCTCTCCTCTAATCTCAAATAAATTAGGATAGTCTCCTCGAAGCTTCAGAGGTATTGATGAAATAGTTTTTATATTATTTGTTACATCATCCCCTTGAATTCCATCTCCTCTTGTTGATGCTAATTCTAATTCACCATTTTTATACAAAAGATTTATTGAAGCACCATCATATTTTAATTCACAGAAATACTCTATTTTTTCATTTCCTAGTATCTTAAACAATCTTTCCTCCCATTTAAGAACCTCTTCTTTATTATAAGTATTAGATAAAGAAAACATAGGTTTTTTATGAATAATTGTATTAAATGATTCAGAAATATCTCCCCCTACTCTTTGTGAAGGAGAATTTTTGTCTGAATAAAAAGGATATTTTTCTTCTAACAAAATAAGATCTCTCAACTTTTTATCAAATTCAAAATCACTAATTATAGGTTTGCTTAAATTATAATACAAATAATTATGATGATGTAATTCTTGCCTTAATTTATTTATTTTATCTAAATCACTATTCATGCTTTTTTTTTAACCTAATCATTCTGTTTTTTCCAAAAAGATCTTTTCTAGTTGATATCTCAAATCGATTATAGGTTTGAATTAAATTTAAAAGACTCCTAAAAAAAAGAGGATTGATCTCAAAATAAACTAGACCGCCATCTCTAAGATTCAATATAGAAAATTCTAGTATTGCTTTGTAAAAAATTAAAGGTTTTTTTTTGCTAACAAATATTGCACTGTGAGGTTCAAAATTTAAAACTTTAAGATCCATATTATTCTTTTCACTAAAACTAACATAAGGAGGATTAGAAACAATAATATCATATATATTTCTTGGCTTGGAAAAACTTAAAATATCATCATGAATAAAATTAATTTGAACTCCAATTAATTCTGCATTCTTCTTAGCAATTAATAATGATTCAGTAGAATTATCTATTGCAGACAAAATAAAATTTGATTTTTTAGCAGAGAGAGAAACAGCTATACAACCACTTCCAGTTCCAATATCTAGAACTTCTAAAGCTTTATCATACTCCTTATTATCATTTAAAATCCATTCAACTAATTCTTCTGTTTCTTGTCTAGGAATTAATACCGATTTATTTACTTCAAATTTATATCCCATAAAAAAACATTCTCCGGTTATATATTGAATAGGACATCTTTTTTGCATATGCTTATTTGATTCAATTAATTTATTTGATTGTTCTTTTGACAATTTTCTATTAGGATATAAGACTATAATTGTCAAGTCCCAATCAAAAAAAGATTTAATTAAAATTTTAAAGTAAAAATCAATTTCATTTTTTGAATAAACATTAGCCAATGTTTTATAATAATATTCCTTTATTTCCATCAAAGTCATTTACTTAAAAAATTTGAATTACAACTTTATTAAAAAAACATATCAGTATAAATTAATAGTTAAATTTACGAGTTACAATATATTCTGAAATATGATTAAAAAAAATTTAATGATTAATGAATTTTATATGAATAGATGCTTATATCTGGCAAAAAAAGGTCTAGGATACACTTATCCTAATCCAATGGTTGGTTGTGTTGTAGTTTATGACAATAAAATAATAGGAGAAGGATGGCACCAAAACTACGGATCATCACATGCAGAAGTTAATGCCATAAAAAATATTAACGATCCTTCAGTTTTAATAAAAAGCACACTGTTTGTTAATCTAGAGCCATGTAATCATTTTGGAAAAACTCCTCCATGTACAGATTTAATTATTAAACATAAAATCCCCAAAATAGTTATTGGAGTTAAAGACCCAAACAGAATTATTAATAGAGATGGAATAGCTAAATTAAAAAATGCTGGTTGTAAAATTATTTTAAATATTATGAAAAAAGAATGCATTCACTTAAATAAAAGGTTTTTTACATTCCATGAAAAAAAAAGACCCTATATTATTCTAAAATGGGCAAGATCTTTAGATGGATATGTAACCCCAATATCAAATCAAAAAAAATCAAAAAAAATCTTTTGGATAACTAATCCTCTTTCTATTCAAAGGGCACATAAATTAAGAAGTAATGAAGATGGAATTATTGTAGGTGTAAACACTATAATAAATGATGACCCTAAACTTACATTAAGAAATTGGAAGGGAAATCATCCAAAACGTTATATCATAGATCCAAATCTTAGAATACCAAAAAAATCAAAAATTTTAAATGACAAACATCCTGTTAAAATTTTAAATTCAACCAAAAGTTTAATAGAAAATAATAAAGAATGGATAAAATGCAATCTTAATAATGTATCAAATATTTTAAACCTTCTATATAAAGAAAATTTACAATCAGTTATAGTTGAAGGTGGAGCAAAAACAATTCAATATTTTATCGATGAAAATTTATGGGATGAAGCTCAAGTTTTTACTGGAAATAAATTAATCAAAAAAGGATTAAAGGAACCAAAACTAGATATTAAAGAATCTCATATCGAAAAAATAGGTTATGATAAACTAAGTTTTTTTTATCCTATTTAAATAAATTTCCAAAAGAACTTGGACATCTAATAGGTTTTAAATTATCTGCGGATAAAAAAGCTAAAACAGTTGAACCTGTAGCAAAAACAAATTCATCAGATCCTATAACTTCATAGTTTAACTCAAATATTACTTTTGGCATCTTAGAAATTTCAATTTTAACTTTAAAACTTATTCCAAATTTCAACGGTTTTTTAAAATTTAAAGTTGCCTTTACAACAGGCATTAATACACCCATACTTTCCATTTCTTGATAAGAAAAGCCCATCGAATTAAGCCATTCTATTCTTGCTAATTCAAAATACCTTAAATAATTTGAATGATGAACAAATCCCATTTAATCAGTTTCATAATATCGAATTAAAATTGGTTTTGTTAAATATTTCATTTTATTTACATATGTAAGAAAGTAAAAAAACTTCTTACATATTTACACTCTCATAATATCAAGAAAAAAAAATTAAAAATCAACCTTAAAAAAAATTTTTTTTCACAAATTTTTTTTGATATTTGTAATTCAGTGATTACAAAAATAAAACACTTTTTAAATAACACATAAATCAGTCTCATTTAAATGAATTTTAATGCTGCTTCAGTCTGGGATAATTGTTTAGTTTTTATTAAAGACAATATTCAAACTCAAGCTTATAGGACATGGTTTAAACCAATTAAACCAATTAAATTAGAAGAAAATTTATTAACTATTCAGGTTCCTAGTAAATTTTTCTATGAATGGCTTGAAGAGCATTATATCAAAATTTTAAAAACCGCTTTAACGAAAGAATTGGGAAACGAAGCTAAACTAGTATATATTATTAAAATGGAAAATACTTTTGGAAATAAATCTCCATTTACAGAAAAAATTCCAAGTAATAATAGAACAAATGTTTTAACTCAAGAAGTAAATGCTCCTTTTTTTTCTGGATCAAATGAATTAAAGAATCCTTTTGTTATTCCAGGTATTAAAAATTTGCAAATTGAATCTCAATTAAATCCAAATTATAGTTTTGATAATTTTCTTGAAGGAGATTCTAACAGATTAGCAAGATCTGCCGGAATGGCAGTTTCAAACAAACCTGGTGGAACATCTTTTAATCCTTTATTAATTTTTGGTGGAGTTGGTCTTGGTAAAACTCATTTAGCTCATGCAATAGGAGTAGAAATTAAAGAAAAATATCCCGACAAAACAGTCCTTTATATATCAGCAGAAAAATTTACTCAACAATATGTTGAGTCTGTCAAAAAAAATAATAGAAATGATTTTATTCATTTTTATCAACTATTAGAAGTTCTTATAATTGATGATGTCCAATTTTTATCTGGAAAAAGTGGTACACAAGATGTCTTTTTCCATATTTTTAATCAATTACACCAAAATGGAAAACAAGTTATACTTACTTCAGATAAAGCTCCTGTGGACATGCATGATATTGAACAAAGGTTATTATCAAGATTTAAATGGGGTCTTTCAGCCGAACTTCAATTACCTGATTTTGAAACAAGAATCTCTATTTTAAAAAACAAACTATATAGAGATGGAGTAGAAATTAATCAAGAAATAATTGAATATGTTGCAAAAAACATTAAAACAAATGTAAGAGAATTAGAAGGTGCCCTAATCTCTCTTATAGCTCAATCCTCATTCAATAAAGCTGAGATTACAATTGATCTAGCAAGGGAAATTGTTCAAAAATTTGTTAAAAATACTAAAAGAGAAGTTTCCATAGATTACATTCAGAAAGTTGTTTCTGACTACTTTCAAATGGACATACAAACTCTTCAATCAAAAACAAGAAGACGTCATATTGTTCAAGCAAGACAACTAGCAATGTATTTTGCTAAAAAATATACAAAAGCTTCACTTGCAAGTATTGGGAACCAAATTGGTAAAAGAGACCACGCAACTGTTCTTCATGCCTGCAAAACGGTTGACAATTTAAGTTTTACTGACAAACAATTTAGAAAATATGTAGAAGATCTAAGCCAAAAATTAACCCTCTAATCTTTTTCAAACACCTCTTATCTAACGATACAATTTCCTGTTATTTAACCAATTTGTATATTTTCTTTTATTTCTATTATGTTGAACTAAATTATTAGAAAATAAATGAAATCCTGGATTTTCTAGATCTGCAACAAAATACAAAAAAGAATGTTTCTCTGGATTAAGAACGGCTAATATGGATGATAAATCAGGCATACAAATTGGTGATGGTGGAAGTCCTCTTTTATAATAGGTGTTATAAGGCGATTTAATTTTTAAATCTTTATAAAGAACTCTTTTAATAATTTGATTAAAATTATCTGATTCTTTTTTAGTAGCATATATTACTGTTGGGTCAGCCTGCAATTTTATATTCCTTTTTAACCTATTAAGATATACTCCTGCAATTCTATTTTTTTCAGATTTTTTTATAGACTCTTTATGAACAATTGATGCTAAAATAATAACCTCTATTTTATTTAAATTAATTTTCTCTGCTTTCATTTCTAAATCTCTGGTCCAAAAAAAATTATACTCTCTCCACATTTTATTTCTAAATTTTTCAGGACTGACTTCCCAATAAAAATCATATGTATTTGGAATATACATTGTTAATGCATTTAAAGAATTAAACCCTTTTTCATTTAAAAAATCGACATCTAAAAAACTGTTAATTAAAGACAAACTATCAGCCATAATTTGTTTTGATATTCTTGACACCAAATCTTCCAACCTTTCTTGATTATTAAACTCAACTTTAACCGTTAATCTATTAATTCTCAAATTATTGATTATTTCATTATTACTACTTCCTTTTTTAATTAAGTACTTGCCAGGTTTAATTTTATTAAAATAGCCTTTCTTTTTGGCAACTTTTATAAAATTACTTACCGATTTTAAAAAAGGTGTTAAATTAATAGTAAGAGAATCTGTGTTGTCATCACTGTCTATAAAAATATAAGATCCTTTTTTGTTATAATTAGTATTATCACTAAAATAAATGATATATATATTTGTTGTATAAATAAATACTATAAATAAAATTAATACACAAACAAAAATTAAATTTTTATTTTCTTTTAATATTTTCAATCCAAGATTTTTTGATACAAACATTCATCATGAAATGAGTTGTCATAATAATTCCACTTTTTTTTAATTCCCACTAAGTTAAACTTCATCTTTTTAAAAAGATAATTACTTGGTTGATTTTCATATGCAACATTAGCATAAAGCAAATGCATATTATAATATAGTTTAGAATGATTTTCTAACAATTGTAATCCTATGGATCCTAGACCTTTATTTCTATACTTTGATAAAAGTACCAAGCCAACACCTGCTCTTCTATGAAAAGATTCGAAATCAAATAAATCTACAAACCCTAATACATCATTACTTTTGTCAGATAAAACGAATCTTTTCTGTTTAGATTCTGAAATATCTTGATTTTGAATTTCAATATATTGATTTAAGGTATATTTAGAATATGGCTCATTTCTGTTTGAAAACTTCCATAAACTTGAATCATTTTCAGTAGAAAATAATACATCTATATCTTCAGGCTCTAATGCTCTTAGTTTGACATTTTTCATTTTAAAGAAAAATTTTACCAGAAAAAATTTTTTCTGTTTTACCGGAAAGGTAAATATTATTATATATTTTACTCTTGTAAGTAAAATTTACTAGAAGATCACCTCCCAAAGTCTCAACTAAAATTTTCGAAAAATTTTTAACTTTCCTTTTATAATGAGCTGCAATAGCAGAAGCAACAGCTCCAGTGCCACAAGCTAAAGTCTCATTTTCAACTCCTCTTTCATAAGTTCTTAACTTAATTATATTTTTGTCAATACACTGAACAAAATTAACATTAATCCCATCTTTTATAAATTCATTTGAATATCTAATTGTTGAACCCAATTTTTTGATATTTAACTTTTCAAGATTATTATTAAATATAATTAAATGTGGAGAGCCAGTATCAATTAATAAACCATTTTTATTTTCCTCTATCTTTAAAACATCTTTAAAATCTAATTTAACAATACTGTTAGATTGAACATAAGCTTTGTGAGCACCATCATATGCATTAAAACTAGTTTCTTTGGAAAATATCTTTTTTTCATAGGCATATGCAACGGCACATCTAGCCCCATTACCACACATCGAACTTAATAATCCATCTGAATTATAATATAACATTTCAAAATCAAACACATCGTGGTCCTTAATTATAATAATACCATCCGCACCAATACCAAAATTACGATTACAAATACTCCTTATCTGAGATTGTTTTAACATTTTAAAATTCCTTAATCTAGCATCAAATAAAATAAAATCATTACCAGTGCCTTGATATTTTTCAAAAATATATTCCATAAGCTGACAAATTTAATCAAAATAGAAAAAAAGATAAGTTGTTAAATTGAAGTTAAAATAAAAATGACAAATAATGAAATTTATACTTTTGTCGAAAATAAAATAATGAAATCTTTGACAAAATCAATTTTAGTAGGACTTCTATCTAGCATTGTTACTATTTTAGTTTATCACAATTATAACAAATCAAGTATTATAATTCAAGAAAATAAATATAATAAACCGATTCCTGTAAACTACTCATATTCATCAAATAATTTTTCAACAACTGATTTTACTATTGCTGCTGAAAAAACAATAGATGCTGTTGTACACGTAAAAAATACATCTTTACCTTCTAACAATAATCCATCATGGTATCGTTTCTTTTATGAAGATGACAACAATATTCCCAAAAAAATTGGAACAGGATCAGGAGTTATAGTATCTCAAGACGGTTATATAATAACTAACAACCATGTTATTGATGGTTTCTCTGAAATAAGAATAACTACAAATAATAATAAATTATACACGGCAAATTTAATCGGAACAGATCCAGGAACAGATATTGCTGTATTAAAAATAAATGCTGATCATATTCTTCCTTACATTTCTTTTGGAGATTCTGATGTCACCAAGATTGGTGAGTGGGTATTAGCTGTAGGTAATCCATTCAATTTAAATTCAACAGTTACTGCTGGTATAATAAGTGCGAAATCTCGCGATTTAAATAAATATGACAACAAAAATGAATCATATATTCAAACAGACGCAGCTGTTAATAGGGGTAACAGTGGAGGTGCACTTGTTAACACTAATGGGGAATTAATTGGAATTAATACTGCGATAAGTTCAATTACTGGAAGTTTTGTTGGTTATTCATTTGCAGTACCGAGTAATATTGCAAGAAAAGTTTTTGAAGATATAATTGAATTTGGAGATGTTCAAAAAGGATTACTGGGAGTAATTGGTCAAGCGCTTAATTCTGATATTGCAAAAAAATTCGGGGTTGATCAAACTGAAGGGTTCTACATTAATGAAATTGAAAAAGGATTTGGGGCAGATATTTCTGGATTAAAAGCCGGTGACATAATAAAAAACATCGATGGAATAAAAATTAACAAGTTTGCTGATCTTTCTGGATATTTATCAACAAAACGTCCAGGTCAAAAAGTTTCAATATTATTTGTAAGAGATAAATCTGAAAATCGAGTTATGGTAACTCTTAAAAAAATAAATAGGATTAACTTTTATGGAATGGA
>Ga0310121_10000387_pt1 | contig 48686 bp, 42 predicted proteins | sample CB27_Tmax_986_MG_FD_203504 | JGI IMG/M metagenome (GOLD analysis project Ga0310121, IMG submission 203504) | Marine microbial communities from Western Arctic Ocean, Canada - CB27_Tmax_986 | ecosystem: Environmental > Aquatic > Marine > Oceanic | place: Canada: Western Arctic Ocean | collected... | reverse complement strand
TGGTCCGAACGTGCTGCTACGTCCCGTCGTCCAGGATCGCCTGTTCCCGACCGTGTGCTACGTCGCAGGACCGAACGAGCTGGCCTATCTCGCGCAGCTGAAAGAGGTCTACGCGCACTTCGATGTCTCGATGCCGCTCATGGCGTCGCGGATGACCGTCTCACTGGTCGACGCCGCGGTCATCAAGTTCGTCCGGCGTCATGAGCTGGGGGTCGAGACGCTGCATCGCAAAGACGAGTCGCTCCTGAATGAGCTGCTGGGGGCACAGCTGCCGGAGTCCGTGGACCAGGCGCTGCGCGCAGCCGACGCGACGGTGCGTGAACAGATGGAGGCCCTCGCCGTGGCGGTCACCGCCGTCGACCAGACCCTGGCCGGTGCGGCCGAGTCCACGCGGGGACGCATGGAGCGTGACCTCAAGAATCTGCGCAATAAGGTCGTGCAGGCGGCCAAGCGCCGCGATCAAACCCTGCGGCGGCAGTTCGCTCGGGCCCAGACCCAGCTGTTTCCATCCGGCACGCCCCAGGAACGGACCATCGCGGGGCTCTTTTTTCTCAACCGGTACGGACCCGCCCTGATCGACCGCCTCGTCACCGACCCCACGCTCGACACGCGCCACCACTGGGTAGTGTCAATTTAATACTCAGACGGGGCTGCGCCCCGAACCCCACGCGACGGCTACGCGGGGGTCCCGAATGCCCCACTCCGCCGCCGCGGGGCGCGCATTATCGCGCGCCTGCGCCCGGAATCCCCGTCCGTGGCGAGGCAGGGAAGCGTTCGCCTACACCGTTGCCTCCTCGATCACGCGCCAAGACGCGCACGTGCGCGTCTCGCGGACGCGGAGTGGGGCTCTCAGGGGTCCCCGCGGAGCGTCTGCGTGGGGTTCGGGGCGCAGCCCCGTCTGAAAAGGGAGACGAGCCGAGGGACCTTGCTGCCGCTGGTGAGGACCGTGCGCGGGCGCGGAGTTTTACCGCCGGGGCCGGGGTCAGCTACGCGCCTGCTTTTCCCTGGGTGCAGGGATTAGGCACCCGATAGCCCGCGCGAAGCGCTGTGAGGGCCAAGGAGAGCAGAGCCCGGCTCGTCGACCGGTTCGCGGACCGAGATGCCCACTCCCGCCGCCGCGGGGTCCACGTGCACGCCTCGTGGCCGCGGAGTGGGGCAATCGGCGTTTCCGCGCAGCCGTCGCGTGGAGCTCGGGGCGCGGCCCCGTCTGAAGAAGTTCCGTCCGCTTCGCTCTGGGTGTACTGCGCCTTTGACCGATAACGTGGGCGTGGCCGCCCCCCGTCGAAACTCCACGCGCCAGCCCCGCCGCCCATCGCCACGCCGCCGGTCACCTCGCCCGAGGGCTCGGCCGCGCTGGACCCGCGCCGTCGTCGGTCTGACCACGCTATCGCTGGTGCTGGTCGTCGCCGGCGTCTGGATGTATCGGTCGCTCTCGGCGGAGATTGACGCGCGTCTCGCCGTCGAGTGGACGCCGGCGCCGATCCAGCTCTTCGCGACCGAGTTCGACATCTCGCCCGGCATGGCGCTCGACCGCCGCGACTTCGCCGGGTGGCTCGATGAGCTGGCCTACACCGAACGAGACCGAGCGCGGGGCGCGGGTGAGTTCGCGGTGGAGCCGGACGCCGTCACCCTGATCGAGCGACAGGGCCCGCACCACGGTCGAACCGTGCGGGTGGGGTTTACGCGCGACGCCGCCGGACGCGACCAGGTGGGCGCCATCGCGATCCCGCCGGACGGCAAGGCCTCCCGGATCTCGCTGGGCACGCCGCTGCTGTCGGTCCGGTCGGCGGCCGAACGACGCAAGCATCGGATTGTCCCGCTTGCCGCGATTCCGGGTCGGGTGGTGCAAGCCGTCTTGGCGGCCGAGGATCACCGGTTCTTCGACCATCCCGGGATCGACCCGTTCCGCATCGCCGCCGCCGCCGTCACCAATCTGACCGGCGACCTCCCGTATCTCGTCGGTGCCAGCACCCTGACGCAACAGTTGGTCAAGAACACGATGCTGACGCCCGGCCAGACCTTCACCCGGAAGCTCCACGAGCAAGCGCTCTCGCTTCTCTTGGAACGTCGACTGTCCAAGTCGCGCATCTTGGAGCTCTACCTGAACGAGGTCTACCTCGGACAACACGGTTCGTTCGCGATTCATGGGGTCACCCAGGGCGCGCGGGCCCTGTTCGGCAAAGATCTGCACAACCTATCGCTCGGCGAGGCCGCGACCATGGCGGGGATCATCCAGGCGCCGCAGCGCAACACGCCGGCGCGCCACCCGGCCCGGGCGCGGACACGGCGCAACGCCGTGCTGCAGGCGATGGTCGAACTCGACTTCATCACCTCCGACGCGGCGATGTCGGCCGCGCGGGAACCGGTCGAGCCGGTGGCGGCCCTCGCCGACGTCGAGGCGCCGTACTTCGCAGACTTGGTGGGCGGACAGCTCGAGGCGATGCTCAACGGCCCGGCGCCCGGTCTCCGCGTCCAGACGACGCTCGACGTCCGTCTCCAGCGGTTGGCGGAGACGGCCGTCCAGGACGGACTGCGCGATATGGCGGGGCTCAGCGCTTCGGGCGCCGCACCGGCCCCGCAGATCGCCCTCGTCGCGGTGGACCCGCGGAGCGGGGCGATCCGTGCGCTTGTCGGCGGCAACTCCTACCACGGGTCCCAGTTCAATCGAGCCGCGCGGGCGCGCAGACAGCCGGGGTCGGTCATCAAGCCCTTCGTGTACCTGGCCGCGCTGGAGCGCGCGGGCCACGACCCCGACTTCGCGTTCACCCCGTCTTCGCTGATCCACGACGAGCCGACCACGTTCATGCACGACGGACGACCGTGGCGCCCGACGAATTTCGGAGGGACGTACGACGGCGCCGTCACCGCGCGCCTGGCGTTGGCCCGGTCACGCAACGTGGCGGCAGTCAAGGTGGCGGAACGAGCCGGGCTCGCGGCAGTCGCCGAACTCTGGGCCCTCGCGTCGGGCGGCATGACCCCGCCTCCCTATCCGTCGCTGGCGCTTGGGACCTTCGAGGCCACCCCTCTGGAGGTCGCCGCCGCCTACACCGTGCTGGCCAATGGGGGTGAGCGGGTTCCGCTTCACGCCGTGGCAAAGGTGAGCAGGAGCGACGGTATCACTGTCACATTACCACCTGACCCACCACTACGGGTCGCCGGCGCCGACAGTGCCTTTCTGGTCACGCAGATGCTTCGGAGTACCTTTGAGGTCGGCACGGCCACCGCCGCCCGCCAGCGCGGTTTCGATCTCGTCGCGGGCGGCAAGACCGGCACAACCGACGACCTGCGAGACGCCTGGTTCGCCGGATTTACCCCGACGCTGGTGACCGTGGTGTGGGTTGGCCATGACGACAACCGCCCGCTCGGCCTGACCGGAGCCCAGGCGGCACTGCCGATCTGGACCGATTTCATGCAGCGTGCGCACGAGGGGCGTCAGCCGGCGGACTTCAACCAGCCCCCGGGCGTCACACGCGTCGAGGTCGACCCGGTCTCCGGCCTTCTGGCCACGGCTCGGTGCCCCGCGCCGCTGCTGGAGGCGTTCCGCCACGGCACGGCACCAGCTGAGCGGTGTCCCCTGCACTGAACCATCAACGGACCGGCATCGGACCAACGGGCCCTCCATCGGCGTCGAGAGTCACGCCACCGGGTATAATCGATCGATGCGTGCCTGGAGCCACACCGTCCGCTGCATTGGGGTCGTGAGCCTGAGCCTGACGCTCGGGTGCGGCGCCCAGGACTCCGAGGCCCCCCCAGAAGGGGCGGTGGATCCGGCCAACACCCTTGAACCGTTGCCCGTGGCCCCGCCGGCGGCCGATCCGGTGCCCGAAACGCTCCCGGACATCGTGGCCCGCGTGAATACGTACGACATTACGAATGAGGAACTCGAGCGGGCGGTCAGAAGCGCGGAGATCCAAGCTGGCCAGGCGCTCCCGACCCAGTTCCGTGACCAGGTGTATCGGTCGGTCCTGGACCGGCTGGTGTCATTCCATCTGCTGCTGCAGGAATCGGAGTCGCGGGGCATTGCCGTCGATGACACCGTGGTGGAGGAACGTATCGATAGCCTGAAGTCGAACTTCCCGACCACCGAAGCGTTCGAGACCCAACTGAGTGACTGGGACACCACGCTCGAGATTCTTCGTGGGGAGACTCGCAGGGACCTGTTCGTCGAGCTCGTGCTTGAGACGGCGGTCACGCCAGACGTCGACATCGATGTGGAGACGACCCGCGCGTTTTACGACCAGCACACCGATCAGTTCACCGAAGGCGGCGGTGCCCAGGCCCGGCACATCTTGATCGGCCTGAGTCCCGATGCCGGGGAAGACGACAAGACCGCCGCCCGTGCGCGCGCCGAGAGCGTGGCGAGCGACCTCGCGGCGGGCGGCGATTTTGCGGAACTCGCGCAAGCCCATTCCGAGGACCAGGGGTCGACCGCCAACGGCGGTGACCTGGGTACCGTCGTCAAGGGGCAGACCGTCCCCGCGTTTGAGGCGGCGCTGTTCGCCCTCTCGCCGGGTGAGACCAGCGGAGTCGTGGAAACACCGTTCGGGTTTCACATCATCCAGATGACGGCGCTCGAAGAGGCGAGCACGGTTCCGTTCGCGGAGGCCAGCGTGCAGATCCGGGAGTTCCTCGTGCGACAGGAACAGCAGGCGCGCTCCGAGGCGTTCGTAGCCGAGTTGCGAGCCAACGGTGACATCGAGATTCTGATTTAGGAACCCATGAGAAACGAGGATGTATTCGAGGCGGTCGCCGCCGCATTACAGCGTGGCGAACCTGCGGCGCTGGTGACGATCATCCGGGCGCAGGGGTCCACCCCTCAACGGGTGGGAGCCAAGATGTTGGTCTTCCCGGACGGGCGAACCGTGGGCACGATCGGGGGAGGGTGCTACGAGAACGAGGCGTTCTGGAAGGCCAAGACCGCCATCGAGACACGCGAGCCGGTCATCGCCAAGTACGAGCTGGCGGATGACATCGCGGAAGATTCCGGGCTGATCTGTGGAGGGCAGATGGAGGTGTATATCGAACCCCTCGAACCGGCCCCGGCTCTCTACCTCGTCGGCGCGGGCCACGTGGCCTATCACCTGGGCCAGGCTGCCCAGACCGTCGGCTTCCGGCTGCACGTCATCGACGATCGCGAAAAATTTGCCAATGCCGAGCGGTTTCCTGAGGCCGAGGAAATCGTCGTGGATGCGATTCCAGAGTGGCTGACCCGGGCCGAGCTGCCGCCGCACGCGTTCGCGGTCATCTTGACGCGAGGCCACCGGCACGATCTCGATGCGTTGCGGGCGCTGGCGCCGAAACAGCTGCGTTACCTCGGGCTAATCGGGAGCCGCGCGAAGGTGGCGCGAATCTATGAAGCGCTGGAAGCGGAAGGCATTCCGGCCGAGCAGCTCCGGCGTGTGCACGCGCCCGTAGGATTGAATCTGGGCGCGGTGACCCCCCAGGAAATCGCCGTGAGCATTCTCGCGGAGCTGATCGCGGTCAAGTACGGCAAGATCGGCGCGGACGCCACCACCAGCGATTCCCAGGACGCCGGATCTCTGCGCTGGACCCCACGTGGCGCCGCCGAGACGACCAGCGTGTAGCCATCTGGCGAAAGGTATACTGGCTTCTGTCATGTCTCGGCACTCCATGTCAGCGGGAAACACCGGCACCGACCTGTCCGCTCGGGCGCGCAGTGTGCTGGCCGCGCTGGTGCAAGAGTACATCGACCGCGGCACGCCGGTCTCTTCGCGCTGGCTTGCGGAGCACGGCGGGTTCGGGCTTTCCTCGGCCACCGTGCGCCACATCCTGGCCAGCCTCGAAGAGGCCGGATTGGTGTGGCAGCCGCACACCTCGTCGGGGCGGGTGCCGACCGATTTGGGATACCGCAGCTTTGTCGACCTGCTCCTCGAGCACCGGCTTGCGGCGCGCTCGACATCGGCGGTCGAAGCGCGACTGCGCCAGGCGGGGTCGGTCAAGGGCGTGCTGTCCAACGTCTCACACGAGCTCTCTCGGGTGTCGCATCATCTCGGATTCGCCCTGGCTCCCACCAACGAAGTGGTGGGATTCGAACACATCGAGTTCGTGCCGCTCGAAGGTACCCGCATTCTGGTGCTTGTCTCGGCTGAAGGACAGCAGGCGTGCCACAAGGTTGTGGACATCGGAGAACGGGTGCGACGTAGCGAACTCGAGCAGGGTGCGCAATACCTGAATCGCGAATTCCGCGGGTTGACCCTCGGAGAAGTACGCACCTTCGTGATCGAGCACCTCCGGGAAGAGCAGGTGCTCTGCGATGCGTTGCTCTCCAGGTCCCTGCGGCTGGCCAGTTCGACTCTGGAAGAGATGGTCCCACGTGACAACGTCTTCGTGGACGGGGCCACGGCCCTCTTCGACGAGGTCTCCGACGACGAAGGCCCTGTACCCCTCGCCACGTTCCGAGCGCTTCTGGAAATGGTGCAGGAGAAGCACCGCCTGGTGCGGTTGTTGAGCGAGTATCTCGATGTCGATCCCGGCAGCCTGACGGTGGTGATCGGAGCCGAACACACAGCCGCCGACCTGAAGCCATTCAGCCTGATCGCGTCAACCTATTCTGATGGCCGACAGACCGGTACCGTCGGTGTAATCGGTCCACGTCGGATGCGCTATTCACGAGCCATCGCGGCGGTAGACAGCGTGTCGCAGGCCGTCAGTCGAGTCTTGGTGAACCACAGTCCCCCGCCCGCAGACGATGCACGACGAACACCCTACGGATCAGTCTGAGCCTACCCCGGAGCAGCCGGACACGGCGGCCCCGCGCGACGAGACCGCGCCCGAACCGGGCGGCGGTCCGCCGCCTGCAGCGGCTAGTGGTGCCTCCTCCAGTGACGCCGGGGCCGATGGCGGCACGGCCTCGGACGACCTGGCGGAGGTCCGCCGACAGCGGGACGACCACTACCAGCGGCTACTCCGGACCACCGCCGAGTTCGACAACTATCGTAAGCGCGCCGACCGGGAACGCCGTGATCTCGCCGAGTATGGCGCGACGGATCTGCTGACCGACCTCTTGCCCGTGGTCGACGACCTCGAGCGAGCACTGGCCGCCGACACGACGGACGCTGAGGTCTACCGCCGCGGCGTCGAAATTATCCACAAGCAGTTGTTGGACCTGCTGGAACGACGTGGGGTTACCCCCATCGAAGCGCTTGGGGCCGATTTCGACCCCAATGTGCATCAAGCGGTGACCCAGGAAGCCAGCGACACCCACCGCGACGGTGAAGTCATCGAAGAGTTGCGCCGTGGCTATACCATGCGCGACCGCCTGCTCCGAGCGGCGATGGTCAAGGTGGCACAAGCGTGACAACGACGCGTGACTATTACGAGATTCTCCGCGTAGCTCGCGACGCCGACGAAACGACGATCAAGAGCGCCTACCGGAAGATGGCGTTGAAGCACCACCCCGATCGGAACCCAGGCGACAAAGCGGCCGAAGAACTGTTCAAAGAGTCGGCGGAGGCCTACGCCGTGCTCGCCGATGGCGAGAAGCGTGCGCGGTATGACCGCCTCGGACATGCTGGTGTCGGCGCGGGGAGCGGCGGGGCCGGCTACGACCCGACGATCTTCGCCGACTTCGGCGACATCCTGGGCGGTCTCGGCGATCTGTTCGGCGGTGGCGGTCGTCGCGGCGGCGTCAGGCGTGGCGCCGACCTCCGGTACGACTTGGAGATCTCCTTCGCGGAAGCGGCGACCGGGACCGAGACCACGCTACAGATTCCCCGCGAGGAAGGGTGCGACAACTGTGGCGGCTCTGGATCGGCCCCGGGGAGCACCCCGGAGCGGTGCGGCCCATGCCAGGGACGCGGTCAGGTTCGGTTCCAGCAGGGGTTCCTGACCGTCGCCCGTACGTGTCCTGCCTGTGGCGGGATCGGCCGGGTGATCGCCAAGCCGTGTCAGTCCTGCCACGGCCAGGGCAAGATTGGCCGCGAGCGAAAGCTCACGGTGAAGATCCCGGCCGGGATCGGCACTGCGCAGCGACTGCGTCTGACCGGCGAGGGCGAACACGGTGGGCCAGACGCGCCCCCAGGGGACCTCTATGTGGTCGTGCACGTGGGTGACCACGCGTTCTTTCAGCGAGACGGCGACGACCTGCTCTGCGACATACCGGTGACGTTCCCCACGCTCGCCCTTGGCGGTGAGATCAAGATTCCGACGTTGACAGACCCGACCACCATCCAGATTCCGCACGGCACCCAGGCGGACACGCGCTTTCGGTTGCGCGGCAAGGGCATGCCGAATGTGAACGGCCGGGGTCACGGCGACCTATACGTCCGGGTGCGGGTGGCGGTGCCAACAAAGCTGAGCCGGGACCAGACGAGCCTTATTGAAGAGCTCGACGCCACGATGTCCGACCGGGTCCTCGAGCCCGTCCCCGCCGACACCGATGCCGACGAAGAGCGCCCGTTCTTCGACCGCGTCAAAGACATCTTTGGCTAGTACGCACCCGGCGCTCGACGTCAGCGGACCTGACCGGGACGAGGGCGGGTTGACGTTGGCCGATCGCGTTGCCGCCCTTGTTGACGACTTCGCGCCTTCCGCCATCGCAGACAGAGGCGGGAGAGGCGAGACGGATACCGCCCACCTCCGGGTGTTCTTCACATCCACACAGAATCGTGATGCCGCCCAGGTGGCGGTGGCCACCGCGTGCGGGCCCGCGGTGCGGACATCGGCCACGTCGGTCGCCGACGACGGATGGGCGGCGCGCTCGCAAGCCGACCTGCGCGCGATTCGGGTCGGCCGAGTCATCGTGGCCCCTCCGTGGGATCTCGCGAAGACGGTGGCCGCCGGCGCCGACGATGTCGTCGTGCAGATACGACCGGCGCTCGGCTTCGGCAGCGGTCATCACCCCACGACTCGGCTGGCGCTGCTGGGGTTGCAGCAGGTCCAGCTGGTCGGCCTGGAAGTACTGGATCTGGGCACAGGGTCAGGCGTGCTGGCCGTGGCTGCCGTCAAGCTCGGAGCCCGCGCTGCCGTCGGCATCGACCGAGACACGGATGCGCTCGGGTCGGCGGAGGAGTCCCTCGCCCTGAATGGCGTGGCCGACCACATAGAGCTGCGTAGCGGCTCTCTCGCGGACACGCCAGACACCGCCCCCATCGTCGTCGCGAATCTGACGGGGGCCACCCTAACCGACCAGTGCCAGGCGATCTTGGCGCGCTCGCGCCCCGGCGGACACCTGATACTCAGCGGTATCCTCGACACCGAGGCGCAGGCCGTGGCCGCGGCCTACGAAGCCGGGGGACCGTGTGTATGGCGGGCTGCCGAGGACGAATGGGTGGGGATGATCTTTAGGAAGGCGCTCTGAGAAGACCTAATGCCGAGATCTCGCGATTGTTGGGCCGAGTGGGACCAGCACCGCCTACAGATCACCCCAAATATATTGCAACACCGAGACGGCGGATACGACGACCGCGTCGGCGCGTAGGGTGCGCCGGCCAAGCGTGATCGCCACGAATCCAGCCGCGCGGGCGGCGTCGACTTCGGCGTCGGTCCAACCGCCCTCCGGACCGACCGCAAGCAGGGCCGTGGCCGGGGCCGGGCCCTCACGCACGTGCCGTAGTCCGGTGCCCGCGCCAACGGCTCTCGGTTCCACCAGGAGCAGCTTGAGTGCCGAGGGGTCGTGACACACGTCGTGGAACGAGATGGGAGCCCTCACGTCCGGCACGACCGCCCGGCGACACTGCTTCGCCGAGGCGACGGCCACTCGCGCCCACCGCTCCGTGTCGCGACCCCGACCCTCCGTGCGCGCCGTCAGCAGGGGCTGGACCGCCACCGCCCCGACCATCGTCACGTCACGTACGACGTCGTCGAACTTGCGGCCCTTCAGCAGCGCCTGCGCGACCGTCAACGCGACCGCCGGTTCCGGCGTGGCAGGAATCGCCTCGTAGGGACGAACGATGGTCACCCGCGACGTCGCTTCCTCGACCCGCGCCAGATACTCGGCCCCGCGCCCGTCGAACACGGCGACGATGTCGCCCTTTCCCAGCCGCAGCACTCGTCGCAGGTGCGTCGCCTCGTCCTCCGGCATCGGCACCGGCTGTCCGACCGCCGTCAATCCGGGAATGAAGAACCGTGGCGACATCGGCGGATTATAACGATCCTCAGAGTGCGTATCCCGCGTGCCGGGCTCTCCCCCCGAGCCGGCGGTGGCTGCCAAGCAGCCCGTGGTGAGATCACGGGCTGCTATACTCTCGACTCTTCATGCTGTTCGCGGACCATACCCTCGGAAAATACAAAGTCGTTTCCGCGCTCGGTAGCGGCGGATTCGGGACGGTCTATCTGGCCGAAGACACCTGGATCAACAAGAAAGTGGCCCTCAAGGTTCCGCACCGGCAGAACCTGATCTTTAGCGAGCTCCTGCGTGAGCCGCGTCTGCTGGCCTCACTCGACCATCCCAACATCGTCTCGGTCACGACGGCCGAGAAGCAAGACAACATCTTCTTCATCGTGATGGAGTATGTGCCCGGCGAGACGCTCGAGACGGTCATCGCTGATGGGGGGCGGCTGGACATCGACCGAGCCATCGACTTCTCCCTCCAGATCGGTCGGGCGACGGAGCACGCCCACGGGCAGGGGATCATCCACCGGGACCTGCGCCCCGCCAACGTCCTCGTGTCGGAATCCGGGACGCTGAAAGTGGCCGACTTCGGGACTTCGCGTTTCCTCGAAATCGCCGCTCACGGGACCACGGTCATTGGCAGCCCGCCCTACATGGCGCCCGAACAATTCCGGGGCGAAGCGGTGTTCGCGTCCGATCTGTACTCCCTCGGCATTACGATGTATCAGATGCTGACCGGCGTCCTCCCATACGACACACCCGCACCTGGCGACCTCGACAGATTGCAACGCGGTGAGTTGGTGCGGTCGCCTCGTCTGCTCAACAACGCCATTCCCACCGACCTCGCGGATGTGGTGCTCAAGGCGCTGGCTCCGGCCGTGACCGACCGCTATCAGCGCGCGGCCGATCTGATGGCCGATCTGGAGCTCCTCCGCAGCCGACGGCGCGTCACGCCCCCCCGGGGGATGCCGGCGCACTCGTCGACCGCTGGCGACTCGGCGGCCACGTCAGTGGCGCGCGACATCCACGCCCGTCTGCGGCCGCGGGCCACGCCGGTGGCCGGCTTCTGTTGGCACTGTCGCAAACCGCTGCACGCCAGGGCCAACCGCTGTCCGTTCTGCCACGAAGCCCAGTAGTCGCGAGCGCGCGGTTCGCGCGGGAAATCTATTGCGTGGCGGCCGGGGTGAACATTACACTCTCGTAAGTGATTGATAAGATGGCGGATGAGTAGGGTTAGTGATGAAACTTGAGGGTAGCGGCAAGATCTGGATGAACGGCAGGCTCGTGGACTGGGCCGATGCGAATATTCACATCGCGTCCCACGTCGTCCACTATGGCAGCGGGGTGTTCGAGGGGGCTCGGTGTTACGAGACGCCCAACGGTTCGGCCTGCTTTCGCCTCGACGCGCATCTTCGACGCCTCTACGATTCGGCCAAGGTCTACCGGATGACTTACGATCTCGAGCTCTCCGCGTTTCGTGATGCGGTGCTGGAGACGATCCGTGTCAATGGCTACCAAGCGTGCTACATCCGCCCCTTGATCTACCGTGGCTACTACGAACTCGGTGTGAACCCGTTCCAATGCCCGGTAGAAGCAGCGATTCTGTTGTGGAGTTGGGGTGCGTACCTAGGGGATGAAGCGCTCGAAAAAGGCGTAGACGTCCAGGTCAGTTCGTGGGCTCGCCCCGCGGCGAATACGTTCCCCGCGATGGCGAAATCGACGGCCAACTACGCCAACTCGCAACTCATCAAGATGGAGGCGACCCTCAACGGCTACAGTGAGGGGATCGCGCTCGACCCGTCCGGGCTCGTGAGCGAGGGCAGCGGCCAGAACATTTTCGTGGTCCGAGACGGAGTGATTTTCACGCCGACCGTCGGGGGATCCGTGCTCCCGGGCATCACACGGGAGGTCATCATGACGCTGGCCGGCGACCTGGGGCTGGAAGTGCGCGAGCGGCCGATCCCTCGCGAGATGCTCTATATCGCCGACGAGGTCTTCTTCACCGGCACCGCGGCCGAACTCTCGCCTATTCGCAGTATCGACAAGATCACGATCGGCAACGGCCGACGCGGTCCGGTGACCGCGGCCATTCAGCGCCGCTTCTTCGATGTCGTGAACGGCGTCATCCCGGACACCCACGGCTGGCTTACCTACGTGACACCGACCCCGGCCGCGGCCGCGCATGGGTGACGGCCGCCCTGGCCGTGACATGGAGATCACCGAACTCCTCGGCATGGCGGTCGACGCGGGCGCGTCCGACCTGCATCTGAAGGCCGGCAACTACCCGATGCTGCGCGTCCACGGCGCGCTGCGGCCTGCTGTCGAGGACCGCCGACTGGACCCGGATACCCTGCATGCCCTCGCCGGCACGCTGATCCCGGCGGCGCTCCAGGCGCGGTTCATGGCCGAGCATGAGGTGGATTTCGCCCACAGCGTGTCCGGGCTCGGTCGTTTTCGATGCAACGTCTTCAAGCAGCGCGGTACCGTTGCCATGGTGCTTCGGGTCATTCCGATGGACGTCAATTCGATCACGGAGCTCGGCCTCCCGCCGGTGCTGAGACGGGTGGCTGACGAGGACCGCGGTCTCATCCTGCTGACCGGCACCACCGGGAGTGGCAAGAGCACGACTCTGGCGTCGATGGTCGACCACATCAATAGCACTCGATCGGCGCACATCATGACGGTGGAGGACCCGATCGAGTACCTCCACCAGGATCGGCTCGCGCTCATCAGTTAGCGTGAGGTCAACGTCGATACGGGCTCGTTCGGCCAGGCGCTGCGGAGCGCGCTGCGTCAAGACTCGGACGTCATCCTGGTGGGAGAGATGCGGGACCTCGAAACCGTCGAGACCGGACTCACGGCGGCCGAAACCGGGCACCTCGTGATGTCCACCGTGCATATGGTCGACGCAACCGAGACGATCAATCGACTCGTCGCCGTCTTCCCGACCCATCAACACCAACAGGTGCGACAGCAACTGGCGAGCGTGCTCCGGGCGGTCATCTCACAACGCTTGCTCCCGCGGTCCGATGGGATAGGCTGCTGTGTGGCGGCCGAAGTGATGCTCAATACCCCGTTTGTGAGAGACTGTATCGTCGACCCGGAGCGGACCCATCTGATTGCCGACGCCATTGCCACCGGCACATCTCAGTACGGCACGCAGACCTTCGACCAGTCGATCTTCGCCCTGTATGAACGTGGAGACGTGTCCCGTCGCACCGCACTCCGTTCGGCCTCCAACCCGGATGAATTCAAGTTGCGGATGCAGGGCGTTACCGATCTCTCCGAAGACGGCCTCGACAGAGCCGCGTCGGGCGAGGCCGACTCGGTCATTACTCGTTTCGGCGACTAACACGGTCAGTTCGGGATTCGCGCCGGTGTAGCCACGGTGTCTTCGCCTTCCAGGAGCGCCCATCAGGTCGCCCTTCGACTGCTCGCGCGGCGAGAGTATTCGACGTCACAAGTTCGTCTGCGCCTCGCTCGACAGGGGCTGCCAGAGCCGGAGGTCGAGGCCGCAATCGCGCGTTTGACCCATGCCGGTTTACTCGACGATGCCCGGGTGGCCCGTGCCTGGGCCCGTCGCGCGGCCGAGATCAAGCTCCGGGGACGCAGCCGAACCAGACGCGAAATCGAAGCGCTCGGTATCTCGCCTGACATCGCGAGACAGGCTGTCGATACGGTGTTCGAGGAATTCGACGAGGAGGCCGTGCTCGAGCGCGCCATCGCGAAGCGGGTCGACGGTCCGATACGGGACCGGGCCCACTTTCGACGGGTGTATCAGGCGCTACTCCGCCAGGGATTCCCCCCCGACCGGGTCGCCGCGCGGCTCCTGGCCGGCACCGATGGCGCCGAGCCTTTTGTGGAAGAATAGCCGGATGACGTCCAGCGAGGTCAGACGAAGTTTTCTCGAGTATTTCGGTGGTCAGAACCACCAGATCGTGCGGAGTGCGTCGCTGGTGCCAGCCGATGACCCGACGTTGTTGTTCACCAACGCGGGTATGAACCAGTTCAAGGATCTCTTCCTCGGTCGTGAGCGGCGCTCCTACGCCCGGGCCACCAGCTCTCAGAAATGCATGCGGGTCAGTGGGAAACACAACGATCTGAACAACGTGGGTCCGTCCTGGCGCCATCACACGTTCTTCGAGATGCTCGGGAACTTCTCGTTCGGCGACTACTTCAAGCCGGAAGCGATTCCGTTCGCCTGGACGCTCTTGACCGACGTGTGGGGGCTTCCGCCGGAACGGTTGTACCCGACCATATTCAAGGGCGAATCCGGTATTCCGCGAGACGATGAGGCGCACGCGATCTGGAGCGGACTCGTGCCCGCGGCCAGAATCATCGAACTTGGCCTTGAGGAGAACTTCTGGGCCATGGGGGACACCGGTCCGTGTGGCCGGTGCTCGGAGGTCCATTACCACCGGGGCGACGAGATCCCGTGCCGCGAACCGGTCTGTCGCGGCATCGACTGCAGTTGCGACCGCTATGTCGAGATCTGGAACAACGTGTTCATGGAGTTCAACCGGGATGATGGCGGGGCCCTGACCCCGCTGCCGGCCGCCTCGATTGACACCGGGATGGGGCTGGAGCGGATCGTGGCGGTGCTCCAGGGCAAAGTCTCGAACTATGACACCGACCTATTCGACTCCCTGCTGCGGGCGATCGGCGATCTCACCGGCCGCACCTACGGGCCGCACACGCCGCAGGTATCGCCCGGACCGGACGACGTGTCGATGCGGGTCGTTGCCGACCATCTCCGCGCGATGACCTTCTTGATCGCCGACGGCGTCATGCCCTCGAACGAGTGGCGCGGTTACGTGCTTCGCAAGATCATGCGGCGCGCGATGCGACACGGCAAGCGGCTCGGCACGACGGGCCCGTTCCTGCATGAGCTGGTGGATGTGCTGGTGGCAGACATGGGACCGGCGTACCCGGAGCTCCCGGCCAATCGAGACACCGTGGTGCAGGTGGTGCACACGGAAGAGGAGCGGTTCGACGCGGTCCTGAATGACGGGCTGCCCAGGCTGGAGTTGGCGCTGGCCGATGCCGCCGAAGGCGGCGTGCTTGCGGGACCGGACGCATTCCGACTGTATGACACCTACGGTCTGCCGCTCGACTTCGTGGAGGACCTCGCCAGCGAACGGGGCATCACCATCGACCGCGACGGGTTCGACGTGGCTCTCGATGCTCAACGGGACCAATCGCGGGCCACGGCCAGCTTCGGCGCTGGCGCCGCGACACAGTTCCAGTTCGCGTCGGACGACGAGCGGGAATCGGTAATGGCCCGGCCGGATCACTTCGATGGCTACACCGTGACCCAGATCTCGTCGACTGAGATCCTCGCGCTGTTCGACGAGACCCGCAGCGCGGTGGTGGAGCTGGGCACGGGCGCCCGCGGGTACGCGGTCCTTGACGGCACACCGTTCTATCTCGAGGCCGGTGGACAGGTCTCGGATACCGGCCGGCTGACGGACACGGACACCGGCCTGGTCGCCGCGGTGGACGGGGTCGAGCGTCTGTCGCCGGGAGCACCACGGGCGCATCACGTCCAGGTGACCGAGGGTTGCCTCCGAACCGGGTCCCGGGTCAGCGCCACCGTCGACCAGACGCGGCGTGATGCGATCCGGCGCAACCATACCGCCACCCATCTGCTGCATGCCGCCTTGCGCGAGCAACTCGGCACTCACGTCAAGCAGGCGGGCTCACTGGTGGCGCCGGACCGTCTGCGGTTCGACTTTGCGCATGGCAGCCCGGTCGGCCAGACCGCGTTGGACGCGATCGAGCGGGAGGTCAACGCGGCGGTGTTCGCCAACGGACCGGTCGAAACGGAGGAGCGTTCAACGCAGGATGCGATCGACGCCGGGGCGATGGCCCTGTTCGGCGAAAAGTACGGGGAATCGGTGCGCGTGGTGTCTGTGCCTGGTGTCAGCATGGAACTCTGCGGCGGGACGCACTGTCGTGCCACCGGTGAGATCGGACCGTTCGCGATCACCCAGGAGAGTGGCGTGGCGGCCGGCGTCCGGCGGATCGAGGCCGTGACGGGCCATACTGCCGTCGAGCACCTGCAGAGCCGACGAGCTGTGGTGCACGCCGTGATCGGGGCGCTGGGTGTGCCTGAGTCACAGGCGGTGGAGGCGGTTGATCGCTTGCACGCAGACGCGAAGCGGCTCGCGCGTGAGCTCGAGCAACTCAAGTTGCAGGCGGCGCTAGGGGGGCAGACCGGCGGGGCCACCGACGACGCGGTCGAGATCGGTGATGCACAGTTTGTCGCCAGACGGGTCGCGGGGTTGGAAAAGGGCTCGTTACGGGGCTTGGCGGACTCGCTGCGCGACCGGCTGTCGCGAGGCGTGGTGGTCTTGGCCTCCGAGAGCGACGGCAAGGTGTCGCTGGTGGTGTCGGTCAGCCAGGACCTCGTGGGACGAGTGCACGCGGGCCAGATCGTCAAGACGCTGGCACCGATCATTGGCGGCGGTGGTGGTGGCCGAGCCGATTTTGCGCAGGCCGGTGGACGACAACCGGAGAAGATCGATGCGCTGTTGGCAAGCAGCCGGACCGTCGTCGGCGACATGCTCGCGGGGTGATGTGTTCACGGCGTCCGCCCCAAGATCCGATAAGACTACCGATGCGTCGAAGATTCAACAGATGGTGACCAAGCTCTCCGCATCGCTCGCCCCGAAGACGGTCGTCGCGGTCGCCGCCGCGGTCGTGGTCGTCACGCTGGGCGGCAGTGCGACCGCGGACGCCCAGATCTTCACCTGGCGTGAGGCCGACGGCGTGCTCGTCGTTTCCGATACGCCGCGCACGCCAGACCTCGCCGCCGTCGCCGTTCGCGGCGCGACCGCCATTCGAGCGACCCGGGCCGCCCGGCCGCCCACCGGTCAGGACTTTTTCGCCATCATCCTGCGGGAGGCGACCCGACACGCGGTACGGCCGGAGTTGGTACGGGCCGTCATTCAGGTCGAATCGGTGTTCGATCCGCGAGCGCGATCGCCCGTGGGCGCCATGGGACTGATGCAGCTGACGCCAGGAACCACTGCGGATCTGCGCGTGACGGACCCGTATGACCCGGAGCAGAACATCCGCGGCGGGGTCACCTATCTCCGCAGTCTGCTTGACCGTTTCGATGGGAACGAGGAGTTGGCGCTGGCCGCGTACAACGCGGGTCCGGGGGCGGTGGCGCGGTATGGTAATCAGGTGCCACCATTCAGCGAGACGCAGAACTATCTGGCCCAGGTTCGTTCTTCGGCCGGTTCGTCGTCGTCCAGCGGTCTCGCCGACGCGGCCCGCCACGCGACCCTTGGGGGACGCGGTCCGACCATCTGCAAGAGCTACGAGGTCGTGAACGGCCGACGAATTCCCAGCTTCTCTGACGTGCCGCCCCGGACTCTGCCCCCCGCTGATGGCGCGGGCGTTGACCGGTGACACCAGACGACGTCTCACCCGGCCGCGTCCGCCTCGATGCCTGGCTCGACGTGGCTTGCCTCTTCAAGACCCGGTCGGAAGCGCAGCGCGCCTGTCAAAACGGGAGGGTTAATGTCAATGAACAGCGCGCGAAGCCGCGCCGGGCCGTGGAGACCGGGGACCGTCTCTCGATCAGCCGGCCGCAGGGTAGGACACAGCAGGTCGTGATCCTGGCCATCGCCTCTCAGCATCTCCCGAAACCGGCCGCCCGCCTGCTGTACGAGGATGTGACGCCGCCGCCGACCCCCGAGGAGGTCGAATTCCGGCGGATGGGCGGAGGACTGGGCCGAGGTGCCGGGTCGACCAGTGCCCCCGACAAACGACAGCGACGTGAACTCCAGCGGCTGAAGAGATTGCAAGGCGCGTAGATTCCGGTCGGCCCAGACGTGCTAAACTGTTTGGTCGCTCGGTAAACAGAATCGCGGCGTCAGCCCCATCAGAGAAAAGGACCCGGAACGATTTGGCGAATCACAAGCACACGTTGAAGTCACAGCGACAGGATATTGTCCGTCGAGAGCGTAATCGGGGCCTGCGAACCCGCCTGCGACGGGTGCTGCGGTCGCTACGCTCGGCTATCGATGCGGGCAAGACGGACGAAGCCCGGTCGGTGCTCAACGGCACCGTGTCATTGATTGACAAGATGTCCGCCAAAGGGATTATTCACGACAACGCGGCGGCCCGATACAAGTCGCGGATCGCCAAGCGTCTCGCCGGCGCCGTCGCGGCAAGCTAGCTACGACCGTCGCCCGCTCGGCGAGACCCCGCGGCAGGCACTTCACCAACGCCGCACAGCGCCATCACCAACCTCTCCAGCAGCACCCGGTGCTCACCGGCCGAGCTCTTGAGCTTGAGGTCTGTCTGAAACAGGGCGTCGACGGCGGCCGGCAGGCGGTGTGACGGGAGTTTCGTTCGCACCACCCACGCCAGCTGGCCCAGTACCATGTAGGGCGCGGCGCCCGACTCCACCACGAGGGCCAGTTCTCTCAGCGCCTCCGCCGCCTGACCGCGCTCGATGGCTCGGGCGACGGCCCAGTCGTCATGCGAGGTGGCCGGACCGGCCACGGCCCGCACGTCGTCCAGTCCAATGGACGGCTGACCGGCCGCGAACAACAGAAGCCGGTCGACATCACCCCGCAGGCGAGTGAGGTTCGGTCCGGCGGCCGCGGCCAGGAGTTTCGCGGCCGACGGCTGAATCGTCGACCCTTCCTCCGACACACGGCGTCGCACCCACCGCTCGGCGTCGGCCAGCGTTTCGAGCACGCCGCAGGCGACCACGACGGCCGCCGCAAGTAGTCGCGTCGTGAGGCGTCGACGCTTGTCGAGGTCACCCGACACAAGCACCAGGGTGGCATGAGGCGAAGGGTCAGCCAGATAGGCTTCGAACGCTTCCTGGTCGCTGGCCGTCGCCTTGGTCTCGCGCTTGGGCGCCAAACAGCGTTCCGCGTGCTGCACGATGACCATCCGTCGCGACGCCATCATCGGCAACATCTGGGTCGCGTCGGTGACATGCCCCAGGGTCGCCTCCCCGCCGTGGAGTCGTTCAACGTTGAACGCGCGTAGCCCCTCGTCGATGATCTCCTCGAAGGCGTCCGCCATCTCCGCCTTCTCTACCGCATCGTCGCCCAGCACGAGATAGATCGGCTCCAGGTCACCAGTTGTGATCTGCTCTCGGGCCGTACTCGGAGTGATGCTACGCACGTCGAGATTCTAGCAGGGTGCGGAGAAGACGATACGGTGCGCTCGGACGGCGGGACCGAGATGTCCGCTCCCACCGCCCGCTCCGGGGTGACCGCAAGCCTCCGCGTCCGACCGCATGCCTGCTTGCACCCGACGCCCCGTTTTCTGCCTTAGGCTCTACGCCACGCGCGCGACGGGCTGGCATGGCGAAGGCGCGCGACTATGCGCGGGGGGGTTGGGGCGTAGCCCCGTCTGAAAGAGGTGGCGTTCGTCTGGCCAGGCGCAAGGAGGGAGCATGCAGGCGGCATGTGACCGACGAAGCAACGCCGCCAGACGGACGCCTCGCCAGGAAACCGCTAAAACGCTTCGAGGATGGAGCTGACTACGGTAACGGCGAAATCGCGAGCCAGTCGTTCGACGGCATTCGACTGCTGTCCGAAGAAGGTGTTGGCATCTAGCTGGCCACCGCTGCCTGACGCGACTTCATACTCGTCGCTGAATGTCAGCGCCGGGTTCTCCCAGAGGATCTCGTCGGTCGTCAGGTCTCGGAATTCGATGGCGACGCGGAGGGTAAAAATATAGCGGGACGCCTGTTGCTGTGCGCTGAATGTCGCTGGCTGTATGTCAATGCTGCTGATCGTGCCGGACAGCAGCGCGTCGACGCCTGTATCGGCCGACGATACGTTGTAGCTGCCTCGTCCGATGAACTGCGTGACGACCTGTTGGGTCAGGGTCTGCTCGACCTCGAACACCGTTGTGGCGTTCTCGAACAGGGGGATCCCGATGGTCTGGATGTAGTCTGGCAGGAATGTCCCCTGCCCGGACAGCGAGTAACCGCAGCCGCTGTTGGCCGCGGCCGCCAGGAGCGCACCAGCCAGAACCACCGCGCGATATCGCCTGATCATGACGTGTTCTCCCCGGTCTCCGTGCGGCTCATTACAGTACAACTCGCGGCTGACAGGACACTAGCTCACCACGATGTTCACGAGTTTTCTCCGGACCACGACGACTCGGGCGATCGTCTTGCCATCCGTGTGCGATTGCACAGAGGCGTCGGCAAGGGCGACGGTCCGCAGGTCATCCTCCGAGATGTCGGCCGCCACCGTGAGACGGGCGCGTAGCTTCCCGTTGACCTGGACCGGCACCACAACCTCGTCGGCCCGTGCCACCTCCGGATCGAAAATCGGCCAGCTCGCGGTGGTGAGACCGCCGGTGCGCCCCAGTCGCTCCCACAGCTCTTCGCACAGATGGGGGGCAAACGGCGACAGCATGAGGACGAGCGCGTCCACCGCCTCGGCGAGGACGCGTGCCGTCTGGGTCGGCGCCTGGTTCGCGGCATACCCGTCCGTCGTCCCATGTGGCGCCAGTCCGTGCTGCTCACAGAACCCGTAGAGGTCGTTGACCAGCTCCATCAGGGCGGAGACGGCGGTGTTCAGGTGCACTCTTGGATCAAGATCGGCCGAGACCCGGCGAATCGACTCGTGCGTCTTCCGACGCAATGCGCGATGGGCGTCATCCAGCGTCGTCGAGTCGACGTCGCCCGATGCGACAGAGACCACGGGGCCGACGGCGGTGACGAGTCGCCAGACCCGCGTCAGAAACCGATAGCTCCCCTCCAGGCCTGAGTCGTTCCACTCGAGCTCCTTCTCTGGAGGTGCGACGAACATCTCGTACAACCGAAGCGCGTCGGCGCCGAACCGGTCGATCATCTGGTCCGGGTCAACGACATTGCCCTTCGATTTCGACATCACGGCGCCGTCACGCAGCACCATGCCCTGGGTCAGCAGCCGGGTAAACGGCTCGTCGTGGTCCACCTGGCCGAGGTCCTTGAAGACCCGGCAGAAGAACCGCGAGTAGATCAGGTGCAGGATCGCGTGCTCGACACCGCCGATGTAGAAATCGACCGGCGCCCAGTAGCGTGCCCGCTCCGGATCGAACGGTTGACTGTCGTTGGTCGGGTCGCAAAACCGATAGAAGTACCACGACGAATCGAAGAACGTATCCATCGTGTCGGTCTCTCGGCGGGCCGGGCCGCCGCATGACGGACACGCGACGTTCACGAACTCCGGAATCTGTGCGAGCGGAGAATCGCCGCGACCCGTGAACTCGGCCACGTTCGGCAGATCGACGGGCAAATCGTCGTACGGGACCGGTTGCAGTCCGCAGACCGCGCAGTGAATGATCGGGATCGGGGTGCCCCAGTATCGTTGTCGCGAGACGCCCCAATCCTTCAGCCGGAACTGGACCGTCGGTTGTCCCACGCCCAAGGCCTCAGCGGCGCCCGCCATGAACGCCGCCGCGTCGTCCGTTGACCGGCCGGTGAAGTCCCCTGAATTCACGAGCGTGCCAGGACCCGCGTAGGCGGAGTCCATGCTCGCTCCGTCCAGCGGCGGGGTGTCCGGGCCATCGTCCTCCTCCGGCTGAATCACTACCTGCACCGGAAGCCCGTACTTTCGAGCGAACTCGAAGTCGCGCTGGTCGTGGGCCGGCACCGCCATCACGGCGCCGGTGCCGTAGTCCACCAGGACGAAATTGGCGATCCAGATCGGCACCGGTTGACCCGTGAACGGGTTGAGAGCGGTGCGCCCCGTGTCAAAGCCCTCCTTCTCGACCGCTCCGGTCCGTCGGTCCGTGCGGTCCTGCGCGCGAAACTCCTGCACCCGTTGGCGAAAGGCCTCCACATCCGGGGCCTCATCGGCAAACCGGTCGACCAGCGAATACTCCGGCGCGAGCAGCACGACGGTGGCGCCGAAGATCGTGTCGATCCGGGTGGTGAACACTTCGATATCGACCGGGTCGGCTTTTCCTGTCCCGACATCGACCGCGAATCGGACCAGCGCGCCTTCGGAGCGGCCGATCCAGTTGCGCTGCATCGTGAGCACCTTGTCGGGCCACTCATCCAGACCTTCGATGCCCTCGAGCAGGTCGTCGGCATACTGCGTGACCCGCAAGAACCACTGCTCCAGATCGCGCGGCTCCACCGTAGACCCGCATCGCCAGCACCCGCCATCCACCACCTGCTCGTTGGCGAGCACCGTCGAGCAGCCGGGGCACCAGTTCACGGTGGACCGGCGCCGATAGGCGATGTCCCGCTCGAACATCTGCAGGAACAACCACTGGTTCCACTTGTAGTAGCTGGGATCGCAGGTGGCGAACTCACGCTCCCAGGCGTAGCTGATACCCAGGCGCTGGAGCTGCCCCTTCATGTGGGCGACGTTCTCGCGGGTCCAGATCTCGGGGTGCGACTTGTTCTTGATCGCGGCATTCTCAGCCGGCAACCCGAACGCGTCCCACCCGAACGGGTGCAGGACGTTGAACCCCCGCATCCGTTTCATCCGTGCGATGACGTCCCCGATCATGTAGTTACGGACGTGCCCTACGTGGGCGTGACCGGACGGATACGCGAACATGACCAGACAGTAGTACTTGGGGCGATCGGGATCCTCCCGTACCTCGAAGGCACGCTGCTCGGTCCAGCGGCGTTGCCACTTTTGCTCGATGGACTGCGGAGTGTAGTCGGACACGATGCTCGCTACCGGATGTCGGGTGGAAACGTCAAAAAAACCGCTCAAGGCGCGCGGCACGAGATGCGCCCAATCATATCAGGCACCTCGCGGCCGCTCCGCGTCGAAGGTCGTCGTGGCCCGGGCCAAGCGGTTTTCGTAAAATATACACGTGTAGTAGTGATAACTACTGACATGGGAGACATGACGTGACCACGCCGAAATTGACCAAGCTCGAGTTGCAGATCATGGAGGCGATCTGGAGTCAGGCACTGCTTCGGTTCGAGAAATTCAAGAGACGTTTCGCGAGGACGATCGGCATGGCCGCGTCTTTCGTCAATGCAAGTTCCTGGTACTCGTGCACCATCGTCGAAATCTGACCGCATATCGACGACAGGACACTACGTACTTATCGGCCGACGTCGCCAGAGTCGAACCCCCCGTGGCCTGCCGCGTAACCGTCCGCCGCGAAGACCACCACCAGTGAGAGCGCCAGTGGAAGAGTCCGGGACATAGTCGACCTCCAGTAAGACGGGGAAGGAAGGCTATACTCTGGGCCGCATCGTTCCACGAAGGCAATCGGGGGTGTGTATGACGCGTCGATCGACCCTGGGTCTGCTCGCGGTGGCCGTCGTGCTGTGGCCGGGTATTGCGCGTGCCCAGTATGGGGCGACCGGCGGCGAGTGGCCCACCTATGCCGGTGACCTGGGCGGCACGAAGTATTCGCCGCTCGACCAGATAGACGCGTCGAACTTCTCGGATCTCGAGGTCGCGTGGCGGTGGGAGTTGGCCGATGGCTCGCTGGATCTTGACGCCCTCCGCCAACGCCACCCCGAGATCGGCATCCGAAACTTCAAGACCACCCCGCTGATGGTCGGTGGCAGGGTGTATGTCTCGACCCCGCTGGCCTTGTCGGCCGCCCTCGATGCCGGTACTGGAGAGGTGCTCTGGCAATACGACCCACAGGCCTATCTGGCGGCCCCGTATCCGCATGCCAGCGTCCTCAGCTACAACACGCGCGGGCTCGCCTACTGGACCGATGGCGACTCGGAGCGCATCTTCTACGGGACAAATGACGGCTATCTCCTGGCGGTCGACGCGAGCACCGGGCAGCCGGTGCTCAGTTTCGGGGACAACGGTCGGGTCGATCTGACCGAGGGGATTCCGCGCGCCACCCGTGGTACGACCGATCGACTCGGTTATAGCTGGCTTGGGGTGGCGTCGGCGCCCATCGTTGCCCACGATGTCGTCGTGACGCCGACCGTGATCTCCGATCTCCCCATTACGAAAGAGGCGCCGCCCGGGTGGGTCAAGGGCATCGATGCGCGCACCGGCGACACGAAGTGGACGTTCCGAACGGTGCCTCAGGGCGACGACTTCGGGTCCGACAGCTGGCAGAACGAGTCGTGGCGTTACTCGGGCAACACCAATGTCTGGTCGACGTTCGCCGTCGATGACGAGCTTGGGTACATCTACCTGCCGACCGGGACGCCGACCAGCGACTACTACGGTGGGCATCGGCTCGGCGATAACCTGTTCGCCGAGAGCCTGGTCGCCCTTGACATCGAAACCGGCCAGCGTATCTGGCATTTCCAGGCGGTGCACCACGGCGTGTGGGACTACGACTTCCCGACCCATCCGAACCTGCTCGACGTCACGGTCGACGGCCGCGCCATCAAGGCCATCGCGCAGATCAGCAAGCAGGGCTTCACCTATGTCTTCGACCGGGCGACCGGCGACCCGGTCTGGCCCATCGAGGAGCACCCGGTCGAGACCGACACCGACCTGGAGGGCGACGTGTTGTCGCCCACCCAGCCGTTCCCGACGAAGCCGCCCCCGTTTGAGGAACAAGGGGCCTCGATCGACCAACTTGTCGATTTCACGCCCGAGATTCGCGCGATGGCCGTAGAGGCCGTGCGGGACCATCGGCTTGGCGGTCTGTTCACGCCACCGACGCTGTCAGTGGAAGGCGGTGCGCAAGGAACGATCCAGCGACCTGCGATCGCGGGCGGAGCGAATTGGAACGGTTCGGCGGTCGATCCTGAGACCGGGTTGCTCTACGTGCCGTCGAGCAACGCGTTTTCGGTGATGCACTACTACACGCCCGATCCGGCGGACGGTGGCAACCTGGCGCTCACGCAGGGCGGATTCGACACCGCGCCGCTGATGCCACAGGGGCTCCCGCTCTTCAAGCCGCCCTACTCACGCATGACCGCGATCAACCTCAACACCGGCGACCACGCCTGGATGCAGCCGAACGGTGACGGCGACCGCTACCGGAGGCACCCGATGTTGCGGGGGCTGAACCTGCCGCCGCTCGGTGGTGAGGGACGAGGGGGTCCGGTCTTGACGAAGACCCTCCTGATTAGCGCGCTCACCGCGGGTGGCACCGGCGGTGGTCCACGCCTCGTCGCTCGAGACAAAGCGACCGGCACCATTGTTGGGTCTGTCGATCTTCCGGCCGGCGCGATCGGTACGCCGATGACCTATATGCAGGAGGGCACCCAGTACATTGCCTTGACTGTCGGCGGCGAAATTCCGGAGCTCATCGCGCTCGCGCTCCCGTGATCGCGCGCGCCGCGTGCCTGCCCGTCCTCATTCAGTGACGGCGACGATGACGAGGGTGACGTCGTCCTGAAAGTCGCCGCGGCTGAACGCGGTGACCGCCTGGACGACCGCATCCCTGAACTCGGCCGCGCCAAGTGTCCGTCGGGCGCGGAGGAGTGCGAGGAGACCGTCGTCGCCGAACTCTTCCCCCTCGCGATTCCAGACCTCTGTGACCCCGTCGGTGAAGAGCGCCAGCCGGTCGCCGGGCCTCAACGCGACCTGACCTTGGTCGTAGCTGAACCCCTCGAAGATCCCGAGGACGGGCCCGCCGGTCGCCAGGGTCTCACACGTTCCATCTGCACGGACGAGCACGGGCCGGTTGTGACCCGCGTTCGTGAAGACGAGCGTCTTGGACTCGGCGTCGAGCACCGCGTAGAAGAACGTGATGAACTTGCCGGACCCGATGTTGCTGCTGATGATTCGGTTGACTCTCGTCACGAGGTCGCTCGGCGGAAGCGCCCCGGTGGCGACGGCCTTCACCGCCGCCTGGAGACTGGCCATCAGCCGCGCGGCCGGCACCCCTTTGCCGACGACGTCCCCGATACAGAGACCCAGCCGGTTCCCACTCAACTCCAGAACGTCGTAGTAGTCGCCGCCGACCGCCTTCGCCGGGTGCCAGTTGCAGGCGATGGCGATACCGCGCCGCTGGGGGATCGTCGTCGGAAGCATGCGTCGTTGGATCGCCGTCGCATCGTCCAGGTCCGTCTGTTGCGAGCGCAGGCGGAGGCTGGCCAGCCAGAGGCCGAGCTGGTCGGCAACGGTGGCGAGGAACTCTCGGTCGTCATCGTCGTACGGCTCTTCAGAGACTTTGGCACCCAGGCTGATGAAGCCGACGGTGTCGTCTTTGGCCGTGAGGGGCACGACCAATCGGGTACCGAGCGCTTCGAGTACCCGCGCTCCTCGGGCGGCAGCCCCTCGGTGTCGGGTTCGAACGGAAAGGTGCGACCACGGAGCATGACACCGTCCGACGGAAATCGCCGATTGGTCGCCTCGACGGAGCCGTCCTTCAGCGCCGAGACGCCATAGCCGGGATTGGTGTCTGACCGGTTGTACAGCGCCACCGGCCGCGCGCCGGTGGCCTCGTGGAGCCAGTCAACGACCATGGTGGCCAGAGTGCCGAGCTGATCGGCCTCGGCGACCTCCCGGGCCAGTTGACGGGCAATCTCAGCGTAGCGATTCCCGGTGTCCGTCTGGATTTTCAGCTGACGGCGGCCAGCCGGTGTGAGCTGATAAAACTTCGCCCGCTGGCCGGTGGGGGCCGGTTTCCATTCGGACGTGAGCGCCCCCTGCGCCTCGAGCCGATAGAGCGCCGGATAGAGCGCCCCGTGGTTGACATCGAACTCGCCCCGGGTCAGCCGCAGCACGCGCTGAGCAATGCCATGCCCGTGATTTGGTTGTAACGTGAGCGCCTGAAGAATCAGGCGGTCGAGCGTACCTTTCATGACTGGTCGCAAACGCCGCCAATGTGAGCCGCCCCGTCGGACTCAGACCAGAGTCCGTGCGGTCTGGACCCAATCCTACATGAACGGGCGACCAGTCTCCTTGATAGTTCAGGGGAATCATTGCGATTCTCCTGCGATACTAGAGCGTTTGACGCGCGCGAGCCTTCAGTCGCGTCGCGTCGGTCTCGGGTCTGCCAGTGCAGGTCCGAAATGCCAGGAGAAGACGTACATGACTCGAACCATCGTAGCGTCAGCGGTCGGTATGGTCCTGTTGACGGGCAATCTTTCGGCGGGACAGGAGGTCTTCAAGTCGGCCCTCCACGACTTTCGGCTGACGACGGTGGCGGATGGCTTGGTGAACCCCTGGTCGATGGCCTGGCTTCCGAATGGAGACATGCTGATCGGGGAGCGGCCTGGACGTCTCCGTATTGTGCGCGACGGGGGGCTGCTGCCCGACCCCGTGCCCGGCGTCCCCGCAGTCTTTGCCGAGGGCCAGGGCGGGCTGTTCGACGTATTGCCCCATCCTGATTTCGCCTCGAACCGGATCCTCTACTTGAGCTACGCGCGCCCAATGGGAGACGGCTCGACCACCGCGGTCATCCGCGGGCGGTTCGAGAACGACCGCCTGACAGACATCGAGGATGTTTTTGAAGCGAAGACCGCGGGCCGCGGACATTACGGGGGGCGTCTTGCGTGGGACCGAGACGGCTTCCTCTTCCTCACAGTGGGGGAGCGAATGGTGCCTTCCACCGGCGACCTCTCGGCGCATCCCGCGCAGGATCTGTCGAACCATCATGGCGTCACCATCCGGTTACACGATGATGGGCGCGTCCCCGCTGACAACCCGTTCGTGGGGCAAGAGGGGGCCCTCCCGGAGATCTGGAGCTACGGGCATCGCAATCCGCAAGGACTCGCGATTCATCCGGACACGGGCGATGTCTGGATCAACGAGCACGGGCCACAGGGGGGCGACGAGCTCAACCTCGTCCAGCCGGGACTGAACTACGGCTGGCCGGTCATCGGCTACGGCGTGAACTACGGGTCAGGGTCAGCCATTCATGAAGGGACACTCCGCGACGATATCGAGCCGCCGACCCACTTCTGGGTGCCGTCGATCGCGACCTCAGGATTGCTGATCTACTCGGGCGATCGTTTCCCCGAGTGGAGGGGCAGCGTCTTCGTCGGCGGGATGTCCGGACAGCAACTGGCCCGGTTGACGCCGAGTATCGATCGGCCGAGACGGTTCGAGCAGGAAGAGACCCTCGCGTACGGGATAGGACGGGTGCGCGACGTCCGGCAGGGTCCCGACGGCTACATCTACCTGGCCATCGAAGATCGTGGCGGCGCCCCAACCGCCGTCGTGCGACTGGAACCGGCCCCCTGAGGTTTCCGAGCGAGGCGTCCGTCTGGCGGCGTTGCTGCGTCGGTCACCCCCGCCCGGCCGGGCGCGGCGCCCACCTGGCTGCTCCCTCCTTGCGCCTGGCCAGACGAACGCCTCGCCCGGAAACCACCCCGGGACCCGACTAGCGGCTCGTGGTGGAAGTCCCGCGTCCCACCCAGATCCTGCAGTGGCAATGCCGAGCCGGTACACGGCGAGAAGAGGTCGCGATCCGCGCGGCGGCGGTCCGGCTGTGGCCGGAGTGCCGAACCCCTACGCGTTTGACGACGACCGACGAGCGGTGTACGGTCGGCCCGCATGAGTACCCCAACCCGTATGACGCCGAGCGAGGCGTTTGTCGAGACGCTGGTCGCTCACGGTGTGACCACGGTCTTCGGTATCGCCGGCTCGGCCTACATGGATGCGATGGATCTGTTCCCGTTGGCGGGGATCCGTCTGGTGTCGGTCGCGCACGAGCAGAACGCGGCTCATATGGCCGACGGCTACTCGCGCGTCACGAACCGTCACGGTGTGTGTATCGCGCAGAACGGTCCAGGTGTGACCAATTTCGTGACCGCGATCGCGGCTGCGTATTGGGCCCATTCGCCGGTCGTCGCCATCACGCCCGAGGCCGGTAGCACCACGGCCGGACTCGGGGGCTTTCAGGAAACGGACCAGATGCCGATCTTCTCGAAGATCACGCGGTATCAGGTCCACGTGAACTCGCCAGTTCGGATCGCGGAACTGACCCATCGGGCCTTGACCATCGCCCTCGATGAGCGAGGGCCGGTGCAGATCAACATTCCGCGAGACTATTTCTACGGGGAGCTCGAGACCACCATCGCCACGCCCAGACCCACCGAGCGCAGCGCTGGTGGGAGCGAGTCGCTCGACCGCGCAGCGGAGCTGCTGGCCGGGGCTCGCTACCCGGTGATCATCGCCGGTGGCGGCCTCGTGATGGGTGACGGCGTGGATGCGGCGCGGCGGCTGGCCGAACATCTCTCTTGCCCGGTCGTGACCAGCTACTTGCACAACGATGCCTTCCCGGCGAGCCACGAGCTGGCGTGCGGGCCACTCGGGTATCAGGGGTCCAAGGCGGCGATGCGGATGATTGAACAGGCCGACGTGGTGCTGGCGCTGGGGAGCCGGCTCGGGCCGTTCGGTACCCTCCCGCAACACGGGATCGATTACTGGCCTGTCGAGGCCCAGGTGGTGCAGGTCGACACCGACACGCGCATGCTCGGACTGGTGAAACCGATTGCCGTGGGCATTTGCGGCGACGCCGGACTGGCCGCCGAGGCGGTGCTGGCACGGCTGCGGGTCTTGACCCCCGCGCCCGCGCGCGACGAGGCCCGTCTGGCCACGATCGCGGATGCGAAGGTCGCCTGGGCCGCCGAGCTGGCCGGGTCGGCGACCCCGTCGGCGACCGGGCGAATCAGCCCGCGGGCGGCGTTGACGGAACTGGCCAGGGCGATGCCGGCGGACGCGGTCGTGTCGACCGATATCGGCAACGTTTGTTCCACGGCCAACAGCTATCTCGCGTTCGATCGGCCACAGAGCTTTCTGGCCGCGATGAGTTGGGGCAACTGCGGCTACGCATTCCCCGCCGCGATCGGAGCCAAAGTGGCGCGACCCGACCGGCCGGCCATCGCATACGTTGGCGAGGGGGCGTGGGGCATGAGCCTCACCGAGACAATGACCTGTGTCCGCGAGCAGATCCCGGTGGTGGCCATTGTCTTCGACAATCGGCAGTGGGGCGCCGAACGGCGGAATCAGCTCGATTTCTTTGACGGTCGGACCGTCGCGACGAACCTCGAAAATCCCGACTTTTCGGCCGTCGCCAGGGCCATGGGCGCGGACGGCACACTCGTCGAGGAGGTCGACCAGATCGGTGACGCGCTTCGCTCGGCGGTGGCGTCGAACCGGCCGACGGTGCTGACGCTGCGCCTCAACCAGGAGTTGGCCGATCCGTTCCGACGCGATGCGTTCAAGCCGACACCGACCCGGTTGCTCGAGAAGTATCGCTCACTCAGCGGATAACGGCGCGCGGAGGTAGAACGGAGCCCATGTCGCACCGTCCAGCGCTTGATCCGACCTTGAAACCGTTGCAGGTCGGCGCGCTCGCGGTCGGCTGTATCATCGGGTTCGGCTGCTTTGTTCTGCCGGGCGATTTCCTGACCACCGCCGGGCCCCTTGGCGCCACGCTGGGTGTCCTGCTCGGCGGGGCGGCGATGCTCATCATCGCTCGTAGCTACGGCGTGATGGTGCGGGCGTTTCCCGTCGCCGGCGCCGAGTTCGCCTACGCCTATCATGCCTGCGGGCGGTATCACGCGTATGTCTGCGGCTGGTTTCTGGCGCTGGGGTATCTGAGCATTGTCCCGCTCAACGCTACGGCGCTTGGCGTGCTCGGCACCTTCGTGGCGCCACAGCTCTTCTCGCGCGGCTACCTGTACACGGTGGCCGGCTTCGACGTGTTCATCGGCGAGATCCTGCTGGCCAGCACCGCTACCGTGGGTATCGGTCTGCTCCAGGTGCGCGGCGTGCGCGGCGCCGGCCGTCTGCAGGTCGGTCTGACGGCCCTCCTGATCGGGGGCGTTGTAGTGGTGGGCCTCGGGACGCCCCTGTCCGGGACGGCCGCCGCGGTGCACCTGCAGCCCTATCTTTCTCCGGACCGCAGCCCACTCGCTGGCGTGCTGGCCATGCTGGCGATTGCCCCGTGGCTCTACGTCGGATTCGACACCGTGCCGCAGGCGGCCGAGGAGTTCGATTTCTCGCCGAGGCACGGTCTCCGGCTCATGGTGGTCGCCATTGGCGCCGGGGCCGTCATGTATGCGGTTGTGATTCTGGCCACGGCCTCGGTGAGACCGTGGCGGGACCTGGTCGCGGCCGAGCCCCTGTGGGCCACGGGCGCCGCCGTGCGCGAGAGCCTGGGCGGCACGGGGCTCGCGATCCTCGCCGTGGCGGTCATGATGGCGGTCTTCACCGGGATCAACGGCTTCTTCCTGGCCTCGAGCCGACTCCTGTTCGGGATGGGCCGGGCCAAGCTCCTGCCGCCCTGGTTTGCCCGCGTCCACTCGACGCACCGCACCCCGACCAACGCCATTCTGTTTGTCGGCGGTGTGTCCCTCGTTGGCCCGTGGTTTGGCCGTGAGGTGATTGTCTGGGTGGTGGACATGGCGGCGCTGGGGACCGCGTTCGGCTACGGGTACACCTGTCTTGCCGCCGCGAGGTTGGCGCGAGCCGGAGCGAACGACACGGGCTTGGTGGACCGCCGACAGGGGTTGGTCGGGGTTGGACTGTCAGTTGGATTCATCGTGTTGCTGTGCACGCCCGGCTTGCCTGGCTTCATGGCCACGCCTTCCTGGTTCGCGCTGGCCGCCTGGGTCGCACTCGGCCTGGCGTTCTTCGCCAGCCGGGCCGGCGAGTATCGCGCCCTGCCGGCGGCAGAACTGGACCGTCTGATTCTCCGGAGGTGAGAGCTGCCCGTCACACGTCACACGCCGCGATCGGGTCAGCCCGGCGCAGGAGGTCTATTCGGTGACCTCGACGCCGCGCCAGAATGCGATGTAGCCCTTAATCTCAGCCGCAGCGTCCTTCGGTGTCGGATAGTACCAGGCCGCGTCGGCGTTCGTGGCGCCGTCAACGTCGAGCGTGTAGTACGACGCGTCGCCCTTCCACGGGCACATGGTCGTTGTCTGGCTGTCCGAGAAATACTCCCGATTCACCGAGTTGGGCGGGAAGTAGTGGTTGCCCTCGACAATACGAGTTTCGCTACTCTCGGCGACGATTGCACCGTTCCACGCGGCTTTCATGACTGGGTCTCCTAGCGTCAGCGGGGGAGCCCCCCCGGCTCTGCCGGGGCGGCACCCAGAGTTTGACAGTTCCGGGAATGAGATGAGGAACTCCCAGTCGTGAGCCGCTCAAGCATCACGCAAGGGAGTCCCCATGACGGACTATCGGAGTCTAAACGACACGAAGTGGGCCTGTCAGTATCATGTAGCCCGGTGGACGTGAGCGGTCTACGTCTTGCCGGTGCGTGGTCCGGGCGGCGACGGGAAGGGCAGGAGCGAGGGCCGATGGGTTGAGGTCGTCGCGGGCCGGTTCTGATGCACCGCGTTCCCACCGACTCGCGCACTGCTACCGTCACACGGTCACAGCAGCAGGCGCAGCACAAATTTCCCGACCGTCAGCAGCAGGGCCATGAGCAACGTCATGCCGATCGACTGGATCTCGAAGTCGTCGATGAGCTTGTCGGTCAGCCACAGCAGGCCCGCGTTGATGACCAGTCCGAAGAGCCCCAGGCTCAGCAACATCGGGATAAACGCGATCATCGCGAGCAGCCCGAACAGGAAATAGTTCAGGAGGCCATACACGAGCGACACCGTCAGCGCGGTGCCGAACGACTTCACCCGGACGCCGGGTAGCGCCATCGCGAGGCCGTAGAGCAACCCGGACATCACAAGTACGTTGATGATGAGTCCCACCATGTCGGGATCCCCTTCCAAAGGTCAGGTCGCTAGCATATCAGGCGGCCGCTGCGGCCGACGGTCCGGCGGCGACCCGCGAGGTAGCCGTCAGGACTTTCACACGGTCGCGTCCACCGGGTAGAACTGGGTGAGAGACACGCTGGACCAATCCCGGTTCTATAGAAGGAGGACAGATATGATCGGTTACGCACGCCAGTTCGTTGTCGCCGCCAGTGTTTTGGGTGTTGTGGCGTTGGGTGCGCCTGCCCATGGCCAGTCTGGCGCCGTTGACCTGCGGAACAACGACGGACTGACACCGCTCGATCTTGTGGCTGATTCGTGGAGCGTCGAGCTCGATGGACTCTACGAGTTCTTGTCGGTGGCTTTTCAGATGAACCTGGACATCGGCCGGATCCAAGCGGTGCGCCCGGAAGTACGTGCGATTCTTGAGTCGGCAGGCTGACCAGGCGACGGGAGACCGTCTGCGAGCGGCGCCAAACTGCGTGCGTATCGCTTGTCGTCCTCGTATCATGCGTATTGTGAGTTGGATGACTCAGCCCGACCAGGGTGGCCGGCTTCTCTGTCTGGTCGCTCTTGTCGGCCTGTTGGTGACCGAGGCTGCCTCCGCGCAGTCGACCTATTTCCCCCCTGACGACGGGACCTGGGAGCGCGTCGATCCCGGCTCCGTCGGATGGGACGCCGCCGGGCTGTCGGCGGCACTCGATCTCGCGGGCCGCCGTCACTCGAGCGGTGTCCTGATTCTGCACGACGGCCGAATCATGGCGGAGCGGTACTGGGAGCTTGAGACCCCTTCCAGGGGGTATGTCGTCGGCGTGCAAGGAACCGATGCCGCTGGTCGCGCGATTGAGGATGTGGCGTCAGCGCAGAAGAGTGTCGTGGCGGTGCTCGTCGGCATCGCTCAGGAGCGAGGCCTGCTAACACTGGATGATCCGGTGACGACGCACCTGGGGCGTGGGTGGTCGAAGGCGTCACCGACCTGGGAGCGGGCGATCATGATCAGCCACCTGCTGAGCATGACCAGCGGATTGGCTACGGACATGACGTTCCAGGCCGACCCGGGGACCGAGTGGCTGTACAACACGCCGGCCTATCACTACGTGATGCGCGTGGTCGAGGCGGTGACGGGGCAGGACCGCAATGCGGTCACCCGCGAGTGGCTGACCGGACTGTTGGGCATGCGGCATTCCTCCTGGACCCCACGTCCCTGGGCGAACGCCGCCATCGGCGTGGGGTTGTCGACGACGGCTCGTGACCTGGCCAGGTTCGGTCTCATGATTCAGGCGGGCGGTCGGTGGGGCGACCAGATCGTCGTCGATACCGAGTATCTCCGAGAGATGCTGAGCCCCAGCCAGTCGCTCAACCCGTCGTACGGATACCTCTGGTGGCTGAACGGTCAGGACTTTCGGCTCGCGGCAAATGCGCGGGCGACACGGACCAATGGTCCGCTCATTCCGTCGGCGCCAGCCGATCTGGTGGCGATGCAGGGTGCAAGGGATCGGAAGCTCTACCGCGTCCCCAGTCTGGGACTCATCGTGACCCGACTGGGCGATGCCGGTCGGGCCGACGGCGTAAACTTCAACGACGCGTTCTGGTCGGCGCTGATGAAGGCGAAGCGGTAGTCCGGAGGCGGAAACCCCAACCCGAGGAGAGAACCATGTGCGACGAACATACACAAGCCGATGTCGATGAATATCTCAGGCGTTCCGGTATGACCCGGCGCGAGTTTGGCAAGGCCTCCGCCGCGGTCGGTGTGGCCATGATGCTGCCGCAGGTGGTCAATGCGCAGGCGGTGACAGAGACGGATGTCGACGTGACGACTCCCGACGGGACCGCCGATTGCTACTTCGTCCATCCAGCGGCAGGCCAGCATCCCGGCGTCATCATCTGGCCGGATATTCTGGGGCTGCGGCCGGCCTTCAGAGCGATGGGCAAACGCCTGGCAGAATCCGGCTACTCGGTGCTGGTGGCCAACCCGTTCTACCGCGATGAACGGTCGCCGGTGGTTCCTGACGGTGCGGAGTTCGGCCAGCCCGAAGTGCGACAGAAAGTGATTGGTCTCATGGGCAACCTGTCACCAGAGACCCACTTCACTGATGCCAGGGCGTTTGTGACGTTCTTGGACCAACAGGCTGCCGTAGACACCAGTCGTAAAATTGGCACCACCGGGTATTGCATGGGTGGTCCGATGGTCATGAGGACGGTGGCGGCAGTTCCCGCCAGAATGGGCGCAGGCGGCACGTTCCACGGCGGAGGGTTGGCGACGGATGCGACGGATAGCCCACACCTCCTGATTCCCGACACCACTGCCCACATGCTGCATTGCGTGGCGGCCAACGACGATGAAGGCAATCCGGAAGCCAAGGAGACCCTGCGAGAGGCGTATGCGGCCGCGGGCTTGCCGGCCGAGATCGAAGTCTATGCCGGTACGATGCACGGCTGGTGCCCGCCGGATTCGGCCGTGTACCACGAGGCGTCGGCGGAACGGGCCTGGAGCCGGCTGCTCGCCCTGTTTGAGACTGCGTTGGCGTAGCACTCGCCGGTGGACCTGCACGGGAAGGACGATGGGGCGACGCCCCCATCGTCCTTTTCTCATTGAGGGGGACCGTGAGATGGCATTCGGTGGCTTCTCAAGGGAGGGTCTGGGCTTTCTGACCACCCTCGGGTCCAAGGACAAGGCGTGGTTCGACGCCAACCGCGCGGTGTATGAGCGTGAGGTGGTAGCGCCGACAAAGGCGTTCGTGACCGCGCTCGGCGACGTGCTCGTCGACCGGGTCTCATCGGGCCCAAGACGAGCACCGAGTACCCGGGACTCCTGGCGAGTGCCCGCAGGGCGTATCGAACGTCGTGAAGCAGGGTGTGTATCACTGCCGCAGCTCGAAGCACGTGACCGCGTAGGTGGAATCTTACTCCGCCCGCGTCCGTGCGACGGACCCGGACGTCCGCGACTTGGGCCCGAGGAGGCCCCCGCGCTATGAGTGAACCATCGGTGTCGGCCACCTGGCGCCTTCTGGGCCTGGAGTTGGCCCTCGACGAACCGGAGGCGCGGCTGCGCGAGCGGGCGGCGAACGTCCTGGGATTGGATGCCGGCGAATTGCGCGGCTTTCGTATCGCACGCAAGGCGCTCGACATGCGTCGGCGCGGCGGGGAGCGGCGGCTACGTTTCGTGTGCCACGTCGATGTCGTGGTGAACGCCGCGCGCCGCAGCCGCGGGTTGGCTCGGGCCGAGAAAGCGGGACGCGCGCGGCTCGCGCCGAAGCTGGGCACGATCGAGGTGAGCGGTCGCCGGCGTAGCGGGCACGTGGTCGTCGTCGGGGCGGGACCGGCGGGGCTGTTCGCGGCACTGGTGCTGGCGCGCAACGGAGTGCGCGTGACGTTGCTCGAGCGCGGACCAGCCGTGCTCGAGCGCAGCCGCGCCGTGGCTCGTTTTCATCGCTCGCGGGAGGTCGATCCGGAGCGCAATCTGCTCTTCGGGGAGGGGGGTGCCGGCACCTACTCGGACGGCAAGATTTACACGCGCGTAGACGATCCACTCGAGGTGCCCCTGCTTGAGGAACTGATCGCCTGTGGCGCGCCAGCCGCCATCGCGTACGACAGCTTGGCCCACATTGGCACCGATCGGCTGCATCGCATCTTGCCGACGTTCCGTGAGCGCCTGGAGGCGCTCGGCGTGGTCTTCCGCTTCGACACCCGGGTGGAATCGCTTCTGCTGGCCGATGGGCGGGTGAGCGCCGTGCGTAGTACTGGAGGCGAGATCGGATGCGATGCCCTGGTGCTCGCGGTGGGACACAGCGCGCGCGACACCTGGGCGCGGCTCGCAGAGCAGGGCGTGCCATTCGAGCCCAAACCGTTCCAACTCGGGCTACGCATCGAACATCCCCAGGAGCTGATCGATCACGGTCGCTACGGCGTCGCGGTATCCCAGCTTGGGGCGGCGAGCTACAACCTGCTCTGCAAGGCCGGAGACGGTCTGCCGGCCGGCTACTCGTTCTGCATGTGTCCTGGCGGACGTATCGTGCCGTCCATCAATGAGCCTGGTCTGCTGTGCACCAATGGCATGAGCAATTCGACCCATTCCTCGCGCTGGGCGAGCGCCGCGATCGTCACCACGCTGGGCCCGCGAGAGTTCGGTGCCGGCGCCTTCGACGGCGTCGCCTTCCAACGTGGGCTCGAAGAGCGCTTTTTCGATGCCGGTGGCGGTGACTACACCGCGCCGGCGCAGACGGCCGCGGACTTCCTGGCCGGTCGGGCGAGCGCCGCGGCCATGCGACGCTCAACGTGGCCGTTCGGGGTGGCGCCCGGTCGTCTCGACCAGCTGCTGCCCGAACTGGCCACTCAGGCCATCAGACGCGCCCTGGTCGCCTTCGACCGCCGTCTCCCGGGCTTTGCCGGTGACGCCGGTCTGCTGGTCGGCCTCGAGTCGCGCAGTTCCGGCCCGGTCCGTATCCCTCGCGATCGCCTCACCCGGCGCGCCACGGGTTTCACGAACCTCTATCCGGTTGGTGAAGGCGCCGGCTATGCGGGTGGCATCATGAGCGCTGCCCTCGACGGCGCGAATGCCGCCCTGGCGCTGGTCACCTCTGATGACGGACCGTGACGGAACGCCGCGTCACGGTTCAGCCCGGGCTTCGAGCGCCAGCGCGTCAGCCGTCATCTGGAGAGAGCGTAGCCGAGCCTGATGGTCGAAGATGTGGGCCGTGACCATGACCTCGTCCGCGCCGGTCCGCTCGACGAATTCGTCGATGCCGGCCCGGATGGAGTTCGGCGCACCGACGACGGAGCACGTCTGTACCTGGTTCAGCGTCTGGCGTTCCGCCATTGACAGACCTGCTTCGAAGCCGTCGACCGGGGGCGGTAATTGAGTTGGTTGGCCGCGTCGCAATTGCAGGATCGACTGCTGCACCGAGGTGCGTAGCAGCGCGGCCTCCGTTGCTGTGTCGGCCGCGAAGACGTTCAGCCCTACCATGACATAAGGTTCGGATCGCTGGGCGGACGGTGTGAACTGCGACCGATACGTCTCGATGGCCGGCATGAGCGCAGCCGGGGCGAAGTGCGAGGCGAACGCATACGGGAGCCCCAAGACCGCCGCAAGCTGCGCCCCAAACAGGCTGGATCCGAGAATCCAAATCGGCACCTCCAGTCCGGTGCCCGGCACGGCCCTGACCCGCTGTCCCGGCTCCGCCTCCGCGAAATAGCGCTGCAATTCGACAACATCGCGGGGAAACGAACCGACATCACCGTCGAGGGTTCGCCGGAGCGCATGACTGGTTTGCTGGTCCGTCCCAGGAGCGCGGCCGAGTCCGAGGTCGATACGCCCGGGGAACAACGTGGCCAGGGTGCCGAATTGCTCCGCAATCACCAGCGGTGCGTGGTTGGGCAGCATGATGCCCCCGGCCCCTACACGAATCGTCGAGGTGGCCGCCGCCACATGCCCGATAACGACGGCGGTCGCGGCGCTGGCGATGCCCGGCATGTTGTGGTGCTCGGCGAGCCAGAACCGTCGATACCCCCATCGCTCCGCATGCTGGGCCAGGTCGGCGGTGTTGCGGAGGGCCACCGCAGCGTCGCCGCCTTCGGGGATCGGAGACAGATCGAGAATCGAGAACGCGGTCATGGTCGTGTCAGTTCGTTAGCCGCAGCACATGGCTCGCCCCAAGGCCTCGTCTGGGACCGCGCACCACGTCACGGGGCTCCCCGGCCCTCGAGGATCGAAATCCCCGCTCAGCCGGATCATTCGTTCCGGCGGCGGGGTACCCATCATGTTCGATCGCATCGTCTACCTGTACGGGTTCAATCTCGGACAGATCGTGGCGTGGCACTGAGCGGTGGGGTTGGGTTCGGCAACGGGCGCCTAACTCACCACCTGGACGTGGTGGCGAATCGCGTGCTCGTGGTACCATCTTTCGACAACTTTCACGAGGTTAGAACCATGACTATTCGACCATGTGCGCTCCTTGCCATCTGTGCGGCGTCCGCTCTGCTCGTGTCCGTGACCGCCTCCGCTCAATCGAGCAGTGGGGCGGCGTCGCCGCGCACCGCCGACGGCCAGCCGGATCTGAGCGGTGTCTGGGACTTCCGAACCGTCACACCGCTGGAACGACCGGAGGAACTGGCTGACAAGGCATTCCTGACCGGAGAAGAAGTGGCCGCGTATGCCGCCGAACGCGTGCGGGCGAACAATGCCGACCTCGACCGTGAGGCCAAGAAGCAGGAGACGACCGCTCGAGGCCAGGTGAACGGTACCAGTGAGACCCGCGACCTGGCCCTCGCCTACAACGACTTCTGGTGGGATCGGGGGACGGCCGTCGTCGAGACGCGTCGGACGTCGCTGGTCATCGACCCGCCCAACGGGCGGGTCCCGGAGCTGACAACCGCGGGGGCCGAACGGGTGGCCGAGCGGGTCAGAATCAACCAGCGTCCGACCGAGGGACCGGAGGACCGTCCGCTCGGCGAGCGGTGCATCACGGGCTTCAATTCCGGCCCACCCATGTTGCCGGCCGCCTACAACATGAACGTGCAGATCTTCCAGACGCTCGACCATGTCGTGCTGCTCAACGAGATGGTGCACAACGCGCGGATCATCCCGCTCGACGGCAGTGACCACGGCACGGTGCCGATGTGGACCGGCGTGTCACGCGGACACTGGGAGGGCGACACCCTCGTGGTGGAGACCAAGAACTTCCTGCGCGAGACCAGCTTTCGCAGCTCGAGCGACAACCTCCACCTGATCGAGCGGATCCAGCGTCAGGATGAGGACACGCTCGTCTACACCTTCACGGTCACCGACCCCACCACCTGGACGGCGCCATGGACGGTCGAATTGCCGATGCGTCGCAGCGACCTCACGATGTTCGAGTACGCCTGCCACGAAGGGAACTACGGGATGGAAGGGACGCTGAGCGGCGCCCGAGTCATCGAGAAGTCCGGCGAGTAGGCGCTCATGACGGTGCAGCGGCGTTATCGGATCGGCGCGCTCCACGCGCTGGCGAACGCGATACCGACCACCCAGGACGCTTTCGACCGCGTGTGGCCGGACGCTGACGTGGCCCATCTGCTGGATGGTTCGCTGTATCTGGATCGGAATGCGGGGACGGCGGACGACGCCGAGCTTGCCTCGAGGATCGACCGCCTGATCCATTACAGCGCCACCACCGGAGCCGACGGCCTCATCGTGACTGGGTCATTTTTCGGGGAGGCCGCGATCCAGGCTCGAAACAACGTGACGATGCCGGTGGCGACCTCGTTCGACGGCATCATCGCGCGCGCGCTCCTCCTCGCGAGCGACCAGCCACTGCACGTCCTCTCCACCGCACCTGACTCGGCCACGTTGCTCTCGGAGGCGATTGAGGTCGAGGCCACCCGGCGTGGGGTGTCCGTGGTGCTGTCCAGCCACCCGGTGGCCGGCGCTTTGGATGCGCTCACCGGGGGTGACGGCGAACGCCACGACACACTGGTGCTCGAGGCGATCCGGGACATCGACGCCGACACCGCCATCGTCTTCGCACAATTCTCGATGGAGCGGATTCTCCCCGCCAGCGCGGACGCGCACTCGGCCCCGGTGGTCGGTCCGGCCACTGAAGGCGTGGCGTATCTGCGTCAGCTCCTCACGGCCCCCTAGGCGATCCGCCGCCGGCGGTCGTGCGGCGTCTCACGACACACACCACGCGAATCATGACGCGCAGGCGGCGGGTCCGACGCGTATCGAAGCGCCCGCGCGCCGCGTTCATCTCTTCTCCGGCGGCCCTGGCGGCGGTTGCCCTCAGCGCCGTCTTGATCTGGCGTGTCGAGCCGTCGCCACAGGCCGCGCAGGCTGAGTCTGGGGCGCAGCCGTTCGTGCGGTCGCTGCGCGTCGATGTCCTGCGGGAGCTGCCGCACGAGCGAGATGCCTACACCCAGGGCCTCGTCTGGTGGAACGACCGCTTGTTCGAGAGTGCCGGGCTGAGGCAGGCGTCGACCCTGCGTCGGCTGGACCCGCAGACCGGGCAGGTGCAACAACGCCTTGATGTGGCCCCCGAGTATTGGGCCGAAGGGCTGGCCTTGGTCGACGATCGCCTGTTTCAGATCACCTACACCAGGGAGCGGGCGTTTACCTACGATCGCGACTCGTTCGCGCCGGGTGAGACGTTCAGTTACGACGGAGAGGGGTGGGGGCTCTGCTACGACGGGACCCGCCTGGTCATGAGCAACGGGAGCGACCGGTTGACGTTTCGTGACCCGACCACGTTCGAATCGATCGGCGAGCAATCGGTGCGGCTCCGCGGCCAACCCCTGCGCAACTTGAACGAGCTCGAGTGTGTCGATGGCGCGGTCTACGCCAATGTCCACGGGGAAGAGTTTCTGGTGCGGATCGACCCCGCGACCGGTCGCGTGACCGATTACATCGATGCGTCCGGACTGCTGTCTGACGCCGAGCGCGTCGGCATCGATCTGTTCAACGGAATCGCCTACCACCCGACGGCCGAGACGTTTTACATCACAGGCAAACTGTGGCCGAAGATGTTCGAGGTGCGATTCGTCGAGTAGGTAACACCCTCTACCGGGACTCGTTCTCGGGTCGGTCGGCCGTGAGCCGTCGCATCAACTCGATGGTGGGGGTGGGGGCCTCGAATTCCGCTTCTTCGAGCGGCGTACGCCCGTGGTGGTCCAGCGCCTCAAGATCGGCGCCGTGGTCGACCAGATACTCGACGATCTCGTCCTCGCCCAATCGGATGGCGGTGTGCAACGCGGTAGGGCGCGCGGGAGGCGCGAGGTTCAGGTCGAGTCCGAGTTCCACCAGACGTTGTATCACCGCCAGCTCACGGCTCCGGATGGCGAGCAGCACGGCCCCGGCGCCTTCGTTGGACAGTGCGGCCGGCTCCGCCCCCAGTTCGATCAACGCCTCCATCATCTCCAGGTCGCCGGATCGAGCCGCCGTCAGAAACGGGGTCAGGCCGGTGATACGCCCCGGGGCGGGGATACCGCTCGGCTCGGCCGGCTCCGTCCGCGCATGGAGGCTGGCTCCCCGGGCAACCATGTCTCTGACGAGCTCCGTGTTGCCGTGTCCGACTGCTTCATGCAGCGGCGTGCTGCCGTCGCGGTCGCGCGCATTGACGTCCGCGCCAAGCTCCAGCAGCAGCCGGATGACCGCGTCGTGACCCTGAGAGAGCGCCAGCAAGAACGCAGTGGTCCCGTCGTCCGTGATCGCGTGCGGGTCCGCGCCCTCGCCGATCAACGCGCGCACGTTATCCGTGTCGTCCGCCATCGTCGCAAACAGCAGTGCGTTGAATCCGCTGTGCGAGACCGCGCTGACGTTCGCTCCGCGTTCGATCAGGAGACTGGCGATCGAGGCATGTTGGCCGGCCAGTGCCCACATCAACGGGGTCTGGCCCATGCGCGATTCCACGACGTCAAGATCGGCGCCGCGCGCCAGCAGCAGTCGAACCACCTCTTCGTTGCCGGCGTGAACGGCCGCGAGGAGCGCGGTATCGCCACTCCAGCGTGTTGCGTCCACCTCGGCGCCGCGGTCGAGCAGCAGCCGCACCGGGCCCAGGTGTCCCCCGGCGCTCGCCAGCAGGAGCGGTGTCTCACCGTTCTCGTCGGCGACGTTGACGTCGGCGCCGGCGCGAAGCAGTGCGGCGGTGATGGCGGTGTCGCCACGGAGGGCGGCCCAGGCGAGCGGCGTCGACCCATCGTCGCGGACCTGGTGCACGTCGGCCCCGTCGGCGATCAGGGTCCGCACCGCCCCCACATCGCGCCGCTGGATCGCCTCGATCAAGGCCAGCCCCTGATCCGGGTCCTGAGAGCGGGCCTGAGTGAATACCGGCGGGGCCAGCGTGCCGAGGGCCAGCACCCAGGCGAACCGCGTGAAGATGCGCACGGAGCAATGGTAAACCCCGGTCAGGTCGCCCCGCCACCGCCGGTTCGATACATAATTCGCGCATGGGGTGTTCCGCGGTGCGATCTGGCTCCGAAGCCGGGACGGCCAGACGCGCTCGTTCGTCACGGCGGGTCGCGGTGCTGGTGTGTCTGTCGGCCATTGCCGCCAGTTCCGGCCAGGCCCAATCGTCGGGCCAACTGCTGGAGTCCACCGTTAGCCGATATTGCGTGAGTTGTCACAACGACCGGACAAGGACCGCCGGCCTGACGCTCGAGAGCATGGATTCGGGAGACGTCGCCGCTCAGGCGCCGGTCGTGGAAAAGGTGCTGCACAAGTTGCGCGCCGGGGAGATGCCACCGGCTGGTCGACCGGGGCCTGACGCCGTCACGGCGGCCAACCTGGTCGCGTGGCTGGAAACCGAGCTCGACCGCGTCGCGGCCGACCATCCCAACCCGGGCGCACCCGCCATCCACCGGTTGAACCGCGCCGAGTATGGCAATGCCGTGCGTGACCTGTTGGGGCTCGACCTCGACCACGCTCGCGATCTCCCGGCTGACGACTCGGGGTACGGCTTCGACAACATCGGCGACGTGCTGACGGTGTCTCCGCTGCATATTGAGAAATACATCGCGTCGGCGCGACGCGTGAGTCGCCAGGCGGTCGGGACGCTCGCGCCCCGTCCCGTTGTGGAGCGATATTCGACGCCCCGCGGGACTGTCGACGAGGCGATCGGTCGGCTACCGCCGCACGAGCGTGGCGGCACGTTGTTCCACCATTACTTCCCGTTCGACGCCGAGTATGTGATTCGCGTGCGGGTACGGGGCCGTCGCGCTCCCGGCCTACCTGCACCCAAGCTGGACGTCAGGGTCGACGGCCGGCGCGCCCGGCTGTTCGACGCCGATTTTGACGCGCAGGAAGCCGAGCAGGGGACCCGTAACTTTGAGTTGCGACTCCCGGTCTCGGCGGGCGACCACGAGATCGCGGCCGGGTTCCTCACCGAGCTCGCCCACAGCGAGGCGGTCGGCGCGACCGACACCAACGACTTTTCCGTGGACTACGTCCTGGTCGAGGGCCCATATGACTCAACTGGGGTAGGAGACACCGCCAGCCGCCGTCGCATCTTCGTCTGTCGTCCCGCCACGGTCGAAGACGAAGCGCCGTGCGCGCGGCGAATCATGTCGAGTTTGACCAGACGAGCCTATCGCCGCCCGGTGACGACCGCGGACATCGAGCCATTGATGGGTCTGTTTGCCATCGGTCGAGCCGATGGTGCCGCGTTCGAGGCGGGCATCGAGATGGCACTCAGCGGCGTACTAGTGTCGCCGAGTTTCCTCTTTCGGGCGCCCGAGATCCCCGATGGTGGCCAGCCTGGGACGGTGTATCCCCTCTCAGACATCGACCTGGCCTCGCGGCTCTCGTTCTTCCTGTGGAGCAGCATTCCAGACGAAGAGCTCCTGCAACTGGCCGAGACGGGACAACTCAGCGACCCAGACGTGCGGGCCGAGCAAGTTGCCCGGATGCTGGCCGACCCCAAGGCCGCCTCGCTCGTCGAGAACTTCGGGGGGCAATGGCTGCATCTGCGCAACGTGGCGGACTGGATGCCAGATCCGGAGCGATTCGACGAGTTCGACGACTCGCTCCGCTATGCGTTTCAGCGGGAAACGGAGCTGTTTCTGGAGCACCTCATTCGCGACGATGCCAGCGTGCTCGATCTCATCGACGCCGATTACACGTTCCTCAACGAGCGGCTCGCCGGTTTCTACGGCATTGACGGGGTGGAGGGGGGCTACTTTCGCCGGGTCTCACTCGCCGGCAGCGCGCGTGCCGGCATCCTGACCCAGGGCAGCGTGCTGATGGTGACGTCGTACCCGACCCGCACGTCGCCGGTGCTGCGTGGCAAATGGGTACTCGAGAACCTGCTGGGGGCGCCGCCACCACCGCCGCCAGCCGACGTGCCGGCGCTGGCCGACAGCGCGGAGACATCCGCCGGCAGCTTGCGGGAAGCGTTGGAGCAGCATCGGGCGAACCCGGCCTGTGCCGTGTGTCATGCCAGGCTCGATCCGATCGGGTTCGCGCTGGAGAACTTCGATGCGGTCGGTTCGTTTCGCACCGAGGACGACGGCGTGACGGTTGAAACGTCTGGCGTGTTGCCGGATGGCACCCTGGTCGATGGGCCCCAGGGGCTGCGCGACGTCTTGTTGGCGCGACGTGACGAGTTCGTCGAGGCGCTCGCCGATCGATTGCTGACCTACGCGCTGGGTCGAGGCCTGGAGTCGTACGACCGACCTGCCGTGCGGGACATTCGACGGCGGGTGGAATCTGGCGGCTATCGATTTTCCGCGCTGTTCGAGGCTATCGTCGATAGCGTACCATTCCGGCTGAGGAGGATTCCGTCGTCATGATCACGAGACACGCGTTGCCACGTCGAACCTTCCTTCGGGGCATGGGGACCGCCGTGGCCCTCCCGTTTCTCGACGCCATGACCCCGGCGTTTGCCGCCGCGGCCACGCCGATTACGCGTGTGGCCTTCGTGTATACGGCCAACGGCGTGATCATGTCCGATTGGACGCCTCAACAGGAGGGCGCGCGGTTCGCCTTCACGAAAACCCTGCAGCCGCTCGAACCGTTTCGGGACCAGCTCCTGGTGCTGAGTGGTCTGGCCCATCGCAACGGCGAGGCGCTTGGCGACGGTCCTGGCGACCACGCTCGCGCCGGGGCGAGCTGGCTGACCGGCGTGCATCCGAAGAAGACGCGGGGGGCCGACATCCGGAATGGCATGTCGGTCGACCAGATGCTGGCCGAGGGCATCGGTCGGAGCACCCCGCTGCCGTCGCTCGAACTGGGGTTGCAAGACGTGCGGATGGTCGGTGGATGCGATTCCGGGTACAGCTGCGCCTACAGCAACACCATTGCCTGGAATTCTCCCACCACGCCGCTGCCCTACGAGACGAATCCCCGTCGGGTGTTCGAGCGCTTGTTCGGTGACGGTGACACGACCGACCCGGCGGTGCGCGCGACGCGGGCCAGGCAGAACCGGAGCTTGCTGGATTTTGTGCTCGGTGACGCGCGACGACTGGACGCCAGCCTTGGCGCCGGTGATCGCCGCAAGCTCAGCGACTATCTCGACTCCGTGCGCGAAGTGGAGCGTCGTATCCAGAACACGGAGCAGCGAGACGGCGCGGAACTGCCAACCTTGGACCGACCGGACGGGGTTCCGCCCACCTTCGAAGAGCACGTCGATCTGATGTCCGATCTGGTCGCCATCGCATTCCAGGCAGACCTGACCCGTGTCGTCACCCTGATGTACAGCCGAGAGGGCGGCAATCGCACGTATCGCGCGATCGGCGTGCCAGACGCGCATCACGGGCTGTCACATCATCAGAACGATCCGGCCCGCATGGCCCGGCTGCAGTTGATCGACCAGCATCACGTCGGGATGCTGGCCTACTTCGTGGAGAAGCTGCGGGACGCCCAGGACGAGCGCGGGTCCTTGCTGGACCAGTCGATGGTGGTCTACGGCAGCAGCCTAAGCGACTCCAATGCCCACACGCACGACAACCTCCCGACACTCGTCGTGGGCGGCGGCAATGGTGCGTTTCGCGGCGGACGCCACCTGCGCTACCCCGACGGCACGCCAATGACGAACCTGTTCCTGACGATGCTGGACAAGCTCGGCGTGCAGCGAGATCAGGTGGGCGACAGCACCGGCCAGATCGCCCACTTGAGCGATCTCTAGGCAGCACTGTTCAGACGGGGCTGCGCCCGACGAAGCAACGCCGTCCAGGCGGACGCCTCACCTGGAAACCGCTAGAGGGTGTCGATGATGGCGTTGAGCGTGGCGCTTGGCCGCATGGCTTTCTCGGCCAGGTCGGGATCGGGGCGGTAATAGCCGCCAAGGTCTACCGGCTCGCCCTGCGCGGCCAGCAGTTCCGTGGTGATTTGTGTTTCGCTGGTCGTCAGCGCGTCGGCCACCCCCGTGAATCGGGTCTTCAGGGCCTGGTCCGTCTCCTGGGCCGCCAGGGCTTGCGCCCAGTAGAGCGCGAGATAGAAGGTGCTGCCACGGTTGTCGATCTCGTGCACTTTGCGGGACGGAGACCGAGCGTTCTCCAGGTAGCTGCCGATCGCCTGATCGAGCGTGTCCGCCAGCAGCCTGGCCTTGGGGTTGTTGGTTTGGGTGGCCATCAACTCGAGCGCCGGGACCAACGCGCAATATTCACCAAGTGAATCCCACCGTAGATGGCCTTCCTGCAACATCTGCTGGACATGCTTCGGCGCCGAACCGCCGGCTCCGGTCTCGAAGAGTCCTCCGCCATTGAGCAAGGGCACGATCGACAGCATCCGCGCGCTGGTGCCGAGCTCCAGAATCGGGAACAGGTCGGTGAGGTAGTCCCGCAGCACGTTGCCGGTGACCGCAATGGTGTCTTCCCCGCGCCGGACCCGCTCCAGCGAGACGCGCATGGCCTCGACCGGCGTCATGATGCGGATATCGAGGCTGTCCGTGTCGTGGTCGGCGAGATACGCGCGCACCTTCGTGATCAGCGCGGCGTCGTGGGCCCGATCTGCATTCAGCCAGAACAGTGTCGGGGAGCCCGACGCCCTCGCGCGGGTCACGGCCAGCTTCACCCAATCGCGAATCGGTTCGGCTTTGGTCTGGCACATTCGGAAGATGTCGCCAGGTTCGACGGCTTGCTCGAGCCGGGTCGCGCCGGTCGAATCGACCACCCGAATCGTTCCGGCGCCGGGGGCCATGAATGTCTTGTCGTGGGAGCCGTATTCTTCGGCTTTGCGCGCCATCAGGCCGACGTTCGACACGCTGCCCATTGTTGACGGGTCAAACTGACCGTGCTGCTGGCAGTCCTCGATGATCGCCTGATAGGTGGTGGCGTAGCAGCGGTCGGGGATCATCGCGATGACGTCCTGCAACGCATCGTCGTTGTTCCACATGCGCCCGCCGTCCCGCACCACGTTCGGCATGGACGCATCGATGATGACGTCGTTGGGCACGTGGAGGTTCGTGATGCCCTTGCGCGAATCGACCATGGCGAGCGGCGGGCGTGTGGTGTACACCGCGGCGATGTCCGCTTCGATCTGCGCCCGCGTTTCCGCGGGCAGCGTCTCCAGCTTGCCGAGTACGCCGGCCAGCCCGTTGTTGACGTTCGCATTCACGGTGCTCAGCGTCTCGGCATGTTTGTCGAGTGCGGCCGCGAAGTACACCGCCACGCAGTGACCGAACATGACCGGGTCGGACACCTTCATCATGGTGGCCTTGAGGTGCAGGGACAACAGCGCGCCGTCGTGCCGCGCGTCGTCAATGGTCCGGTCGTAGAACGCCCGGAGTGCCGCCACGTTCATCACGGCCGTATCGATGACCTCGCCCGCCAGCAGAGGCACCTGCGCCTTCAGCACGGTGGCCGCCCCGTCGGTGCCGACGAACTCGATCCGAACGTCGGTGGCCGCGTCGAGCGTCGTGGACCGCTCGCTGCCGAAGAAGTCCTTGTCTGGCATGTGCGCCACGCGCGTCCGTGACCCGGTGGTCGGCCAGTCCTGCATCATGCGATGCGGATGCTTCTGTGCGAACCGTTTGACTGATGCCGCCGCGCGCCGGTCCGAATTTCCCTCCCGTAGCACCGGGTTGACCGCAGACCCCAAGACCTTGGCGAAGCGGGCCTGCAGTGCCCGATCAGCGTCTTCTGTTGGATCTTCCGGGTAGTCCGGAATGTCGTAGCCATGCCCTTGGAGCTCCGTTATGGCGGCTTGGAGCTGGGGAATGGAGGCGCTGATATTGGGTAACTTCACGATGTTGGCAGCCGGCGTCTTCGCCAGGTCGCCCAGCGCTGTCAGATCGTCAGGAATTCGCTGAGCCTCGGTGAGACGTTCAGGAAAGTTCGCGATGAGCCGACCGGTCAGCGAGATGTCGCGGGTCTCGATGTCGACGTCGGTGCCTCTGGCGAATGCCTGCACGATCGGCAGGAGCGAATAAGTGGCCAGCGCAGGCGCTTCGTCGATCTTGGTCCAGGTGATCTTGGCAGATGACATGTGAGTCCTTATAGCAACGAGGGTGGGTCGGGTCCCTGAGAACCTGTTATCGTACCGCACTGATTAAGAATTCGCCCGACCCGAGACCCGGGCATGGACATCGGTCCGCCGCGAGTGTCAGAGGGCTGGAGCCTTGAGGAGGTGTTCGATGAGATTGTGTTGGTTGCGCGGCG
>Ga0310121_10000386_pt1 | contig 48787 bp, 34 predicted proteins | sample CB27_Tmax_986_MG_FD_203504 | JGI IMG/M metagenome (GOLD analysis project Ga0310121, IMG submission 203504) | Marine microbial communities from Western Arctic Ocean, Canada - CB27_Tmax_986 | ecosystem: Environmental > Aquatic > Marine > Oceanic | place: Canada: Western Arctic Ocean | collected... | reverse complement strand
ACGAAGCTTCTCAATAATCTGCTTGGTCGTGTGTCGGTTCTTCTTCATCTGAGGAAATCCTTTCCGGGCTACGCCCGGATGCGATTCTCTCATAGACCTGGATCAGTTAAAGGGGGGAAGCCCACCACCCCGTTCCGCGATCTTGACCGCTGACTGTTTCTGCTGCTCGCAACTGGCTTGGATCTTGTTCAACCCTTCATTGATACGCGACTCGAAACGCGCGAAGATCGCCTCTTCTTTCCCCAGGCGGTCACCGCTTCGACAGAGAATGAACGTTTCTTCATCGCCGTCGGGTGATGGGCAAAGTTTGACTTCCACACCTTCACGAACATGATCCCACGATTCCTCAAGCAACTGTCGTTCAAACTGCTTCAGCATGCTCTGGGGAGTGCCGATGATGTAACGCCGAACTCCATCCTTGAGGAACTTGATGTTGGCTTGCGATAGCATGCCCCAGACAGGATTGGACTTGCCGTAACGTGATTCCATGGTCGTCACAATCTCCTCGACCGCTGTGCTGTCCCGGCGTTTGCCGTCAAAGACTTCGTAGCCGATGGGCATTCCACAACGGGATACGACCAGTGCAATGCAGACCTGTTTGCAATCACTACGCTTATCGCATGAATATCCGTATTTGGCTTTGGTGTTGGCTTTTGCTTGCCCTTCGAAATAGGTGCTGGCGACATCGTACAGCAGCAAGTCGTACTCCAGTTCGAAGAGCTCTGTTAGTCGATGCTTCACAAACAATTCCAACTTTTCCTTGTGTGGCAGGAGTTGATCTATTGCGCGATACAATCGCGTGTGATAAACCTTGGTCGCTGGAACTCCCAGGAGTTGTGCCAGCGCCGTGTCGTGATAGAAGTGCTCGGCGATACGCAGTTCACTCGATGGTTTGCACAACCGGAAGACGACTAAAATCAATGCGATACTTGGCCAACGAATGTCGGTTTGATTGGCAGGCAAACGGTGCAAGAAGTCGTCCAATCCGATCTTCTTGATCCGTTCCAGTGCCAACCACGGCCCGCCGAACTGGACACAGTTCTCCACACGCACCGCGGAAGCGTTGACGGTGACCCATCGCGGTTTCGCGTCTCATTAATCATCGTGCGACGTTTCATCCACGAAAGGCAAACAATGCTGCCGCTCGTCGCCGTGCGTATTGGGTGCGGCCACTTCCTGTACACCCCAGCGCCCCTCTTCAGCGAGTCGGCCCAGGTACGCGACCACGCGTTGACGAGGGCCTCGTTCGGTGCGATACGATTCCACCAATGCCCAATACGCGTGTCGCTTTTCATCTTTGTTGCGGTAACACGGACGAACAAACATGTTCGTCAATGGAACAAATCCAATCCGCCTCGCGCAAGCTCAAGGTCTTCACTACAATGCGATCACCACCGGATTGCCGACGATTTCGCAAGACTCGAACCAACGCCAAACGACTTACGACAAACGACCGCTCAAAAACACTTCAAAATTGCCACGTCTTCACGCCAAGTGTTCAAGTTGGGCTAGCGAAAAGATGAACCTGTTGTGCCGTGGGTATCGCAGGAGGCAAAAATCGATTGTTGATTCCCCCGTGTACTTCAAGCAGGTTTTATTGTGGATGCCACTTACGCGGTGAATTTGCTGTCTTGTTTGCAGCCGATTTTCAATCGGCAGGGGATTCAAGGATGGGGCCACTCTTCTGAGGCAAGGCCGGCTACAATTGTCAGTTCCGCGATGTGCGGCGCGCGAAGTTTGGAAGCGGTTAAGCAATTGCTTCATACCCAACTTTCGGCAGATTGGACTCTGTTGGGGTACTTCAAGCGTCCACCGACTGACAGCGGTTTTCGTTATTTGCTTTTAAAACTCAATTGGGAGATTCTCGAAGCCTGCCTGCGAGGTTAAATTGCCAGTCAGACCGACCAGTTGTCAATCGCCGAAGCGGCTGCCAGCGACGGCAAGACGCTCTGCGGCACGATGTCACAGCCCGATTGCTCTCGTTGTTCGACCAACACCCTGGCTGCGTGTTGAGTCAGGCCGCCGGGCCGGGCAACACCATTGCGGCGAAGGCATCGTTAGAGATTCTTAAGTCCTTGGTGTTGGAAGGGCGTGTGCTCACCGCCGACGCGACGTTCCGCCAAAAGCCTATCTGTGACACGATTATTGAAGTAGGTGGTAATTACCTGATTATTGTGTAACGACAACCAAAGGGAACGGAAAGATGTGTTTGCCGGGGTTTTTATCCGGGCGTTATCCCCCCTCCAGTGAACAGAAGAAGCGGTCGTAATTCTCCTCTGCCCAAACCTCTTCGAAAGAGCACGGTCGCTTAGTCAAGCGGCGTCTTGAAGTCAGTACGAGAATCGTTTCACAGATTAGTTAGCCTGGCCCGAAAGAAGTCTTCCGTTTGGAACAACGAACGCGTCGCGATGAGAAAACGACGCGCGAAGTTCAGTACGCCATAACCAGTCCTGCTCTCGACCATATTGACGTAGCTATGTTGCTTTCGTTTTTGAGGGCGCATTGGGGACCGAAAATCGGGTCCACTAAGTTCGCAACACCCACTGGCGTGAGGACCGCTGTCGGATCCGAACGGGCAACGATGCCCAGAACATGGTCGCCTTTCGCAACGCTGCCATCAATCTCTTTGGCCTTACCGAAACCCGCAACGCGGTTGGTGCGGCAAGGACAAATGCTTACCCGGTCGACCACTTACTCGCTAGAATAAGCGTTATGAAACTTTAAATCGCCCTCAGCTAACGGTTGTAACGTTTAGTGTGTACCGTCAACAGTGGCTCTGACTCAAACGCTGCGCCGGGGGTAACCGTTCACCGCTCCCCCTACACGTGAGTAGGAGTTTCATTCAGCGCACACCCACCAATCATTCCCTAGTTTCCTTCGAAAACGGTCTTACGTCGCCGTCGCAGCGTCAAGAGCCCCAGCATTGCCAGTGCCCAGCTACTCGGTTCGGGTACCGCCGCGGAGCCTCCATTGCCGCTGGAGGTCGCACCGAAATTATTCTTCCAGAGGACGTAGTCGGCTTCATCAATGACGCCGTTTGGCTCTCCGTCGGCAGTTAGATCGGATGTCGAACCCAACGTGTCGCGCCAGACGACGTAGTCCGCTGCGTCGACCACACCGTTGTTGTTGTAGTCACCAGCGAGACCACCACTGCCAGCGATGAGGCTCACAATACCCGTGACGGTGTTGAAATCAAGGGAAAACAGGCCGGCGTCCGCTCCGACCAAAGTCAAGTTACCAAGGAGCGTGTCGGCGGTCACCACCTCGAAGGTACCGCTGGGGGCGAAGTTATCCGCCACGTCGACGCTTAAATTACCGGCTAGATCGGCGGTCCCATTGACCACAAAGTGATCGGTTTGTCCAGTACCGGTGCCGTTGATGTCAATCGCGAGCGTGTCGGTGCTGGTCAGGTTTCCGTCAATCTGGGTGGTACCGGCCGTACCGAGCGTGCCTGAGTTAAAAATGGAACCATTCCCCACGGTGTCGCTCACGCTGTGATTAACGTTCACCGTGCCGGACGTGGAGAGCACGTTGCCGGCCAGATCGATCTGGTTGTTGAAATCCAGATTGCCATTGGGATCATTCGATGCAACGCTGGTGTCCGCGCCGAGGTTCACTTCCACTTGGAACTGGTGACTGCCGTTGGTGTTGACAATGGTGGGACTGATGCCAGCCAGGGTGACACTGCCGGTTCCGGCCACGACATAGGTGCTGGCCGACTGGTCAAACTCGATCATGTTGGCCGTCACACCGGTGTTGGTCACGACTGTGGTATCGGTGGTGATCATGCCTCCGGCGTTTCGGAACACCGCGGTATCCGTGTCGCTGTCGGGTGGCGATCCGGTGATGGGATCCCAGTTGATCTGATCGTCCCAAAATCCAAATTCCGGCGTTTTCCACTCAAAGAGTCCGGCCGCCATTTCCACGAGTTCCAGCGTGGGAAACATGACCGGGTCCGGCGCGATCGACGGCAGGGTATCAGTATTGTCGCTGCCGATGGCCTGGACCGTGATCCCCGCACTGCGGAGGATGAACGTCACTTGGCCGTCGGTGTCGGCATTGACAAAATCAACCAACGGTTGGGAGCTAAACGTGAAGATGTCACCCGGGGCGCGAGTTGCAAGGGAGGGTGTGGGCATGTTTCCCAAGAAAGTCACTGCGCTGAGGATTAAAGCCTCTTCTGCGGTGGGGTCCGCCCAAAAATTGATTCCCGGGGCAGTTTCCCACGTAATCGTCTCCTCATCCCAGTCCTGGCCAGATACGTTGTCATTCAATCCGTAAACCAAGTAGTCAAGCTGATCCTCTTGAACAAAGGCGACCATCATACTCAGTGTGGCAGCAGTCGTGGTCAGTGGAGCCGACGTCAAGTCAAACCGCAAATAACCGTAGCGATCTATGCGCACCTCCAGAAAGTTGGTGCCGCCTTCATTAAAGTTGGTACTATAGTATGCGTCCATGACGGTCGCGTCTGCCCCCACCCCGTCGGCCGTGGTGATTTCGATAGCAGATGCAACGTTGCCGATTGCCGCACTCAAGGCCAAGGCAATTGTCAACGCTGCCGGCCGCAGCAACGGTGCCAGTCGTGTCCTCGGTTTATTCTCCACTGGCCGCTTGCGTCGCCGCTGGAGGGCCAACAGCCCAAGCATGGCCAGTGTCCAGGTGGTGGGCTCGGGGATCGCGCTGCCGACTAACAAGACGAGGTCATTTCCAACGACACGCACTCCCCCCGGAAAGAACCCTGCGCCGTCTCCCGCAAGCGACAGCGGTCCGGTCAGGTTGATGCCATGGGAGGTGGTCATGATGGTCACGTCGCGGTCCGGAGTGAACGAACCGAACACGTCGACGGCGACACTCCCTTCCAGATTGGCCGAGCCGGTTACGTGGAAGACATCGCTTTGTCCCGTCCCAGCGCCGCTAATATCGATCTCAAGTGTACCGGTGCTCGTCAGACCGCCAGCGATTTCGGCGGCGCCGAGTGTCCCCAAGGTGCCGGAACTTGAAATCATCCCACCACCTACGCTGTCGACCACACTCTGGTTGATATTCACCGTGCCTGACGTGGTAAGCACGTTGCCGGCCAGATCGATCTGGTTGTTGAAGTCCAGACTGCCACTGGGATCATTCGATGCAATGGTGGTGTTTGCGCCGAGGTTCACCTCCACTTGGAACTGGTGACTGCCGTTGGTGTTGATAATGGTGGGATTCGTTCCAGACAGGGTGACGCTGCCGCTGCCGGCCACGGCATAGGTGCTGCCCGACAGGTCAAATTCGATTGAATTGGCGTTCACTTCGGTATTGGTCACGACCGTGGTATCGGTGGTGATCATGCCTCCGGCGTCACCGAACAGCACGGAGTCGGTATCGCGGTTGGGTGGCGATCCGATGAGGAGATTCCAGTTAGGCTGACTGTTCCATAACCCACCGTCGGCCGTTTGCCACTCAAACGTCTCCAAGTCCGTCGGGAGACTCAGTGTGGGAAACATGATGTTTGCAAATCCGATTTGCGGGTTGAAGGTATCGGTATTGTCGCTGCCGATGACCTGGGAAGTGACGCCAGTGCTTCTGAGAATGAGCGTGATCTGGTTGTCGGTGTCGGCGTTGACAAAATCCACCAACGACTGGTTGGAAAGCAGGAGAATGCCCCCTGGTCCAATGGGCGGGGGTTCAACGGGCATTGGCATCAATCCCAAGAAGGTCACGTCGCTGAGGACGAAAGCCTCTTCTATATTGGGGTCTTTTGTATTATCAATTCCCGGGGCTGTGTTCCAGGTGATCGTCTCCTCACCCCAGTCCTGGCCAGCTACGTTGTCATTCAATGCCCAGACGTGATACTCACGTGGCGGCGTTTGCCGAAAACCCAGCATCAGCGTCAGTCCGGCAGCCGCAGTGGTCTCTGGCGCCGTCGCCAAGTCAAACCGCAGATAACTATAGCGATTTTGACGCACCTCCAGAAAATTATCGGCCGCGCTCTCGTTAAAGTTTAAATCTACAACGTCTGGATCTTGATCGTCGTACATGATAGTCGCATCGGCCCCCACACCCTCGGCCGTGGTGATTTCGACACCCAAGGCAAGGTTGTCGAATGCCAAGACCAACGACAAGACGGTCAGCAACCACACCCACCGCAAATTCGCCGCGAATTGAGCCATGTATCCACTCCTCATTTGATTTAATTCAAAAAAACTGACGAACATTGCTGAAATATCGAAGCTTCCCGTGCGCGAAATCCTTGGGTTCCCAAAGCCAGCTCGTGCTGCTGCCGTCCATTACTCTGGATCGTGAAAAACTACGGGGTGTCCCAGACGTGCAGACGTGGTCCCAACCATGCAAACAATTTCTATTTCGTACCACCAATCGCAACGAGTGTCAATGATTGCCGTGGTATTTTTGCGAAAAAGCAGGTCATTTTCGTCGTTAATGTAACGGGGTATCTCGAAATATTGCCTCGTATTTCCCACAAAGATGTAATTGAGGTACAATCAGCGTCGTCGGGGCACCAAGATGGGGGGGCACCAAGATGGGTAGGATGAACGAGTTCCTAGTGTTACGAATCTCGCTGATCGCCCCCTTGGTGTTTCTGCTGGCCAATTTTGCGAGCTTTCTGCCCGCCGCCACGTTCACGAACGTTACCTCGAGCGTCATTCCCGGCATGGACGGTCGGAAGGTGGCCTGGGGCGACTTTGACAACGATGGGTTTGTGGACCTGCACGCGGGTGGGTATGCGTGGCGGAATAATGGCGGCGTGAACTTCACGCGGATGGCGACAGTGATGTCCAGGGACGGCATTTGGGGAAACTACAACAATGACGGTTTTCTCGATTTCTTCGTCTATGCGACCGCGCCGCGTCTGTATCGGGGCAATGGAGGTACCGGCTTCACCGAAGCCAACTTGCCATCCCTGCCCACGATCGACCCCATGGGGGCTAGCTGGGGCGACTACAACAACGACAGCTTCCTTGATCTCTACGTGGGTGGATACCAGGGGAGTCAGGGCGAGTATCGGCCTGATGTGAGGCTGCGCAACAACCAGGGTTTGTCGTTCACTCGGACGTGGACGCAATCCAACGACGCCGTCGTCACACCGAACCGCCCGCGGCCAGGACGTGGCATTACTTCCGCCGACTTCGATAGCGATGGCGACCTGGACGTCTACGTCTCTAACTACCGGCTCGAGCCGAATCAGTTGTGGGTGAACGACGGTCAGGGCGATTTCGACGAACAAGCCACCGCCCGCGGCGTAGCAGGGACCCGGAGCAGCGGTGTTTGGGGACACAGCATTGGCGCCACTTGGGGAGATTTTGACAACGACGGCGAGATCGATCTGTTCAACGGCAACTTTTCGCATCCACCCTCGTATCAGGATCGTTCGCATTTTTTCCGCAACACGGGGACGGCGGGCGGTTACTCGTTTCAGGACATGGGCCAGGGTGGCGTCGTCTGGCAGGAGTCGTACGGCTCGCCGGTCCTGGGGGATTACGACAACGATGGTGACTTGGACCTCTATTTCACGACCGTCTACAGTGGCGACGAGCCGCGCCTCTACCGCAACAATGGAAACTGGCAATTTACCGACGTGACGTACACGATGGGGCTGGCTGGCCTCGGGCCTACCTACCAGGCTGGGTTCGCCGATTACGATAATGACGGCGATTTAGACTTGGTCACCGATTCCAAGCTTTTTCGGAACCAGGGCAACAGCAACCACTGGCTGAAAGTCAAACTGATTGGCGATGGCCAGGCCATCAGCCGAGATGCCGTCGGGGCCCAGGTGCGAATTCAATTGGGCAGCCAGACGTTGCTCCGTCAGGTCGAGTTCGGCACGGGTGAGGGCAACCAGAACGACGCCACCCTCCATTTCGGGCTCGGTCAACACTCGGGACTGGTGGACCTGGAGATATTGTGGCCCGGCGGGAAGGCGCAATTCGCCGACAATGTCGCGATCGATCAGCTTGCCACGATCGATTACGCCCCCGGAAACATCTTGGCTCGCTGGGGTGGCGCCTCGGCCGGTCTGTGGACTTCCGCCACCAGTTGGATCCCACGGGCCGTTCCTACCGGGGACGCCGCCACCGTTTTCCTGACCGGCGGATCGTCGTCGATCACCGATATTGAACTTCCGTCCTTGGTCACCGTCCAGGACATCAAGGTCGATGGCAGCAGCTCCTTTCATTTGTCTGGTAATGGCACCTTGCGTCTCAACGCCGAGAGCGGTGAGGCTCATGTCTCGGTTAAAGGTGGTGATCACTCGTGGTATACGACCGTCGAGGCTGACGCAGACACGAATATCGACGTGGCCGGTGGAGCCTCACTCACGTTGGATGGGAAGTTCGACTTCGCCGGCGCTACCGTCGTGAAGGATGGTGCCGGTCGACTGAACTTCAATGGTGTGGCCATTGCCAGCGTCGGCTCGCTGCACGTGCTCGACGGGGTGATCGGTGGTGACGGCGCCGTCAACGGAAATCTCACCGTAACCCGTGGGGTCGTGGCACCGGGGCACGACCTGGGGAAACTCCAGGTCCGCGGCGACTTCGAACTCCAGTCACAGGCCACCCTGCAAATTCAAATCGAAGGGCCATCGACTTCGCAGTTTGATTCCCTCTCGGTGGCGGGCGTGGCGGAGCTGGGAGGCTCGCTGGAAATCGTGCTCACCGATGAGTACGAACACCAACACGGCCGGGGATACTTGGTCCTCACCAGCGGCAATCTGGTCGACAATGGACTGACCATCACGGGTCCTGCCGCGACGCTGTTCGACCTGGAATTGGGCTCAGGTCAGATCCTGCTGCGCGCTCGACCGGAACCGGCTGTTTATCAATGGGCCTCTGCCACCGGCGGCAGTTGGCAGACGGTGGCCCATTGGTCCCCCGCCATCGTGCCACCGGATCGAGGAGCCGTGCGGATCACCGGTGGAACTTCCCCCACCACGACCATCCAGCTTGACGTGCCCATCACGATTGGCCAGATTGAAATCGATGGCACCAGCGCCTACCATTTTACCGGCAACAGTTTGCAGCTCGATTCTGACGACGGTGCCGCCGGCGTCATGGTCACCGCAGGCAACCATGTGTGGGATGTGAACGTTACCACCTCTACGGATACGTCGATCGACGTGACGGCGGGGGCATCGCTAAGCATAACCGGCAGATTTGATTTTGAAAACGTTACCGTGACCAAGCAAGGTGCCGGTGAGTTGTACCTGGACGGGTCTTCCATTGCCGACGGAGGTTCGTTCGACGTTCTTGGGGGTGTGGTGGGAGGCAAAGGGATCGTCAACGGAGATCTCAACGTCACGCGGGGCACGCTGCGGCTTGGCCACGACATCGGACGGCTGCAGCTGGGCGGTGATTTCTCGCTCGCACCGGAAGGGATGCTCGAGTTCGAAATTGCCGGCAGTTCGACGGCCGCGTACGACTCGCTGGTCATTGAGGGCAGCGCCCGGCTGGCCGGCACGCTTGACGTCACGCTTGCGGATGACTACGAGCCGGAAATCGGCCGTATGTTTTTGGTTCTTACCGCTGCCGATGTGCTCCACAACGGCATTGCGCTCACCGGGCCCAATGCGGACCGATTTCGATTGGTGGTGGGAGGCTCGACCGTCATCCTGGAAACAATTTCCCCCAGTCTGGATGGTGACTACAACAGCGATGGGATCGTGGACGCCGCCGACTTCACGCGTTGGAGGGATACGTTGGGTGAGCAGGTGGCGCGTAGCAGCGGTGCCGACGGCAGTGGCAACGGCACCATCGACCGGGCGGACTACGCTGTGTGGAAGACAAATTTCGGTAGCGTCGCTGCCAGCGCAAGTTCTGCCTTGGTGCCAGAACCGTCGACCGCATACTTGTTACTCTTTGCACTCGTCTCAGCGTATCCCCGCCGTCGAGGCTGGCTTCCTTGGGTTTGACCCGCAGCCAGAGCGGCTTGCAGTTCGCAAGAAAGGTCGTTGGCGTTCGGACCACTGACCGCCTCCCTCGTTTAGTGCCAGCGTGAATGAAAGAGTCCACTGGGCTTGTCCTTGCCTTGTCCTCACTCCTCTAAATCCGACAGGGCCCATTTTGTCGACGGATACGGCTCTCAGCGATACAAAGACAAGCATGTTCCACGCGTCACCGACACCCACGGTTTGTGGGCTGAGACTAACGATCATCTGGAAACACTCTGTGAAACCGAGTGACTGAACCGTGTTGTGCCGTACCGTAATCGTGCATCCAATATTTGGAATCCAGTATCGGCACTCGGCTGTGACTGGGACGCGTCAGCAGTCAGTAACGGGCATCCGGCTTTCGGGGCTGTTGCCGTCAAACGGCGCTCCGCCGGCATGTTCAACTCCCACACCTTCCGTGGGCAGGCGATTGGTACGATCGAACTCATTCGCGATGAACAGCGCGACATTCCCATCGTCGTGGCCAGCCCGATCATCGGTCCCACCCGTGAGAACCCGCCAGGGCGGCGTGGCCTGACGCTTGAGCTGATGCACGAACTTCTTGCCGAGGCGGCCGAGTCGCCGACTACACACGGCACTCCGAACCTGTACCACCTCTCTGGCCTGACACTCTTCAACGATTCCGACCTCGGTTGTGACCAGTCCGAACGATGCGAAGGTGGTTTGATCTTTAAAAAACAGCCTCTTCAGAGGAATGTGTGGGTGAATTCTCTCTGGGGTAATGCCCCACGGTTGTGATACAGAGCGATTTCATAGGCTTGCTGGGTGCGAAATCCGTCCGACTTTCTGGTGATCAATTTTAGCTCATTGTTAAATCCCTCGACAATTCCGGCTGAGATGACGCCGTCAGCATGAAACCAGTTGTGAATCAAGTCCCGTTTGTCACGGAACGACCAAGCCACTTTCTTCAGGGGCTCGATCTTGCTCCGCATGGCGCGAGTACACCAGGCGTTGAGGAACTTGCCGGCCCAGGTCGCGCTGGTGTACCCCCAGAGTCGCTGGAAGTCTTCCCGCATCAAGTGACTCCGGATGCTTTGGAGGTTGTATTGCAACAACTCTTTGAGCTTCGTAGTCTGTCGCTCTGTGAGATTCTCGGGGCGCTTCAACAAGATCCAACGACTACCGCTGAGCACCGGCTCGTAGCCGTCATTCTTCAGCTGCTTGACTTCTGCAGCGCGGACGTCGTTGAGGTCCTTGTTGATGCGCTGCATCACGTGAAACCGGTCGAGAACATGAACGGCGTGGCTCGCCTTCTTACGGATGACTTTCAGGTAACCTTGCCACATGTCGCTGCAGATGAAATCCAGTCGCGTCGTCCGCTCCTTTCCCAGAAAGCGAAAGAACCGCAACAATGTCTTCGCCTTCCGGTCAGGGCCGATCCACAGCAGGCGTTTTTGAATCTCGTCGATTTGATACACCACCGTCTGGTACTTGTGGCCCCGATGCCACTGAACTTCGTCCACGCTGATCGACGTGATCGCTTCCAGGTCTCGGTGCTCCAAACCCCAGTTGACCGCTTCTTTTACTGCCTTGAACACGCTGTCCCAGCTCACACGAAGCGATTCCGAAACCTCCTTCCAAGACATCCGTCGCGCCCATTGGGCCAAGTACCACGCGTATTCGGTTGTCATCGTGCTCTTCCCCTCGGCCCAGGGAACTCGTTCCACCTTCACTCCACACGCCGGGCAGTCGACCCGTCGCATGGAGTAAACGAACACAATCGCAATTCCCCACAACGGAATGAAGCCAAAACGCCGCGGCGTCGGCATCGTGTCATAGCCGGGGACCCGCTTTCCGCAGCCGAAACAGACTGGCTGCCCGTTGGCCCGCGGTTTAACCTCTACGTCCAACGCCGGAGTCAGGGAATCGCCCTTCCAAGTGACCTTTCCAAACACAAACAACTTGTAATTCGTGACGCGATTGAGGATAGTTTTCAGGTGCATCCTGCGCCCCTTGGGTTGGATAGTTGTGCAACACAATCCATAACCGAAGGTCGTGCAGGATACGCTATTAAATCAAATACTCCTCGTGCTTTTTTGCAAGTATGTCAGGCTTCATGGTCCTTTCATCCGTCGAGGCCATGCGCTGCGCCCGGGGGTGAGCTCCGACGGATGAAAGGACGACGAAGCTGTCGAATCGCAACACAATGCTGCCTCCATCTACTTCTAAGCCAGGCTTTGTTGTTCAGATCCCGGAGGGGTCTCACGTCTCCATCACCACGCGCCGTTATTTACCCACAGAGTTTTCTGAAGAACCAAAAAATAACGCCCGCCGCAGGGAACGGAATTGAAGTTCAACACCCAAGGGGATGCCAAAGTTTTACCGCCTACACGACTCCCTTCAATTGCGTGTGTCCTTTTGCCCCCAACGTCTGCCCGTTCGACGATAGGTGTCGGGGCGACAGCGCCAAGTGGACTGACATTCCCCGAGAGTGTATGCTAGAAAAGAACGGAGTGGTTCCCGTCCAGGGAAATATTTTGCCCACCCGGTATCATGAAGAAAGCGAATTGACCACCGTCGTCAAGACAGGCCAAAAGAATCTGTTGTGCTTTGAACTGACCGCGGACTGTTCCGGGACCGTCATGAATCCGTGGCGCGAAACAGGACGGGATTGGGTGACCTGCCCCCACGTTAGGTACCAGTGTTTAAGTTAGTGTTAGGATCGCCTCGGGAGCCGGGGGTCGGTAGCCTAGGCTGCTGTGTGGCCGGACAGTATTGTAGTGCCTCCGCCAACGCTCGATGAGCACCTTGGCTTCCAATAACGTATCGAACAGTTCGCGGTCGACGAGCTCATCGCGGAGCTTACCATTGAAGCTCTCGATGGTGCCGTTTTCCCAGGGGCTGCCCGGCTCGATGAACAGGGTTTGGACCTCGACGCTAGTTAGCCACTCAGGTACTTTGTGTGCCGTAAACTCTGGACCGTTGTCACTGCGGATGTATTTGGGTACACCACGACGGATAAACAAGTCGCTCAGCCGCTCCAGTACATCTTCACTCTTGAGCTTCCTGGCCACGTCAATCGCCAAGCTCTCGTGCGTGTGTTCGTCGACGATTGTGAGCATTCGAAATGGACGGCCCGTCATTCAGCCAGAGACGCCTTCGTTTTTGTGGTTGAGGCACTTTCAGGCCCTCCTGACGCCACAGGCGTTCTACCCGTTTATGATTCACCCGCCAGCCCTCCGCATGTAACAACGCTGTCATGCGACGATACCTGTACCTTCCGTACGCGCTGGCCAACTCCGTAATCCGTTTGACCAACCGTGGCTCGTCGGAGGGAATCTGCCGCTCACGACGTTGCGTACTTCGTGGTTGGCCGATTACCCGGCAAGCCCGACGCTCCGACACGCGGTCGCGCCCGAGTGTGTCTCGGACATGTTCGACCGCTTGATGCCGCTTCGCCGGGCTCAGAAGTTTTCCGAGGCGGCCTCCTTGAGAATCGCTTTGTCGAGCTCTGCGTCGGCCAACCGTCGCTGCAGCCGCCTTCGCCGTCCAGCGTGGCAGAACCGACCAGCGTTGCGGTCAGGCCAGCGACAAGTAAGAGTGACGACAGGAATTCGCGATGGCGAAACGGCACGTAGCGTTTGCTCCAGCGGGACATGTAGCTCCAGGAGAGGCTGTAGTCCTAAGGTCCTACAGTTCTAAGGGGCGCACCGCATGTCAGCTTGCCTATCATGATACTTCGGCTCAACGCCTCAAGCAACTCACCGACGTAGACGAGATTCTCGCGAATCTCGACCAGTAACCCGGTAAAATTCAGCGGATAGTCGCCCCGTCCGTTTCCGCCGCGATGCCACCAGTTGCAGTTTCGAAGCCGGTGGTAGTTTTCAAAAGGGGACTGGCAAGGCAAAAGAGAACTGATGCCAGCCGTCAACCACAGGTGCCGTCGAAAATTCTGGAAACCGTGCGCATGCAAACCGTATTCTGACAAGACCCTACGTGCAGGCTGACAATTGGGCAATATGAGATTACGCTTTGTTAACGGGCTCAGGTATCATTTTGGGGAACTGACGTTAATTGCCGGTCACACCCTGCTTCGACCTCTCTCTTCGGCTCATATCACCACTCCAGTAATCCCAACAATGGACCTATTCGCCGGGATACAATGTGATAGGATGATTTGTTCGACAACTCCGAAGGTGATTTGTTCGACAACTCCGAAGGTGATTTTGCTCGACACCACGAATCCCACAAGGAGAGTCAAATCAAATGGCTTTCGATCATAGGAAACCCGCAGCCGTTTCCAGCCGACGTAACTTTCTCAAAGCTGTCGGCTCAACCTCTCTCGCTGCTGGCGCACCCCTGGTATTACCTGATACCGTGTTTGGTCGTTTGGCGCCAAGCAACCGTATCAATGTCGGTGTGATTGGCTTGGGAACGCGCGGAATCCCAGATATGAAACTGTTCATGCGAAATGACGACGTGCAGATTCGTGCCATTTGCGATGTCAACACCGCCAGCAAGGGATATCGCGATGAAGAGATCACCATGGGACGCGAGCCGGCCCTAAAAATCGTCAACGAGCACTACGGAGCAAAACGAAAGTCCGGCTCGTTTCAAGGCGTCAATGCGTACAACGATTTCAGACGCATCCTGGAACGTGACGATATCGACGCGGTGGCAATTGTCGTGCCGGACCACTGGCATGCATCGATGACGATCATGGCTGCCCAGGCAGGTAAGGACATATTCTGCCAGAAACCCCTCACGCTGACCATCAGCGAGGGTCAACAAATGATCAAGGCGGTGCGCCAGCACCAACGGATCCTGCAAACCGGCAGCCAGTATCGATCCCATGCCCGGGCGCGGCACGCCTGCGAGTTGGTGCTCAACGGACGGATCGGACAACTCAAGACGATTCGCATTTACATCGGATATAACAACAAAGTTGGTCCCGGCCAGGCCTGGAAACCGATGCCTGTCCCGGATGGGTTTGATTACGACTTGTGGCTCGGACCGGCTCCCAGGGTTCCTTACCACGTTAAACGGTGCATCTACAAATTTCGTTTCATCCGTGATTACTCCGGCGGGCAGATAACTAACCTCGGTGCGCACAGCATCGACATTGCCCAATGGGGAAATGGTTCGAGCCTGTCGGGCCCGATCGAGGTCGAAGGGCTTCACGGCCAATGGCCTCCAGAGGGAAGTTTGTTCAACACTGCATTGGAATCAAAGTTCCGGGCACGTTATGCGAACGGAGTGGAGTTGATTGGCGAAAGCTCGGACAGAGACATGGGCCTACGGTTTGAGGGAACCGAGGGGTGGATTGACTTCACTCTCGGCGGGCGTTTCCAGGCATCATCCCCATCGTTGGAGACCGAAGTCATCGGCTCCAACGAAATCCGCCTTCCAGTCTCAAATCCAGAGCGGACGTTTGAGGAGCCCGGTAACTACTACGCCGATCAAATCCGTAATTTTCTCGACAGCGTCAAATCCCGCCAGGAACCACTCGAACCCGTCGAAGTGGGGCATCGCAGTGCCACTGTCTGTCACTTGTGGAACATCGCCATCCAGCACAAAGGTACAAAGTTGGCATGGGACCCCGAAAGAGAGGAATTCATTAACCACGAAAAAGCGAACAGCATGCGCACCCGCCCGGCACGAGATTGGGTGTAAATGCCTGTCCTTTCGACGACCAAAACGGAAGTTGGTCTGACCAGGGATGGGGGGCACGATGGCCCCGATGCCGTCCAACTAGTTTCTAAAGATCAACGCATCTGCCTCATCGATCGCGAACGTCGCTGTCAATCCTGGTTTATTCCTTTCAACTTTGACCGGTGCCCCGCTGGCGAGGCTCACTTTTGCGTTGGGAACTTCGATTCGGACCTCAACTCGCAGGTCGGCGATTGGCTCACCACTCCAATTGACCAGCGGGATAACTACCCCGTGCGGTGATTCGATCACGGTCGTTTCGACCAGCGGGTGGCTGCAATGGACGGGTTGCGAAAGTTGGCCCGCCGGTGATGCGATCAAGCTGGCCGCCCGTGCGTCGAAATGCGTTGGCAAAAAATGGGCCATCGAGTCGTCTGTTGCGCCACGGTCGACCGGCCGTTTGGGGATGGCCGGTTTGTAGTAGGAGAGGCCGGGCAGGAAGGCGCAGCAGGTCGCGCGCCCTTTTCCGACGCGGTGTGTGGTGAGCGCAACGGTGTTGTCTTTGAACGCCCACCGAGGCTCAGCGCCAGCGAGTTTGAGACGGCTACGAACGCAAAAGACCGGCATGTATTCTGGCGTATCCCCACTCAAATCTGCAACGCCTTGAATTGGCTCGGTGAACGGAAGATCCTGCTTAACCCATGTGATCTGATTGTCCTGCGGCGCATCGATCGCTGTTTGTTCCACGCCCAGCAGTTCCCGAACCGTTTGGTTTGGCCGATCCAACTCGTCGAACATCCCGGCCCCAGCGGTTGCGAACAATTGCCCCCCGTTCTTGACCCACTCGGCAATCTTCATCGCCGCAGCCGAGGAGACGTGAGCGTCGGTCAGGTAAAGCACCTTGTAGTCGGACAAAGTCCCATCGAGCGCATCTTGTTCGACGACGAAATCCAGCGGGATCTGCTGATGCCGAATCGCCGTGTAGAGGGCACGCTTGGCAGCGGCGAATGAACGGTGATTGTCTCCCCAGATGTCTCCGGTCTCGCTAAACCAGAGTGCTGCTTCCGCCGGGCGCACGTGACCGTCCTGGACGATGTCTTCGAACAGCCCGAACTCGCGCAAACTCCGCAGCACCATGTGATACATGGCGGGGTCATCGACGTGGTTCTCGGTGTAGGAGACATGAACCGGCCGGAATTCAAACAAATTGACGATCTTCATACCATGGCCCAGCGCACCGTAGAACAATCGCCGCCACTGGCGTGGCGTGTTGCCCGGCATGTGCGACATGACGTAGTAGTGGATACGGCGGTCGGGATGATGACGCAACCCGGCGCGGAACAGATCGAGGTTGATGTTGTTCATCTGTGGCGTCCCGACGGGGACCTGCCAGATATAATCCTCGCTCCACGGCAGCGTCATTCCGTCCTGGCGAAAAACCGTGACCCACTTGAACACCTCTCCCAGAAACATGTGCTCCTGTGGATAATGTGGCGAGTAGTTCGCTCCAATACCGGCGTTCGGCAAGTGGTGTCGCAGGATGTCCGTCCGCTCTTTGATCGACTGGATGCCAAAGTAGTATTGATACCGTTTCGACCAGTAGTAGATACCTGGCTTTGATTCCTTGATCTTCGCGTCAACATTATAATTAATCGCATTCCAATCGCCGGCCGATGGATCGACGTCGGCAGGTTTCAGTCCACGGTCCTGCAGCCACTGGCGAAACTCGTCGGTTGCCGCTACGTCTCCAGGTGAAGGCAAACTGATCTCGTCGCCAAGGCTCACAACCGCGATGTTCTTTTTATCGCCTCCCAGGTTCTCGCAGTATTCGGCCAATTTCGCGGTCGGAACTTCGCGGACATCGATGTGTCCTCGGCCACCAGGTGCCCCAGCCTTGGGATCCGCGAGTGCGAAAAGTTGCTTGAACTCTTCAACCGCCGCCGCGTGTTCGCCGTTGTCCAATGCGTTGAAGGTGGTGCCATAGATGATCGTCTGTTGGGGTGTACAGCCGTGGGGGGCCGGGTTGGCTTGCTTGAGTTCGTCAAGCAAGCCGTACAGGACATCTTCCAGCTTCCGCACCTGCCGCGAGTATCGTGTATCGGCATCCCCGGCCAACCATAGATCACCCTCGCCAGTAAACTCGGCAAGCCCGCAAATCGATCCGTCTGCCTCTTTCAAGCCGAACTCGGCCTTGTACTTCCCGTTGCCGGTCCAGAACCATTGCCCATCGTTAAGCGAATCCATCGTACCGCCCACTTCAACCCACTGGCTCGTCGTTCCCGGTTCAACTTGAATCGACGGCACCGTCCAGTTCCGTATATGAATCCAGTATGGCGAATGCTGCTGCCAGTTCCCACCGCCTGCCGCGGGCTGGCCAGCAAACGTGAGCGGCTTGTCGCCGACGTTGGTGACTCGCAGCCAAACATCTCCCGACTGCGTGAGCATGCCGTCCAGCGGCAAGTACGCCTCCTTTTCGATACGTGCCTTTACCTGCGCCACATCCGTTGTCAGCATGACCAGATCGACATTGCGTTTGGCGGCTGGTTCGGGTTGTTTAGCCGCGACCAGCCGAATGGTGGCACGCCCCTCCTGGAGTTCCGCGAACGCGTCATGTCCTTCCCAGACCATGTTTTCGACCGCGCCCCATCCCCATCCTATCTCGGTCTTCAGCCCTTGTCCGAAGGCCCATATTTTGGTGTTCTTCCTCGCGCCGTACAGCCGGTCGAAGATCCGCTGCCCGTGCTGTTCGATCTGGACACGAAACTGCGTTTCAAACCGGTAAACCGCTTCGTACCTGACGAGTACCAGGTATTGTCCCGCCTCGTTCACGTCGACGTTGATTGCGGCAATTGTTTCCTCGCACTGCTCCGGCGCGCCGAGAAACGCTTTCCGGCTGAGGAATGAGTTGGCTAACGTCGCGGCATAGTAGTTCTCACCCCAGCGTTGTGCTTTCCATCCCGGCTGCGTCGGCTGCGCGGTCTGAAACTCCTCGGCCTCACCAATGTAGAGCCCGTCGGGTTGGAGTGGTACCGCCGCGCGTGTTCGGCCGAGTGTCTGGGCGGCGGCAGGCGTGTCGGGTTTAGCAAGCGCTGCCCGGTTGCCCGAGAAGAGAACCCAGGCCGCAATTATCGTCAACAGCGTCCGCGGGTATTGTCGCATCGGGTGAACTCCTCATCGAGCGCCGAATAAAGGCGTCTTCGGTAATGCATTGAAATGACAGTAACAAACTAGGTGAAAGATTTTCTCTTTTTCAATCTGGATCGATACCATCAATCGAGGGCGTGTAGCGTGACAGGGCCAAACAGCCCTGCATCCCGTACTGGCCAAAGGGAAGCGTCGAGAGTGCGGCTTTTCAAACCAGCCTTATTGACCTGAGCACCCATGTTCAACATCCCGTAGCCGTGGAGTTCCTTCCACGGCACGTGGCGAACGTCCAAGTCGCGAATGCGGTTAGCCGCGACGTTGGTCACCTCGATCTCGAGGCGATTTCCCTTGGCACGCAGGTTATCGACCGTTACCTGAAAGGGATGGCTGACCAGGGTTGCCAACGGCTGGTCGTTCAACGTTACCCGCGCACTGTCCGACACACGGCCCAGGTCGAGCAGATACGCCTTCCCGTCGCGAGGTGCATCGAAGGAGACCGAGTACCGCGTCGTACCGGCAAAACGTTGAGCCTCGGCTCCTCCCAGGTTGGTCCACGAGTCGAGCGAATCGGTCTTGAACGAGTCGGGGAGCGAAGGGCCCCCCGAGATGAATTCCACAGACCATGTCCCCCGAATTTCGACGGGACGGCCAGTGAGTTCCCGGTAGCGCCAAGTCGGACCTTCCAGTGGCCGCCCGAACGTTCGCACGATCACCGACTGGCCAGGCTGCAGTTGCAAGCGGAGCTGCCGCTGGTTTTCTGCAGGTTGACGCGTCTCTGCTAAGCCAGTAGTCCCGGTCATGGGATCGAGCAATGCCGCAGTTGTAAAATCGACGGCTGGAGCCACCCAATCGTCCAGCGGCTGCGATCCCGCATTGGTCAAGAAATAATGATGTCCGAGGTTATGCCTGCGGCGGATGAACTGCACTCCTCGATCAACGATCGGTTCACGCTGTACGCCGGCTGTGGCCAGCAGTTTTTCAATATTCTGCCCCACCAGCAAGCGCCCGCGGCCAACCACTGCCTCGCGCACGTCTGCCGCTTCAGTCGGGACCCATTGGAGATCCCCCCGCAAGTCCCGTAGCCGGGCCAGGCGCGCGTCAACTTCATGTAACCCTGGCACATCCTCGGGCAAATGAGCGACGAAGGCCACTGTGGCGCCATCGGCTGCCAGGCCAAGCAGCTTCTCCAGTGTTTTCAATGGCATTACCCGGGCCGCCGGCACAACGACGACTCGGTAGCGTGCGCCCGGGCTGTGGATATTGCCTTTCAGGGCCGTGCAGGCGTTCAACAGATGGTCAGAAACAAAATCGAAGCCATACCCCCGCTGCCACAACCGGCTGGCCACCCGCCCCACCGGTTTGGCATCCAACCACAGATGTTTGGAATGCAACGGCAACTGCATATAACCGGTGGTGCCCCAATTGGCATCCAGCAGCGGCAGATCGGGCAATTCATACCGCCGACGTTGAAAATAACTGGTGTAGTCCTGCCACCAGATGTCATGCCCCACTTGCCAAAGGTCGTAGATCGGCCAGTACAGCAACACGTCGTTGTCAGGTTCACCCGACTGCAGAACGGATTGGCAGCGAGCAATATAGTGGTTCAGGGTCGGCAAGTCGCGCCAAATCGTGTTGCGCGGATTGATCTGGGTGCTGGCAAAGTACAACCAGCCAGGCCAGGGAACCTCCTCGGGCGAGTAGGCTGTACCGTGAAAAAAAATGTGATTGGCACCCCCCACCAGAAAGCGATCGGTCGCCGTTTTCATTTGGTCCAGCGAAGTATGAAAGTGGTTATCCAGCCAGGTAAAACTTTCTGCTGCAATCAGGTCGCGACCGGCCACGTGGCCAGCAGAGGAAGCGAGCTTCACACTCATCACGTCCGTGAACGGATGCATGGGCGGACCCGGCTGGTCGAGTCGCCCATATAGCTCCGCTTCCGGGATATCCGCCGCCGCGTACAGATCGAGCAGATTGCCGGGAGAGCCGTGGGCCTGGTTGCGGCTCAGGCTGCCTCGCTCGTGAGCCCATCCGGTCAGCTGGAAGACGAAATTCTCGAGGAGCATGTCGGCCACTGTTTCTCGATAGTCGCAACGCACGCGGGCGACGCTATCGTTGCGTAGCGACAGATCTTCGTCAGCTCGTCCAAACAGCGCGGGCAGGTGATTTCGCAAATCATACCCACGTCGGCGCGCGAATTCGTCCAATAAATCGGGAGACGAATCGGTGGCGTACTCGAAGGAATCGTGGTAATAAGCCCGCACCGTCCCGGGCCGGATCCCTGCTGCGCGTGAGGCAAAACCGGCCAGATAATCCTCCACCACCGCTCGAGACAGCGGATCGATAGGCATCCCTTCCCCCCCGGGAGCGCTTGCCTTGTGCCGCTGCGGAGTCGGATCCATCGAAAGGAGATAGACGGTCCATGTGCCCTCCGGTGCCCGCCAGTGGAGCGAATTGTCTTTTACGTGGCCGGTGCCCAGATTCAGGACTCTGCCATCGGCTGAATAGGCCATGACCGCAGCCACGCGCCGAGTCGCAAGATCAATCTGCCACGATTCTCCTTCCCGCAATGACTTGGTTTCGAGCTTGGCGCGAACCACGGTTTGATTGGGTTTGACCCAAGGACCTCCATATATCCAGCCTGAGCAGGGAGGCAAATCAACCCCCAAATCGAGATCCTCGGCCAGTCTGGTCGTGGTGTTCAGCATTTCGATCCAACGCGGCGAGAGATACCGAATGTATTGATCTTCATATCCCTTTGCACCGTAGAGGCACGTAAGTTCGATACCCCCCAGCCCCGCCTTGGCGAGCCGCTCCAATTCCATCTCGAGATTTTTTGCGTCGACGACCGAGCCGAACCACCACCAGCGTGTCCAAGGCTTCTGTTCACGCGCAATGGGTGGCCAGTCGAGTGGTTTTTTGGCGAGTTCTTCGCCCACACAACAACGAGTTGCCATCCACGTGGAGCAGCACACCAAACTGCAATAAATAAACAGCAAAGGGCGAGAGTCAGGGAGTTTGTTCATGTGTGTGTTCTCCAACCAAAGCTCGGCAGACTGATCCTTCGACGATGCGTCTGCTGGCTTCACCGAAGCGCCAACAACTACCGCAACGCCTCCGGCGGTGGTCGCGGTCAAAAATCGGCGGTGCGAATCAGCCTCGATTACCAGCATACCAATTTTTGATCGGTCGTGTTGGTGGAACCGAATTGTCGCAGGTCAGGTGCTTGGTTTGCCCTGGCGATACGACCGATCGCTCATCCACAACAGTCCGTTGTGCCAGAACCATCCGGGATAGCTGCAGCCGCCGGCTAACGAACTCCCTGGGGTCAAATGGATTCCAAGCCGGCCTGGGTCAAACGTCCAGTCCGCCAGTGACCCACCATGCGGCCGAGAAGTTTTGCATTGCGACGACGATCGGCGTAACTCGTTGAGACTCCTCAAGTGGTTTGTCTTATCTTATTCAGACCGCTGGCCCATGAAAAGAAGTGCACAAGGTGAGTGGTCCGTCGACGCTAGTCAAGCGGGCGTACCCGGTCGCCATGTTTGTCCTAAGCGTATATCGGCGTGCCGATGATTTGGGGATGGACATGGGCACCGGTGACCACGTCATCGGTCGAATTTTCAAATCGGCCGGAGTGGAAGTATTGCAGCCTGGTGTGATCCAAGCCCAACTGATGAAGAATGCAGGCGAACATGTCAGGGACGGTCACGGGATCCTCCACGACGGCATAGCCGACGTCGTCGGTCGTGCCGTGGGTGATCCCCCCTTTGAAGCCACCGCCTGCCAGGAAGAAACTGCCGGCATGTTTGTTGTGATCACGGCCGGTGCCGTTTTGGGCAACCGGCATGCGTCCAAATTCACCTGCCCACAGCACGATTGTAGAATCCAACAAGCCACGTTGCTTGAGGTCTTTGATCAACCCCGTGGTGGCGAGATCTGTTTTGTCGCACATGTCGGGCAGACCCTCGCTGAGGCCATTGTGATGATCCCACGGCTGCCCTTTTTCTGAGAAGACCTGAATGAAACGGACGCCGGCCTCGACCAATCGGCGTGCCATCAAGCATCGCGTGCCATAACTGGCCGTCTCGGTATTGTCGAGTCCATAGAGTTGCCTGGTCGACCTGGTCTCTGTGGAAAGGTCGAGCGCACGACTTGCGGTGAGCTGCATTCGAGCCGCAAGCTCGTAGTTTTTGATGCGACTCTCCAGCTCGGAATTGTAGGGATAATTACGGCGGTGCTCCGTATTTAACTGGGCGAGGAATTCAAGGCTGCGGCGACGAACCCCCCGTGGCAACGACTGCGAGGGCTGGAGATTCCGCACGGCGGGGCCCGTGGTGTTGAACTCCGTGCCACCAAAGATTGCCGGCATCCAACCATTTTTCGACATCAGCCCACCACTGGTTGAGTACCCCTTGGGATCGCGGAGCACGACAAAGGCTGGCAAATCCCGGTTCTCGGTGCCCAGCCCGTAACTAACCCACGCCCCCAACGTCGGTCGGCCGAGGAACATCTTGCCGCAACCTAAATTAATGATGCCCTCGGTGTGGTTGTTGTGGACGCCAACCTGGGAGCGAATGAGGCAGATGTCGTCGGCCACGTCGGGCAGATGCGTCAGGCACTCTGACATGTTCATGCCCGACTGACCAACCTTGCGGAATTTGAAGGGACTGGCCATCAACCTGTTGGCCTCGCTCCCCCGCTGGAAGGCGTCGATCTTGATTTCGAAGACCTGGTCGTGACGTTGCTGCAGTTCTGGTTTGGGGTCAAAGAGATCCATTTGGCTGGGGCCACCGGTCATGACCAGCTGAATCACGGCCTGGGCGCGAGCCGGGAAGTGGGGCTTGCTGGGGAGGAGATCCATCCGCGGCTTGAAATGGACCTGGTCGGCGCGCACCGCATCACTATGCATGAGGGCTGCCAAAGCGACACTCCCCATTCCCATACCGCTCATCTCAAGCATCTGGCGGCGGGAAATCAGGCGTGCCTGCAGAAAATTGATTTCGTTCATGGCCTTGTTTTGATTATCGATCTTCCCTGTCTGCCATCTACTCACCCTGACAGTTTTTCACTGCAGGTACAAGAACTCATTACTGCAAAGCAACATTTGGCAAAGCCGGCTAAGCGCCAGTTGCTTGCTCTGTTCTGCCGTATCACCATTTTGCCGATAATTGGCCACTTGATCGAGCAACAATGCGGCCGCCCAGACCGACTCGTCGGTCGTAGGGAGCCGCTGATAAGCCAGGCGAAAGGCGTGGTCAACCCTGCTTTGAGGTGTTTCTTCGGCCATACTCCGGACCTTGTCGGAAAAATGGTCTGCCTGCCGAAGCATAAACTCGCTGTTCAGCAATGTGAGCGACTGGGTGACGACCGTAGACGAATTGCGGCGTGTGCAGTTAGTGGCCATGACAGGCATGTCGAAGGAGCCAACGAACGTGGGATGATAATTCCGCCGGGACGTGATGTAGAGACTGCGCCGAAAGTGGCTGTCGGGCGCAGGCATTTGGTCCATCGCCAAAACAACCTCACCGTCATCATTAACAGTGAGTGGAAGTGGCAGACCTCCCTGCACACGGTTCAGTTTTCCCGAGGTACACAGAATCGCATCGCGGACCGTTTCCGCATCCATCCGCCGGAGAGGCATGCGCCACAGGAGGTGATTGTCGGGGTCTATCGAGTGCAGAGTTTGAAGTTCGGTGGGTGAAGCGGAAGGATCATCTTCATGCCGATCCGCAAATTCTGAACACGTCGTTCGAGACGACGCCTGCCGATAAACAGAGGAAGTCATGATCTGCTTCAAGAGTGGTTTGAGCCGCCAACCCCCTTCGACCAGTTCGCTGGCTAGCCAATCAAGCAACAGTGGGTGTGAAGGAGGATCGATCCCCATGCCCAGGTTGCCCGGGCTGGAAACCAGCCCTCGCCCAAAAAGATGGTGCCACGCGCGGTTCACCGCGACGCGAGCCACCAGCCCCTCGGCTCGCGAGCCTGGTTCGGTCAACCGACGGGCGAATGCCAATCGCTGCCCACTGGTCTGCTCGTAGTTTTTCGCCGGATTCGTCGCCTGTTCGCGATCCTTATCGACGAGTATACCCAACAACCCCGGTTTTACCACGGTGCCGGGTCGCTCGACATCGCCGCGGATCAACAGGTGCGTATCGGGAGGTGGCCCAGTATCGTAGAGCGCCTGGATCCAGCCAGGATTTCGTCGCGACGCAGTTACCGACGCCACTTCGGCAAGGAGACGTTCTACTTCGGCAGCACCTGCAGACGACATCAGCTTGGCCAGTTGTCTGGGCGAAACGCCGATGTAATCCGAAAACGTTGCAACCAGGTATTTTTGTACCTCGGTCCTTTCATCCACCTTTTCCTGTTGAATCGCGTCTTTTACGTCCTTACGAACCGGCTTGGGGAGTTTGGCAACCCGCTCATCAATGACGCGGTCGACCGTCGACCGCGTGAAGCTTGCAAGCTGCTTCTGGATTTCAATAATCTTCGCGTCACACACAGCATTGTGCGCTTCGATGGTTTTCATTTCCGTGGCCGAAACGTCCCGCAACATCCGCTCGCTCCGTTTCACCCAGGCAGCGGGGTTGTAGGCCGCCGTGAAGTGGGCCATCAACCGGAAGTAATCTTCCTGTGGGATAGGATCATATTTGTGCTCGTGGCAGCGAGCACACTGCAGGGTAAGGCCGAGCACACTGGTACCAAAGATTTGGACCTGGTTGAAGATGACCGCATAGAGATTGCTGGGCAACAACAGCGCATCATCATCCGTGTCATCAATCGCCGTCCGCAGAAAACCTGTGGCAACGAGTAATTCCCGAATCTCAGGCGTGAACTCGGTGGCGTTTCGCCAGTCGACCAGCTCATCGCCAGCAATTTGTTCAACGAGGAATCGGTCATACGGTTTGTCACCGTTGAATGATTGGATGACATAGTCCCGATATCGGCCAGCGCCCCGCGGGATCCGTATGATCCAATTGTTCTCATCTGACCCGTGAACATCTACGTAGCCAGCCACATCGAGCCAATACCTCCCCCAACGCTCGCCAAAGTGGGAAGAGTCCAGCAACCGGTCAAGCAACTGTTCGTAAGCGTCCGCTGAATCGTCGCCGGCGAAAGCGTCGACCTCTTCCGCGCTGGGGGGTAAACCGATGAGGTCAAAGGAAGCTCGACGGATCAACGTCCGCTGATCTGACTCTCCCGAGAGATTAAGACCCTGCGACTCAAGACGGGCGACCACAAATGCGTCGATCGACGTCAGCGGTCGCCGCGAGTCAGAAAGCGACGGTGGGGTTGGGCGGTTGAGCGGTTGAAACGCGTAATGCTGTCGGGCCTCCGCGGGTAACTCGTCCCCCGTGAACCCTGTCACCGTGGTGACTGCCAGGAACGTCGTCGCCATGACGACCGCCAGTGGCAATACAATCCGATTGTTCAATGCGCATGTCAGCAGTTGGTGACGGGAGTACATGACGCGATTGGGTGCTAATAACACGTTACCGGAACCAGTTTTATATTAACTGCATTTCAAGGCTACTGCAATCATCGGCACGAAAACACCTGTTGGGAGAAAGCGAGTGGGTTCCTGTTTACCTACCTGTTGATTGGGGACGACCTAAAACTGGCGCACATTCGACGCAGGAGTTCCTTTTATCCGCAGGAAGACCAACCGCTGAAACTCAGTAGCGACGACCACCCTGCTCGTGAGGGTAGGGAACTTCCACATAGGTTTGTTTGACAAACTTCGGCTTGACGCCCGCAGAACGCCGCGCTGTATAGCTCAGGTCGTCAAGATAGAATTCCACGGAGTGACCGCCCCCGCGGATGTTTGCCAGGCCAAAACGGTTGAATACAGCGCCCGAACGGCGATATGCTTCCGTAAGGTCCATGCCAAACTTATGGTCGTCCAGCGTGATTTCGACGCGCCCGACACCTTTGTTGGCAGTTGGATCATAACGAAATGAAAAGTGGCGACGTCGATGTCCCGGTGTGAAAACGGGGCCTTGCGCTCGGACCGTGTCGGTGTTTTGCGCCGAGGCCATGGGCGCGAAATAGTAACCAACGGCCGAACTGTCGCTGATGGTGATGCCCAGCATGTTTGCCAACTGGCGCCCCGCATCGGCATCACCTTTGGAGAACTCCGTCGTTTGGTCCTGATGGTTGAAGTACCCAAAGTAAGCCGCCGCATCGGTCATGCCTGTGTCAAAATAGATGCTCCCGGAGAACTCAAGTGGGTCGTCTAAGGTCAGCTCTCCGACATCGTCGGCGTAATACGAAAAGAGCGGATCTTCCGGCTCCGTTCGCCAAAACAAACCACCAATCTCACCAGGCTGCGCGCCAGCCCAATTGGTCTGGCTCCAGCCATAGTCGTGCATGCCGTGAAAATTCGGTTCGACGTACTCCGCGCGATTGTTGCGGGCATCCCAATGTGGATCCTGTGAAAGCTCGATTTCCTGACCGTTGACCGTCAGATCGCCGAAATAAACCTCGACCCACTCACCAAAACGTTTGATGTTGAACAGGCCGAAGCGATCAAATTCGACCGGAGCTCGACGGATTTTTTCGTCAAACCAGAAAACATTGGGCGTTTGATTGTCAAATTGCAGGGTGACCCGCCCGTGGGAGTGGCCACCATCTTCGCGTTTCCACCAGCGATGCTGATCGTGTCGATGAAAGTATTCGATCAGGCCCTGGTCGCGGGCCTGGAGCAAGCGCTTGTGCAAGGCCGCAGGAGTCAGTTTTGGTTCCTCTTTCTTCAGCCGTGCGAAGATAAATTCCTCACCCTGCAACTCGTACGCGCGCCCGTTACCTGTTTGATCGGTGATGTGGCGCTCCAGCGATTTATCGTGCCAGGTCGGATCGGATCGGACATTTGGCTCGTAGCGAAAGCTCCAGGAATGGGGCTGTCCATCGGGGGCAAGCAGAATGGCCGTCTCCGCCCCGCGTGCTTGCCAATCGCTCGACATCCAGTCAAACATGATTTGGCCCAGCATGTCTTCTTCCCAGATCCGAAACGCCATGGACGACCAGACTCGCCAGGTGTGGCGCTTCGAGTTAAAAAAACCGAAATACCCAACGCCGCGCAGTCCGAGATGACGGAGTGCTACTTTGCCAGACGCCGAGATTTCGTCGTCGAACGAGAGCGGCTTGCCCAATGGTATAGCGTAGTAAGCCTGGTAACGGGAGTTGTCCACACGCCCGCCGATTTCGCCTTTGCCGGCGTTCACATAACTGGTGTCGCTCCAGCCAAAGTCCTCGATCACCATCGGCATGTCGACACCGACGATCCGATTTTGATAGTGGTCCCAGCCGGGATCCTCTCCAAAGTTGCGACGAACCTGGACGAGTGCATCCGTTGGTGGAGCCGCCAGGGCAAAGGTAACAACAATCAGGCAACCAGCAAGTGTCGCGCAGGAAAAGAGGTGCCAGTGAATACACCGCCCGTGACAGGTAGAAAGGAAACCCATTAAATTACTCCACTCACACTCGATAGGACTGAAAAACCCTGCTTTCGACAAGCACCCGGAGATGCGGCGATATCGGGCACGGCGAGTCGCAGAAAGTCATTGTTCCGACAGGTTCCATCGCTACGATCACACAACCGCCAGGGCTGGCAGCAAGGAAAAAACCACCGATTCAAAACATCGCTGCATTCGACCCAATAAATTTATATCCCCGTCATGAGGATAGCTCACCTACGCAAACCGGTCCAGCCAGCGTGCTCACTAACGTTACGTGGATTCCTGCAGTAACGGTGCAGACACCGGAAAACGTGCACGGAACCCCGTATCCGCCCAATCACGGCCCGGCAGCAGCCTGGAACAGCTGGTTGACATCAATGACCGCTGACCCCACATTCACCCCATAATCGCAAACCATACTTTTCAGGTCAGCGGTAAATGCCGCATTGTCGAATTCGTCTGGGAACTTGACCTTTGCGCGATGCAACTCTTCGCCAGTTTTCAGATTATATAGACCTATCTTGGTTGCCATAAAGTTGACAATCGCGAGCACAGACAAGTCACTTGATACTGCAACCTCGCCGAGCGATAGAGGATCTTTGCCGGTCAGCTTCACCTCGCTAAGGAGATCTCCACTGGACGCATCCCATCCCCAAACCCGCGACCCGCTGAACCCCAAGACCAGGTTGGGGTGATTCGGCACGACCAACAGAATGGCTGGGCGTTTTTTCAGCGGCTTTTTCCAGAGTTCCTTCCCGGTTTTGGTCTCCCAGCCGGCTAATGCCAGTTCCTTTTGTTTTCCCCGCACGCGGTCGCCCTCTTGAGTCCACTCGGTGCGGTGAATCGCACCGATCAGCCTGGCACCGTCGCCGTTAAAGCTCAGACAGGAAACCGCTGCCTGGGGATGGGTCCAAACCGTTTTTCCCGTTGCCGCACTGCTAACCGTCAGATCAGCCTGGGTCACCATTTCCCGATCCCCAAAGGTTTGTTCCTCGGTGGTAACGTTGGCAATGTAACGGCCCCTGGGAGTGATCGCCGGCGGACATTGTTGACTCCACGGTCCCTTGAGTGTGAATTGCGAGATCCGTGACCTCTTGCGAACATCCCACACCTGCACCAACAAGTTGTCATCACTGGCGCTCACGAGGATTCGATCTCGGTTGGCGAACTTTACATATGTGACGCTTGCGGGTTGGTGATTACCCAGCGTGGCGACAAGCTTGCCCGATTTACCGTCCCACAGAACCACCTCACCACCGAATACCTCTTTGTGACCGTCAGTCGTTACGGTTACCTTGCCTGTACCACCAGCGAGCATGCCCCCGTCGGGAGTCGTGTCGAGTGCAAAGAGTCCACCGTGGTTGCGAGGCATTTCGAGCAACGTTGTCACATACGCTGGAGAACTTTTGCGACGATCCTCCATTTGTTCCCGCTCAAACTGTGCGAGGAAATCTGATACGTCCTGCTGGCCCCGAGCAGGGCAGGTGTGCAAGAAGCACTCTAACACAACCAAGCCCACGAGCGCAACTCGGAGAAATGTCGGAACGGGCATGATCGTACCTCCCTGTAGAAAAATGTTTTATGACCAGGTTTGTAGCTGCCAACGTAAAGAAATGAGATGACTCCAACGAATTTTTCTGTCTACGGTGCAGCAGCGAGTTCCACTGATTTTGTATCGCCACATTTTTGACACGTCGGCAGCAGACTGTGGCGAACCTCACCACAGTTTGAACATTTCTCATACAGTTGCGTCGAACACGTCGGACACGTATAAACCTCCTCGCGGTCGGTTTCACCGGTTGACCGCGGCCGCATTTTCTTGATGGTCCGGCGGGTCCAGAAGACATATCTCAAAGGGCCACGCCGGATGGGATAGGAACAAACCGGGCAAAGAAAGACCTCGTAGGCCTCCAGGTATCGCTTGAGCAGCCAATCCTTGCGGGGAAATGCAACCATTCGCAACAGATGCACAAGGATTCGAACGACGATGGCCAGGGTCGCCAGGATGAGCACATACTTGAAGTAACGACTGGGAAAGTGTTCGTGCATCACGAGCCCGACCTTTAGTAGGACAGCGATACCAAAGGCGTAAACCAGCGTCGCATAGGTGCCACCGCGGAACTTTAGAAACAGCACGACGGCCAACACCAACAGGGGAATCAGCACTGAAAGCTCGACGACTGCCATCATAAGTTCATGCTTGCTTTCTAAAACCTCGAACTCTGTCTGAATCGGCTTACGCTGAGTTTCGAGTTTGCTATTCACTTCCTGTTGCTGACTCTCCAAGGCCTTAAGCTGCTGGTTGAACTTGACAATCTCTTCGTTGAGGACTTGATACTGCTTCTGATTCGCAAGGAATCGCTGTTGGCTGTCAGCCAGCGCCTGCTGTTCCCCAGGAGACGGCTTCACGTCTTTTTGCAAATTCGCTTTCTGAAATTCCAACAACTGGTTCATGGTTGTCTGCGAACTATCAGTACTGTCCCGCAGCAATTCCTGTCGCTTATTTTGGTTAGAGATTTTGCGCCTGGTGTCGGAGATCTGTTGACCCAATGCCACTTGCTGTTTGACAACAGCCTGGTCAAGCAAACGTTTCTCCAATTTCTCGTAGGTGGGACCAGGCCAACTAACGATGTCATCAACCATAAACCCCAGCAGCCAAAAGCATAAAATCCCAGCAACTACGCTGAACAACGCGATCAAGAAACGATGAATCCAGGGGCCTTTGTTTTGTCGTGGCTCAGTCATGGCGAATTAACCTGATAGAGGATTTGTGACGGGATCTTATCAACGGGACTTCAATCAAACCAGGCTTTGGCAGCCGCCTCTCCGTGCTCCTGCAATAATGCTTCGTTGACGACAAATTCCGGGACGCCGTCAGCGTTCCATTGCAGTTCACACCACGGGCCAAACGTATCGGGCTCCGGTACAATCTGCTCGCCATTCACCCAGTGGGCTAAAACATCACTCGCGACCCCCTCTTTGAGCAGGGTTTGCGAGAAAGTCTGAAAGTGATCCAGCGTCACTGGCTGCTTGAAACCGGCAGTGACCAGGGGTGGGATTAACGCGTTGAGACCTTTTTGATTATTGGTCTGCCTGCGTATCCGGGCATGCCAGTTGTGCAGCAGCATCAACCCACGTACGTACGGCTGCCGCTGGTAGTTATCACCTGCCCAAAATTGCTTACTCACGGTCTGCATATCAGCCAGGCGAGCCTCCTGGCCATAGCCATAGTACTCCTTCAGGAAATCGTTGTACCGCGCCACGTGCTCAGAAAAATTGACCACACCCTCACACAGCATAAAATATTCGCCGTAATATTCTGCTCCTCCTTCGACCAGGAAGTAGAGGCGCAGCTGTTCGCGATCGTCGATTATATCGGGCCGCAACCAGGTGTGGACATATTCATGGCTAAGGTGGGCCATCAGGTTATTAAACCGGCCGACCGGTTTACCTTCGGGAACAGCTATCGGGCTCTGCGGAATGAAACTCGTGAAAGCGCTGTTCAGGTTGTAGCCCCCAAACCGGTCATTGTCGCGATTGGGGTAGGTGACAAAATTAACGAGGAAATAAGGCTGGCCCCGATCGCCCCAGAAAGTCCGTTGCCTGGCAATATTGTCATAAACGGCGTCGAAAAGCTGGTCGCCGCTTTCCACATAGTCGGGCAATCCGTAGAGCGTCATGACAACATCACCACTTCCGCCTGGTCCTTTCCGCTGAAAGAGCTTGTAATCGCCAAACATAAAGATGATGGCATACGAAGGATGTCCCTCGCCCGTGTCTGGATTGAGATAATAAAAGGTGTTTATGTCGGTTACAAACGACTGCTCGCACTGGGATGCACATTCTGTTTCAGCGGCACCGTAGCTGCTGACAAGTTTCCAATTCCGCGCCCCACCGGGTGCCTCCCACCGCATGGTAACCGTAACTGGCCCGTCAATCTCAGGCACCATCAGCGAGGTACTCGTAGAGAGGTACCAGTAGTCTGGCTGGATGGCAGGTGCAAACACCAGTTTGCGGTCGAAGGGTGGACCACTGTAGGGTTGCTTTAACGTGTAGTGAATCACGACTGGTTGATCGGCCGTGTCAAATTGCACCCGCCAACGGGTGTCGCTCGATTCCACCCACTGCCCACCTGACACCTCGGGATCAATCTCAAAATTCGTAAACAGTTTTGCTTTTGGGAACTGGCTCCCGGCCGGACCGAAGACAGCCGGCACCCGAAGATCGAGTTGGCGATCTTTCCCGAGGTTTTCAATGGTCAGTTCCATTTGCAGGGCAGGTACATCTTTCGGAGCGTTTGTACTCCGGAAAATTCGATACGCGATGTGGGGGCGAGCAAGCGCTTCTCGATTGTCCGCGGCTGCCAGGAATAAAGCCGCCCCCATCACCATCAGAAAAACGCTGGTTGCCTGTGACAACGGTTGCTGGGATCTTCCCATCGTGATGTCTCCCTCAAGGATAGATCTAACTAAAACCAACCGCCGGCACGCGCAAACACGTTGGCACTCCACTATCGTACGGTCCATTCCTCATACCGGCGCGAACGCCAGGACGGTTCCCTGGTCACCACCTCGATCCAGATACTTCATCATCAAGGAGGTGCCGATCTTGATACTTTCGGGATTTTTTGCATCGACTCCATCGATCCGGGCAACCATGCGCGGCCCTTCCTCTAATTCAACAACACCCGAGCAGTAAGGGTTGTTCCTGTCGTATCCCTCCTGAACCATGGAGGGCGGTCCGATCGCGATGCAGGTGAATGCAGCAAGACGGCCCTTCCCGGACATTTCGGCCCACTGCATCTCGGTACCATGGCAGTTGCTGCAACTCGCACGCGGCGGTACGAAGAGGCTACCACACGAACTGCACTCAGAGCCCATCAGCCGCTGCTCTCCCAGAAACTGTTCGAATTGGTGATCGCTGATCAGTTGGGCCACGCGATTATCTCCGCTCGAGAATGGTGAATGTGCTTGTGCCTCCTGTGCCCCCGAGATTGTGGGCAGCACCGATGCGGAGATCGCTGATTTGCACTTGTCGCTTTCCAGCCTGGCCTCTGAGTTGTTCCCACACCTCGATCAGCTGCGCTGCCCCGGTGGCGCCGACGGGGTGCCCCTTACATTTCAACCCCCCTGAAGTATTGATCGGCTTGGGCCCATCGAGTCGAGTCAGGCCTTCTTCCACGGCTTTGTATCCATGGCCTTTCTCAAAGAAGCCGAGGTCCTCGATGTGAAGGATCTCGGCAATCGAAAAGCAGTCATGCACTTCAGCGAATTGAATATCCGACGGCTTGAATCCAGACATGCGATACGCCTCGTCGGCTGCACATTGGGTAGCTTCGAAAGCCGTCAGGTCGTCGGTAGCGTGCAGCCCCTTCCCACTGGCCTGTCCAAGTCCCGCCACGTACAACGGATCGTCGGTAAATTGCCCCGCGAGTTCCTCACCGACCAACAACATGCAGGCAGCGCCGTCACTAATGGGGCTACAGTCGAACAGGTGCATGGGCCAGGCTATCATGGGATTTGCCTTGGGATCGCGCAGGAAAGCTTTTTCGTCGCTCCAGTCGGGAATCGTCCTGCCCTTGCTTCTGGCCCGCTCGACCTTGGATGCCATGATATCGCGGATCGAGACCTGGTACTGTGCTTTCGGGTTCAAAGCAGCGTTATTGTGGCTCTTGATGGTCACATTCATCAAATGTTCACGCGACGCACCATATCGGTCGAAATAGGCGGTGGCGATTGCCCCGAAAATTCCCGGGAAGGTGAACGCTGCCTTCCGTTCATAAGGAATCGCTGCCAAGGCCAGACCTTCGGAGACCTCTTCGGTCGAGCGTTTCGACATATCCTCGAACCCACCGACCAGCACGATGTCGTAAAACCCCGACGCCACTGCGAACACCGCCTCTCGGAATGCAAGCGCGCTCGACGCGCATGCGCCCTCGGTCCGTGTCGCCGGCTTGGGTACCAACCCTAGCGTATCGGCGAGAATCGCCCCCCAGTGCGACTGGCTGACAAAAAAATCGTTGGTGAAATTCCCGACATACAGGGCATCGATGTCGTTCGGGTCCATCCCCTTGTCGACCGAAGTGGTTAACTCGCCAAAAGCCTGAACGAACAGATCTTTGGAATCGAGGTCGCTGAACATGCCAAATTTCGACATGCCGGCACCGACCATCGCCACACCACGTCCAAGCTTTCGTTTTTTACTCAACGGTAGACCTCGGTGAGAACATGATTCAGATCACCTGTCGTATTTTGCCTTCCCAGTGTTTTGTCCGCAATTCCCGCTTGACGATTTTCCCATAGTTGTTCTTCGGTAGCTCGTCCACGAAATCGACCGACTTGGGCTTCTTGTAGCCGGCAATATGATCCTTGCAAAAATCGATCAGTTCCGCTTCGGTCACGGCCTGCCCGGGGACCAACGAAACGACGGCCTTGATCGCCTCGCCCCATTCCGGATCAGGAATGCCGAGGACCGCCACCTCACGCACTGCCGGGTGCTGGATGATCACTTCCTCGATCTCACGGGGGTAAATATTCTCGCCACCGCTGATGATCATGTCGTTCAACCGATCCATGATGAACAGGTAGCCACCCTCGTCGATGTAGCCGATGTCCCCGGTGTGCAGCCACCCGTTCTTGAGCGTCTCAGCGGTGGCCTCGGGATTGCACCAATACCCCTTCATCACCAGATCCGAGCGGGTGACGATCTGGCCCATTTCACCCGGTGGTAGCTCGTTGTCGTCCGAATCGAAAATCTTGACCTCTACGTCCGTTCGGGCAAACCCGGCTGACCCTAGCCGCTTGCGCTGCTCCGCATTGCCATCGAGGGCATGATCCTGGTGGGGAAGGTAGGTGATGGTCATCGGTGCTTCGCCCTGCCCATACAGCTGGACCAGGCAAGGCCCAAGCTTCTCGATCGCCTTGGTCAGGTCTTCGACCAACATTGGGGCACCGCCGTAGACTACGGCCTTGAGTGAACCGTGGTCATAGCGGTCGACCGCCGGCGCATCGATCAACCTCTTGAGCATGGTCGGGGCAGCAAACAAATTGGTCACCCGATGGGTCTCGATGGTCTTGAAGGCGAGTTCGGGATCGAACGTCTTGGACTCGAGAATAACGTTCGTCGCGGCCTTGGCAATGTTCGGCAATGCGTACAACCCGCTGCCGTGCGATAAAGGTGCGGCATGAAGCACGACTTCATCAAAGCCAAAACCGGGGCACATGTCTGCAAAATATCCCACGGTCATGGCCATCAGGTTACGGTGGGTCAACATGGCGCCTTTGGACCGGCCTGTCGTGCCCGATGTGTAAAAGAGCCAGGCCACGTCATCAGACGCAACATCCGCAGCCTCAAGCTGGTCCGACTCCGAAACCACCACGCTTTCGTAATCGAGCAGTTCACCTGTGGCCCCCGAAACTGTGATCAGGTGTTTTGCCTGTGGAATCTGATCACGAATTTCAAGGATTGACTCGTTGAACTCAGGCGACACGATAACCACCTTGGCTTGAGAATGGTCGATGATGAAGCCAAATTCCCTGGGATGCAGCCGAAAATTGATTGGCACTGCGCCACAACCCATTTTGAAGCATGCGAACATTGCTTCGAGCATCTCGGGGCAGTTGACCATGAGCAGCGCAACGTGATCTTGCTGGGAGAGCCCGAGCTTGCTCAGCCCATTGGCCAACCGATTCGTGCGTTGGTTGAACTGAGCGTAGGTTGAGGTCCGGGCGCCGTGCACGATTGCCAGGTTATCGGGAAATTGACGAGCTGTGTGGGTCAACAACTTACCGACGTTCATGGCATTTCCATCAGGTGATCGGCAGGATTGATCCCGCAGCCGTGCCGAGTTTCGAGGTTGGGTTACCGCTGACCGCTTTATACCACTTCAGACGGTCCGCCGGATGGGAATTGTAACGTCGCGTCTCACGGTCCTCAACGTGGATCAACCAGACTTATTTGCCTGCCGTGGACCAAACCGACAGCTGGACCAGGCCTTGGGAAAAGGCCCGCTCATGGACCTCGCCGCTCAGCTGGACGACCTGGTGGCGCGCGTCCTGCGGTATCGGCGGCAGAACCCCAGCCCGGCCGCGCCAAGAAAGGCCAGGACACCGGAGCCAGGCTCTGGAATCAGGGCTGTGTACGTCGTATCGATGGACTCATTCTTGAGGAAGCGAACGATGTCGTACCAGTAATACCCCGGTTCGTTGACCAGGTCCTGCCCTCCATCGACAACCTTCATGAACAGGTTGTGACCCGTAGCGGGTGACCTCCAACTGTCGTAGACCTTCAAAGTAGAGGTCACAGCGGTTCCGCTCCGGTTGGCCATCCTCTGGTTGGCCGTGGTCATCAGGTCGACCAGGTTGTTGTTCGGATTATCGGTTGGTTGATCGTTCGCGGCCGCGATCATGAAGAATTCGGTGAGGCTGCTGTTAATCAACCCGATATTGTTGGTGGCGATAATCGATCCGTCGGAGAGATACTGATCCGCCGTTGCGAACTTGCTTGCATCCAACGCACCGCCTTCGATCCACGAGCCAGATCCTGGGGCCATCGCAGCAAGGATCACCTTGTCGATCTTCACCGCCTCGCCGCTTGAGTTCTCCTGGAGCTCTGCCAGTCGCAACGACAACAGAGCGCCACGAGAATATCCGAAGACGGACACCCCGGGGCCGGCCGAGTCTTCCACAATGGAACGATTCTGAAGCTGGTCTGACGAGAGGTTTATCAACTCGGCGAGCCCATCTTGGACCTCAGTGAGCGTATCGGGGACTGACGTTTTTTCCCGCTTTTTAGCGTAGGCAATAAATCCCTCGGTGGCCAGCATTTCCACGACCTTCTGCGGATCGCCGCCCTCCTCCAAGGGCCCCTTGCCCCCGTGGTTGTAGAGAACGGCACGATGCTCATTTGTCGACGGGCCACCAGGCACCAAGGCAGGAACAGCCAGGTAGGAACCGTTGCCATACGGATCGCTGAGGACGACGTCGGCCGCTCGGGCACGATCTGCCATCCCAACAAGGAAGATACCCACCAACGCGATTATCGAGACGCGCCACAAACCGACCATCCGCAGCCTCGGGGCGTCAAGAGACTCATCACTGCATGTCGGGAGCAATACGAATGTGCCTTCGCTCATACTTGCAGCATACGCACCGATTATAAGAATGCAATTTTTGGTCAAGTGTTTTATGGGGTGACCGGCTGTCTTACAGGTAAACTCCATAAAATAAGGCCTTGTGTGGCAACCACCGAGCGGTGTAACGCCGTTTTCTTTTTAAACTCTGCGAGTACTCTGCGAACCGGGCACGATGGGGCGACCATCGGCGCCCTGACGTTTCTCGTATCGACGAAACTCGTGTCGGCTAAATAACGGTGTCCGGGGCGGGTTTCAGTTGTGTGGCACCCCGTGTTTTATGACACCTCAGAGTTCCACTATAATGCGTGAGCACCCAGTCATTAACATCCCAGGTGATTGACCGATGAAACGCGTCTCCGCAGCACTGCTACCGTTACTGATCTTCCTCCTGCTCGCCACCGCAACGGCTGCCGAGCCAGTGCTACGGCCGTGGACAAAAAACCGGTGGTACTGGAGTCATCGGGACAAACCTGTACTGCTCTTGGGCGGCAGTGATGATGACAATCTGTTCCAGTGGCCAGAGAAGGACCTCATCGCCCAACTCGACCGGCTGGCGGACGCGGGTGGCAACGTAATTCGCAACACGATGAGTGACCGTAAGGACAAGGGTTTCGAAGTCTATCCATTCAAACACCTCGACACCGGCAAGTACGACCTCAACGCCTGGAACGACCAGTACTGGACCCGTTTCCAGAGGATGCTTCGTGAGACCGCCCGGCGAAACATCTTCGTACAGATTGAGATCTGGGACCGCTTCGACTACGCGGATCTTGACGATAGCAACCGCTGGCATATTCACCCGTACAATCCCGCCAACAACGTGAACTATTCGCACGCCCAGTCGGGTTTTTTCGCCCGCTACGATGACCACCCTGGTGCAAACACACAGCCGTTTTTTTTCACCACACCGGAGCAGAAAAACAACCAGGTGGTGCTGCGATACCAGCAACGGTTCGTCGACAAACTTCTCGACCACTCATTGCAATTTGACCACGTGCTGTACTGCATCGACAACGAGACCAGCGGCCAGGAGCAATGGAGTCGTTACTGGGCCCAGTTTGTAAAGAACCGCGCTGCCCGGGAAAACAAGGAAGTAAACCTTACCGAGATGTGGGACGATTGGGACCTGGCAGGGGAGTCTCACAAGCGGACATTCGATCATCCTGAACTGTACGGGTTTGTGGACGTGTCGCAGAACAACCAGAATAAAACCCAGAAGCACTGGGACAACTTCTTGTACGTGCGGAACTACCTTGCTGGGCAACCACGCCCGATGAACACGACAAAAACCTACGGAGCCACCGGCAACAAGTTCGGTCACTCTGACCAGGACGGCATCGAACGGTTCTGGCGTCACCTGCTGGCCGGGGCCGCATCGATTCGATTTCACCGACCAGATTCGGGGCTCGGATTGAACGACAGGGCCGTCACTTGCATCCGGGCGGCCCGCAAACTGGAATCCCTTGTCCCTCTGTGGTCGGTGCAGCCAGCCAATGAGCTGCTTTCGGGTCGCGACGCTAACGAAGCGTACCTGGCCGCCGACAAGGGCCAGGCATACATCGTCTACTTTCCCAAGGGTGGCAAGGTTCAGTTGGACGTGCCAGACTCTAAAGGCTCACTAATTCTTCACTGGATCAACATCGACTCCAGCCAGCCTGGACCGCAAGAACGCCTGTCGGGTGGCGGGCAAATTTCGTTGTCATCTCCCGGCAACAATAACTGGGCGGCCGCAATCATCAAACCGTGACCGGCAGGCCTCTTCACGCAACCGTTAACCCGCCCGCCCTTGGGGTTCCCACCCGTTCCCTAGAGTTCTGAGGCATCACAAGGTTGAAACCGAAATTCTGACTGCCATCTGTCGGGTAGTTGCCAAAACCCCTGAGTTGCTCTTTACAGCTCTTTCAGAGGCTAGTCCGTAGGCCCCGCCACAAGTTTCTAGAATTTTAGTTCATTTCCACGGGAGTTTAAGTCATGGGGAGGACTATCCAGGGAATATTTATTTTATTCGCTACGCTTTTGCTCGCACTAAATTCTTCCGAGGCCAATGCGACCGGCGATGAATTTATCATCACTCAGGTTATCAATGGGGAAACGACACCCAACTCGAACGCCACGATCTCAAATGGCAATGTAATCTGGATTGGCTATAGGGGGCCGGCCCGAGATATTTATCTCTGGGACGGGGAGAGTACCAGGAATATCAGTGACACCCCGTGGCAGGATTACGGAATGACCGTCTCGGGCGAGCATGTCGCGTGGTGGGCAAATGCCACAGCCACCACTGAAATTCTCCTCTGGGATGGCAATTCCAGGAGACAAATATCGGACAACAACGTTCATGATCTCAGCCCCTCCGTCTCCGGAAACCGGGTTGTCTGGCATGGCAATACTGGGGAAGACGACAACGAGATCTACTATTACAACGGCGAGACTCGGGTCCAGTTGACCAACAACCTGACAGAGGACTCTCGGGCTGTAATTTCCGGCGACCGTATTGCCTGGAGGCACCAAAACGGTGACGACATCGAGCTTCTGTTATACGATGTGAATTCCGGGGTCGTCAGACAGCTGACTGATAATCTTCAGGACGCAAGTACCTTAAGGATTTCTGAAAATCATGTTGTCTGGACCGGTCATGACGGGGACGATTCCGAAATATTTTCCTGGAATGCAACGACAGAGGTCATTACCCAGGTAACCGATAACGCCGTGTCTGAAAGACATATTCAGATGTTTGAGGGCAAACTGACCTGGTCTGCCTCCGACGGCCACGACCAGGAAATCTTTACCTGGGATGACGGGGATCTTTTTCAGGTGACCGACAACGATGTCGATGATGACCGGCCAGCAATCTGGGGCGACGAGATCGCATGGGTCGGTTCTGAAGGCACAGACACGGAGATCTTCTTCTCCAACCTGCTCACCAATGATATCACGCAGATTACCGACAACGATTACGATGACCGTTCTCCCCGCATCTTTGCGGGCGAGATTGCCTGGTCGGCAATCGTCCCCGCTGGGGGAAGTCATATTTTCTTTGCCACGCGGCAGTCACCAGTCGTCCCCGAACCGAGTGCGCTGCTCCTCACCCTTATGGGCCTTTTAGCTGCGCCACTTCGACTACGGCACAGCTAGTCTGTGGTAGGCCCAAATTTCCTGCCCACTATTTTGCAGACAACCCGGGTTCACCACGGCCCACACAAGGACCGTAGTGACGGCCTCGCTCACCGGCAGAAGGATTTGGTTTCGTGTGTCGACCGCCAGCGTACCTGGTGATCCTGTGGCCGAGTGCCGTTCCGACTCAGTCGGCTTCGATTTCTACCCGATGAGTGCGATTGAGACGTGTCGGCTCGGGGGTTCCATTCGGCACGTAGCTGACATTGATTTGCAGGATTTTCGTTGGTCGCACAGCACGAAACAAATACCAGGTATAGCCACCGCCAAAAAGTGTCTGGCCGTTATTGGTCGATCGCACTCCGCGAACATGGCCCAAGCTTTGTGCGTTGCCGGAGGAGGCTTTAACCACAATGTCCTGCGGCGGGTGGCTCTGCGAATCGGAGATCTGAACAACCAGTAGTCCATCGACGTTAATCGATGTACCCTCGGTCATCGCCTTTTTTAAGATAACGACATCCCCACGGACCACCGGGCCATCACTGCTCGGTTGCGCCCCGTCGCGATCCGAGTCATCGGCGGCTGTCGACGTGGCGACCAGAAAGCTCAAGATTATCCCCAACAAACATGAATTGAATCGTCTCACTTTCATGCTCCTTCGTTACGAACACAGGTTTTCCAATCCAACGCAGACTCGGGTTTTACATTTCCCGGGCAGCGGCGCCGCCGACTATTCTATACAGATTCTCGGACTCATATTGCCCGATTCTAACCGGCCAACTCGCAGGGAGGGGATGGCCAAACCAGACATTCGCACCGTAACATGCCGGTTCTAGAATTGTCAGCGGCGGGCCCCCCCACGACCCCGAACCGTGTTAAGGTCCGAGGACTATGAACCCAATCTATTATGAGTCGCTCACAATAATTTCGCAGAAAATCAAGCTGGGCGAGATCTCGTCGGTTGAAGTGACCGAAAAGGTTTTGGCCCGCATCCACCAGCGGGATGGTCAGCTGCACACGTACGTACGAGTCCTGGAAAGCGAAGCCCTCCAGGCGGCTGCTCGACTCGACCAGGCACAAGCTGCCGGACAACCAACTGGCCTTTTGCATGGTGTGCCGATCGCCATCAAAGATCTGCTGTTTACCGCGGGATTCCCCACCGGGCGTGCCCCATGACGATCGGCTACGTCAGCCATGGGATCCCGACAGGCAGATACCCGAGGCGGTCGAGTGTATCAACATGATTACCGAGGGGTTGAACGCCGAAGTCCATTTGCATTGCTGCCACAGTGTATACAAGCGGATGAGTGACGTTTCGGGAAGTTACCATCCTGTTTTACCCCGGCTCACGAACGCAAAAATTGGCCGGATCAACCTTGAGTTTGCTTACAAGGACACAGGCGATATCTCCGATTTGAAATTTCTGCCCGACTCAATGCGGGTCGGCATGGGAGTGGTGGATGTAAGAACTGAGCAGCCCCAGGAAGTGGCAGGTATTATGGCAATTGCAGCAGCGGGAGCTGAGCTCATTGAACCGTCACGCATCGCCTTGAATCCGGATTGCGAATTTGCCCCCGATCTCGGGGAGCCACCTTCGATTGATGAGGCTTTCGAAAAGCTAACTCGCCTCACGGAAGTTGCCAGACGGCTCCGAGCACAATTTGCTCATGGGTAGGGTGGGATCCGGCGTGGCGGCCCGTAGAACGTCGCCCGGGTGCAAAGGATTGCATCTTAATTTTGAAGACCGACGAATCGCCTTGAATTTCCCCCAGCCATCGCGATAAACGCGCTGAAATTCCCATTTTGGGACTCTCTGATACTTCAGAGCGGCCCTTTCGGGGCAAAAGATCTCCCGGACATGGGGGCCAAAGAAGCAGCAGGCCTGCCCAGCCGAAAATACGCGGTCCAGGCAAGGACCGTTGGTTTGCTTGCTCTAGGACGACGGTTTTACAACCAAATGGTTGACAACCTGCTCTACACCTTTGATTTGCTTGGCGTATTCCTGTGCGGTTTGCTTCATGTAATAGGAAGGGACACTTCCCCGCAAAACAGCCATTCCTTCATGAAATTCACATTTCACCCAAGTCAGCCCGGGCCGGTCTGTGCACTTGAAGGCAGCACCGAGTGCCCCCTTAACAGGCTCTGGAAGTTGCGGTAACCCCGGTGCAACAGATTTGCCCGACACTTCGAAAAGAACTACCATTCCTTTAAATTCCTCAGGTTTAAGCCATCCTTGAAGGTACCGTTGGCATTGATCCGATCCCAAGAGTTACGCACCGTGCACCGCTAGGGTTCGCATGCCAAAGTACCTCAGACAGTTTTAGCAAACTGCATACCAATCGAAACAAGAATAAGAAAAAACCTGCGCCCCGTCGGCCTGCTCTCCAGGTTGCCATGCGGTGCAGATGTCCAACTTTCAGTCGATCCCGCAGGGCACCAACGCAGTCAGGAAATTCCAGTCTTTTCCTGGCCGTTTACCCACGGCGTTTGCAGCGGTGGCTTCCCCGCTATTACGCGAATCATGTTCAACGTTGCCAGCACACCTGGAAGTGCAATGATCCGTCGTGCGATCCGATCTTTACCGGAAAAGGGCGCGATCGAGAGTGCAACCAGTATCATCAGGGCACCCTGCCCCGGGGTGAAGAGCATGATCGTTCCTGCCAGAAATAAGGGGCAGCGAGAAGGTTCCTGATAACCACGACAACGGGGCGTCGTCCCATGTTTTTTGTGCCTGTCCACCCACGTCGTCGATTCGGGTGACCAAAGTGATCGGCAGGAATACAAATCACCAACAGCGGAAGAAGCACAACTCCAACAAGCGACAATCCGACTGTCACCCAGAACAGAATTTCAAGGACGACGGTCCATTTGGCCATTGCGATCCCACTGCCTCTACAGCGTTGATGCGCACACTGTAATCGTGGTTGCAATTCGATGCCAGCTTTTTCCCCACACCGAAAATGACGAGCTAGTCTCTATGACGAGTTGCGGGAAGCTACCGCGGGAACAGGCGGGTGCAATCACAACGACCGCTGCGCAAAGCAAGACTGGCGGTTCGAATTGGCGGATAGACATCGTGTTCCTGGTGGAACTCGCTGTCATCCGCAAAGCACCATCAGTGCGGCAGGGGAAGGCAACCACAGCTATTCAAACAACGAGCGTACAGCCATCCAGGATTTACACCGGACGTCTCCCGGTAGAGAGCTCTTGGTTCGACGACGTGCCTTGCAGCACTCGATTTTTCCTGACCCTGGTAGCAATCCGACTCGCAAACCGTCGGGATAAAAAAGTTGCGGAATTGCGCTCGCCTATTTCTTGGTATGCAGAGCGTTTTCAGCATCCTTTTCAAGCTCTTGGACTCCCTGCTTCACTTTTTCACCGGCCCCTTTAACATCGGCCTTAATTTTTTGGTCATCAATGTGCAATTCCATGTTGGTTCCCCCTGACCCCTTTTGACTGGCATAGGTAAACCATCCACGGGAAAAACCAATCACACCAAGCACGACTACTAAAATTACCAGAAAACCCAGAAACTTCCGCATCGAACCGCCTCCGTTATTCTTGTCTTAGTCAACCAAGTGCTTCACAATGCTTGTCAAATCGATCTGACAAGCAACGGTAAGTTAAAGATAACCCTCCTTCCAGGTTTAATGCCACCGTAATTTTCAGGCAGTTGCCCACCGCCTCCAACACCCGACTGCCGAATTGCTAGCAATTGTCTGCGGAAGCGGCAACTGTCGCCTCACCGGAAAAGCCCAGCAATCCGCTTAACACTCGGTGTCTGGGGAAATCATGCGCCGAACAACTTGCGGGAAACTACGGGGACCTACGGTTGGGGCTGGGTCGACCGCAGGTAGGCAAATAAATCGCGTATTTCCTGCTCATTCAAAGGTGTCAACAAACCCTCGGGCATGAGCGACCGGGCTGTGGCAGTGATGTCTTCGATGTCGTCGCGGGGGATCACGGTTCGCTGACCGTCTGCGCTTTTGAGCACGACAACCTGGCTGTCCTGGTCGACAATCAACCCACTGAGAATGCGACCGTTGTTGGCAATGATTACGTGATTCTCATACCCTTCTCGAATCTCCAGGCTGGGATTGACCACATTGACCAGCATCAAACGCAAATCACCTCTCTTAAACGCGGTCAGGTCGGGTCCGATTTCGCCGCCGCTCTCAAACAGTTTGTGGCACTTCCCACATGAACGCATGTAGAGTTTCTTACCAGCATACGGATCACCCGATCCAAGGCCAATGACCTGTTTGTAGTGTTCTAAATCTGTCCGCATCTTTGCCGTAGGAGCTCCTTCTATACTGCCCCAGTGTTTGTTGACGAGCTGGCCCACGCGGGCATCTTGATGCAGCAGCATTTTCCGTACGGTTGGCAACGTAACAAGTTGGGGTGAAACGTCACCTCGCTCGACCGCAGTGAGTAGCTCAAGCGTCCACACTCGACGACTGGCAAGCAATGTTTGGACGACTTCGAGGGTATCGCCCTCAAAGTCGCCAAGATTCTCGACGAGGTGCCTGGCAATTTCCTGGTCTGAAAACTCACCCAGTGCGGTCAAGGCAGCGGCGCGTAGTTTGTTGTCGACGTCGGCGACGCATAGCGCCATCAATTCTACAACACAGTCGCGGCAACGAATCTGGCCAAGCACTTCGACGTACTGAATTCGGTCTGTTAGGGCTGCCTCATCATCGCTAATCACTGCCAAGGCTTTGTCAATCGCTTGCCGACTTCCCTGCCGCAACCGCAAGGCAAGCGAACCTCCCCCTACTTCAGCCATCGCAGCAACCAGTTCGTCAGGGAGATCGGCAAGCGAGCGGCCCTGGTACGCCTGTTCGAATCCTGCCAGTAGCACCTTGGTGTTTTGCCGCGATTGGGGAAGCCGCAATAATTTTGCGCATATGACCAGATCGGTCCGCCTGCCAGTTGCTGCAAACCGGCGTAACAGTCGCGGCAGGATCGTCTCCTTGACCATGGGAAGCTTCCAGAATGCCGGTTCGTCAAACAACGCGAGGACCGTCTTAGGATCTGAATCGATCTTCTCTTCCATGGCCCACCAGAGCAAAAGCGGGATGAAAGAATCTTTGGTGTCGACATCGTGTCGGGCTAAATTGCGGACCAGTTGGAGGCCTTGCGACGCGGGAAGGCGCCGGGCAGAACATGCCAACTGGCACCGAACCTCGACGTGCGATTCGTCCAGGGCCAACTGAGCCAACTGCTCTGCCATCTGCATCGAGGCTTCGCGATCATCACAAACAAGTCGGATGGTCCACAGCCGCACATAGGGGTCGGGGTGTGCCAGCAACTTGAGCGCCTGCGGTTCGCTTAGTCCACCGCACAGGTGTAATCCCCAGAGGGCACGGAGGGCGAATTGCCCGTTTTCGTGGACCGCCTTCTGGAATGGTTCGATGGCTGTGGTATCGCGGCGATCTCCGAGCAAACGCAGCAACGTATCGACCTCCCAGCGGTGTGTCGTAGCCATCAACCGCCCAATGAGTTCTGCGGTTTCAAGAGCCGACAAGTCTTGCTGGACAATCGGGTGGCTGGAGGACTGCCCGGTTGGTCCAAGCCGATAAATCCGACCGCTGGCGCGGTGGACTCGCCCCTGGTGGTGGCTGGCGTGATCAATCCGTTGCTCGTAAAAGTCGGCGACATAAATCGCTCCGTCGGGGCCAACGTCGATGTCAACGGGACGAACCCATTTGTCATTTGATTCGAACGCGTATGCGACATCGTCACTTGCGAAGGTAGATCCAGTCGGTTGCAACCGACTGTAGACAATACGCCCGGCGAGTGGTTCCACAGCAAACAGTTTGCGATGGTACGAGTCGGGCAAAAGCACATCTTCGTAGATCACAAAATCGTGCGAGAATCGCTCCACGTCGGGATGCTTCATCGGCGGAAAGTATCCAAACGCGTAGGGGTTTGACAAGGCACCATGCTTGCCGAACCCCCTTTGGTAATACCCTCCCTGGACATAGTGAAACCCACGCGTGTTTCCCGCATTATGGCCCGAATAGATCCGCCCACGAGAATCGATCTCTATTCCAAATGCATTACCGCCTCCCTCGGCAAAAATTTCGTACTGACGTTTTTCTGGATGGTACCGCCAGATTAATTGTCCCATCGAGTGTTTCGGCTTGCTTTCACTGCCGTAAGCCCGCACGCCGGCAGTCACCGTGCTCCCCTGACAGGCGTAAAGCCAACCGTCTGGCCCCCACCGCAGGCTATTGGCAACCGCATGCGAGTCTTCCAGCCCAAACCCCTCGAGGTGAACTTCTGGATCGCCATCGGGCACATCATTTTCGTCGCGGTCAGGGTAAAAAAGCAGGTAAGGCGGATTGAGCACCCAAACGCCCCCGCGCCCGCGTGCGAACGACGTCGCCAGGCTAAGACCGTCGACAAAAGTTTGTTGTGTCTCGAAGTAGCCATCTTGGTCTTTGTCTTCATGAATCGTAATCTTGTCACGACCTCGAAAGTGATGTGGTGGGGGTGCTGGTACCTGGTCGTAAACACTTCGCAAAAACTTGTCCCGGCTCACCATGGTTAGTCCCGCTGGTGAGGGGTACTGAAGGTATTGCATGACCCACAGGCGGCCCCGTTCATCGAACTTGAATGACAGCGGTTGCCCAATGTCATCGTCACCGAGGACGGCATGAATTTGCAGGTCGTCGGGTGTTGCGATGGCTGCTATCGTTTCGTCAACCGTCAAAGGACCTTCTTCGTCGTCGAGATTTTTCAGGGTTTTGGTCACCTGCTGCGCATCGTCGAGCTGCGCAAACATGGCTTTTTGACTGACCTGATCACGTGTCGATAGTTTGGCCCACTGCAAATCGTCACCGCTCACCGATTCCCATGCCCCGCGCAATCGAATCGCTTCGTTCTCGCTGAATACGACCGGGGCTGCCACGTTGAACCCAGTGCGACCCTGCTTGTGAAAGATGCGAATCGCAACGACATTCAACTGGCCAAACAAGACGTGACGGTCGTCGATCGGCAACCACATCGATTTGCCAAGCCCGCTTCGATACTCGGGCGGGAACGACCCCAAGGTGCCCAGCAGCTGACCGTTGAAAAACACCTCTCGGGCGTCGTCGACGGCCTCGCAAAACAGCTTGAGTTTTTGACCACGCCATGCTGTCGGAATCTTCACCACACACCGATACCATTCCCGAAAGCCGTCTTCGGCGCCGGACTTATTCTCGATTGTTTTCCAGGCGGCAGGAATCTCGACCAGACTCCACTCTGGTGGTTCCGCTGCGCCCGGTTGCTCGGCCAGCAAAAGCGATGTTGCGGCCAAAATTAAAGCAAAAGAACTGCCTTGCATGATGGGTTTGAAAGAAGAGTTGACCGTCATAGGGGGGGGGGGGCTTTTGGAGGAAATGTCGACTAACCTCCTTATTCTATTTCCTGGTTGGGAGATTGTCATCCTAGACGCCTACCAGAGCACCACACCTTGCTTGTCTTTTCCGCCAGGAAGTTTAACGATACATTACCTAAAGGGCGAAGGGGATAAGCAACATCCGACTTCGTGGGTTTGACAAGTCCAAGTGCCAGCGACCACCGGAGGGAAAATGACCGTCGGATCACCAAAGCGAACCCAGAATTGCCGCACTTCAACCGTTCGGACCCTGCTGCCGCTTCCAGGCCGACGCACCAGGATGGTGATGACCGTCTTCGCGACGCTGCTGTCGTGCTGGCTAACTCTCACACACAGTCAGGCCGCCGACTGGCCAGAATTTCGCGGGCCGGACGGGGCAGGGCATGCCGACTCTCAACGATTGCCAGTCCATTGGGATAACACGTCCAACGTTGTCTGGAAGACGAAAATTCCTGGCAAGGGCTGGTCATCACCAATTATCTACCGGGGACAAATTTTTCTGACAACTGCCGTAGCGACGTCCGAACAGCAAGAGTCGCCAGAGCAGTCGCTGCGAACTCTCTGTCTCGACCCATCCTCTGGAGAGATCGTGTGGGATGCGGAAGTGTTTCGCGTTCCAGTCGGCACGCGCAGCAGCTCCCACACCAAGAACAGTCATGCCAGTCCAACCCCGATTGCCAGTGGAGATCGAATTTACGTCCATTTTGGCACCATGGGTACGGCAGCACTTGACCTGAATGGCAGCGTTGTTTGGCGGAACCAGTCGTTGGAATTTGACCCTGTCCACGGAAATGGTGGATCACCGATTTTATCGGGCGAACAGCTCGTCTTTAATTGTGATGGTGGTGACAAGGCCTTCATTGTTGCCCTTGATCGAAACACGGGTACAACAATATGGCAAACGGACCGGCCATTCGCAGAGTCACAAACCTTCTCTTTTGCCACGCCACTTGAGATTTCCGTTGCTGGCCAGAAACAAATTGTGAGTCCGGGCAGTCACGTCGTCTGCAGTTACAACGCCG
>Ga0310121_10000384_pt1 | contig 48846 bp, 42 predicted proteins | sample CB27_Tmax_986_MG_FD_203504 | JGI IMG/M metagenome (GOLD analysis project Ga0310121, IMG submission 203504) | Marine microbial communities from Western Arctic Ocean, Canada - CB27_Tmax_986 | ecosystem: Environmental > Aquatic > Marine > Oceanic | place: Canada: Western Arctic Ocean | collected... | reverse complement strand
TCTGGATCTGGACGAAGGGATGGATCAGGTGCTGGTGGACGTGGAAGGCATACCGGCGCTACTCACCATGGGGAAATATGGGATTCTGTGGAAGCTAGACCGGCGGGATGGATCCTTCCTAGGGCTCAGGGATTCCGGTATCCAGAACGCTTTCGCGGAGGTGGACCCCGAGACGGGGGCCGTGCGCTACCGGGACGATATTCAGATGGCGAGCACTGGTGACTGGATCTCAGTGTGTCCCGCAACGGCTGGTGCCCACAACTGGCACTCGAGTTCCTATCACCCGGACACAGCCCTTCTGGTGATCCCCATGGGTCAGAGCTGCATGGAGATCTCTGGCCGAGAGGCGGCGCTTCAGGAGGGCTTGGGGGGGGCAGGTGCGGACAGGGTGTACATGGAGATGCCTGGCACGAATGGACGCTTTGGAAAGCTCGCAGCCTACAACGTTGGGACCATGGAGGAAGTCTGGAGCGTCGAGCAACGAGCGCCATTCCTTACCGCTGTGCTCACTACTGCAGGTGGTCTTGCCTTTGCCGGTGGCTTCGATCGGTGGATCCGTGCCTACGAGGTTGAGAGCGGCCGTGTTTTATGGGAAACTCGGTTGGGCAGCCCGGTGGGGGGGTACCCGATTACTTACGAGGTGGATGGAGTTCAGTACCTGGCGGTCGGTACGGCCACAGGCGGAGGCACGGCCCATCGGATCGGGATTTTTCTCACTCCTGAATTTCGGGTTCGGGAAAATAACGCTCTCTATGTTTTTCGATTGCCCGCACGCTGAGTTCGCCCACATGCATATGAGTTTCTAACCCCTGATTTGCGTCTGGCCGGAAGTTTGCACGCCGGGTTGGCTTGCGGTCACACATCTTGTCCTATTCCGAATCGAGACTTCCTCAGGCCCCAACGAGGTCGGATAGCGTATCGATAGCTATACGGAAATGGTTGATCATTTCGCATCGCTACCTCGGCATTGTCTTGGGCTTGCTGTTCGTCGTCTGGTTCGCATCGGGTATTGGCATGATTTACGCGCGCGGCATGCCGAGCCTCACGGAGGGGCCGCGACTAAACAGACTTGAGCCTTCGGCGTTTCCGGCAATCGACCCTGGGGCTTGGGATGCACTTCTGCCCGGCCGGAGCCTCAAAGAGATTAGTTATAGGCGAATCTTGGGTAGGCCGTACTTCATGGTACGGAGTAGCGCTGCCTGGTCCGTGGAGACGACGGCTGCCGACCCAGCCCACGGAGGGAGTGTCGCCGGGCCAACTGATATTGGTCGAGTGCTGATCACTGCCGAAACCCTCGCAGTCCGAAAGGAAGCCTTCGCACTGGACTCTCTAATGAGCCGGGTTCGGGAGGCTTATCCTGAGACTGAGATTGTCGAGGTCCGCCTCCTAGAAGAGTATGACTCTTACCACTACTCACGAGAGTTGGACGCACCACTGCCGATCATGCGCGTCAAATTCGACGATCCGGACAGGACATGGATCTACATCGATCCTGCATCAGGCGAGTTGGCCACTACCGTCCACCGCCTAGATCGAGTTGAGCGGTGGATATACAATGGCTTTCACAGTCTAGATTTTGGCTTCTGGTACTACAACCGGCCGGTCTGGGACATTGGTGTCGTAGTGCTCAGCTTGGGCGGGATGGCTATGAGCACCATCGGCCTGTTTCTTGGGATACGAAGGCTCACACGGGGTTAAGAGGCAGCGTCAGGTCCAGCCGACAGTAGGAGGTGGTCAAGCCACTTCACGTGGTGTTGGTCAGTAGGTGTACCTGACCCCTGTCCTCAGACTTGTATCCAGCGGACTGATCCCGTCAGGGGGTTTGGTGTCGTGGCGGAGATCGAACGATACCGTGAGGTCCAACTCGTCCGTTACGGACGTGGCAATTCGTAGGTTCGCAAGGGTCCGAACGTCACCGAAGTCGCGGAGCACGGGTTGTAGATAGGTTGTAGACGTGATCACGAGATTGTCGTTGGGTACCACACGTAACGTGAGGAAATGGCTCCACCGGATCACCGTGGTCTGATCCTCGTGAACCGCAAGAGCGGTAAGGTTCAGTCGCTCGTGTTCAAGCAGGAGAGAAGCTCCCATACCGAATTGTCCCCACTCTCCGCTAGCGAATGAGGTTCGCGCTCCGCCCCCCGTGACTATTCTGAAGTTGAGGAGCTGAGGCCGGTCGTAGTTCAATTGCGCGTACCACTCAGGTGAGATGAGATCGTCGTACCGGTAGGTCTGGCGATAATGGAACAGACCCGATGATGCAAAGCGGCTCTTGCTGAGCAGGCCCAGCCCCCCGTTTCCTACGACTAGCCTGGTTACGGATTCCGTGACTCTGTAGAGGCGTACGTTCAGACCGAGCTGAATCAAATCCACGTTTCCGGTTCGCAGCGTCAAATCACCACCGAACGTGCCTGAATATCCAAGCGGAGGGTCGTCGCTTCGAAGCGCTTCTACGTTGACCTGAGCAGACAGGGGTAAGGGAAGAGCTACAGAGAAAATGATGAGTAGCCGGAAGCCGTTGCGGCACAGGCGCGTAGAATGTTTTACCGGGGCCATTTGAGTGTTTTCTTAGGCAGCTCGACCGACCGATGCGGATGGCTAAGGTGAATTTGTATTTAAGACTAAGGTAGCACCTTCATGGTGGTTTCAGCGGACATCGGTTGGTAGTCACACGTTTTCCTTGCTGCGCTGCTCGTCGAGCGGCATCTTGGCCAGATCGTAACCAGACCCTCAGGCAATCCCCTGAAGTGCTTCGTCCGCGAGATTCACTCAACTCAAAGGAGGAAAGATATGTCACTACGCATCAACGATATCGCACCCGACTTCACCGCTGAGACGACGCAGGGAACGATCAACTTGCACAGCTGGATCGGTGACGGTTGGGCCATCCTGTTCTCGCACCCCAAGGACTTCACCCCTGTGTGTACCACAGAGTTGGGTGCAGTTGCGGGTCTACAGGACGATTTCGCGGCCCGTAACTGTAAGATTATTGGTATCAGCGTCGACGGTGTGAGTGACCACAAGGCGTGGTCGAAGGATATCGAGTCATCGCAGGGTCACGCGGTGACCTATCCGTTGATCGGCGATCCGAAGCTCGAGGTCGTCAAGGCCTACGACATGCTGCCGGCCGACACCGGTGAAACGTCGGAGGGCCGCACGCCGATGGACAATGCCACGGCGCGCTCGGTGTTCGTCATTGGACCCGATAAGAGGATCAAGGCGACGCTCACCTATCCGATGAGCACTGGCCGCAACTTTGCTGAGATCCTACGCCTACTCGACTCGTGCCGGCTCACTGCCGAAAGTCAACTCGCTACGCCGGCGAACTGGGAACAGGGCGACGACGTGATTATTGTGCCGTCGGTTTCCGACGAGGAGGCGAGGAAGCGTTTTCCTGACGGTTGGAAGCAGCCTCTGCCGTACATCAGGATCGTTCCACAACCGAGCGACGACTGAATTGGCATTGGGGTGAGAGAGGTGCCTTCGAGTTGCTCGAAGAGGGGATCGCCAGCTACCGAAAAGCTCCTGTCCAAATCTGTCTTGTCACGGGCACTCTATTGACCTGGCGAACACGATCCTCTTGATGAACATCTTGTCAATTTTTCTGAGTATTTGGGTCGTTATGTTGACGGGGTAGACCGACATGCTGTGGGCTTAGACAATCGGTATCTTGATGCTTGTGATGCTCATAACTCCGTCGATGCTAGGGGGGATCTCAAGACCGGAAGTTCATGGGTCTCGGTAGCCGAGGATATTGGACTCCGGCGACCTGCGTCGATACTCGTGCTGGCGATGATGATCGGGATCGCGTTCTTGGTGTTGCTGGACGTAGATGATTGGTCCAGGGACTGAACATGGGAGGAGATGGGAACACAGCACGTTTGACTGTGGTGGATGAGGGGGTAAGAAGTGGTGATAACACCGGCTTTTGCAGAGCGGTTTCTTTTTCTTCCGGAGCGCCTGGACTCTACCTCTCCACCGGTCGTTGCGGGAACGCCCGCCCGGGACATTTGGCTCACGGCGGAGGATGGCACTCGTATCCACTCATGGTTCTTCGAGGTTTCGGGTGACGCGCCAATCGTCATTCTCTTCCACGGGAATGCCGGACACATTGGCCACCGGGTCCCCCTTGTCGCTGATTTCGTCTCCCGCCAGCTATCGGTTCTGCTCGTGGACTACAGGGGCTACGGATGGAGCGAGGGTCGTCCGAGCGAAAAGGGGCTCTATCTGGATGGAGCGGCGGCGTACGGGTTTGCGGCGGATCAGCTTGGAGGCGCACGGAACGTGGTTCTCTTCGGTAGCTCCCTCGGGGCTGCTGTGGCGACACACGTGGCATCAAGGAGTGAAGTCGGCTGCCTGGTTCTGGAGGCCCCGTTCACGTCCCTGGACGAGATCGCGGCGGCCGTCTACCCGTTCCTTCCCTCGTTCCTCTTTCGCCGACTTCGGGGCAGGCTCGACACCCTCACTGAGATTTCGCGGGTGTCGTCACCTTTACTTGTGATCCACGGGACTCGGGACCGGATCGTCCCCTCTCGCATGGGAGAGAAGATCTACCGGGCGGCCCCAGAGCCCCGTACCTGGTTCCCGGTGGAAGGTGCGGGCCATAATGACGTGTGCTACGTGGGTGGGGACGACTATTTCGACCGGATTGCCCTCTTCATCCAGCAGGCCCTTGCTCAAGGCTCGAAACCGCCAGCTTCGTAGAGCACTCCACCCAGCGGGACCGGTCTTTGCTCCGCAAAACTACCGTAGCCACGCGTCCGCATGTTAGGATCGCACCTTACCTTCAACCTATTCCGGAGGAGCTTGCCATGCGGAACCGATCGTTCGCGGTAGTCGTCGCTACCGTGTTCTTAGCCGGATGTACAGAGGAGCGCGATGTGGCACCGGCCGCTCAGGCGTCCGGACCCGAGCCCGAAGAGCTAGCCTCTGTGCTGTTGCCAGAAGTGATTGTGGCAGAGCGAGCAGGTTTCATACCTGAGGGCATCGAATACGACACTGCAAACGGCCGCATCCTCACGGGGTCGCTCACGGAAGGCTCGATCTTCCAGATCCATGTTGATGGGCGGGTGACGACCGTTGTGAGCGATCCGGATCTCGTTTCGTCGGTTGGCATTGAGGTCGACGAGCCAAGGAACCGGCTACTCGTGGCCAACTCGGACCGATCCGTGTTCGAGGGAACAGGCCGCGGTCAGGCGAAGTTGGGGGTCTACGACCTCGAGACCGGCGACCGGATCGCGATGGTCGATCTAGCGGCGACCATCGCGAACCCCCCGGCTGATGCGGCCTACTTCGCGAACGATGTGGCAGGAGCGGCAGACGGCACGGCGTATGTCACTGACACGCGAATGAACGTGATCTATCGGGTTGACACTGACTATCGAGCATCGGTCTTCTATCAGTTCCGTGCGGTCGAAGGGCTGGGGCTCAACGGCATCGTGGTGCATCCGGAGGGCTATCTGCTGGTTGCGGGAGGCACGACGCTCTGGAAAGTACCGTTGGACGATCCGGGCAGTGCTTCGCAGGTCACACTGCCCGAAGTACTGCCCGGCCAGGACGGGATGGTCTGGATGGCTGACGGTAGGTTGGCGATCGTCAGCAACTCCGGAAACCGCGTCGTCGCGTTGACAAGCGCGGACGACTGGGCTACAGGAGAACTCGCTGGTGTCGCTCCCTACGAGACACAGGCGACGACCGCGGCCACTATCGGAGACAACATATACGTGATCCACCCGCACTTTGCCGATGCCGATCCGCCGAGTGTTGAACGAGTCACATTTCGGTGAGCCAAACGGGCCGCCCAGGTAGTACCACGCCGTGAGTCGGGACCACGGGGGGGCTTCCAACAGCCGCGTGCAACCTTGTTCCTGGGTGATCCGTGTTTCAGGTTGCGTGGATTCAACCCACCTGCCGGGAGGAAGTGACTGATGCTGCCGATGGATGGATCCCGCCTGTCGCGACGTGCTTGGTTAACGACCACGTCTGGTGTGATTGCCGTGGGTCTGTTGAAGACCCAAGCAGATGCAGTAAAGCTGGTCGCCCAGCAAGTGCCGATGAATACGTCTGACCCGACAAAAATACCAGGAAGAGTGGTATCTGAAGTCGGTCAGAGAGCGCCCGCTGAGCAGCCCCGGCGGATTTCCAGGGGCCAAGAATTATCGAGTTCCTCACGTAGCCCCCTTCAGGACTTCCACGGGATTATTACACCGTCGGATCTACACTTCGAGAGACATCATGCGGGTATACCGAATATCATATCCGAGAATCACGAGTTGCTGATCCACGGGATGGTCGAGCGGCCCATGGTCTTCAAGATGGCCGATCTTATGCGCTACCCGTCCGTGTCGCGAATCTATTTCCTTGAGTGCTCCGGTAACGGTGGTGGCGTCTACAATCGCGAACGCATGCCCACTGAGGTTACGGTACAGGCGATCGATGGTCTTCTGAGCACGAGTGAGTGGACTGGCGTTCCGCTCTCATGGGTTCTTAGGGAGGTTGGCGTGCAGCCGGGCGCGAGCTGGATTCTTGCAGAAGGCAGTGACTCTGCGATGATGTCAAGAAGTGTGCCGCTCGATAAGGCCATGGAAGATGCGCTTCTCGCCTACGGGCAGAACGGTGAAGCGATCCGGCCCGAGCAGGGGTATCCGGTCCGCTTGTTCCTGCCAGGGTGGGAGGGAAACATCAACGTTAAGTGGCTCCGCCGTATAGAAATCACTGATCGTCCAACGATGACAAAGGATGAGACGTCCAAGTATACTGATCCGCTGCAGGGCGGTATGGCGCGCCAATTCAGCTTCGTTATGGACGCCAAGTCGGTCATTACCTTCCCGTCCTATCCTTATGCGTTGCCAGATCGCGGGTGGTGGGAGATCAAAGGGCTCGCATGGAGCGGCCGTGGTGGAATCACGCGTGTGGAGGTGAGCACGGACAGAGGTCGTAACTGGGTCGACGCTGAGCTCCAGCCACCGATCCTGTCGAAAGCGACGGTGCGCTTTCGGCATCTCTGGAACTGGAATGGTCGCGAGGCCATCATTCTCAGCCGCGCCACTGATGAGACCGGGTATGTGCAACCCACTGTGCACCAACTATGGGAAGCTCGCGGCGAGCGGACGTCATATCATCAGAATCATCAACGCGCCTGGAAGATCGCGTCTACAGGCGAGGTTACGTTTGGCTTGGGAGAGCTCGTGTGAGGCGCCTCACCGTTTTAGCCGCATCGCTGGTTCTCGTGGCCTGCGACATCCCCGCAGATGACATGGCGTCGCTCGCGACGGTCACCGCGGGAACCACATACGCACTCCCGCCCAGTGCGCCAAACCGCTTTTCATTCGGCTCTGACGCTTCGGAGACACGCGTTGCGTTGTGGGACATTGATGTGAAGCCCGATGGCGAGGGCCTTCCCGCCGGAAGTGGAACAGTTGTGGAAGGTGAAGCGGTCTATATGGTCCACTGCATCTCATGTCACGGACCGACCGGCGTAGAGGGTCCTTACGACGTTCTGGTGGGCACAGAGCCCTGGGGGGAATGGCCCGGGACCCGAACCGTCGGTAGCTACTGGCCGTATGCGACTACACTCTACGACTTCATCCGAAGAGCGATGCCTCAGCTTACTCCCGGCATCCTCACGGCGGAAGAGACGTACGCGGTTATCGCGTACATCCTCAACTTGAACGGCATCGTTCCTGACGATGCAGTGATGAACGCGGAGACGCTGCCAACCGTCATAATGCCTGCCCGAGACAGGTTCGTGGTCGATGATCGACACGGTGGACTGGAGGTACGCTAGCCAGGCGTGCCAGGGAGTTCTCGGGGCCTCATCACCGAGCAAGTATCGTTGTTGAGTCGCTATTGAATCGTTGGTGCAAGCCGTGGCATCTGACTCGCTACTCGTCTTCCGTTTGGACGGGCGGATCATCGTGTGTTCGCCCCGATGCGTAATCCGGATTGCTCGCCTAAGCGCTTGGAGCCACTAAGAGCTCAAAGTCTCTTCCAGGCACAGTCATGGCCATGGACGTGGATTTGGGCTTGATGTGTGGATGGGTGAGTAGTTAGTCAGAGACCAATCCAATAGCTTACTTTGAGGGCGAAGAAGTTGTCTCCTGAGCTGGCAAGAGAGCCCAACAGATCGTCGATGCCGGCGGGGTCCACCTGGTCCAGACGACGGGATCGATCCTGCTGCCAGACGAGGAAGAGGGTGCTCCCAGGACGCCACTCCCATCGGAGAACGGTTGTACTTCGGAAGGAGCGGATGTTGAAGTCCTGGCCAGAGATGATGAAGGTGTTCTCGCCGTCCTGCACCTCACGACTCCCGTCCTCCCGAAGCTTGATACTCGTCCCATCGGTTCCGTACGTTCGCAGAAAGAGGCTCCGGGCTGCTTCGAGCTCCCCAAAATCGAAGAAGCGGCCGCTGGCCGTGAAGGGTTGAGCGTAAATCTCCAGATTCAGGTCCGGTTGGAGCGTGAAATTCAGACGTGTTTCAATAGCCAAGGTCGTACGGTCGGTGAACGAGAAGATATAGCGGTCGCCAAAAGTTGCGGTAGAGCCTCCGCTTTCTCGTGTCACATACTGACGGGAGTCCACACGGCGCTCGTAGGAGGGCCCAAAGGACACCTGCCAACGCGGTGCCGGAATTAGGGATATTTCCCCATCGAGTCTTCCATTCCAACCCCCAAGCTCATCATTGGCGTACCTGGCGCTCGTCCTCCAGCGGGTGGGTGTCGAAGGGTTGTTTTCGAGGCTCAGCGACCCACTCCAGTTCTGGGGTGCTCCCATGGAGGGCCCACCCCGAGTGAGTCGATGGTCCTGCTCCCGGGCACCCAAGGTGCTTGAGGCCCGAGTCGTCCAAAAGTTACTCCACGTAAGCGCTATATCCCCATTCACACGGGTATGCTGCTTCACCCCTCCAAAATTCCACTCATTGCTTTGGCCCGCGGTGAAGCTGTAGGCTCGGAGAAGCTCGCCGGGCTCTGTCTCACGGTACGTCAGGGAGTTCCGCGTTGAGAGTCCATCTCCGGTTCCCAGACGCCCAATATCGTTGAAAGTGACTTCGGGAGACTCCAGGTCGGCAAAGAGACTCCAGAGCCAATGGGTGCCACTGATCTTTTGGGCCTGGAATGTTGCCTTACCCCCGGAGAGGGAGGTGAGAGAAGAGTCGGCCTGCACATAGTCGGCATCAGGTCGCTGGAGGTACCGCTCGCTTCCGTGTTGCGCTCGAAGGATGGCTTCCTTGTCTCCGCCGATGCCGGTGAGCCCTCCACTAAACGAGATTTCATATATCCCCCCTCCAAGACGCCACAAGACATCGCCACCAAGCATCCAGGCATTTTGGCGCAGTTGCGCGGCTAATGGCTCACCCTCTGCGAGGTCCCGGCGGACTCCGGTCAGCATCAGGCTCGCGGTCGAACCGGACGGTCCGAACTCCTGCTGAATCCTCGTCGCACCCCATGCTGTCTGGGGGGCGACCTGAACCTTGTCCAGTGTTCCGGTTCCCGATCCGTCGGGATCTAGGTCAAAGGTCCGAGCATGCTCGTTGGCGGTCAGGGCCCCCAAGAGGCCTATTGAGGTGCCAGAAGGGAGCCGGCCTGTCACCTTCCCGGCCCCAAGGATTGTCGTCTCGCTGGGGTAGTCTACAAACTCTCCCGTTGCCTGCCCCGAGGGAGGACCGCCTACACGGCGGGAGAAGAAATAGTTGTTTTCCGGAGGAGTGAATAGATTGCTGCCTTCGGTGAAGAATGGACGCCGCTCCGGAAAGTAGACCTCACGGTCGGTCAGGTTGATTATTGCCGGATCCACCTCCACCTGTCCGAAGTCAGGGAAGAAGGTGGCATCAAGGGTTAGGTTGGACCCCAGCCCCATCTTGAGATCCGTTCCAACGTGTCCACTGAGGTTGAACTCATCCAGAAACGGATTCCTCGGATCGCGTTCTTCCGAGATGGTGGAGCCTCCCGCAGCGTAGGGGAGCAATTCGAGCCTGCGAGTCTGATCGATCGATTCAATTCCTCGAAGGTCACCAAAGCGTGAGGACCACGCATTCTCGGTTCGGGGAATCCCAATCCAGTAGTCATCTTCATTCTTCAGTGGGATCCATCGATGGATGTTCAAACCCCAAGTCAGAGCGGAACCCTCGTTGAAACGGAGTTGCGTAAAAGGGATCCACATCTCTGCCGTCCAGCCTTCGGCATCGATCGTGGTCCGTGCCTCCCATACTGGATCAAAACGCTGGTCTATATCGGCCTCACTGTCAGAGAGGTGCTGGTGGTCTAGTCGAACGCCTGAAGCAGTGACACCGAAACTGTAGGCCGTCCGCCGATCCAGGAACGTATCCAAAGAGATCAGTATAAAGTCTGCCAGCTCCGTCCCACCTGATCCACCCCGATTGCTGCGGCCCCGAGCAGCCATCCCCTGGGCCCCTCCGCTTGGGCTGTACGGTGTATCCCGCCGGGCCAGGGGCGCTTGGATTCCAGCCTGGCCCGTACTGCTGCTCATTCGGGCACCCACGTAAAGCCCGTCTTCATCGTAAACGAAACGGATCTCTGTTTGCTCGCTGGGGACAGCCCCCTCCACTGGCTCCTTCTGTATAAAGTCAGTGATGGGTTGGGCTCGACTCCAGATTTCTTCGTCGAGGCGGCCGTCCACGAGGATCTCGTCCTGAGGTATACGGACAGCATTGGCTACTTTTTGTCCCGTCAAACGCAGCTGAGCTAAGGCCTCTGGTGGCCCCGTCACCAAAACTGTGACAGTAGCCAATAAAATCGAGAGAGAAGCACGTGCTCCACCCTTTTTATCAGTTGGATGACTCAAGGCTGCTTTGGGGGGTAGGTCATTTCGAAGACTTGAATTGGGCAGTGTGCTCGTTTCGAATCACGTGGAGTGATGGTCATTATAGCGGATCATCTGCTCGGGTACCTGCAAGAATATTCCTGTTCCCTGCGTACGGTTCCGAAAACAATACAACTTTTCGCTTAGTAACAGGAAGTGGTCGTAGGGACGTCGTTGACGCTGTGTGCTGCACGGGGACACACGCTAATGAGCAATCACTCCCAGCTGTTGCTTCCGTGGGAGAGCTATCTCAAATCGCAGTTTCGGCATTGAGCAAAACGTGAGCTATCTTCTCCGATAGTTTGTGGGGCTACTAATATAGATCGCCAAGTTTCTAACGTGATTTAGATGGAAGGTTGCCGGGTCGCCAAAGGCTCCTGTCTGGATCGTTTGTCGGCCCTCTACCCGAAGGACCTTGATTCGAAGACCAGTGCGAAGAGGCGCATAGATAATACCGACGAGATACTCCCTCATTTCTCTAACGGGCATGATATGGGTTGCTTGCTCAGCATCATACCAATGGGCATGTTGGGGCATATGAACAACGTGCTGCGACATCCTGACGTGTATTCCATCCGCCCTGTCCGGGGGATCTTTTTAATATTCTGCGCCGCCGCTTTGGTTGGTTGCTCAGAAAGCTCGGGAGGGTCGTACGACATCCTCCTCAGAAACGCACAAGTCCTTGATGGCTCTGGCGCCCCCGCTTTTTCAGGGGATGTTGGGATTCGTGCTGACCGAATCGCGGATGTGGGCGACCTGTCGGGAGCGAACGGGACGACGGAAATCGATCTCACTGGACTTTATGTTGCGCCGGGGTTTATCGACGTCCACTCGCACTCCGGTGGCGGACTCGTTCAAGCAGAGACGAGCCCTTCAATTGCCCTGCTCTCTCAGGGTATCACCACCGCCTTCATCAATCCTGACGGGGGTGGCCCGGTGGACATGGCTGTGCAGCGCCAGGAACTCCTGGAACATGGTCTTGGGGTAAACGCGGCGCAGCTTGTGCCGCACGGATCAGTACGGCGGGAGGTCCTAGGCATGGAAGACCGAGCTCCGAGCGAGGCTGAGCTTGACCAGATGAGAGCGCTCGTTAGAACGGGGATGGAAGAAGGGGCATTTGGACTGTCTTCAGGCCCTTTCTACACCCCGGGAAGCTTCTCCGAAACTTCGGAGCTCGTCGAGCTGGCTAAGGTGGCAGCGGAATTCCTCGGGGTCTACACAAGTCATATTCGAGACGAATCTGACTATACGATTGGGCTTGAGGGGTCGGTCGCTGAGGTGATCCAGGTGGCGGAGGAAGGGGGGCTCACTGGAATCGTGACTCACATCAAGGCGTTGGGGCCGCGGGTCTGGGGCCTCTCTTCCACGATCGTCAATATGATCGAATCGGCTCGGGCACGAGGTGTGAGCGTCTTTGCAGATCAATATCCCTACGATGCTAGTAGCACAGGGCTCAGTTCAGCTCTTCTGCCTAGGTGGGCGCAGGCGGGGGGAGCCGATTCTCTCCAAGCCCGGCTTGCTGATCCGCCCACTCTTATCCGCATTCAAGAGGAAATGGTCGAGAACCTAGATCGACGGGGAGGGGCGGAGCGCATTCAGATTAGAGATTATGAGCCGAATCCGGCTCTTGGAGGGAGTTTTCTATCAGAATTCGCGGACGAATGGGGAGTCGATGCTATCGAGGCTGCGATCCGGATCCTCAGGGAAACGAGCCCCTCGATCACATCATTTAACATGAACGAAGATGACATCAGAATGTTCATGGTTCAACCGTGGACCATGACCTCGACCGATGGCAGTTTGCCTCGATTTCGGATAGGGCTCCCGCACCCGAGATCTTATGGGACTTTTGCGCGGAAAATTCACCATTATGTGCTGGAGGAGGAGGTCATCGACCTTCCTGCCGCCATTCGTAGCATGACCTCGCTTTCTGCCGAGGTTCTTGGGGTGGAGGACCGTGGAGTGGTCGAGGCCGGGGCCTTTGCGGACCTTGTGGTTTTCGATCTCGACCGGGTGCGGGACCTGGCAACCTACGAGGAGCCCCATCAGCTCTCGGAGGGGATGGTACACGTCTTGGTCAATGGCGATTTTGCGATTCGAGATGGTTCGCCCACGGGAGCGATGCCCGGCCGGGTGATCACTCGCTAGCGGACAGGGGAACACTTTCTAGTTTCTTCGGCTACGCGCTCTTTAGCTCTTGGGCGTACAGCCAGGTTCCAAGAAATAATCGGGATGACTGTATCAAGTTCAACTGCCCACTCTGCGCAGATCACTCCCTCATAGGTACTCCAAGGACTGCACGGGTGAGACAGATATCACACACTGGGTGTTGTCCGTCCCACAGATCATGTCATGCTTACCTGTTGGTGCTGTATTGCCCCACATCCATGCTACCGGTGCCACTGCAGCCGGTCTCCCCGTAGCGCAGAAATTTCTGGACGCGCTGCCCGGTGTCCACTTCGCCGGTATAAATGCTGCCCTGGGAATCGACGGCCAGGGTGTGGAGCCAATGGAATTCCCCGGCCTGGCGGCCCAATCGGCCGATCCGGTCCAGCTCCTGCCCGTTCTCACGGTTGATGATGTAGAGAGTGCCGTTGGCCAGGTCTCCCACGTAGACGCAGGTCTGCCCAGGATCCGTGGAGAGCGACGCCGTGCCGGCGGTCCCGCTCTGGGTGTGTGGAGAGATATGTATCTCGTTCACGAAGCCGCACACTCCCGTCGCCGCGTTCGGGTTGGCGCAAGGCCTTCCGAGGTCCTCCGCGCTCAGATCGAAGACCTGAACTCGGTTGTTGCCTCGGTCGCAGGCGTAGAGGAACCCGTCGCGGCTAGCGTTCGCACAGTGTAGCGGGCTCCGGAAGAACATGGGTGTCATGTTGCCGGATTTGAAGTCGTCGGTCCATGAGCCGACGTCGGTGTCGCTCACGATTTCACTGGGATCGTCGATCACCGGATTCTGCCCGTACGCACCGAAGTGTCCGATGTACTGTCCTGTCTCGGCGTCCGCGATCAGGATCCGCCGATTCCCATACCCATCGGCGACGTAGAGGCGGTTTGTCGCAGCGTCGACGGTCATATCGGCCACCAGGTAGGGCTGCGGTGTTCCGTTAGGCCCTCCGTCGATGTTCTCGCTGTCCGGGCCCTCCATTCCGGCATATCCCATCTGCCAGATGAACTCTCCGTCCGCGGTGAACTTCAGAACATGAGAATCGTCACCACCATCCTCGCCGAAGGATGGTGCCCACGGGTAGGTATCCAAGCCCTGTTGTTGGCGAGAACCACCGTCCTGCCCGTTCCCAGAGACGTACACGAAGTCATTGTGGTCAACGAAGAGTCCGTGCTCACGAGCGGGCCAAAAACACCCGTCCTCATCTCGGCAGTTCTCTTCCAGGAAGCCAGGATCCTGGGGGCCGCCCCAGGCATCTAACAGGTTTCCTTCCGGATCGAATTTGAGGAGGGACGGCGCCGGGATACAGCAGCCCGCGATGGGCTCGCTGTACGGCCTGGCATGTCCCACCCCAGTCACCGGAACGCCATTAGCGTTCATACCGACGACCGGCATCGCGCGAGCTTCGCTGTTCCCCAGCGAACGGGCGCGGTGATAAACCCAGATGTTGTCATGCGAGTCGACGCTGATCCCGCCCACCTGGGCAATCCGCCAATTGTTGGGAAGCGGCTTTGGCCAACTGGGATCGACAACAAAGCCTGGGACCGCAGCGCCATCAGGAACCCTTGGTGCCCATCGGGTCTCGCCGAGCCTTTCGACGACTCCGGCCTCACTCAGCGACGTGGTGGCTTCTCCTCCAACTTCTTCTGGTGGACCCGCGCATGCGGCGATACTAAGAGCGCAACCCAAGAGACCCGTGAAAACAGTGTGCTTGTAGTGCATCATCTTTATTCCCGTAAAGAGGTCATGTCACCGTTTGTCTGCCCATGTGCTTCACCCCGAAATATACCGTGAGGTTCCTGTGCGTCTCAACTAGCCGACACGCAGGATCAGTGCGTCACTCCTACACTATCCAGGTCTTTCCTTTCTTGCTGCCCATGGTCGAGAGCGACATCTTAACCAGATTGTGATTCCCTTTACAAATCGTAAGGTGCTAGGATTGTACTTGGCCGTTTCCGGACCCGACACGATGTCAGGTTCATCAGATGAGACCCATAGATGGAGACTTCAATGTTAGTCTGGCTTGTTCCCGCAGCACTCTTTTGGGGCCTTGCAGCGATGTATCTCGGTGGCGCGTCCATTCACATCAAAGGAGGCGGAGGCTTGCAGCAGGGCGGCGGTGTTTTGCTGGGTTTCGCCGCGTATCTGGGCGTCTATGCGGTGCTCCGCACCCTACTTGTGGGTGCTCTCGGGCCGATCGCAGGTGGCATCATTGCTCCACTCATCGTAGCGTCGATCCTTCTGCCGTTCCTCGTTAGGCTGGCCTTTCGCCTCTTGGGGGTACGCATCACTCCAGTTGGGGCGGAAACCTAAGCTCCTGATTTGGCAGGTGCTGGAAGAGGCGCGGTTAATAAACCGCGTCCAGGCGACTGAGCAAGTGTCCTTTGGTATCTCCCTCAAGGCATTGCTCAGTGTGGAGTTGCTAGTGATGGTCCTGGTAGCGGCACACAGGGGTTCCTAGTATCTCGTTTTCGAACTTCGACCGCTCAACTGAAGTTCTGAGAGCCTGGGATTGGAGATTCTGCTAGATCGCTTCACTGCCGGAAGATAGCAGTTCAGCTCTTTCCATTTCCTCTCGTTTTTGGAGCCGATCTCGCCGGGTCAACCGCCTAGGCCTGTGTTAGGTCCCCTCACCGTGCCCCTGGCTCCCCCATCCAACACACCCCAATGAACTGGGGGGCTCTCTACGGTTCTGCTGACAGCGAGAACTCCACGCTCTCAACCCCTGGGATCGCTCGGACGACGGCCCCGACACTCTGTTGGATCGTCCCGAAGCCACCGGGGGTCCGTTGCCCGCCGCAGTTCTCGCAGAGGAGAGAGCCCGTCAGCGTCACCACCCCGTCACTCACTCCAACCTCGATTTCTCCTGGGACGTCAGATGCGTTAGACAGCACCGCCTCGACGCGCTCCCTTAGAACTTCATCTGACGGGCCTTGTGGTGTACAGCCAAACAACACAGCTGCGAGAACGAATCCAATCGCGGGGACAACCCGCGATACTCTTGCTTTCATTCCCACGGTCCTCCTCCTCCTCACGGTCCTATTCCCAGCTTATCCCTAGAGAATTGGACCTGCCCACCACGGGCACGAAATGAAGCTAGCGATGTGTCAAACCTTTTCCGGAACTCACCGCTTACGAGCCAGTCCCGATCAAGCACTCGCAGAATGTCGGCGTCCGTCAGGTCACTATCCAAGTCTCCGAAAATCTCGTCAACGTCTAGGCTGTCCATGCTCGCGGGTGGCTCTCCACTCCACCAAGGAGATCCGGTAACTGTGCCAATCTTCTCACTCCGCCGCTTGGCAGCCGACTGGGCATCGATATACTGCATATAAAGCTGCTCGCAGGACAACTCGAAAACGCGTTTCCTCCCTTCGGTTTTGAGCAGAAGAAATTCGCGCCTATTCATAGCTGATGACCCCAGCAGATCGTCCACAGGAACGGCAGGACACCTGCGCCATGTCAGGCTTCTGTTCCGACTGCCAGGACAGTACGCTCTACCAGCGACCTTGTGAGTGGAACCTTGTATCCGTTCTTCGACAGGGGCCTCGCTCCCTCCACAGCCGCCTCGCCAACCTCATGGGCCAACTCCTGTGTGACCCGTTGCCCGATCAGCAACTCCTCAGCCTCCGGAACCCGCCATGGAACGGGGGCCACTCCCCCGAGAACGATGTGTGCGCCACGGCAGATGGCCTGACTCATTTCGAGGACCACGGCGACACTCACTACGGCATGTGTCCATGCCTCACGATCCATGACCTTGTGATACGCGCTCCTCATGCCGGGTCGAGGTGCGGGAAGCCTTATGTCTACCAGCACATCCTCGTTCCCAAGCACGTTTTCGTGCTCCGGATCCTCGCTTGGGAGAACGAAGAACTCAGACCCGGAGAGAGTCCGTTCGCCTCCAGGGCCAACGATGTCAAAACTCGCGTCCAGCGCTACTAGCGCCGGCGCGACGTCGGATGGGTGGACGATGTAGCTGGGACCACCACCGAAGATCGCATGGAGCTGATTCTCGCCGATTACCGAGAAGCACTGGTCACCACCCGCCTTGAAGCAAGGGAAGCCATTGCGATAGTACCAACACCAGGGGCGTTGGCAGACATTCCCTGCCAGCGTGCCAACATTTCGGATCTGTGGTGTCGCGACGCTTTCGGCCGCTTCAGCCAATACCTGGAACTGACTGCGAATGAGGGAGTGTTCGCTGAGTGCATCGAGAGTGATGAGCCCGCCTATTGTCACTCCACCATCCGTCGACGTCACCTGGTCAAATCCACTGACAGTTCTGAGGTTAACTAGGACGTCTGGCTTGACCACCCGGTCTTTTACCTGTTGAAGTAAATCGGTGCCTCCTCCCGAGAACGCGGCCACCTGGCCGTCGCTGTGCGCCTGCTGTGCGCGGGCCACCGCCTCCTGAAAATCGCGAACATTTGCGTTGGTAAGGGTCTTCATGCGAGAACCCCCAAGATCTTGTCCCGAGTGATAGGCAAGTCCTTCATGCGATGCCCGATTGCGTTGAAGATCGCGTTAGCAACCGCGGCGGGCGCGAGGATGATGCCGGATTCTCCAGCCGTCTTCGCACCGAACGGACCGTATCCATCATCCTCCTGAATGAACGTGACCTCGACCTCCGGGACGTCCATATGCGTCAGATGGCGTGCTCCGTAGTAACCGGCCGTCAGCGGCTGCCCGTTTCTGGGGTCGTAGAGCAGATCCTCGTGCAAGGCCTGTCCGATCCCCTGAATCACAGCTCCACGGATTTGGTCTTTCGCTGTCTGTGGATTGATGATCCGGCCGGATTCATGGACTGCCACGTACTTGGTGATCCGCACCGTCCCGAGAGGTGCGTCTACTTCCACCTCCACGAAATGGGCCCCGAAACACGATCGCTGCTTTCCATCGGTGCTCGGGCTGGGAGTCGCCGAGGCGATCAGTACATCATCACCTCGAGGCATCCCCTTCTCGGCGATCTGTCGCTTTAGATCGCGCGCGGCTTCGACGACAGCCTGGCCGGTCATTATCGTCGTGCGGCTCCCCGATTCCCCGACTGAGTATGGGCAGCGGTCGGTATCGCCCCATACGACCTCTACCTGTGGCAGGGGCACGCCTAACGCCTCAGCCGCGATCATACCCATCGTGGTCTTAGCCCCAGGACCGATGTCAGTGACTCCAACGAAGAGTGTGTATCGCTCGTCGGAGTCTACTCGCACAATTGCACTGCTGGTACCAAGTCCCGCTCTAAAGATCACAAACGACATGCCAGCACCACGCATGATGGGGCCTGGATCCGAACCTGGCTCTGAGCGCCAGCGTTCCTCCCAGTTAAAGAGCGATGCACCCTGTCGAATGCACTCATCGAGCGTGTAGTTGGTGAACGGGTTTTCCTCGGTTGGCTTTAGCATGTTCTTCATCTGGAACTCGACCGGGTCCATGCCTAGCTTGTACGCGATGTCGTCCATCATAGACTGGACGCCGAAGAAGCCCTGCGGATCAGAGGGCCCTCTGAAATTTCCTGATACCGTCCGGTTGGTATAAACGGGGTAGATAATTCTCTCTCGATTGGGACAGGCGTAAGCCTCGAGACCGCTAATTCCTCCCGAGTTCTTACGGTATGGGCCCATACCGCTGTAGGCCCGCAGCTGAATCCCGGTAACCGTACCGTCCTGTTTCACGCCTACTCTGTAGTTTTGCACCGTGTGCCAGCGCCCATGTACGCCGAGCCAGTCTTCTCTTCGCGAGAGCTCGAGCATAACGGGAGCGTCCGCCTCCCTGGCCAGCATCGCCGTGATCAGGTCGGCGTCTTGATTCTGGTTCTTGTTGCCGAATCCGCCACCCATGTACTGGCAGATGACGCGCACCTGGTGGTCAGCGATCCCCAGATCACGCGCGGTGTCGTGACGACAGTTTGAGATGCCTTGCGACGGTGTGTACAGAGTGAGTTTGTCCCCCTCCCAATGTGCGACACAGCATCGAGGCTCCATTTGAGCGTTGTGTATGAAAGCAGTCGAGTAGCGATCCTCGAACACGAGATCCGCCATCCGGAACCCTTCCTCGATGTCGCCATTCCTGGACACCATCGGCTCGTGGTTATTCTCGCCATCCGGGCAAAGGTTACCCTCGGGCCAGATAGAGGGGGCACCGGGCTCCAGCGCTTCCTCCGGATCGATAACAAACGGCAGCTCCTCGTAGTCGACTACGATCAGATCGCGGGCCTCTTCAGCGATGTGTCGGTCGATAGCCGCGACCGCCGCTACCGGATCCCCGACGAACCGTGAGGGGTTGTTGAAGATGTGCCGACGGTGCTTCGTGATCTCCTTGAACGCGTCGTTATACTGCCGCCCTCCGGAGATGGAGCCCGCCCCCCACACGACATCGGCATTCTCACTGGTGATGATGGCTCTCACCCCCGGTAAGGCTGCGGCTCTGGATACGTCGATGCTGCGGATGCGGGCATGCGGATGGGGGCTCCGCAAAACACGGCCGTACAGCATGCCGGGAAGCCGAACATCTCGCGTGTAGTTAGCCTCACCAGTGACACGCTCGAAGGCATCAATGCGGCAGGTCGTATTTCCAATGGTAGCCATTGGGGTGACGGGTCCGGTCGATTGCGGGCTCATGCGGCACCTCCGTTTGCAGTGCCAGCAGCCACAACGGCCTCGACAATCGCGTTGTAGTTCGAGCATCTGCAGAGATTGCCCACCATCGCGGAACGAACCTCTTCTGCTGTCGGGCGTGAGTTGCTTCCGAGAAGTGCGGTCGCCGTCATTAGCTGACCCGGTGTACAGAACCCACATTGCGGGCCGTTATGATCCATGAAGGCCTGCTGGACTGGCGAGAGTTCGCCGTCACGTGCGAGCCCCTCCACCGTCTCTATTGTTCGACCGTCAGCCCAGACCGCGAGTTGGCTGCACGAGTAGACGGGCTTGCCATCCATCAGCACTGTGCAGGCACCGCATTCGCTACGGTTGCAGCCGATCTTCGTTCCAGTCAACTCGAGCTGATCCCGCAGCAGCTCAACAAGCGTCCACCGATCCTCGACCTCGATCCGGTGCTCGATGCCGTTAACGATGACGCGGATTGCCGTGCGAGGTCCAGCCGTAGGCTCCCTGGCCGCTGTCTCTTCCGCGCGACTCTGCGCGCCGAGCTTGGGTGCAGTTGCGGCGACTACAAGAGTTGCCCCGGTGCCTTCCAGGAACTCACGGCGGGATAGTTTGCCGCTCCTTCCCGTTTCACTCCAGGAGTCATCACCCCTCTTAGGGTTCCCGCTCATGATCCCTTCCCCAGGAAATGGTGGAAAACTACAGCTTCGACCGGTCACGCATGTATTATATCTAGGGGAACCAAGAACGTGCAAAGAGACCGTGAGCCGTTGACTCCAAAAGGTGATCCATGACTCAGCTCGACTCCTTACGGGGCGTAGACTTTCTCGAGTGCACCGGAACCGGTGAGGTCTTCGGGGGAGAACAGCTCATCGGCCTTTCGACCGCGGGGAAGCCGCTCCTTGCTCGATACAACCTCACCGCGATTAGGGGGAATTTCACTCCCAAGGAGGTAGTGGGACGCCGAGCGGACCTCTGGCGGTACGAAGAGGTGCTCCCGGTTCGTGACCCAAGGGCCCAGGTGACCCTTGGCGAGGGTTGGACGCCGCTTGTCGATGCGCCTCGGATCGCGGACAGGGTCAACGTACGTCGATTGTGGGTGAAGGACGAGGGACAGAACCCAACGGGCAGCTTCAAAGCGAGAGGACTTTGCCTTGCCGTTTCTCGGGCCCTGGAACTCGGAGCCACGACACTGGCGATACCGTCTGCCGGGAATGCAGGCAGCGCAGCGGCGGCTTACGGGGCAGCGGCTGGATTGCCCGTGCATGTGGTCGTGCCCACCGATACACCTGCGCCCATCTTGGAGGAGATCTCCGCGCTCGGGGCGGACCTGCAGTTGATCGATGGACTAATCACCGATTGTGCTAACGTGGTGAGAAGGGGGGTTCAGGATCAGGGCTGGTTCGATCTCTCTACGCTCAAGGAGCCCTATCGAATAGAGGGGAAAAAGACGATGGGGTATGAGATCTTCGAGCAGCTCGGGGGACGCCTTCCTGATGCCATCATATATCCGACCGGAGGAGGCACGGGCCTGATCGGGATGTGGAAGGCATTCGAGGAGATGGAGGTGCTCGGATGGATCGGGTCGGAGAGACCGAAGATGTTTGCAGTCCAGGCGACGGGATGCGCGCCGATAGTCCAAGCGTTCGAGGCGGGGGCGGAGTGTGCGCAGGCCTGGCACGGAGCTGAAACCTATGCCGCTGGCATTCGGGTGCCACAGGCTATCGGGGATTTCTTGATCCTCCAAGCGCTCCGTGAGTCGGGAGGAGGTGCTGTCGCGGTTCCCGATAGGGCCATGGCGGAGTGGGTGGAACGTCTCGGTGCTGATACCGGAGTATTTGCGTGCCCGGAAGGTGGCGCGACCGTAGCCGCAGTTCCGTTGTTCCGGGAACGACAAATGATATCTGCCGACGAAGAAGTGGTCCTCTTCAACACGGGCAGCGGCCTGAAGTACGTGGGAGCATGTCCGATCGAGTAGGCTTGCGGTACGCACATCATCGGGGTGCCACGGCCTGAATCACTTCCGAGAGCAGCTCCGGCTCGACGTTCCCTCCGCTCAAGAGAACCCCGGATCGCCCCTCGCCTTCGCGTAACGCGGCGGCCAGAGAGACTGCGCCTGAAGGTTCCAGTACCAGTCGAAGGTTGTGGAGGGCAAAGACCATGGCTTCCTTGATCTCGTCGTCGGTCACAGTCTCGATCCGGGATACGAGGGTCTTCACTACGGGCCAGGTTTTCTCTCCTGGAATCCGAACTCGGAGACCGTCAGCGATGGTTTCAGGGGGCGGTACGGAGACTCGTTTGCCTGCGGCCAGGCTTCGTCGGGTGTCGTCACCAAATTCTGGTTCGACGCCTATCACTTCGGTGTCACTGAGTGTCGAAAAGGCTGTGGCACACCCTGCGATTAGACCCCCACCCGACACGGGGCAATAGAACCGATGGAGGGGTCCTGCATCTTCAAGTAGCTCGAGCCCGGCGGTTCCCTGTCCTGCTGCGATATCTGGATCATCGTATGGGGGTACGAGCACGAGGCCCTCTGCCCCAGAGATCTTCAGCGCTCTCTCTCTCCGTTCCTCACTGTCGGGGCCGACGGTGATAATTCTGGCACCATCTGCCTCGACGGCCACGCGTTTCACTGTTGGTGCGTTCGATGGCATCACGATCGTCGAAGGGATCCCAAGCAGCCTGCCTGCGTAGGCGATTGCACGTGCGTGATTGCCTGACGAATGGGCTACGACGCCGGGACAGCCTGGCTCAAGTTGGAGCATCCGATTGAATGCCCCTCGGATCTTGAATGAGCCGACCGCCTGAAGACTCTCGGGTTTGAGGAATAACTCCGTCCCGAGTTTCAGTTGGACGCTCAGCACTGAAGTCCGGATGATGTAAGGAGCAATGCGGTCCGCCGCGGACCGGATGCTATCGAGATCGATCATAAGCCCTCGGGTCAGGGCGCTTTAGCTGCGCCGTTTTAAGTTAGAGGCACTCACTTCGCCGCGCTTGTCGTTACTGCCAGCAGCAGCACATCTTGACCGATGCAAGCCTTGGTTCGACGCTATCGAGAACGTGAATCATTTCGTGCCCAAAAAAGAGCTTTCGGACGTGCTGGCAGAGATGGAAGCGTTTCTGTCCGAACCGCAAGATCCTACATTTTCGTAGTCTGGGCCCTTAAGCCGACCACCATGTAGGATTTTGTGGGGAACAGCCACAAGTGTACAGACCGGTCAAACCATAGTGTCGTATGGCAATGAACGGGGTCCAACCTGAATCCGGCCGGGTTGGCATGAGAATCGCATTGACTGTTCGCTTTCGCTTTCGTTCTTGTGAAAGTTTTGTCCATAGCTGCTCTGTTGGCAGCGAACCCACTGGAGAACCCCCATGCGGATACTACGGACTATCGGCCTAGCCGTCCTTCCCGGCTTATTCCTTTTCCTCGGCGCGCAGGGTCTATCCGCTCAGGAGGGTGCGATCTCAGGAGCCGACACCAGTTGGATGCTGATGTCGACGGCGCTGGTACTTCTCATGACGCCGGGGCTCGCCTTTTTCTACGGCGGCCTGGTGAACTCCAGGAACGCTCTAAACACGATGATGATGAGCTTCATCGCGCTTGGTGTGTCAGGCGTGGTCTGGGCCGTGGTGGCGTATTCACTCGCCTTCGGGGCTGGGGGCGGGCTCGTGGGTGACTTCTCGATGGTGCTGCTGCGCGGAGTTGGCACTGAGGCTAGCGGTTCTATTCCTCACATGCTCTTCATGGCATTCCAGGGAACTTTTGCCATTATCACCGCGGCCCTTATCTCTGGCGCTCTGATCGGTCGCATGCGCTTCGGGCCGTACGTGGCCTTCATCGCGCTCTGGGGTCTCCTGGTCTATGCACCGGTCACGCACTGGGTCTGGGGTGGGGGTTGGTTGGGATCGCTGGGCGCTCTCGACTTTGCGGGCGGAACGGTCGTGCATGTGAACGCGGGAGTTGCCGCTCTCGTGGCTGCCCTCGTGTTGGGAAGCCGACATGACCACTCACGAACTGCACTGCTGCCTCACAACGTTCCGTTTGTGCTCCTCGGTGCGGCGCTCCTCTGGTTCGGGTGGTTCGGATTCAACGGTGGAAGTGCGCTCGCCGCCGACGAAATAGCGGCCTTGGCCTTCGTGAACACTATGCTTGCTCCCGGAGCGGCGCTCGTGGTCTGGGCACTTCTGGAGTTCCGTAGTTCGGGGAAGGTCACCGCGGTGGGCGTAGCAACCGCAATCGTTGTCGGATTGGTGGCGATTACCCCGGCATCGGGGTTCATCTCCCCCGGTTATGCGTTGCTTCTAGGCGCTATCGCGGCCGTTCCCAGCTACCTAGTCCTTCAGTGGCGTGCGGGCACCCGACTGGATGACACCCTCGACGTGTTCGCTGCGCATGGTGTGGGGGGTGCGTCGGGAGCGATTCTCACTGGAGTGTTCGCCACTGCGGCTGTGGGTGGTGCGTCCGGGCTCGTCGATGGAAACCCTGGGCAGGTCCTTACGCAGGCGATTGCCATCATCGGCGTCGCGGTCTACACAGGAGTCATGACCTTCATCCTCCTGAAGGTGATTGGAGCTGTTACCCCGCTTCGGCCTTCGGATGCAGAGGAAGCCGTCGGCATGGATATCCTGAGCCATGGTGAGGAGGCGTACGCTTCGGCTGATGGCTCCATCCTCATTCTCGACGACGAAATCAGCTAAGGCAACAACTAGAAATCGAAATTGCCCGGTCTCGCAGCGGTATGGACAGTCGCGCTGCGGGGCTGGGCGGTTTTGTTAGCGTTTCTGTCCGGGGGCATTGGGATTCTCCTGACTGCCTCCCGGGGTTCCCTCGATATCCTGGGGGTAGCCAAGGACCTCCAATCCAACTATTAAAGGAGACGATTCCAGTGGGATCCGTGAGCTCTTAGGACATCACGGATATAAATTGAACGGGACCCCAAGGAGGATATTGAAATGAAACTAGTCAAGGCCATCATTCGCCCGGACAAGCTGAACGATGTTCTGAAAGCTCTCTTCCAAGCTGACGTGCGGGGGATCACGGTTTCCAGGGTTCAAGGTCACGGAGGTGAGACTTCCCCCGTGGCAACGTACCGAGGGACGACGGTCATGATGGAGTTGAATGAGAAAGTCATGCTGGATATTGGCGTATCAGAAGGGTTTATCGAGACCGTGGTTCAGGCGATCATTAGTTCAGCCCGTACTGGAGAGGTAGGAGATGGAAAGATCTTCGTGTGCCCCGTGGATCAGGTTCACCGGATCCGAACCGGGGACCGGGATACCCAAGCGGTCACGCCAGTAAGCTAGGGGAGTCGGGTTGCGGGGACCCCATGGGTATGAGGTGTCCCTCGGTTCCTATGGCTGCAATGTAGACGAGTAGATCTGTGTCCGCACCTGAAGCCTGAGCGGGGCAACCGACTCTTCCCAGATCTCGTTGTAGGGCCGGCCGAGGACCTCCAGGGCGGCTGCATCCTGCTTCTCTTCGAGTGCGTCGAGTGCAGCCCAGTTCGGGTATTCGACGAGGAGCATATGCGTTGCCTCGCCGGTGTCTCCGACGGTCGTGACTAGGTCTAGGTACGACACGATGTTTCCACGACGGATCATCTCATCGAAGGTCGGCCGGAGGTACTCCTGGTAGATTTCGGAGTATTCTCCTTCCACGCCGGGATGGGCGCGATACCACGAGACCTCATAGACGTGACCGGGCTCAGATTGCGCGAGGGCGCTTGGGGGTAGCGAGAGAGCTGCGAGCGCGACGAGTGTGCCGGGGCGAAGCATGGATTCCTCCGTGCAGTGAAAGTTGGTTCCTGAGGATACTGGAATGCGGCCTTGACGGTCCAGAGCGCGTGGGTCTCAGTCAGTCACATCGTTGGAACCTGTGGGCCAAGCGTAATCTTTCTCGCTGACACTCGGCTGTCTCAAAAGGGCGGCGAGATCTGAACCAGGAGATTAGTGACGATGGGCTGCTGTGAAGCGACGAATGTGGAGCTTGTGGGTACCGTCTCCGAGTCGGTGCCGGATTTAGCTTGGGACTGGACTACGGCTGAGTCTGCGTTTGACCGGCGCACCGCGCTCAAGGGAATCCTGACTGCGGCCGGTGTCGTATGGATCAGCGCGTGTGGGCAGAATTTGGGTTCCGCGGGTACTCGGTTGCGCCTCGCCTTTTGTGGTCAGTTGCTCTGTGTGATTCCATACGAAGTTGCTAGAGCCCGCGGCCACTTTACCGACCAAGGTTTCGACATCGAGCTCATCTATACCCGCGGGGGAAACGCCGCGATGCAAGCGCTGGTTGGTGGTGCGGTCGACTATGCGGGAACCTCTTTCGACGTAGCGCTTCAAGCGGCTGCAAATGGTGCCGACATTCGCCGGGTGGTTTCGACCGGGCGAGTTCCACTCTTTGCACTTGCCGTTTCTCCGGCGCAAGCCAGTTCGATCACGGGGGTGCGAGACCTGGAAGATCGGACCGTTGGCATTTCGGCTCTTGGCAACGCAGACCACGCGCTCCTCCTCTACCTGCTCGATCAGGCGGGCGCTGATGCTGGTCGAGTGCGCTTCGCGGCCATCGGAACAAATCTGTACGATGCCTTACGGATTGGGCAGGTCGATGCCGCGATGCTGCAGGAGCCCGCACTTTCACTCATAGCGGAGGCCGGCGGGCGCGAACTCATAAACTTCATGGAAATCGAAGAGACCCGCATGCACTTGGGGGGAGCCTACGAGTTCATGGGAGTGTCAGTGCGGGCTGACGAGCGGGATCAGCGGCTGCCGGAAATTCGCAGACTTGCTACTGTGCTCGCCGCTGGCTTGACCGATACAAGGACCCTCCCCCTAGATGAGATCATCGCGTCTCTTCCCGAACCACTGATCGCAGGTGCTGATGTCTCTCGGCTGAAGCAAATCATCGGGCGCTACCGACTCTCCCTCTATCCGGAGAGCGTATTGATCGAAACGGCCGCGGCGGAGCGGGTCATGCGAGCCCAGGAGATCGCCGATCTCCTCCAACCCGGAAGCGTAGACCTGGCCATCCTTCTGGACACCGGCGCGGCAGGGGTTTAGCCGTTGCTCCGGGTCCATGGGCTTTCAGTCGGGTACGGTGGAGAGCCGGCTATAGAAGGGATCAACCTTGAAGTTAAGGCGGGTCAGTTCGTTAGTTTGATCGGCCCTTCCGGTTCGGGGAAGACCAGCATTCTGAGAGCGGTAACCGGCTTGCTCCCACCGGAAACTGGTACGGTCGAACTGGCGATCGAGTTGACCCAGGTGGGCTTCCTGTTTCAGGACGACGCGCTCCTGCCTTGGCGAACTTCGCGGCAGAATGTGTCCTTAGGTCTACGTATCCGTGGGGTCTCGATACCGTTGGCAGAAGAGAAAGCCGAGCGGTGGCTTTCTCTGGTAGGGCTGGCCGGATTCGGTGACCGCTACCCGAGGCAGCTGTCGGTTGGTCAGCGAAAACGCGTGGCGATTGCTCAGGTACTTGCGCTTGAGCCAAAGCTGCTGCTCATGGACGAGCCTTTCGCCTCTCTCGACGCAATTGTCCGGACGCGCATTACCGAGGAGCTCCTAGGATGGGTGGAGCGTGAACATCTCACGGTGCTTCTGGTCACGCACGACCTCGAAGAGGCAATCAGTGTATCGGATGTCGTCTACGTTCTCTCGCAAGGGCCGAGAGCTGAGATCCGGGCACAACACGATGTAAATATCGAACGGCCTCGACATATGCTCGATTCCCGTCGGGATCCCCAGTTTGCACCCCTGCTTAAGCGTCTGTGGGATGACCTTGCGGAGGGATCGACTTTGGGCCCCGGGGGGACTTTCCGATGAGGTCGGCGGCGGTGGGTCTAGCCCTGCGTCGAGTGGCGGCGCTGCTCCTCCTTCTTACGACATGGGAAGTGCTCTCACAGTTAGGTTGGTTGGATCCGTTCTACGCTCCGCCTCCTTCGAACGTGGGGAGCGTGATCCTTTCGCTCTTTGGAGACATCGAGTTCTGGAACCATCTCCGGGCCACCTTTACCGCGGCATTCGTAGGTCTGCTCGGGGGACTCGCGCTGGGAATCATCCTGGGATTTGGCGCCGCGCTCTCGCCATTGCTCGCGGATCTTCTTGAGCCCGTTATGATTCTCCTGAATGCCATCCCGAGGGTTATCCTCGCACCGCTCTTCGTGATCTGGCTGGGGATCGATCTCGCGTCCAAGATCGCTCTCGCGCTCATTCTCGTCACGGTGCTGATCTTCTTTGCGGTCTACGGCGGGATCAAAGAGGTGGACCATCAGCTGGTCGAGCGGGTCCGCACCCTCGGAGGGGGGAGGCGATTCCTGATCCGTGAGGTGTATGTTCCATCGGTGACGGCTCGGGTTATGAGCAACCTCAAGATCGCGGTCGGCTTCGCGTTCACCGGAGCGGTCGTTGGAGAGTTTGTGGCATCGAGTCGTGGCCTGGGCTACCTGCTCCAGTTCGCGCAGAGCACGTATAATGCGGGGCTGACGATCGCGCTAGTCGTCCTTATCATGGCGCTGGTACTGGTACTCTTCGCTCTGTCCGAGCGACTCGAGCGACGCCTTCTCCACTGGCGTGACGCTTGATGCGACCCTCGATACTAAGAAAGGAGACCACGGTGGACCAAGACTACTCGAACTATTCTCGCGTGGTGCCACTGTACCACCACGTGCTTGCCCTGCTGCTAGTTGCCACGCTCATCGGTGCCGCAATCAACTTCTTTGGATCGCTGGGAACCGAGAATCTCTATAGCGCTTCTCTTATTCTGGTGATGTCGGTCTCCTTTCTAATTCTCGGCTTGCTCGCGCGCACCTTCGCACTGAAGGCTCAGGATCGCGCCATCCGTGTCGAGGAGAATCTCCGCCATTTTGTCCTGACGGAGAAGCTGATCGATCCACGGGTGACAATGAGACAGGTGATCGGACTTCGGTTCGCTTCGGACGGAGAGTTCCTTCAGCTCGCGAACCGGGCTGCGGAGGAGAATCTTTCTGAGGGCGAGATCAAGAAGGCTATCAAGGACTGGCGAGCAGACCACGAACGGGTATGACGCGAGCTATGGAGGTCACCCGAAGACCCGGATCGGATCACGCTAGGTGGGGTCTTTGGAGTTGTCGGAGTCGTCCGCGGGAGGCTCGACTGGCTCTTGCTCCGGTCTAGGTTGGTTACTAACGGTAGTCCAGGACAACCTCAAGTTGTTCTCCAGCGTAAGGTTGAGCTGGTTCCCCGGGCTAAGGAAGAACACCGGGCTTAGGTAGCTAGTCTGGGGTCCGACCGGGTCAGCCATCAGCTGAATCTCCCTGTTCGATTCCGCGAGTATCCGAGGGAGCGGGTAGCTTCTCCTAGAGAGGCCGGTTGTGAGTCCCAGGGACCAACGCCTTCCCGACTGGATAGCATAGACGTGCATGTCGGCGAACGAGTGATTGTCCACCACGACTCTGATTCCCCGAGGCTCCCGGCTGGTGGTCTGGAAGGGGTCCTGGGCGGTGGCCTGGAAGGGAGCGCCAATCAAGATGCCGACCGCCAGGGTGGCGAAAAGGGTGAGGGCTCTCAGCGCGTTCATCGGAGACTCCTTATATAAGAGGCCAGGAATGAAGAGACTTTCTGCTCTTGGTCCTGCCCTACCTGACGTTCCATTATACAAGAATGTTAAGCCGGCGTTCCGGCTGGTTGTGGGGATCCTTCGACTTCCGTTCACGGCTTCTCTCTTCTGTGTCGAAATCGTTGGAAAATTTCATCTCCTCGTCCATGAGGTTCGAATTTTTGAGGATGAGCGACACCGAAACCAGGAGTCCCCTGTTGCGTATACGAGGCTCCGTACCAAACTGCGGTCACGCTGACCAATCGAGATAAACTTCATGCCGAGGAGCACTTCCACGCTATCAGTTTGCGGAGTCCAAGTGATTTCTTCCTTGTCCTTGGACTCCTTTGAGATCGAGTTGAACCGGGGCTCCTCCAGACACCTGGCATCCTGAGCAAACGAGAACCCTCAGCTCTGATAGATTGATAGAGACCGGGGAGGCGAGGGGAGACCCTTTGAAGGTCAGGGTTACCGACAGTCTGTCGTCAGCACGCGGTGCTTGATAGGGGCAAGCATAAGTCCCGAAAGCACTTCAGTATCGAGAATCCTACCCTGACACCCCAACAGGGACAACTACAACTGGAGTAAAGCTACGCGTTGCTCGCGTGAGCCGGAAATTGCACATAGCTTGTTCCATAGTTCGACCACGACTCCCGGCGCGTGATCGCTGTTCCAACTCCACACCACTGGTAAACCAGGAGATCCTTATGAAACAAGGAGCCGTCCGCGTCCGTTGGATCCTTATGCTCCTCAGTGTGCTCCCATTCGCTCTTGTTGCCCAGCAGCCATCACAACCCGACCCTCTTCGGTATGAAGACACCATTCGCGAGTGGGAGGCCGAAGATGCCTTGAACCCTCCTCCAGCGAACGCGATCGTCATCACAGGAAGCTCGAGCATTACGCGCTGGAATTCTGAAATGGTAGCGGACTTGTCCCCACTAACCGTCATTCCCCGTGGCTTTGGCGGGAGCAGAATGGCGGATGTTCTCTACTATGTAGACCGTCTCTTAGTCGCCTCTAAGCCACGAGCAGTGGTCATCTACGAAGGCGACAACGATACGGGAGCCGATCGGTTGAAGGCGGAGACGATCATCAGTCAATTCGAGCAAATCGTGGCGAGGATTCACCAAGCTCTTCCCGAGACGCGAGTCTACGCCATGTCAGTGAAGCCGAGCCTGTTGAGATGGGATGTATGGCCGGAAGCGCAGAGAACCAACCGGTTTCTCCGGGATATGGCGACCGAGGACGAGTTGTTGTACTACATTGACGTTGCAAGCCCCATGCTTCAGCCGAACGGCGAAGTAATGATCGACATTTTCGTGGAAGATGGCCTCCACTTGAACGAGAAGGGTACCGATATCTGGGCTGCCGCCATTAGGGAGGCCCTGATGCGCGGCGAAGCTCGCTTTGAGTCGACCGACAACTGAGTGCCGGAAGCACCTCACTCTGTGCACTAGCGTGAGGATCTTTCCCGACTGAGAAGAGGAACAGAACCGGATGGAGTGTGCTGCTTGTCACGGCGGTGGTGCTCGTGGGTTCGCAAGCGACATCCCCGAGGGAAGGTACTTCTGGAATGAAGAGGAGTCTCTAGCGAATTACGGTATCATCATGGAATACGGTCGAGCCGGGGTATCCACTCCGAAGCCGGTTTCTGACCTACTCTTCTCGACCCACATGAGGGTGGGGACAACTACCATAGTGGCGGGGGGCGTCGGTGGCATTCGCGGACGATCCTGAGTGGCTTCTGCTTGCTGCCTGGGCAAGAGGAGAGCAGGCGACCTGTACCGTTACCGACCGTTAGGAGGACTAGAGTGAGACGTGCTGCGCTGGGTGTGAAGAGTTTTATCGGTTTCTTGGCTGTTATGGGCCTCATGTTTTCGCCATCCCTTGTAGAGGGGCAGGGGACTACGACTCAGGTCATGATCCGCGCAACGTCTCATGATGCGAAGATCATTGGGACTGGGGTTGGCGGTGCACGAATCTCGGTCTTCAACGCGGTAACAGGGACCTTGTTGGCTCGGGGTATGCAGGAGGGGGGCACGGGCAGCACGCCGAACATCGTGGAGGAACCGAGAGTGAGAGGTCACTCGGTCTTCGACGGCTCAGGAGCGGCGGGTTTTCTTGCCGAGTTGGATTTGAACGAGCCCACACAGGTGAGGATTGAAGCTGAGGGTCCTTTGGGGACACCCCATGCTGCCCAGCGGATTACACGCACAATGCTTCTGGTTCCTGGCCAGCATGTGCTCGGGGACGGGGTGATTCTTGAGATGTACGGCTTCACGGTTGAGTTACTTGATCCCCCTGGGGATCCGACGAATGCTGCTGGAACCGAACTCCCTGTGCGTGCTAGGGTTACCATGCTCTGTGGTTGTCCGACAGAACCTGGCGGCATTTGGGACTCGAACGATTATACGATCGAGGCCAGGATCGTCTTGGATGGGAAAGTCCTAGAGAAGGTGGCTCTCGCATATTCGGGTGAGCGTAGCATCTTTGAGGGGCATATCAGTGCTCCTGCCGAGGAGGGACTCACCCTCCAGGTGCTGGCGATGGATGCCGCGAAAGGGAATTTCGGTATGGTGGAGCGATCCTTTGACTAGGAGTACAGAGGACAGAACTCGGAGTGAGAAGAAATCGGAGCCTGAGATCTCTGTCGTGGCCCGTTTCCTCTTCGTTGGACAGCGCCCTATGAGTATCCTTCCCTCAGTAACCACGCTTGTTTTGTCTGGCCTTATGGCTGCGTTTTCACCGGCAGCTTCCCAAACAATTGAGGCTCGCTACGCTGATGAAGTAGGGGAGTTGGCTAGTACCGACCGCGTCATTGAGGCATTCCGGCTCATAGAGGAGCTTGACGACTGGTCGCTTGATCGAACTATTGAGCTGACGGAGATTCCAGCGCCCCCCTTCATGGAGGAATCTAGGGGTCGCCGCTACGCGGAACTCCTTGAGGAGGTGGGTGCTGATTCGGTCTGGATGGACGAAGAAGGCAACGTGATTGCGCTTCGTCAGGGTCGAAGCGGCGAGCGGACCGTAGGCTTCGGCGGCCACCTCGACACGGTCTTCCCCGAGGGAATGGACGTATCTGTCCGACAGGTGGGCGACACACTCTTCGCGCCAGGCGTCGGGGATGACACTCGTGGTCTCGTACTTGTGCTTACCGTGCTTCGGACGATGGAGGAGGCTGGAATCGAAACTGAGGACGACGTGCTCTTCGTAGGCACGGTCGGAGAGGAGGGTCTAGGAGATCTCCGAGGGATGAAGCACATTTTCCGCGAAGGGGCTGATGCTCCGGACACGTGGATCTCAGTGGATGGGGGGCGGATAGGAGGGATTGTGAGTATGGGACTCGGATCGGTGAGATATCGGGTCACTATCCAGGGGCCCGGCGGCCACTCCTGGGGTGCTTTTGGTGCGGTGAATCCGGCACACGCATTAGGCCGTGCTGTGAGCTATTTCCAAAATGTTGCCGACACTCTCACCCGCCAGGGCCCGGCAACGAGCTACAACGTGGGCCGTATAGGTGGGGGCACTTCGATAAATGCAGTGCCCGCTGAGTCATGGATGGAAGTCGACATGCGCTCGGATAGCCCGGAGAGCCTCGCCCGAATCGAGGAGGTGTTCATAGATGCGGTCGAGCGCGCTCTAGAGGGGGAGAACGGACTTCGGCGTGAAGGTCCAGCCCTAACGGTAGATATGGACCGAGTCGGTTTCCGACCCTCTGGGGCTATGGACCCTTCGAATTCCCTGGTGCAACGAGCCCTGGCCACCGCAGCAGAATTCGGATCAGAAGGTGAACTCTCTCGCTCATCTACGGACTCCAATATCCCCATATCTATGGGGATACCGTCCGTGACGATCGGTCGTGGGGGCATCGGTGCGAATGCCCACGCACCTAACGAATACTGGGTCAACCAGGATTCCCACCTAGCAATCCAACGAGCGCTGCTCCTTCTTGTAGCAGAGGCCGGACTAGCAGAGCCTGTCTTTTAGGAGCCGGTGAGCCCTGCCTCTCGATGCCAGCGGCTTGATCCCATTGCCCACTTAGCGGTCTCGAGTCCTCTCGAACTCCTCGCGCAGCTGAGGTGCCAGCGGATACACGTCGCGGAAGCGATAATTCTTTTCCAGCAACAGATCGAGTTGGAACTCCTCCTGGGCATTGTGCTCAGCTATTGACTCCAGCACCTCAGCCAGGATCTCTGGTGGGAAGAAGAGAATGCCTCCGTCGTCCCCCACAACGATATCACCTGGGAGCACGGTAGCGTTCCCTATGCGGACAGGAGTGTTGTATTCCACCCCAATCCACGAGGTCGTTGTCACGTGTGAAAAACGGTGAAGGACAGGAAAGCCAGCGAACCGGTCGTCCTGAAGTCCGACGTAGTCCCTCATGCCACCATCAATCACGACACCGGCGACACCTCGCATCTGGATGCCTGTGGCTCCCATATCACCGAATAAGTTGTGGCCGTCCACGCCTCCGAGTTCTGCGACTACTACATCGCCCGGCTGCGCTTCCTCAGAGGCGCGGGCGTAGTATCTACGATCCCAATCCCCCTCTTCAGCGAGGACATTGGCGGCCCGTAGCAGGTCGGGTCGGGAAGGAAGAAATCGCATCGTTAGAGCACGCCCGACCATCCGTTCTCCAGGGCGGGTGTTTGAAAATCCAGAGGCGTAGTTGAGGCGATACTCACCAAGAGCGCCAAAGAGTGTCTCGAGCGGTGTCGACCTGAGCTGATCAAGTTGTTCCTGCGTTACCTCCGGCCGAGTGGACCCGAGAACGTCCATTACAGCTGAGTAGGAGGTTCGGTTCACCCGAAATCCTTCCGGAGCTGGAACATCGGGATCAAACGTCTGGTCGAAAGGCTCCTGGGCATCGGTACTTGTAGCCCAGCCCAAGAGTGCAATCAGTGCAAGAATTTGAGTGTGTCGCATGGTTTCTCCTCCAAGCTTATGTGTACACCTGGCCAAGGGAGATCATTTCCCGAGAAAAGAATTTCCTGGAGGCCCTCAAAACGGTGCTCCTCAGGGTCCTTAGATGGGACGGTAGTTTGGATTCGAAGGAGAGGCAAGAACCACCGACAGATGGCCTCTTGGCTTGCTCTGCTGGTGGGTTCTGAAGAGCTTTAGCACTTCGTTCCAAAGCCATCACCTCCCAACACCTTGAATGGATTCTCAGATTCCCACGTTGTGGTTGACGGTCCTCAGGCTCCTCATTGCCGGCCTCGTAGCTTATTACACACCTGGCCTGGGTGCCCAGAACATTGTCGAAGAGGGGACGAGTGTGAGCATTATCGACCCCGAATTGGACTACGAGCATGCGCTAGCGCCTCACTCAACTGCAATCCGTATGAGCGGATCCATCTCTATTGACGGAGTGCTCGATGAACCTGTTTGGGCTGCGGCCTCTCCCATCACGGACTTCCTGCAGACCCTGCCTTTTGAGGGAGAGCAGGTATCAGAACGTACTGAGGTTCGCCTCTCCTATGATGACGACGCCATCTACGTCGCTGCCGTCCTGGACGATCGAAGCCCAGTAACGACTCGTCTGGCACGAAGGGACAACTACCTTCGAGACTCTGACGTTTTCATCCTGCTCCTGGATAGCTATCACGATCACGAGACTGCCTATCGATTCTGGACGAACCCCTCTGGAGTGAAGGGCGACGAAATCATCATCGGGACCGGCATCGGGAACGGCATACGAGGAGGTGACACTTCCTGGGACCCCGTTTGGGACTTGGCTACGGAGGTCACTCGGTCGGGTTGGACCGTAGAGATGAGGATCCCATTCAGCCAACTGCGGTTCAGTCAAGATGAGCAGCAAATCTGGGGAATACAGGTCGAGCGAAACATCAACCGAAACCAAGAGAACGCTACCTTCCCGTTTACCCCCACATTGGAGCGCTCAGGCGTGACTCGCTTTGCGCACCTTGATGGGATCGAAGGAATCGAGCCGGGCCAGAAACTCGAACTCCTTCCCTACGTTGTAGCCCGCGGGGAGTATCTTCAGCTGGAATCTCCGGAAGGAGTGAGCTTTGCGAACCCCTACCGAAGTGGATCGGATCACTTTGGAGATGTGGGGCTCGATCTAAAGTATCGAATCACCTCGAACGTTACTCTTGATGCGACCGTGAATCCTGATTTCGGGCAGGTAGAGCTTGATCCTTCGATTATAAATCTGACCGCGTTCGAGACGCGGTTCAACGAACGCCGCCCATTCTTCGTCGAAGGAGCTGATATCTTCGACTTTGGTGAAGGGGGCCCTAGAGGTAGCACGGGGACCGGTCCACAGCTGGTCTACTCTCGTCGGATTGGGAGACCACCCAGGGGCTCGGCCCCCTCGGATGCGGCTTTCTCCGACATTCCGACCGCAACAACGATTGCGGGAGCTGCCAAGGTCACCGGGCGGATTGGGGACGGTTGGTCACTGGGGATCTTGGAAGCAGTCACCTCAAGAGAGACAGCGTCGTATGTAGACGGGGGTCAAGTAGGACATGATCTGACTGTTGAGCCCTCGGCGAATTACTTTGTTGGGCGCGTGCGGCGTCAGATCCGAGGTGGGGAGACTAGGTTCGGCACGATCGTATCTGCGGTGAACCGCGATGTTTCTGGGACAAAGCTCGTGGACAGGCTCCACACTGCTGCGTACTCAGGCGGTATCGACTTCGCCCATGAAACGAGCGACCGGATTTGGCTGTTCAGTGGTCTCATTTCGGGAAGTCATGTGCGTGGAGCGGCGAATGCGATCGCCCGCACTCAAGAGTCATCGACTCGGTACTATCAGAGGCCGGATGCAGATCATTTAGAGGTTGATCCATTAGCGACGTCCCTGAGCGGGTTCTACGGGATGGGGTATGTAGGAAAACAGGCTGGTAACTTCACTATGAGGAATGGTTTGGCTGTCGTGAGCCCCGGGTATGAGGCAAATGACCTCGGGTTTCACACTAATGCGGACCGATTCATCCTTGACACCCACTATCAATACACTCAACCAGACCCGGGCCGAGTCCTTCGGTCATGGAGCATGTTTGGAGGTCCCGACGCCATCTGGAATTTCGCGGGTGACCGTACCTTCACGAACATCAACACCATGGCCCGGATCGAGCTTCTCAACTACTGGGGAACCACAGTTCGAGTCCAATATAACCCCTGGACCGATGACGATCGGCTTACCAGAGGTGGCCCCATCGCTCAATCTCCGGGTGGGTTCTCCGGCAACTTCAATGTCAACTCGGATGGACGGCGTTCTGCCGTGGCGAGAGGAACCTACGCATGGGGTTCAGATGCCGCTGGGGGGTGGAACCGGCGCTTGCAACTCAACCTGAGCGCGCGTTTCAAGGAGACTCTTCAGCTCAACATCGGCCCGTCTTACTCGTGGTCGTTTTCTCCCGCACAATACGTGACGCACATCGACGACCCTCTCGCGGAGGCGACCTATGGGACCAGGTACGTTTTTGCCGGGCTGGACCGGACCACGCTATCCCTCGAGACTCGCGTGAACCTGACGTTCTCTCCAACTCTTTCCCTCCAGCTCTATTTGGAGCCCTTCATTTCGATTGGTGACTTTGGGGCCCTGAAAGAGTTCCGGGCTCCGGAAACCTTCGACTTCCTGGAGTATGGCAAGGACGTCGGAACCGTGGCGTACACAGTGGAAGGACACTACGATGTCGACCCCGATGGAGATAAGCCAGCCTCGAGATTCCGTATCGCTGATCGGGATTTCAGTTTCCGGAGTCTTCTGGGAAACGCCGTCTTCCGCTGGGAGTGGAGACCAGGCTCTACCGTGTTCCTTGTCTGGCAACAGAGGCGGGTCAACTCGATCATTGGCCAGGGGCCGCTGGGGTCTCAGTCGGAGGTTGGGATGTTTGATTTGGCCCGAGATACAGGTGATATGTTTGAGGTTGTACCGGATAACATTCTCATGATCAAGGTGAACTACTGGCTGAACCCATGAGCCTCGGTTTCAAAGAATTCGCTTGCCTAGTCGGAATCCCAAGAGTGCACTTTATTGTGGAGTCCAGTCGATGAGAAAGGCATTGTGGTCTTGGATTGAAAGTCGTCAGCGGTGGTTACTTGGCCTCCTCGTCGGGGCGGTCATCTTTGGTTTTTCTGAGTCGGTCAGGGCCCAACAATTCGCATTGCCTGAGCCGTTTGCAACGAGGTCTGCTCGCGCCTCTGCCCGAGTGATAGGTCAACCTCGAGGGGCGGATCTTCAGCGGCCCGAAGGTTTCAGCGTGGAGGTGTTCGTCTCGGGTCTTCCAGGGGTTCGAAAGATGCGTTCGGCACCGAATGGAGACCTCTTCGTGGCACAGTCCCGGTCGGGAGTTATCAAGGTGTTGCGAGACACCAATGGGGATGGAGTGCCCGATACCAGCAGCACGTATATTGAAGGGCTCCGAGGCGTATTCGGGATGGCATTTCAAGATGGGTATCTCTACCTGGGGGCGACAGAGAGTCTGGTCCGCGTGCCCTACACCTCAGGTGACCTTGTCGCACGGGGGGAACCCGAAGTGCTTGTAGAGCTACCAGGGGGAGGGCACAGCACGCGGAACATTGTCTTCAACCAGGCCGGCACCAAGATCTACGTGGCGGTGGGTTCACGGTCCAACAAGAGCGACGGTGAGGACCCGATACGTGCCGCCATCAACGAGTACAATCTGGATGGGACGGGACACCGGATCTTTGCGTCCGGACTTCGGAATCCAGTGGGACTTACCCGTCAGCCGGGCACGGACGTCATTTGGACATCGGTGAACGAACGTGACACCCTCGGGGACGATCTGGTGCCGGATTATGTTACCTCGGTTCAGGATGGTGGGTTCTACGGGTGGCCGTACTCATATCTTGGAAGTAACCCGGATCCGGAACATGTGGGGAAGCGCCCGGACTTGGTACAAAGAGCGATTGTTCCGGATGTCTGGATCACCGCTCACTCCGCCGCGCTGAGTGTCACCTTCTACATGGGCGACCAGTTTCCAGAGCGGTATCGGGGTGGGGCCTTTGTAGGCTTACACGGATCATGGAACCGTTCTGATCCGAGCGGCTACAGGGTCGGATTCATTCCGTTTCAGAACGGTGAACCATCGGGGCCAATTGAGGACTTTCTCACCGGTTGGCTCTCCAGAGATGGAGCTACCACGTGGGGCCGGCCAGTAGATGGTTTAGTGACTGAGGACGGCTCACTTCTCATTTCGGATGACGGGGCTGGGAAGATCTGGCGCGTTCGCTATACTGGGATGTAGTAGCAGAAGCGCACGATGAGACCATCCAAGCCAAGCAGGAAGTTCGACCGATCAATCGTCGAGGGACCGATCCACCGTGCGGTGTGGAAGCTAGCTTGGCCGACGATGTTACAGAATGTCATTGGCGGGATTCAGGGAATCGTCGATCATGCGATGGTTGGCAATTTCGTTGGATACCAAGGAAATGCAGCGATCGGGGTCTCCTGGCAGATCTTCCTGGTCGTCATGGTGTTTATCAGCTCGCTCTTCACGGGTATGGGTGTCATGGTCGCCCGCTTCGCAGGAGCCAATGACCACGACAAGGTGAACCGGACGGTCTACCAGGCATTCATCACCGCTGCGGTGATGGCGTTCCTCATCCTTGCCCCGCTCGGCTACTTCCTCGCACCCTCGCTTCTCGAACTGATCAACGCGACCCCTGAAGTTCGAGCCGAAGCCCTACCGTATCTGCGCATCATGTTCGTGTTCAGCTTCGGGATGTTGATGTTCTTCATGCTCGGGGGAGCGCTCAGATCCGCCGGTGACGCGAAGACCCCCCTGCGCCTGGGCGTAGCACTTACGATTCTAAATCTCGTCCTGAACGTGGTGTTTATCCGTGGCGTTGGACCTATCCCAGCGTTTGGGACTATGGGTGCGGCGATGGGCACCACGATTGCTGCGGGTGTGATAACCATGTTTGCCCTTCATCGGCTCTTCACGGACCGTTGGATAGTCGGATTCCATCGAGGGATGAGCCTTCGTCCGGATTTCGAAATCATACGCTCCTTATTCCGATTTGGGATTCCGACCGGGATCCAGGGAGTGGTAATGAACATCGGTGGTGTCATCATGCTTGGATTCGTCGGTTCCCTCGCGCTCAGTGGTCAAGCACAGGCTGCGTATACGGTAGGGTACACTCAGCTTTTCTCACTGATCACTTGGACGTCTATAGGACTCATGGGTGCTGCAGCCGCTTTCGCGGGTCAAAACCTCGGTGCAGGGCACCCGGAGCGCTCGATAGCGGGTGTTCATGTGGCTATGTATATCGGACTGGGTGTTGCGGCTGTGATGGGGATGCTCTTCCTTTCCATTCCGGAGGCCCTGCTTACCATCTTCGGGATGGATGACCCTGTCGTATCACGTCTTACGATTGAACTCCTCGCCTACCTGAGTGTCTCGGGGCTGTTCATCACCACTGCCCTAGCCTACACGGGAGGCCTCCAAGGAACCGGGGACACGAAGAGCCCGCTCTACATTTCGCTCATCTCACAATTCGCGGTACCGATCGGAATGTGCGTGGTGATCCAAGCCATTCGTGGGCTCACCGCTAGCGATATTTGGCTAGCGATTGTCCTGGGTCATGTCACTCGTGCGGTCCTGAGCATGGTCCGCTTCCGCCAAGCGAAGTGGAGGGACATCAAGGTGGAGATCGGTCCTAGCCGGGCATAGCCCTAACTCAAGCCTACTCCTCACTAACTGCGAAGCAGTAAAAGAGGCCATCCCCTCCGGTGGCGCGAAGGTTTGCCTGGCTGCACCCCTGAGTGCCGTGGGCGGAGTTCCACGATTCCGGGTTGGCTCCACCTCCCGTCCGGTCGAAGTGGCCGACAAGCGCAGTTCCTTCCCCACTGCTCGTCCAGTTGTTGCAAGTGGTGTCGTCGCTTCCAGGTGCCAGCCTACCATTTAGTTGAGCACCGGTGAGCACATCGTGTCGGTTTGGAGTGTCCCCCCGGCCGTTGATGATGTTTCCCTTCTCACTCAGTTGGGTTTCCTTCGTGAGATTGTTATCACCGTGAAGCTGGTCGAGGTTGTTAGCGATCATCACGCCCTCAAAATTGTACCAGGGTCCGTCCCCTATCCGATCCCTCGCGTTGACTGCTGGTGCGCCACCGCTGGCTCGCTGGCTCAGGTAAGCTTGCCACGTCTTCTCCCCTTGACCGACCCCGAAGGCGAGGTGCTCACACCAGGCATCGGCTCCCTCAAGTCCACCGAGGTCCGCGCCGTTGCCGGGTCCCACGTTGGTTAGAAAGAAGTTCATTGACGGATCCTGTGCCTGTGTGGGTTTCACAATACCGATAGTGGCTAGGAGTGTCAGGGTGAGGAGTGAGGTGAGTCGAGTCATGGATACGTCTCCTATGGAGTGGAAAATACACGTTTGTTCTCAGGCACTAAGACCGAAATTAGATCGGACACCTATATCCTAAAGTGATGGTACACCCCGAAATGAGCGCTCCCAGGTTCGATTGATCGACTACTGATCGGAGCCCGCTCTTCGAGCTTCGTTCACGACGACACTCACGGGAATATTTCCAGCATTTCGAATCCGAAACATGCTTTCCGGATTCCGCCAAGCCCAATCCCCCATCTCAGTTAGCTCTGCCGTGATCCCATCCTCCCTCGTTACGTGCGTGAGACCATCCGACACCTGCACGACGACGGAAGGGTTCAGGTGATGTTGCTCCGACGTTTCTTCGCCCGGAGCCAACTCGATCCGATAGGAGCGAAACCACTCATTCTCGAGCTGAGGCTCACCTGTCAGCCCGTGTGGGCGATCCCAGGCCATCCCGCGCATCGGCGGACCATAGTTCGTGAGCGCGATAATCCTTAGGAGCTTCGGTCCCGCGTTGATGACTCTGTGTGTGGAGTTCTGGTTAACGTAATCGGTGTTGCTGGACACTCGACCCCCGATGGGCCCATCTCCGTTGCTGATGAAGGTCAACATGATGGCCGCGTCGTGCGCGTGCGCGAGCGTCGTGTCTCCCGGGTTGATCTGAACGTCGAGCAGGTATATGTCCCCGTCTTGGTGTACGGTCCGATGCCTCGGTTCCTGAAGGAGGTTCACTATCCTGCTGCCGAACTCTTCCTCGGTCTGGGCCTCCAGTTCCGCGCCGACGAGGAGTGCTGCCGATCCCAGCAGAGATAGTGTGCCCACTCGGTACATAGCCGCTGTTCGGAAGGCACGTTTTCGCATTGTTTACTTCCCCTTGTTCTGATCTTTAGAGTGGACGACTTCTCGTTCAATGTCGAGTACCCGCCTGTCGATCAGGTATCATAAGACCCTATACTTCTGGTTCGCCACCCCGAAGTGTGACTCAAGTTACTGGGCATGAACGCGGAGCCGAATGATGTCGAGAATCCTGAACGTTGTCTCGCTAGTCGGCTTGCTGCTGGCGCCTGACGATCCCGTTTTTGCTCAGGAGGTGCTCCCTCGCACCGAGCCCGGTGAGGTGGGGCTGTCTGCAGAGGGATTGGAGCGTGTGACCGACCTCCTGAATCTCTTTGTCGAGGAGGGTAAGATCGCGGGGGCGGTCGCGGGCGTAGCGCGTCATGGACAGCTGGCTTACCTGGAGTCTGTGGGACTTCAAGATCTGGAAACGCGCGCGCTGATGACAGAGGCCTCCCTCTTTCGGATCTATTCGATGACGCGGGCTGTCACGGCGGTCGCAGTCATGATTTTGAGCGAGGAGGGGCGTCTCGACCTGGACGATTCTGTATCGCTGTACCTGCCTGAGTTCGAGGAGGTTGCGGTCCTCAATACGGCCACGGGTGAGACCCGGCCACCTGAGAGACCGATCACCATACGCGATCTTCTCCTATTCACTTCGGGAATAAACTCCCGCAACTCGGGACCCTACCGGGAAGCCCGTGTTCGCTCGCGATCGATCCCGCTGTCACAGTTCATCCAGAACGTCACTGCTGTGCCGCTCATGGAGGATCCGGGCACGAGATTTCGATACGGGGTTGCATCCACCGTAGCAGGGGCGGTGGTCGAGGCTGTTTCAGGTCAGAGGTTCGACCAGTTCCTTCGGGAACGGGTCCTCGATCCCCTGGGCATGACGGAGACCATCTTCTGGGCCGATCCGGGCCGGAGTCGCCGGCTGACGACCGTCTATCGCCAAATGGACAACGGTGGGCTGACACCGTATCAGATCGAAGAAGTGCCCTTTACCGAAGAGCCCGCACTGCTCGAGGGAGGGGTGGGACTCCTCTCTATTGTTCCAGACTTCTTGAGGTTCAGCCAAATGCTTCTGAATGGTGGGGAGCTCGGGGGTGTACGGATCTTGGAAGAAGAAACAGTCGGAACTATTACGGCCAATGGACTCTCCGACGCCGTCCTCGAGGTACGGGGAGGCAGCATGGGATGGGGTTTGGCGAATGTGAATGTCGTTCTCGACCCCTCGGTGGTTGGCTATCCGACGTCGCTCGGCGAATACGGGTGGGACGGCAGCGCAGGAACGATCTTTTGGGTCAATCCTACAGAGGAGTTGGTGATCGTACTCATGTGGCAGAGCTCCCCCTCGAACCCTGAGTCACTTCGCCAGCAGGTGAAGGAACTCGTGCACGAGGCGATCATCGAGTGACTATCGAGTAGAGTTGCGCCCAAAGGCTCCGTGGAGAACCCTGTGGTGGGCTGAGGACCTCGGGCAGAATTTCATGGGAAATGAGAACAAGAGATTCCAATACGATTCGCGCATGGTCTCCTCAACCAGGGAGTTGTTCGGATGGCTCGATGTGATCGGACAACGCATGGATGGACAACTGCTCCGCTTCCTAACCCTGACGGGGTCGTTTACTGCGGTTCCGGCCGGAACCGGTAGCGGCTAGAGGAGCGTGCGTGTTCTGATTGCAGGGTGCGGATATGTGGGGACCGAACTCGGTCTCCGTTTAGCACGGAAAGGGGGACACGAGGTCTGGGGGCTCAAGAGGGATCCGAATCGTCTTCCGGCCTGCATCCGGCCCGTGTGCGCAGATCTCCTCAACCCCTCCCTGAAGAGTCACCTGCCCCATGTGGATAGCGTAGTCTATGCAGCCTCAGCTGACGCCTCTTCCCCCGAACGGTATCGGGACGCATACGTAACTGGGGTAGAAAACCTGCTCAGCGCGCTTGACTCTCTCAGCACTCCACCCAGTCAACTGATCTTTGTCTCGAGTACCGCCGTGTACGGAGACGCTGGAGGAGAGTGGGTAGACGAGGACACTGTCCCCTCTCCAGCAGACTTCAGGGGCACCGAGATCCTCAAAGGTGAGGGTTTGGTCCAAAGCGGGAGCATTTCTGGGGTTTCCCTCCGACTGGGTGGGATCTACGGGCCCGGACGGGCGCGGCTCCTGGAGCGGGTGCGTTCTGGCAAGGCCAGGTGTCTGGGCAATGGGCACATGTGGTCTAACCGAATTCATCGAAATGACGCCGCAGGTGTGTTGATGCACTTGTTGACGAGGGACGACCTGGACCCGGTCTACGTGGGAGTGGATGACGAGCCCAGTCCGATTTGCGAGGTCTACCGTTACCTGGCGTGCCTGGCGGGAGTGCCGGAGCCGGCTGTTGAAGTTAAGGCTCAGGAGCAGAGTTCAAACAAGCGCTGCTCAAATCGGCTCCTACGCTCTTCGGGATACGGGTTTGAGTTCCCCACCTTTAGAGAGGGGTACCGGGCCCTGATCGAGTCAGAGACAGAAGGGACTGGCTAGCTCTCCGCCTCAGAACCAACGGTCGCAGGCGACGAGAAACCCAGGGTCGAGCAGGCGTTCCGCACCACCGATGCAAACTCGGGTACCAGTTGGAAGCTCAGCTTCTCACCCGCTTGATAGGGTCGAGAGGGTGGAAGGTGCACGACCAGATGTCGCTGGCCACCATGCGCCGATGGAATCGCCATCTCGGCCTCAACGTGTGCACCCGTATAGGTGGTCGAAAGGATCGTTCCGTGTAACATGCCTTCGGACTCCGGGCAGGTGGCGAACCCGTCCGGTCTCACCGCTACCATGACCTCGCTCCCGTTCCGAAACCCCAGTCGGTCCACACGGCAGAACGAGCCGAAGTCTGTGAGCACACATCCATGCTCGTTCTGGACTACCCCCTGGAGAAGGTTGGTTCGTCCCACGAAGGTGGCGACGAATACAGACTCGGGGTGTTTGTAAATTTCACGTGGACTACCGATCTGCTCAATCCTCCCCTGGTTCATCACCGCTACTCGATCCGAGATTGCGAGAGCGTCACGCTGGTCGTGGCTGACTAAGATACAGGTTACGCCTGCCCGCCTGAGAATGCCGACGACTTCGTCCCTCACCTGGTTGCGTAGATGGGCATCTAGATTCGAAAAAGGCTCGTCCATCAGAACCACAACCGGCTCGGGTGCAAGGGCCCGTGCAAGAGACACACGCTGCTGCTGGCCTCCAGAAAGCTCGTGGGGGTAGCGGTCGTAACAGGCCTTGAGGTCGAGGATTCCTAGGACGTCTCGGGCCCGCGCAACCCGATTAGCCTTCAGCATATGGTCAAGACCAAAGATGACGTTTTCGCCCACGGTGAGGTGAGGGAAGAGCGCGTAATCCTGAAAGACCATGCCGACTCCCCGTTTCTCAGGGGGGACCCAGCGTTGGGGCCCTGCGACTTCTCTTCCTCCAACGAAGATCCTTCCCTGATCAGGAACCTCAAATCCGGCGATGAGTCGCAGTGTGGTCGTCTTGCCACAGCCCGAGGGTCCAAGTACAGTCAGGATTTCCCCCTCCTGAACCTCGACGGAGACGTCGTCGAGAGCCTGGACCGGGCCTGGCCGGAAGCTCTTGCTGACGGTGTCGAGTTGGATGACTGGAGTAGACATGAGCCGGGGTGGATTGTTGAGAATGACTTTCAATTGGCTCTCTTACCCTACGTGAGCTGGATATCAGTGTCAACGTGGCCAGGCAGTGCCGTCCCTAGGCCGTGTGGCTCGATTAAGACACCGGGACTGTACCGGGGGGGAGTCCTGGCCTCGATGCCCCTGCTTCCTGACCAGATCCGCATACGATCTGAGTTTCTGCTTGCGACGGCTGGAGCTTCAGCCGAGGAGGTTTCCCACGATCCTTGGGGCCTCCTGCACTTCCTTCATCCCACCATGACCTCGCTCCCGTTCGGAACCCCCAGTCAGTCCACACGGAACGAATGAGCCAAAGTCTGCGAGCACCCCCCCCCTGCTCGTTCTTGACTAACCTCTAAAGTAAGGTTGGTTCGTTACACGAATGTGGTGACGAACACAGACTCGGGGTATTTGTAGTTCTAGCGTTCAAGAGAGCTGTTTAGCAGTGTTGTGGGCAGACTCTGCGGAGGCTACGCCTGTTTCGATTTGGGGAGAGGAGGTCGGAACCTCGCATATTTCCCGCTGGTACTAGCTATAGGCGGTTTATGAAGGAACAAGGCTGGAACGTCTGAATCACTTCCCAAGAAGTAGTTGACTTGGCCTAACAGAGATATATTCTTGAAGGCCTTATCCCTGAGACTTTCTGTTGGCGGTTTTTAGCCCGCAGTTGTTTTGGCGCTGTGTTTCTCAGCGGGGCGGTCCGATAAAGTCTCCATGCACAGATGCAGGAGAGCAATACATGATTGAGATTCAACGTATGCGAATGAGCGTGGCAGTATTCATTGCGGTTCTTCTCACGGTCCCGTTCGTGCACCAGGAGGCAGAGGCCCAGCCAGCTGGCCGGATGCAGGTCCTTGTTGCCGACCTCACCCCGTCCGGTGATGCCGATGAGGATTTTGGGCGAGATCTGGCCGATGAGTTAAGGGATCGGATCGATATACCAACCCATGTCGCCATGTCGGATGATGACATCGATGATGCGGCGCGGGAATACGATATGCGCCTCAGAGATCTGAATTGTGTCCTGTCGCAACAGCTGGCGTCCATACTGGAAATACCGATGGTGTTCTGTGGAGACTATGAACAGTCAGGGGACATGTTCGAGTACTCCGGGCAGTTCATCACGATTCCCGCTGGGGAACGGTTTGCAGTTGAATCACAGATGATATCTGAGGACGACATCGATGTAGCTGTGGGCCACATCATGGAGTTCTTCGAGGCCACGATCGAGCAGGTGAGCCAGATCGCTTTTTGCGGGATGGAGTTCAACTCGTCCAACTGGAATGGGGCGCTCGACTACTGTTCGCGGGCCGTGGAGCTTACTCCCGAGTCGATGGAGGCCCGGGCGGCCCTCGCTCGCACGTACCTAGAGCTTGAGGAATATGAGGAATCTCTAAGCCACTTCGAAGTCCTACTCGAGTCGGATCCGTTTGACATCACCTCTCTTGAGAGCGCGGGATACGTCGCGAGTCAGGTTGGAAATATTGAGGCCGCACGTGACTACTATTCTCGTTACCTAGAACTGAACCCGGACAATGTAGCGATCCGAATGCGGGTTGCGTACGACCTTGCCCAGACCGGTGACGAAGTGGGCGCGATGAGCTTGTTGGAAGTTGGTCTGGAGCAAGACCCTGAGGACATCGACCTTCACGAGCAGTATGGATCCATGGCGTCCCGCGCGGCTCTTTCCTTGCAGTCGTTGAGTCCGCAGCCGCAGGGCGGGGACCCACCTCCGCTCAGTCCGGAAATCGCTGACCTGTTTCAGAAGGCCGTTTTCTCTCTGACCAAGGTTATCGACGCACGGAGAGCTGACGCACCTCCTGGGTACTTCGGGAACGTGTTGGGTTCCCATGTCGCACTAGGCGAATTTGATGAAGCACTCGCACTGGGTGAGCAGGCGATCGAATACTTCCCGGACGATTCACAGGTCCGAAGCCAGTTGGCGAACGCCTACAGGCAGGCGGGTGATGTGGATCAGGCGATCACCACCCTCGAGAATGCGTTGGAAATCGATTCCGAACTGGTGAACGCGTATGCACGTATGGGGCAGTGGCTTATCGAAGAGGGCCGGGTCGAGGAGGCTGGTGAGGCCTTCCACAGGGCGGTGGACGCCGGTGAACAGCCGGCGGATGTCCTCGCAAACCAGATCTTTGGCTATGGTTATAACGAGAAGGACCAGGGCGAGGGGGATCTCGGCGCTGCAGTCGAGGTGTACAACATTGCGAGAGAGTTTGATATCTCTCCGGCTCTACTTTCTCAGATTAACTTCTTCCACGGCTACGCCCGTTACCGGCAAGCGGAGGCCGTTAGCCAGCCGAACACTGTAGAGTCGGCGCAGGCGAGCCTTCCTGTCTTCCAGGAGGCCCTGGCCCAGTTCAGTCAGGCGGGGGAGTATGGGAGGGTAAATGCGGGAGCGAACCTCAGCCAGTTCCTCGACGGTACGAACACCTACATTGAGATTCAAGAGGGTATCATCGCCCGCGGTCGGTAACGCCCGACTTCACGCGTAGATAGCAAGGCGCCTCGAGGGGGGGGGCCACGGTACGAGCCGCGGTCTCCCTTTTTGCGTTCCTGAGCCACCACCACCTTCCTGCCACATCTCTACCCAACCTCCTACCCGTAACTTCCTTCTAAAGAAGACCCTTGACCGGATTCATGGGTCAACCGTAAGTTGTCCCAGTATTTGACACTATATCCCACATTTACCCACTATATGCCACGGAGGGAGATGAGTGACCGGGTTCCTCGGCCGCTTCGAGTATCAATTGGACCAGAAGGGACGGGTCAGTCTTCCAGCGGACTATCGCCGTAAGTCCACAGGGACCCGCTTTGTTCTGCTCCAATGGGAACCCAGTCATCTCACCCTCTTTCCAGAGGATGTTTGGTCCGGAGTTCGTGAGCGCCTCCTCGAACTTAGGCGAGACCGACGCGATCTGGCCGATATACTGAGAGATGTCATGTCCCGCGCGACCGATGTCGAGCCCGACAAGCAGGGGCGGATTCTCATTCCCGGATGGCTGCAAGCGAGGGCCAAGCTCAACGGAGGAATTCTTCTGATCGGCGCCATGGATCGGATCGAGATTTGGAATCCAGAGGTCTTCCGTAGTCACCATCCGGACGACCTCACTGCTGACGCGAGGAAGGCGGAGGAGATGCACAGGATTTTCGGATAACGGTGGGACCTGAGGGGACGTTCCACCGGTCCGTGATGGTCGAAGAAGTTCTGGCTCACCTGGAGCCTGCCGGAGGTGGGGAGATCATGGATGGCACTGCTGGGGGGGGAGGGCACAGTCACGCACTTCTTGTGCGCTACCCTGCGTGCCGAGTGATCGCCGTCGACCGGGACCCGATCGCTCTTGAGGCTACCCGGATAGCTCTACAGGAACACCAGGATCGCGTCTCCTTCGTAGAAAGTCGCTTTGATGAGGCTGCGGTCGAGTTAGGGGCCCGTGGACCCCGTCTCTCGGGGGCACTGCTCGATCTCGGAATGAGCACCCATCAACTCGATCTCGACAAGCGAGGCTTCAGCTTTCGGCGAGAGGTCACACTTGACATGCGGATGGCTGGAAATTCTCGCGGTGAGCCCACGGCCGCGGATCTCCTGAACACCTTGGATGAAGCAGAATTGGGTAGAGTCTTCCGCGTGTACGGGGAGGAACCGCGGTGGCGGCGGTTGGCACGGGCTGTCTCTCTACTCAGAGAGGATCGACCCTTTCGCGTGGCGGGAGATCTGATCGAGGCAATGGCAAAGGCCTTCCGACGCTTCCCGACCGCCAAAGACAGGGCGAGGGTATTCCAGGCTCTTAGGGTCGCGGTCAATCAGGAGATCGATGCACTCCGCGCCGCGCTACCAGCTCTACTGGAAGCGCTTCTTCCCGGAGGCGTC